>ODAI011666458.1_pt1 | contig 48607 bp, 37 predicted proteins | sample 1539321 | NCBI WGS metagenome assembly ODAI01 (sample SAMN02144231, study PRJEB22623) | gut metagenome | biome: sheep rumen | host: Ovis aries | place: New Zealand
AGCTGCCGCAGGTTCTCCTGCTTGCGGTTGTAGCTGTTGGCCACCTCGGTGACGTTGCGCCCAGTGCCGTAGATGCACAGCAGCCGGTGGTTCTGGTCGTAGATGGGCATCAGCTGTAGCTCGTAGTATAGCAGCCCGCGCCTGAGGTGCTTGTTGAGTGCCCGCTCGTCGTCGGGGGATTTGAAGATCTGCGTGAGGTGTATCGGCTCCAGCTTCTGCAGGTCGACGTCGCCTTCGCCCAGCACGTCGGCGATTGTGATTTTCTTGGCGATGATGGCATCCTTGCCTCCCTCGAAGGCGGAGCCTGCCTTCTGGTTCATGTCGGTGAGGATGCCGTTCTCGTCGTAGTACACCATGTCGATCATGGCGCTATTGAAGATGGCCTGGTAGCGGAGCATGGCGTCTTCTGCCTTCTGTTGCTTCTGCCGCTCTTCCGTGATGTCGCTGCGGGTACCGATGATGACCGAGGGGCGTCCGCTCTTCTGACGGCGCAACACGGACAGTGCGATGGTGAACTCGCGGTCTTCGCCGCCTTCACCTTTGTCCTTGGCGCTCATTTCGAGTGTCACGTTCTCCTTTTCCTGGCGCACCAGCTGGTTGATGGCCTCCGTGAGCCGTTCGAAATCCTCTCTGCGGTAGCGCTGCGAGAACTCCAGGATGGAGTAGTTGCGCTCGGCCTTGCCTTTCTTGTCCATCCAGGTGAAGGTCTTCGTCGGGATGTCGTAGGTCCAGAAGCGCACGTTACTGGTGTTGAGCACGAGCGACAGTCGGGCGTTCTTCTTCTGCAAGTCTTTCGATACTCTCTTCTCCTGTATGCGATAGAACAGATAGTAGAGCAGCGAGATGACGGCCAGCACGGCCAGTGCCACTGCCAGTTTCCATATCCACGAGGGGATGCCCGTCTCTGTGCGCTCGGGGTAGAACCACTTGTTCTGGATGGGCTGTAGCTGTTCCTCGCTATAGAGTAGCTTGTATACGCTGTCCAACTGTTGCAGCAGGTGACTGTTGTTCGACATGAACTTATATTCTCCGTGCGGGATGTCGATGGGCGTGAGCTGCAGGTTGGTGGCCTGATACTTCTGGATAAGCCACTTGAGCGACATCGTGTTCCACACGATCTCACATTCGGGGTCGCTGTTGGCCTTCAGGATGGCATCCTTCATGTCTTCGTAGCCTTCGGCATTGCTGCCCCATCCGTTGTCCTTCATCAGGTGGTGGCTGAAACTGCCCTCGTGTACGATGACGCGATATTTGCTCAGGTCTCCGATAGTCCTGACCTTGGGCTGTGACCCTTTCTGGCGTACTACGCTGTGGGTGAAGAGGTTCAGCACCGACTTGCCGTAGAGGGCGAAGTCGTCGTGGAATTTGGCGTCCATACCCATCATCAGGTCTGAGTGGCCTTCCTTCAGGTCTTCCAAGGCCTCGCTGGTGGGCTTGAGCTTGATCACGTAGGGAATGTCAAGCCGCTTGCAGATCAGTTTCAGCAAGTCGATGTTGTAACCCACCGGCTCTCCGTTCTCGTTGAGGAACGAATAGGGCCACAAGTCCCACGCATCCTCGTAGACGAGCGGGCGTTCCGTGCTGAAGCTGATGATGCTGTCGGGGGCATTATCGGCCTTAGCCGATAATGGAGTGAATAATGAATAGTGAATAGTGAATAGTATCGCTACCATTCTCACCACTCGTATCCTATACCTTATTATATTATTCTTTGTCATCTCACTATTCACTATTCACTAATCACTATTCACTATTCACTATTCGCACGGTACCCACATCCAGAAGGTAGAGCCCTTGCCCTCGCCTTCCGAGTTGACCCCGATGCGGCCGTTGCATCGCTCTACGATAGCCTTGCTGATGGCCAGTCCGAGGCCGGTACCTTGTACGTAGTCGTTTAGTTTTACAAATCGTTCAAACACCTTCTGCTGTGCCTCTTTGGGGATGCCCGCACCGGTGTCCTCGCAGTAGATGTAGAGACCGTCGCCCTCCTTGCGGTAGCCCACCTTGATGTGTCCCTGCTGGGTGTACTTCACGGCATTGGTCACGAAGTTGGTGATTACCTGTTGGATGCGTCCGGGGTCCAGTTTGGCTTTCAGTGTCTCGTAGGGGTTGTCCTTGATGAACTCCACCCCCGGTGTCTGCACGCGCTCTGTCAGCGACAGGCATATCTCGTCGAAGGTTTTGGCGAAGTCCACCTCCTGCTTCATGATCTTGATACCGTCGGAGTCGAGTGTCGATACGGCGAGGATATCGTTGATCAGTCTCAGAAGCATGTCGCAGTTGTTCATGATCACCTTCACGATCTCCTGCTTCTCTTCTGGCGTGGTCATCATGGGCAGCACGTCGGAGAAGCCCACGATGGAGTTCAGCGGCGTACGTATCTCGTGGGTCATATTGGCCATGAATACCGACTTCATGTGTCCCGACTCGTTGGCGCGCTCCGTCTCCCTGCGCAGCTGTTCCTGTTTCTCTATCAGTGGTGTTACGTTGCGTATCAGTCCGTAGGTGCCGGTCAGCTCGCCTGCCTCGTTGCGATAGGGCACGCTGTCGAAGATGTTCCACTGGTACTCCCTGCCTTCGTGGAAGAAGGGGCGCGTCTTGCAGAGCCGTGTCATGGCTCCCACGCGCTCCACGTTCTCCGGGTTCTTGTAGTAGGCTCGCAACTCCTCGTCGAAGAACTGTTCTGCCAGTTCGTCGAAGGTCATCTCGCGCTCTGCTGTCGAGAGACCTTTGTGGAAGGTGATGGTGCGGTTGGCGAACGAGGCGCGCCAGAATCTCATATCGCAGCTTTCCATCAGGTATTGCAGTTCCTGCTCGTACTGCTGGATGGCCTGGCTCCGGCTGCGTATCTCCGCGTCGTTGCGCTTGTTCTTCAGGTAGAGCTCGCGTTCCTGTGTGATGTCGCGGATGCTGAAGGTGATGTATACCAGTTCGTCATGCTCGTCGTAGATGGGGTGCAGGCGCAGCTCTGTGTAGCAGTTCACGCCGCGCTCCACGATGACGCTCTTGGTGCAGAACCACAGTTCCTCTATCTTCCTGCGGTTGATCACGTCGCGGAAGTCGGGCATGTCGTAGATGGTGCTGTTGTAGTAGAAGGGGTCGTCCTCCGACTGGAACTTCAGTATCTCCCGCATCTTAGGGTTGGTGGTCATCAGGTTGCCGTCCTTGTCGTAGAAGGCCAGTCCCACGATCGACTGTTCGTATACCTTGCGGTATTTCTCGTTGAGCAGCTGCTCTTCTTTCTCCTGTATCAGGTATTCAGTCTTGTCGGTGAGGATGCTGAAGATGTTGGTGGGCGTGTGAACTCTTTCGTTGGCATATTCGGCGATGGCCTGGTCGTGCATGTTGCGCCACTCAGGCTTGTCCCTGGTGCCTGCATTCCATCGGAAGTTGCATTCGGCCTTCTTCTGTTTGCCGCTCATCAGCGTGCGGAGGAACTCCACGTAGAGGGGCCAGTCGTCGGGGTGCATGTAGTCGCGGCTCTCCTCGAATGTCATGCCATTCTCCGGCAGGAAGTCGCCTTGTAGGTTGTGCGCCAGTCTGTCGGCCAGCGAGAGTCGCAGCACGTAGTCGCCGCTCAGGTTGAGCGTTTGCTTCATCACGGTCGATATCTCTCTGGCGCGCCGGGTGTTCTTGCGGATGCGCAGGATGCTGATGCGGTTCAGTCCCCAGCAGATGGCGAAGACGATCACGGTGAGCAGGGTCAACACCACAGAGACGGCATCGACGCTCCCTCTGAGGAATCCTGTCAGCAGTATGTTGGCCAATATCTCCATGTGTACCTTGTTTTATACGATGATTTCCGATTTCTTCTCCAGACTGTCGCTCTCACAGGGGATGCTCAGGTAGAAGCTGGTGCCCTTCCCCTCTTCCGACTGTACCTCAATCGAGCCTCCCATCTGTTCCAGCAGTTCCTGTGCGATGGGCAGGTCGAGGCCTGAGCCGAAATGCTCGTTCTGAGCGTTGCGCACGAAGCGGTCGAACACATGGGGCAGGTCTTCCTTGGAAATGCCGCAGCCAGTGTCCTCGATGGTGATCATCAGTTCCCCGTGGCGGTATTCGTACTTCGCCCTGACGGCTCCTTCGGTGACCATGCTGGCCGAGAAGGCGCATATCTTCTCGATCACCATTCCCAGGTTCTGCGTGTCCAGTCGTGCCGTCAGGTGGTTGTAGGGATTGTCCACTCCCATCTTGATGCTGGGGTCGAGGGTGCTCCATCCCATGTAGCACCAGGCTTCGAACATGGTGGCGAAGTCGGCCTCCTGATAGTCGAACTCGATCATCCTGGCATCCAGCCGCGAGATGAAGAGGATGTCGTTGATCAGCTTGAGCAGCTCGCTGGTGTTCTGCTTGATCTCCTGGGCGAAGACGGGTTCGTCCTCAACGTCGTGCTCTTCCTTGAAGAGTTCGGCGAATCCCACCACGGCGTTCAGCGGCGTACGTATCTCGTAGCTCATGTTCAGCAGGAAGGTGTTCTTCAGCTGTTCCGTCTCCTGGGCCTTCTCCGTCTCCTGGCGCAACTTGATCTCCGTATAGGTCATCTCGGTCACGTTGCGGCACATGCCGAAGTAGTGGGTCAGCTCTCCGCTGGCATTGTAGATGGGCATCACGTTGAAGTGCAGGAACACGTCGCGCCCCTGCTCGTCGCGCATAATCGTGTGCAGCGTCGAGTTGATGATGCCCGGGTGCCGGCGGTCCATCCTCATGAGCAGGCCCTTGGCCTTGCGCCGGTCGCTCACCTTGATCATGGTGATGGCGCGCAGTTGCGGCAGGCGGTACTGCGCGGCATTGAGGTCGCTGGAGATGTCGAGCGTGTGGGTGTCGGGGTAGTAGTTCATCAGCCATACGTTGCTCACCTTCAGCGAGTAGTTGATGTTCTCCACGTAGTTCTGTATGTCGCGGGTAGCCTGCGAGAGCAGCTTGGTGCTCTCCTGTTGGTGGTGGTAGGACTCCACCATGTCCGTCACGTTGCGCCCTGCCGTAAAGATGCCTATCAGGTTGCCCTCCGGGTCGCGGATGGTGCTCACGGTCACCTCGTAGTAGAACAACCGGTCGGGGATCTCCTGCGGCAGCAGGTTCAGTCGCTTCAGTTCGCTGGCGTGTACCATCGTGGTGGTCTGCATACTGTCCGTTGTCCTGAAGTCGATGTTGATGAAGGGAGGTATGTCGTTGATGTGGGTATGCTTGGCAATGGCCTCCTCCCGGTTGGCGATGTGTAAGGTCTCGCAGGCCTTCTCGTTCATGTCGCTGATGTAGCCGTCGCCGTCGAAGTAGATCATGTCGATGAGCGACGAGTAGAACACCGTGTGGAACCTGAGTCTCAGCTTGTGCACCTTTTCCATCTTCATCTGGTCGTCGGTGATGTCGGTCTGCACGCCCAGCACCATCGTGGGCCTGCCCCTGCGGTCGCGGCGCAGGATGGAGAGGTTGATCTCGTACTGTCGCTGTCGTCCTCCTGTCTTGGGCTGTACGCCCTTGGCGTAGAGCTGGTCGCTGAGCAGGTCGCCTTCGAAGATGGCCTGCATCCTGCTGCGCAGCTCCAGGAAGTCCTCACGCTCGAAAGTCTGCGAGAAGTCGATGGGCAGCATGGTCTTCTCGAGGCCGTTGCGCCCGGAGATGATCTTGAACACGTTCTTGCTCTGGCTGTAGGTCCACGCCTGCGTCATGTTGGCATCCATGATCAGTGCCAGCTGCGCGTTGAGGCGCTCCGACTCGGCTCGCACCTCTTGCTCGCGGTAGAAGAACACACGGTTGGAGAAGATCATTACAAAGATGGTGATCATGAGCCCCGCCACCAGATAAGCCATCATGTGGGGGGCGTCAAACAGTGTATCCATGTTCTCCTTCTGAGCCATGGCAGTCACGGAATACATGCATAGAACAGCCAAGCAGGCCAGCTTATAGCTATTGGTCTTGTGCATATTTGTTGTCACGTCGTTGTAGTAATCAACTGCAAAGATAGTGAAAAGTGGCAAACGGACAAAATTATTTTCCCAAAAAAGTACAAATTGAGGGCAAATATTTGGAAGTTTGCGATAAAAACATTACTTTTGTAGTCAAAATCAGTAAAATGTTTAATCAATCAGTAGAGTTATGATCGACGTAAAAGAGACATTGAAGAAGAGCGAGGAGCGCATGGAGATGGCAGCCATGTTCCTCGAGGACGAGTTGAACCGCATCCGTGCGGGCCGTGCCAATGTGGCTATCCTCGACGCTGTCCGCGTGGACTCCTACGGCAGCAAGGTGCCCCTCAACCAGGTGGCCAACGTCAGCGTGCCCGATGCCCGCACCATCGCCATCAAGCCCTGGGACCGCAAGGAGATCAAGGCCATCGAGAAGGCTATCATGGACAGCGACGTGGGCATCACCCCCGAGAACAATGGCGAGGTGATCCGTCTGAACATCCCGCAGCCCACCGAGGAGCGTCGCCGCGACCTGGTGAAGCAGTGCAACAAGATTGCCGAGAAGGCCAAGGTGGAGGTGCGTAACGTGCGTGCCGACATCAAGGACAAGCTCAAGAAGGCCATCAAGGACGGGCTCTCAGAGGACAACGAGAAGGATGCTGAACTCGAGCTGCAGAAGCTCCACGACAAGTACATCAAGAAGCTCGACGCCCTCATCGAGGCCAAGAACAAGGAAATTATGACCGTCTGAAATGCACGGTCTTGTCGTCAAGAATACAGGCAGCTGGTACACCGTCCTCACGGACGATGGCCAGCTGATTGATTCCAAGGTCAAGGGCAACTTTCGCCTGAAGGGCATCCGCAGCACCAATCCCGTGGCTGTGGGCGACCGCGTGACGATTGTCCCCAATCCCGAGGGCACTGCCCTCATCACCGAGATTGCCGACCGTCGCAACTATATCATCCGTCGCTCCCAGAATCTCTCCAAGCAGAGTCATATCATTGCCGCCAATGTTGACCAGGCACTGCTCCTGGTCACCGTCAGCCATCCACAGACCTCCACCACCTTCATCGACCGGTTCCTGGCTTCGGCCGAAGCCTATCGCGTGCCCGTGATCCTATTATTTAATAAGACCGATCTCTACGACGACGACGAGCGCCGCTACCTCGGGATGCTCGTCACGCTCTACGAGACCGTGGGCTATGAGTGCCGGCAGATCTCTGCCGCCACGGGCGAGGGGGTCGACGCGCTGCGCCCTTTGCTCTCTGACCGCGTCACGCTGCTCAGCGGCAACAGCGGGGTGGGTAAGTCCACGCTTATCAACAGTCTTGTGCCGGGCGTGAACCTCCGTACGGCAGACATCTCCGATGCCCACGATACGGGCCAGCACACCACTACTTTCTCCGAGATGATCTCCATCGGCAGCGGCTGGCTCATCGACACACCGGGCATCAAGGGCTTCGGCTCTTTCGATATGGAGCCCGAGGAGCTCACCAGCTATTTCCGTGAGATATTCCGTTTCTCCAAGGACTGCCGCTTCTCCAACTGCACCCATACCCACGAGCCGGGTTGTGCCGTGCTGCAGGCCCTCGAGGATCACTATATCGCCCAGAGCCGTTATCAGAGCTACCTCAGCATGCTCGGCGACAAGGACAGCAGCAAATATCGCGAGGCGTACTAATACATATAACGCGAAAAACCCCGCTATCCCCGCTACAATTTCCATAATATGCTGTAGTCCAGCGTATTATCGGTAGCAGGGTTGCCTTAAATGCCGCTACAATCCTGCTACCAACCCTGCTATTTTTGGCCTGTTTCTGATATTTTGACACGTTTTTCGGTGATTTTTGGGCTCTTCATTCTGATTTCTTGACAGAGATTAACCCGTCTTATCCCTTGAAGTTGGCTGTGCTTCTGAAGCCTCTTCCATTTTGCGTATACGCGTAAGGTGTTTTGCGTAGGCGCGTAAGGTATTTTGCGCCAAGGCGAAAGGTAGTTTAAAGGCACCTCTCTACCACTTTGGATGTACCTTCTTTCCACTATAGATGTACCTTCCTCCCACTTTGAAGGCCCCTATTCGTCAGCAGGAATGTTTCTTTGCGGCTAAACGGCATAATAACGGCATAGTTGCGGCTATGTTTTGGAGCAACTATGCCGTTATTATGGCATTGATATCTAATGCGTTAGAGCGAAAACGGCGCGGTCGGCACAGTTTTTTTTGTTTAAATGTTTATTTGACCACTTTCTTCCCGTTGATGATGTAAATTCCGCGGGGCAGATTGTCCGAAGCACTCTCAGCCACCTTGCGGCCTTGCAGGTCGTAGACGGCATCGTCGGTCTCAGTTTTTGTGCCCTCCACACTTCTGATGGCGGTGGTCTGTGTCAGCGCCGTGATGCTGAGGTTGTTGCACTGGGGCATGGTCAGCGTGAGCTGCGGGCCGGTGATGGTCTCCTCGCTCATGCCGCTGGAGGTGACGGTCTTCACGAGCCACCCGTTGACCTGCTCGTCGCCCTGGAGCGTTATCTGGTGATCTTTGATGAACTTCCCGTCGAACGTGCCTTCCGACAGACGGTGGCCGTTGAAGCTGATGGCGGCTGGCTGGTCTGCCTGTTCCTGGCTGATGGTCAGCGTGATAGGCGTGCCCAGCTTGTAGTAGTCGGCGATGTTCTTGCTGAAGGCATTGCCGCGCTTGCTGAGCCATGTGCGTATCGACTTGATCTCGTCGTTGAGCACTTTCTCGGCATCGTAGCCCCACCATGCCCAGCTTGGCTTGTTGAAGTCCTTTTGCCTGACGATCTCGGGCTTTGCCTCGGCCATCATCTGGTCCATCAACTGCTCGATGCGCTTCTGGTTGAGGAAGTCGCCCATGTAGATGTAGCATCGGTCGATGAACATGCGGCGGGCGTCGGCGTCGTCCATGAGATGGCGGAATAGCACCGTGTGCTCGGGCTTGTTGGCCCAGTTCTGGTCTTTGTCGTAGTTGTGGTTGTAGAGCCAGTCCATGATCTTGTAGTTGGGGTCGCGTCCATAGAGTCCGAGTCCGAAGTCGGTGTCTTTCATGATCCAGCGCCATCGTCCGTCCTGGGCCAGTGGGCGCCACATAACGATGTTGTTGCCCGGGAAGTCGAAGTTGGTGTGGTAGAGGTTGATGATCATCAGGTTGATGAACTCCTCCACGTCCATCCACTGCTCGTATTCGGCCAGTGTGTGGCCCTCCTGTTCGTAGAAGGCCTTGAAGGCGTTGTAGTTGTCCCACGAGCCTTCCTTCAGCTCCCACCAGTTCTCGAACATGTCGAGGTCTTCGAGGCCGTCGTAGTTGGTGTAGATGTTGTCTTCGTTGGAACGCTCGCGGATGTTGAGCATGCCTCGGTATTGTCCGTTGATATAAAGGACTGCCGGGCGGTAGGCCTGCCAGTCGAGGTCGATATGGCGGGCTGCATTGCGCTGGATGATGGGGTCGCGCATGTAGAGATAGTCGAAGTCGTTGCCCGCATTGCGGAGCATGAGCGACTTGAAGTCAGTGAGACCCGGCTTGTCATCGGGGAAGAATTCATAGTTGAACCGTTTCTCGCCGAAGCGCTTGTTGGCGTAGATAGCGAGGGTCTTCAGGACTGCGTTTCTCGACTGTCCACCAGCCACGCGAGCCTCGCAGAGCTGGTTGATGACACTGTTCTTCCCCTCGTCGAAGAAGAACTCGATGTTGAGGGGCCGTCGCCAGTCGTTGCGCTTGTCGTTGCCGTTGTTGGCGTAGATGCCTATCTTCGAGTCGTCGAGATAGCTGTTGTCGATGGAGATGGAGACAACGGGGATGGTGACATCGCGCCCGTGGCTGATATACGACTGTGCCGTGGCTCTGGGTGACAGCCATCCGTCGCAGAAGAGCCTGGCCTTGACGACCGTCGACTGGGTGATGTGTATCTTTCCCCTCAGGCGCTTGCTCGTCTCGTTGGGCTCTGTGCCGTCGGTGGTATAGCGGACGATGGTTCCCTCTGGCGAGCCCTCGGGGGCGCTGATGTCCAGTTTCAGGCTGAGGGCTCCGGCGGTGACGCGTCCCGGTTCGCTGAAGATGGGCTCGCCCAGTATCTGCTTGGCGTCGCAGATGCCGCCGGTATTGGCCTTGCCGGGGGTGGGTGTCAGCTGGTAGCCCCACTTGTCGGCGCCGTCGGTCTCACGGCCGTAGGCGATGTTGGGTGCGGGCTGTTTCTTCATCCCGGTGACCTGATCGACGACGGCATCGCCCTTGAAGAGGCAGACGGCACCGTCCTTGCCCGATTCGAGGCGGAAGTCAGTGTGGAGGGAGACCTTATCGCCGTCTTCGCGTGACTTGTCGCAATAGATCACTACGAATCCCTTCGCCGGCACTTTCCGGGAGGGCAGCGCATTGGCCTTCTTCAGCTTGTCGGAAGTGCCAATCTTGTAGTCACTCAACTCGATGGCTTGGTCAGTGGGGTTGTAGAGCTCCACCCACGAGTCGGGGAATTCGTTCAGGTCGTCCATGATGCAGTCGATGTTCGACTGCATCAGTTCGTTGATCACTAGTTTGTCAGGATTCTCATCCTGGGCCATAACAGGCATCGCTGTCAGCAGTGGCAGCGTCATGAATAGTTGATTAATAATTTTCATTAGTTAATGTTCAATGTTCAATGTTCAATGTTCAATGTTCAATCTATTTTACAAGATTTCCTAAGATATCGCGTGTAAGTTCCTTGGTGATGGAACGTGTGGCAGCGCTGGTGGCATTCTTCACCACGCGCCCCGTGGCCGATGTCGACGACTTGGTCTTCTTGCCCGTCACCTTGTCACTGATATATGTGCCGAGGATGGTGGCGAGGGTAGAGGTGACGGCTGTGATGACGGCCTTCCACACCTTGCTCATCATGCCGGGCTTCTTGGCCTTGGCAGCCTCCTTCTCGGCCTTGGCCGTGGCCTTTGCCTCCTCGGCAGCGGCTTTCTCTTCCTCCTGGGCCTGCATGGCTTCCTCCGACTCGGCCAGTAGCACCTCGAAGGCACTCTGGCGATCGACGGGCGTATCATACTTGCCGTAGATGCGGCTCTGCTTGATGATGTCGATGCGCTGACCCTCGGTGACGGCGCCTATCTGTGAGAGGGGGAAGAGCACCTTGGCGCGCTCCACCACGTTAGGAGCACCCTTCTCGTCGAGGAAACTGACGAGGGCTTCACCCGTCTCGAGGTTCATGATGGCCTCGTCGGTCTTGAAGGCGGGATTGGCACGGAAGGTGTCGGCAGCGGTCTTGACGGCTTTCTGGTCCTTGGGGGTATAGGCGCGCAGGGCATGCTGCACGCGGTTGCCGAGCTGTCCGAGGATGTTCTCGGGGATGTCGGTGGGACTCTGGGTGATGAAATAGATGCCTACGCCCTTGGAGCGCACCAGACGGATGACCTGCTCAATCTTGTCGAGCAGCGCCTTGGAGGTGTCTGTAAAGAGCATGTGGGCCTCGTCGAAGAAGAACACGAGCTTGGGCTGCGGCAGGTCGCCCACCTCGGGGAGGGTGGTGTAGAGCTCGGAGAGCAGCCACAACAGGAAGGTGGAGTAGAGTTTGGGCTGCATCATCAGTTTGTCAGCAGCGAGCACGCTCATCACACCCTTGCCGTCTTCCGTCTGCAACAGGTCCTGAATCTCGAAGGAGGGCAGTCCGAAGAACTTGTCGGCTCCCTGGTTCTCGAGTTGCAGGATGGCGCGCTGGATGGCTCCGATGCTCATCGAGGTTACCGTACCGTATTTGAGCGTGATCTCCTTGGCGTGGTCGCCCATCCAGTTGAGCATCGAGCGCAGGTCCTTCAGGTCGTCGAGCAACAGACCGCGTTCATCAGCGATTCGGAAGAGGATATTGAGGATGCCCGACTGCGTCTCGTTCAGCTGCAGGATACGTGCCAGGAGCAGCGGTCCCATCTGCGACACGGTGGCCCGCATGGGGTGCCCCTGTTCGCCATAGACATCGTAGAAGCGTACGGGGCACGGCTGGAACTGGGGGTTCTCGATACCGAACTCCGGCATGCGCTTCTCAATGAATCCGCTCATCTTGCCTGTCTGGGAGATACCAGAGAGGTCGCCCTTCATGTCAGCCATGAAACAGGGCACGCCTGCCTGGCAGAATGTCTCGGCCATCACCTGCAGGGTGACGGTCTTACCTGTACCGGTGGCTCCCGCAATCAGTCCGTGACGGTTGGCCATCTTACCTGTGATACTGAGCGCTCCATTGGCGCAGTGGGCGATGTAAAGCCCTCTTTCCTTGTCGTACATAATCTTAAGTCTTTTTGTTATTCTGTTTGCAAAGATACAATTTTTTTGGCACGGATTACACGGATTACGCGGTTTTTTTCGAGAAAAATGTTAAAATCCGTGTTAATCCGTGTAATCCGTGCCTTTTTTATTACCTTTGTACCATTATTAATGAAGACCATGAAGATTCTAAGACTATTGGCCGTCGCTCTCCTGGTGGGAGGCACGGTGGAAATGAAAGCGCAGTTCGGTCCCCAGAAGGACATGGACTCGAAGTATGCAACGGAACTGATCAAGGCCGGTACCCCCGCTCCCGACTTTAAGATGCTGACCCCTGAGGGCAAGAAGTTCCAGTTTAAGAAGTGGGCTAAGGGCAAGACGGTGGTGCTCGACTTCTGGGCCTCGTGGTGTCCCGACTGCCGTAAGGATGCGCCGGAGGTGGTGCGGATGCGTGAGACCTATAAGCAGCATGGCGTGGAGTTCCTTGGCATCTCGATGGATACCGATGTGGAGGCCTGGAAGAAGGCCATTGCGAAGTATGGTATTGAGTATCCGCAGGTGAGCGAACTGAAGAAGTTCAAGGAGACGGACATCGCGAAGGCCTACGGCGTTCAGTGGATTCCCTCGATGGTGGTCATAGGCCCCGACGGTCAGGTGAAGCTCTCCACGGTGCTTACCTATAAGCTCGACAAGTATCTGAAGGAGCTGACCACTGGAGCCTACAAACCCTCAGGTCAGGGCGAGCGCGTGAGCATCGACGGAGACCATGGCAAGCTCTCGGCCATCATCCAGAAGCCGGAGTTACAGGCAGGTCAGCAGTGCCCGATGGTGGTATTTTGTCATGGCTTCGGAGGACGTAAGGAAGGTCCGTTGTTTGAACTGATAGCTGACACGCTGCAGGCTCACGGCATCGCCTCCATCCGCTTCGACTTCAACGCCCACGGCGAGAGCGAGGGTGAGTTCAAGGACATGACGGTGCCCAACGAGATTGAGGATGCGAAGAAGGTGGTAGAATACGTGCGCGACCTGCGCTACGTGTCAGACTTGGCCATCGTGGGTCACTCGCAGGGCGGTGTGGTGGCAGCCATGACGGCCGGTGAACTGGGCACGGAGGCCTTCAAGGCCGTGGCACTGATGGCTCCTGCTGCCGTGCTGCGTGACGATGCCATCCGTGGCAGCACCTTCGGCAAGCAGTACGATCCATTCGACCTGGGTGAATATGTGGAGCTGTTCGGCGGTATGAAGCTGGGAGCCAACTACGTCAAGACTGCCTTTACACTGCCTATCTACGAGACCGCTGCCAAGTATCAGGGTCCGGCTCTCATCGTCCACGGCAATGCCGACCGCGTGGTGCCTTACACCTATGGCGAGCGTTTCCATCAGATATGGCCCAAGAGCGAGTTCGTGATGCAGGAATACTACGACCACGGCTTCTCGCAGAACATCTACCGTTCGACGGATATCGTGGCGCAGTATCTGATCAAACAGTTGAGATAGCAAAAAAACATCCCGCCAATCGGCGGGATGTTTTTTTTATCTTAGTTGTATTTGAGAATCTGTCCCGGCATCAGGCGGATGTTCTTGCCGATGTGGTTCAGCTTGCAGAGAGCGTCGATGGTCATGCCGCGCTTGCGGGCTATCGACTGCAGGGTCTCACCCTTCTTCACCTTGTGGAAGTGAACCTCTGGGGCAAACGATGCCTCGGGGGCTGCAATGGCCAGCTCGTCGTCGTCATCATCGGTGTCGAAGCGGCTGTTGTGAGCGTCAGAATTGGCACCACGCAGACGGGTGGCCCTTGCCGACTCGGAAGCATAGCGCTTGCGATGGTATGTATAGAAATCGCCTGTCACGTCCTGATTGCGGAAGTCGAACATCAGGGCGGGATTCAGAGCAACGCCACAGAGACGTGTCTCAAAGTGCAGATGGGAACCCGTGCTGCGGCCCGTGTTGCCACCCAGTCCGATGGGCTCTCCGGCACGTACCTCCTGATCCTCACTGACGAGCTGTTTCGACATGTGGGCATAGTAGGTCTCCAAGCCATTGTAGTGGCGAATCACCACGTACTTGCCGTAGCCGCGCGGTTCATTCTTCACGATGCGCACCTTGCCGCTGAAAGCAGCCCGAATGGTATCGCCAATATAGACCTTGATGTCGAGACCCTTGTGCTGACGTCCCCAGCGGGCACCGAAATTGGAAGTAATCACACGACTGGGCGTGGGCATGTGGAAGCCGCGCAGGTCGATGGTGGCGGTATCAGGCAGGATACCATTGGCGTTATGATAGTGGGTCATCTCAGTATCCCACTCTTCGTAGAGGTCGGCGGCGGGGTTCTCAAGCATCTCCTGATAGATGAGACGGTGGAGAGCCACTGAGTCAACCTTCTTCATTTTCTTGTCTACGGGAGCCTGACGTGCCAACAGATCCTGTCCCTGAACGGGGATGGTGAGTAGAGACGCCACGGCTAATATTAATGTTGTCTTAAGATATTTTATATTCATTCTTCAGTTAGGGTTTTAATCGCAATAAGCAAAAATACGGTGCAAAGGTAATAAAAACTATCTGAAAAGCCATCGTTTCTGTGTGTTCGTTAACAAAGTTTTGTTGTCTTTTAACACTTTTTCCTACGATATAGCCGCCCAGTTAATATTCGTTTTCCTTAATTCGCGCAGGCGTTGCCAGAGTATCGCATATTTCTCCGACTTGCATTCTGGGTCTTCTTCGATGATGGGTTGTGCTGTCTCACGGGCCATCTGCACGAGTTGTCCGTCGCGGGCAATGTCAGCAATCTTTAGGTCGAAAGCCATGCCGCTTTGTTGGGTTCCCTCCAGGTCGCCGGGGCCTCGCAGTTTCAGGTCGGCTTCTGCGATTCGGAAGCCGTCGTTGGTCTCGCACATGATGTCGATGCGCTTGCGGGTCTCCTCCGAAAGTTTGAAGGGGGTGACGAGGATACAGAAACTCTGGTCGGCACCGCGACCTACGCGGCCTCTGAGCTGGTGCAACTGTGAGAGACCGAATCGCTGGGCGTCGAGGATGACCATCACGGAGGCATTCGGCACGTTGACGCCCACCTCGATGACCGTTGTGGCTACGAGTATCTGTGTCTCGCCGCTGACGAAGTGCTGCATCTCTTCTTCCTTGTCCTTGGGTTTCATGCGTCCGTGCACCTTGCTGAGACGGAATTCCGGAAAAGCCTGGCGCAACACCTCGAAACCGTCCTCGAGGTTCTTCAGGTCGCTCTTCTCGCTTTCCTCTATCAGTGGGAAGACGATATATACCTGACGGCCCTGTCGGATTTGTTGTCGGATGCCGTCGTAGAGTGAGGTCATGCGGGTGTCGAACACGTGGGTGGTACGTACGGGCTTGCGGCCTGGCGGCAGTTCGTCGATGACGCTGACGTCGAGGTCGCCATAGAGGGTCATGGCCAGTGTGCGGGGGATGGGGGTGGCCGTCATCACCAGTACGTGCGGGGGATTGGCGCTCTTGCTCCACAGTTTGGCGCGCTGGGCCACACCGAAGCGGTGCTGCTCGTCGATCACCACGAAGCCGAGGCGCTTGAACTGCACCCAGTCTTCGATGACGGCATGGGTGCCCACGAGGATGTGGATGGTGCCGTCGAGCAGTCCCTCGAGCACTTCCTCGCGACGCTTGCCCTTGACGATGCCTGTCAGCAGGGCCACGCGCAGAGGCATGCCCTTCAGGAAGTCCATGATGGTCTGCAGATGCTGTTCGGCGAGTATTTCCGTGGGGGCCATGATACAGGCCTGGAAGCCATTGTCAATGGCGATGAGCATCGACATGAGGGCCACGAGGGTTTTTCCACTTCCCACATCACCCTGCAGAAGCCGGTTCATCTGTCGTCCGCTGCCCATGTCCTTGCGTATCTCACGGATGACGCGCTTCTGGGCCTCCGTCAGGGGGAAGGGCAGGTTGTTGTGGTAGAAGGTGTTGAACGTCTGGCCCACCTGCGCGAAAACATAGCCCCGGTATTTGCGACGCTGGTCGCTCGCGTACCTTAATATATTAAGCTGTACATAGAAAAGTTCCTCAAACTTCAGACGGACGCGTGCCCGTTCCAGGTCCTTGGCATTCTGAGGGTAATGGACAGTGCGGAAGGCTTCGTCGCGACCCATCAGGTGGCGCATGGCGATGATGGAGGCGGGGAGGGTTTCGGGCAGAGGCGGCAGTCTGGAGATGAGCGTCTTGGTAAGACGCTCCACAGAACGGGATGAGAGGCCTGCCTTCTTCATCTTCTCCGTGGTGTTGTAGTAGGGCTGAAGGCCCATCGCCGAGAGGTCAAGTTTAGAAGCCTCGTCGATGTCGGGGTGGGTGAAGTTGATGCGGTTGTTGAATACCGTCGGCTTTCCGAACACAAGGTACTCCACGCCTATCTTGTACGTCTGCTTGGCATATTTGCCCCCATGAAACCATGTGAGGTCGCAGATGCCCGTACCATCCGTGAAGTGGGCCACCACGCGCTCCTTACGGGGCCCCATCTCGAAGGTCTCGAAACTGAGGATACGCCCCACAACCTGTACGAAAGGCATGTCGCCCGATAGTTCGTGGATGGTGTAGACTTTCGAGCGGTCTACATATTTGTAGGGATAGTATTCCAGCAGGTCACCATAAGTCTCGATGCCAAGCTCTTTGCTCAGCATCTTCTTGCGGTTGGGGCCTACGCCCGGCAAGTACATGATGTCCTGTTGTAGTATATCGGCCATGCTATATCAACACCTCGGCTATCTTCATGTCGTAGGGCGTGGTGATCTTGATGTTCTCACGGTTGCCCTCCACGAGGGTTATATCATGGCCGTAACTCTCCACGACGGAGGCATCGTCGGTGAAGCCGTCGTTGTATGGCTGTCGGTTGGCGGTCTTCAGGAGCTGGATGTCGAAGGTCTGGGGGGTCTGCACCAGACGGTAGTCGCCGCGCGGCACCGTTATGGAGTCTTCGCCTTCCAGATGGCGCACGGTTTCGACAACGGGGATGACGGGGATAACGGCCTTTTTCTCTCTTGCTGTCTCGTAACAGCGGCAGATGACGTCGATGCTGGGGAAGGGGCGCACACCGTCGTGTACGCCTACCACGCCCTCGGCATCGTCGGGGATGAGTGCCAGGCCGTTCTGTACGCTGTGGAAGCGCGTCTCGCCGCCATTAGCCAGCTGATACTCGATGCCGAAGTGATATTCCTCGCAGAGCTTCTTCCAATACTCCTGTTGTGCCTCGGGCAGCACAAGGATAATCCGTAGCGTCTCGGAGTACTCGCGGAAGCGCTCCAGCGTCCGCATCAGCACAGGTTTCCCACCTATCGGCAGGAACTGCTTGGGGATGTCGCTCCCCATTCGCAGGCCCTTGCCGCCTGCTACTATGATAACGTAGTCCATCAGGCCATCAGGTGCTTGAAACGCATGCCCTCGGCTATCTGGTCGGAAGTCTGCTTATCCACCAGTTGAGCGAGCAGCTCGTAGGCGTAGGGGAAGGCGGCAGCAGGGCCTTCGCCTGTGGTGATGTTACCATCGACAGTCACCAGGTCACCTGTATACTGAGCGTCGCCGTCCTTCAGTGCCTGCTCGAAACCGGGATAGCAGGTGGCCTTCTTGCCCCCGAGGATACCTAAGGGAGCCAGAACCACGGCTGGGGCAGCGCAGATGGCACTCACTTTCTTGCCGGCAGCAGCCTGAGCCAGTACAGCCTTGCACACGCCCTCATGGGCGAACAGGTTGGAGGCCCCGGGCATGCCTCCTGGCAGCATCAGCAGGTCGGCGTCGCTGTAGTCGCTCTGCTCAAACTGGATGTCGGCTTCGATATTCACGCCATGAGCCGACTCCACCAGGGGAAACTCCGTGGTGCTCACCGTCACTACTTCCACACCACCGCGACGCAGCACGTCGACGGGTATCAGGGCCTCGACATCCTCGAAACCATCAGCTAAAAACACATAAACTTTTGCCATAATCTTCTATAAAAGGTTGGTATTTTGTGCAAAGATAATATTTTTTTGAACAAAGAGATACAGAGACACAAAGATTTTATGATAAAAAAACAAAAAACTCTGTTTCTCTGTGTCTCTGTGTTCCATTTTTTGCGTAATTTTGCACCCAAAAGGCAACAATATGGAACAACGGAAACTTAGATTCGCCCTTTTCGGCAATACCTATCAGACAGAGAAGTCGGCCAGTATCCAGCTGGTGCTCTCCTGTCTGGAGCGTCATGGTGCAGAGGTGAGCATTGATGCGGAGTACTACCAATTCCTGAAGGACTGTCAGTACGTGGGTGAGCAGGCTGCGCATGTCTTCCAAGGCAATGCCTTCGAAGCCGATTTCGTCATCTCCATGGGTGGTGACGGTACTTTCTTGAAGGCTGCCAGCAGGGTGGGGCATAAGAATATTCCCATTCTCGGCGTGAACGTGGGGAGACTGGGATTCTTGGCCGATATCAGACCTGATGATATCGAGTCGTGCCTGGATGCCATCTGTCACGACGACTATGCCATCGAGTCGCGTGCTCTGATACAGGTCGATACTGACGGGGAGCCTCTCGAGGGTGTCAACTGTGCCCTCAACGACGTGGCTATCCTCAAGCGTGACACGGCATCGATGATATCCATCCGCACCAGTATCAACGGGCAGTATCTGCATACGTACCAGGCTGATGGTCTTATTGTCAGCACACCTACTGGCTCCACGGCCTACTCGCTTTCCAACGGAGGCCCTATCATCGTGCCTGGCACGAAGGTGTTTTCGCTGACTGCCGTCGCTCCTCACTCTCTCAACGTTCGTCCCATCGTTCTCTCCGACTCCTCGGTGATAGAATTGGAAGTGGAGAGCCGTAGCCACAATTTCCTCGTGGCCATCGACGGCCGTTCGGAGAAATGTAAGGAGGGAACGCGCCTCACCCTGCGCCGTGCCCCTTACGATATTCAGGTAGTCAAGCGCAGCGGACAGCGTTATTTCAACACGCTGCGCGAGAAGATGATGTGGGGTGCTGATAAGAGGTGAGGGGTAAGAGGTGAGAGGTGAGAGGATTGTTTTGCGGCGAGTCTATCCTCTTACCACTCACCTCTTACCACTCACCTCTTTAAATAACGTGCAGTCCGAGGAACACCATCAGTCCGTTCATCAGAATCCAGAATACGGCGAAGGGCAGCGTCTTTCGCATGATGTCGCCATCCTGCCCCTCCATGTTGCAGGCAGCGGTGGCGATGGCTATTGATTGCGGCGAGAGCAGCTTGCCACCCTCCGAGCCGGCACAGTTGGCTGCAGCGAGCCAGTTGGTCTCGTTACCGCTGACACCGAAGAAGTTGGCATTGTTCACCAGTCCCAGTTGTCCAGCGGCGGCGGCCTGCAACTTGCCGAAGAGGATGTTGGCTGAGGTGGCTGATCCTGTGACGAACGTACCTATTGAGCCAATGAGCGGTGCGAAGAAGGGATAGGCCGAGCCCGTCAGAGCCACCAGTCCCGTGGCGATGGAAAGCGTCATGCCTGTATTGTTCATCAGTGAGGCCAGTGCCACTAGACAGCAGATGGTGAGGGCTGTCTTCTGCAGACCATAGGCCGTCTTGCCCAGCAACTTCATCAGTTTGCCGAAGCTGAGGCCCTGTATCATACCGCCGATCATGGCACCCAGGAATACCATCAGTCCTGCGTTCGACAGCCATCCGAAGGTGAACGTATTGCCGATGACGGGCATCTGGAACTTCGTGACGAGCGTCGACTTCAGCAGGGCGTTGATGTCGGGACAAATCTTGCTCGAAATCAGGATGAAGAAGATGATGAAGCCGTAAACGCTCCAAGCCCTGAGGGTCTTGGCGAGTCCGAACCGGTGCTTCTTTACGTGTACCGTATCCTTTTCGGCTTCGTGACGTAAGAAGAGCTTGTTGTAGATTAGCATGGCGATGATGGAACCCACGCTACCCAGGATGGCTGGTGTCTCGGGCCCCAGGAAGAAGGCGCAAGAGAACTGTATCAGAATCGACAGCGTGCCTACGAAGAGCGCCAGTGTGATGTTCTTCATCACTTTCGTGCGGTCTGTCATCATCAGGATGATGAAGGGCGTGATGTAGAACATCAGCGACAGTTGTATGATGATATAGGTGGAAATCTCACAGAGCATCTCGTGCGATGCCATGCCTCCTGTGAGTTCGCCAGCCACCTCGTTGGCCAGTGTCGTGGCAGGGAGTCCTACGGCACCAAAGCCCACGGCCACCGTATTGGCCACCAGGCAGATGACTGCTGAGAACATCGGCTTGAATCCCAGACCTATGAGGATGGCTGCCGGGATGGCCACAGCCGTTCCGAAGCCTGCCATGCCCTCGAGCACGCCTCCGAAGCCCCACGTCAGCAGGAGCACCAGCAGCCCCTTGTCGCTGGTGAGTTGGATGAACTGCGTCTTAATGGTCTCAATCTCACGCGTTTCACAGAGGATGTTGTAACTGAAGATGGCGCAGATGATGATCAGGATGATGGGGAAGCAGGCCTTGAGGAATCCCTCCAAGACAGACCACAGTGTGATACCGTAGATGCTCACCCCGGCATACTTCTCCGGGACGATACCCAATGCCGGCGCGGCGAAGACTGCCAATATGATGGTGACGAAGAGGGTGATCAGTGCACTCTTCCAGCCTGACATCTTCAGGCCCATCATCAAGATGAAAAGTAGTGCGATAGGGATAACGGAGATTAATGCTGCCATAGGTCTTTATTTATTGGTACTTTCGGCAAAGATACGAAGAAAAATTGAAATATGCAACATATTTGCCCATTTTTTTTGTATCTTTGCGCCATTAACGAAACAAAACAGAGCCTTATGATGAATCAATTCCTTCAAGACCTGAGACAAACGGTTCCCTCAGACCGTATCTACACCGACGAGCTCCGTACCCTCGGATGGGGAACGGATGCCAGTTTCTATCGCCAGATTCCCAAAGTCGTCGTCCGAAGCGATGGCGAGCAGGAGATAAGCCAGATTATCCGGTTATGCCGGAAATACCAGCTGCCCTTCACTTTCCGGGCCGCAGGTACCTCGCTCTCGGGCCAGAGCTGTACTGACAGTGTGCTTATCGTGGCAGGCAAGCACTGGGAGAAGTACGAGATAGGAGAGCGGCAGGAGAGCATCCGTCTGCAGCCAGGCATCGTGGGTGCCCGTGTCAATGAGATACTGAAGCCCTACGGACGAGTGTTTCCGCCCGATCCTGCCTCGATTGGTTCGGCGATGGTGGGCGGCATCGTCTGCAACAATGCCTCGGGCATGAACTGTGGCGTGCATGCCAACAGCGACCGGATGCTCCTCTCGGCGCGTATCATCCTGACAGACGGCACCATTCTCGACACAGGTTCCAAGGAGAGCCGTGAGACTTTCCGAAAAAGTCATCCGGAGTTCCTCGAGAAGATAGAACAGCTTCGCGACCGTGTGCGTGCCGACGAAAAGCTTTCTTCGCGCATACGTACCAAATATTATATTAAGAACGTGACGGGACTCAATCTCCGTCCGCTCATCGCCTACGACGACCCCTTCGACATCATCGCCCACTCCATGGTGGGCAGTGAGGGGACATTGGCCTTCCTGTCCGAGGTCACCATGAAGACGTTGCGCGACTACCCCTACAAAGCTTCGGCAATGGTCTATTTCCTGACGATGCGCGAGAGCTGTGAGGCCGTGGTGGCGTTGAAGAAACTGAAGGCTGGCGATGAAGACCTCGCGATGAGCGCCGAGAACCTGATGGTGAAGAGTGCTGAGATGCTCGACTACAAGTCGCTCAGTGCCGTTGATGATCCTGTGTTCCTGCAGTATCAACAGGATGTGGACGCTGGAAAGATTGCTGGTATGGAGCCTGGCGATTACCACAACCTGACGGCCATCCTGACGGAGACCAAGGCTGTCACGCATGAGCAGTTGCTGGATAAGATTGAAAAGATTAAGGAGTGCTTAGGGCTGTTCCGGCTGTACATCCCGGCTGAGTTCACGGAGGATCCTGCCGTCTATGGTAAGTACTGGGCCATCCGCTCGGGCATTTTCCCCTCCGTGGGCGGTACGCGTCCCGTGGGAACCTCCTGTCTCATCGAGGACGTGGCCTTCCCCATCGAGTCGCTGCCAGAGGCTACGGTAAAACTGCAGAAACTCATCGCAGACCACGGCTATGCCGATGCCTGTATCTACGGCCATGCCTTCGAGGGCAACTACCATTTCATCCTGAACCAGAGTTTCAAGACCAAGAGTGAGGTGGACCGTTATGCCGAGATGATGCGCGACGTGGCCCGGCTGGTGGTCGAGGAGTATGACGGTTCGCTGAAGGCTGAGCACGGCACGGGCCGTAACATGGCGCCCTTCGTCAGGTATGAGTGGGGCGAGAAGGCCTACGAGGTGATGAAGGAACTGAAGCAGATATTCGACCCCGACGGGCTGCTGAACCAGGGAGTCATCTTCAACGACGATCCGGAGTGCTTCATCAAGTGCCTGAAGCCCCTGCCCGTGCTCGACTACGACTTCTCGAGCGTGCCCGACGGTGGGCACTACCTGATGGATCCTGCACTGTCCACAGCCCGAGAGACCATCGAACAGGTGAAGCGCGCCAACAAGTGCATCGAGTGCGGATTCTGCGAGGTCAATTGTATGTCGTGTGGACTGACGCTCTCGAGCCGTATGCGCATTGCCGTGCAGCGTGAGATCCGTGAACTGGAGGCTACGGGAGCCAATCCCGAACGTGCGGCCATCCTGCGCAAGCAATACAAGTACTACGGCGACCAGACTTGTGCCACGGACGGACTCTGTGCCACCTCATGCCCCATGAAGATCAATACGGGCGAGCTGACCCACCTAATCCGACAGCTCGACATGAACCACAATAAGACAGGCTACAAGATCGGCGAGTTCGCTGCCAACCACATGGCAGGCATCAAGCAGGGACTGCGAGTGGTGCTCGACGTGGCGCACCTCGGGCACATTACCCTCGGCCCTACACTGATGTCGCAGGTATGCAGGGGGATGAACAAGATGGGCCTGCCGCTCTGGACGACGGCTATGCCCAAGAAGCACCGCCAGCCGAAGATATCAGACCTCACGCAGTTCATCATCAATAGTTTAGAGGGGAGTGATAAGAGGGGAGAGGGGAGAGAATACTCTGCCGCAGAACATTCCTCTCACCTCTCACCTCTCACCACTCCCCTCTCCCCTCCCAAGGTAGTCTACTTCCCCAGCTGTATCAACCAGACGATGGGACAGTCACGACAGGGAGGCAAGGTGCACGACCTTGTAGACGAGGTCATCCAGCTGATGGCCAAGGCTGGCTACGAAGTCATCTTCCCCGAGGGCATGGAGCGGATGTGCTGCGGACAGATATGGGAGTCGAAGGGCATGCTCGACATCGCTGACCGCAAGAGTGCCGAACTGGAGCAGGCCTTGTGGAAGGCTTCTGAGGAGGGGCGCTATCCCGTGCTCTGTGCCCAGAGCCCGTGTCTACATCGTATGAAGAAGGTGATGAAGAAAATGCATCTTTACGAGCCGGCGGAGTTTATCATGAAGTATCTCGTGGAGCGCCTGGAGTTCCATCCCACCGACCGTCCCATCGCCCTGCACCTGACGTGCTCCACGCGCCTGATGGGTGTTGACAAGGATATGATAGCGCTGGCCCGGATGTGCTCCAGCAATGTGTTCCTGCCTGAAGGCGTCGGCTGCTGCGGCTTCGCTGGCGACAGAGGATTCACCTTCCCGGAACTGAACAAGTACGGCCTACGCAAACTGCTCCCACAGATTGAGGCTAACCATATCGAGGTGGGCTATAGCAATAGCCGTACGTGCGAGATTGGTCTGGAGACCAATACCGGCATCCCCTATATGAGCATCGTCTATCTGGTGAATGAGTGTACCACGGCGAAGAAGGAATAAGCCCCAAAGGGTCTTTTTTAACAAAAATCTTCAAAAATCCGACAAAAATCTCTTTGTTATGAAGATTTGTGTCAGATTTTTGAAGATTTTTGTTCCTTAAAATCCTATTTCTTCTTGACGGGGTCGCAGGTCAGTCCGCAGCCCAGCTTCTTAAAGATCTTGCGGTCAACCTCCGAGAGCATCACCGTAGAGTGAACCTGACAGTCGCGCAGCCTGGGCAACTGCTCCAGAGCCATGCGACAGCGCTCGTCACTCTCTGACACCACGCTCAGCGCCACCAGCACCTCGTCCGTATGCAGACGGGGATTCTTGGCGCCGAGGTACTCCGTCTTGGTCTTCTGCACGGGATCGATGAGGCTCTGCGGTATCAGTTTCGCCTCGTGGTCGATGCCTGCCAGATATTTCGTGGCATTCAGCAGCAGGGCAGCAGAGCATCCCAGCAGCGGTGTCGACTTGGCCGTGATGATCGTACCGTCCTCCAGCTCGATGGCTGCAGCCGTGTGTCCGCTCTCCAGCTTCTTCTCGTAGGCAGCAGTCGTCACGGGACGGAAAGCCGTGGATATCTTCGCCTGATTGAACAGCAGGCGGATCTTGCTCACCTCGTTCTCGTTGTCGGCACCATCGGCCAGCTTGTTGGTGGCAGCATAGAAGCGCCGGATAATCTCGTCCTTCGATGCCTTGCAGCACACCTCGTCGTCGGAGATGCAGAAACCGATCATGTTCACGCCCATGTCCGTAGGCGACTTATAGGGATTCTCGCCGTAGATACCTTCGAAGAGTGCATTCAGTACGGGGAATATCTCCACGTCGCGGTTGTAGTTTACTGCTGTCTTGCCGTATGCTTCCAGGTGGAAGGGATCGATCATGTTTACGTCGTTCAGGTCGGCCGTCGCAGCCTCGTAGGCGATGTTGACGGGGTGCTTCAGCGGCAGGTTCCATACGGGGAAGGTCTCGAACTTGGCGTAGCCTGCGCGTACACCGCGCTTGTTCTCATTGTAGAGCTGCGAGAGGCAGGTGGCCATCTTGCCGCTGCCAGGGCCGGGAGCCGTCACGATGACCAGCTCGCGCGAGGTCTCCACATATTCGTTCTTGCCGAAGCCCTCGTCGCTGGCTATCAGTTCCACGTTGTGGGGGTAGCCGTCGATGGGGTAGTGGATATACGACTTGATGCCCATCCGCTCCAGGCGGTGACGGAACTGATCGGCGGCATTCTGGTGGTTATAGTGAGTGATGACCACAGAACCCACGAAGAAATTCCTCGACATGAACTCATCGCGCAGTCGGAGTACATCCTCGTCGTAGGTGATGCCCAGGTCTGCGCGTACCTTGTTACGCTCGATGTCCTCAGCACTCACCACGATCACAATCTCTATCGAGTCGCGCAACTGTGCCAGCATCCGCAGCTTAGAGTCTGGCTTGAAACCAGGCAGCACGCGCGAGGCATGGTGGTCGTCGAAGAGCTTGCCGCCCAGCTCCATATAGAGCTTGCCGTCGAACTGTGCGATGCGCTCACGGATGTGCTCACTCTGTATCTTGAGGTACTTGTCGTTGTCGAATCCTATCTTCATATTCTTGCAGTCTTTTTAATTCTGCCCGCAAAGGTACTAAATAAAATTGGAATATGAAAACGTTTAGCCGAAAAAAGAGGCTTTCATAGTATAGTAACCGTTAAAAACAAGTTGATACAATGATGATGAATAAACACGGTGATATTAAAAAGCTGTATATGAAAAAACAGTAATGCTTTATATCTTAAAGTATGTTAAGAAATGGTGGTTTCCCTTCGAAAAGTTTGGAGGGAAATCAGAAAAACACTACTTTTGCAGTGTACTATTAATGTGGTACACTTGTTTTGTGCTATAAATTATTGGTTTTTAATTATTTAATATGGAGACAAAAATGAATCAAGTCGATGCTTTGAGGCTCGACTGCGCAAAGAGACAGAAGAAGGGACTGCACTTCATTCTGGCTTCAGTAATCATCTGGGTAGCCATCACCGTGACTCACCTCACAAATCTGCCCATCGAGACGAAGAACATTGTCACATTCTGTTGTGCAGCCCCATTGCTACCACTGGCATGGGCTATCTCCCGGATGCTGCACATCGACTTCGAGGGTAAGGGCAACCCCCTCACTCAGCTGGGTGTGATCTTCTCGGTCAATCAGATACTCTATATCCTGATAGCCATGTGGGTGTTCTCTGCTGTACCTGAGAAGATGCTGATGGTCTATACGATGATCTTCGGAGCCCACCTGATGCCCTATAGCTGGCTGTACCGCTCGAAGAGTTACATGGTGCTCTCCATTGCCATACCCATCGTGGCGCTGATGGTGGGACTGATGGCGGAGCCTTATGTCCTGGCTGCCATGATGGTGGGCGTGGAGGCGGGATTCTCCATGAGCTTGGTGATTGAAAATAGGAATATTAAATAGTATGGATTATGATTGAAGTTAGTAACATTCGATTTAAGTACGCAAGTCAGAAGGGCCTGGTATTCGATGATTTCAGCCTGAAGTTGGAGGCCAACAACATCTACGGCCTATTAGGTAAAAACGGCACGGGCAAGTCGACACTCTTGTATCTTATCAGCGGACTGCTCAGACCTACGGCAGGAAACGTGAGGCTTGACGGCGTTGACACCTGTCTGCGACGCCCTGACACGCTGAGCGAGATATTCATCGTGCCTGAGGAGTTCGACCTGCCGATGATGTCGCTCGAGCAGTATGTCAGCATCAACGAGCCGTTCTACCCCCGATTCTCGCGGGAGGTGCTCGAGGCCTGTATGAGGGACTTCGAACTATCAACGGACGTGAAACTCAATGCGCTCTCGATGGGACAGAAGAAGAAGGTGTTCATGTCGTTCGCGCTGGCCGCAGGTACGAAGTTGCTGCTGATGGACGAACCTACCAACGGTCTCGACATCCCCTCGAAGTCGCAGTTCCGCAAGGTCATCGCCCAGCACATGACGGAGGACCGCACGCTCATCATCTCCACGCATCAGGTGCATGATGTGGAGTCGCTGCTGGATCACATTCTCATCCTGAGCCAACAGAAGCTGATGCTCGATGCGAGTGTAGCTGAGATTACGGAGAAGTACACCTTCGAGTATCGCACGGCTGATGCACTTGACGATGCCCTCTACAGCGAGCCTTCGCTACAGGGCAATGCCGTCATCGCCCATCGCAAGGTAGACAGTCCTGAGACTCAGCTGAACCTGGAACTGCTCTTCAATGCCGTCACGCAGGGGAGGGTTTAAACGACAACTTGTACAACTTTTATACTGTGAATGGTATGATACAGTTCAATATGCAACGATTCTTGAAGCTGGCGCGATGGACGCTGGTGCGCGACAGACGATACTACCGGAAGCACTTCCTGCAGGTGCTGGTGATGGGTACGCTCATGATGACGGTGTTCGGGGTGTATATGGGGAATGACCACCATAAAGATGGCTACGAAACATGTGTCTTTGTGGTTATCTTCTCAATATTGGCCAGCACGGTCATGGGGGCTGGGTATATGTTCCTGAGCATGGACGGCAAGCACGACCGTCAGACGCTGCTGATGCTGCCTGCGTCGAACCTGGAGAAATACGTGATTCGCTATGCCACGTGGATACTGATGCTGCCTCTGACGGTGGCGGCCTTCCTGATAGCCGACGGTGTTCAGTACATGGTAAACGTGATGTTAGGGCACGAGTGGGTACAGACTGTCACAGGCTTTATTGCGGAAATAGACTACAAGAGACATTTTCTCGGCCTGTATCCTCGTAGGGAGTTGCAGGCACTCTTCATGCTGATGCTCTGGATCCACTCGATGTATGCCGTCGGGGCCACGCTGTTCCGTTCGCCGAAGTACAACTGGGTGCTGACGAGTGTGGTGCTGATAGCAGGCTATCTGCTGCTGATCTGCTTCGTGAACTGGGTGACACTCAATTGTTTCTGGTGGAATAATCATGGGATGTTCAATCTGTTGTTCCTCTGTCTGACGGTGCTGAATTTCTGGCTGTCGTACTGGCTGTTCTGTCGGCAGCAGGTAAAGGGCAGATTTGTGAATGTTTAAGAATTGAAGTTATGAAAAATTGAAGTTATGAAAAATAGATTTTGCATAAAGAGATGCAGCCGGGTGCTGCGCTGGCTGGTGAGCGTGAATCGCGTGACGCTGTTAGGCCTGTTTGCAGGCGCCGCTGTCGGTATGTTTCTGATAGAGATGGTGATGTATCTGCTGCATACCGGTTATACTCCCAGCAATTACCTCAACCATATACGTGGGTTCATGGTGTTTGGCCTGGCAGCTTTGGTGCTGGTGTGCGTCAGTTCCGCCTTCACCAATTTCACGCAGATAGGCAGCAAGCAGCAGCGGGCGACGTTCCTGATGCTGCCAGCATCGGACCTGGAGAAGTTCCTGGCAGTCGTGCTGCTTGTGACCTTTGTGTATCTGACGGTCGGCATCCTGGGCTTTGTGGTGGGCGACAGCCTGCGCATGGGGGTGATGGCGGTTTGGAATCAGCTGCATCCGTTGGCGGGCGTATCCTATATCCCTGATGGCGACGGCATACAGTACACCTACTGGTGGTCGTCGGCTCTGCCAAAGGTTTTGGCGCATTTGAATCCGGATATTCCGATAAATGGCGACTATTTCATCTACGGTGAAGGGAATAGCAGTAAGATGGTACAAGTCTGTTCACTTGGCTACACCGTCGTGAGATACGCTCTGTTCGTAGCTTTCCTGGCATGGGTCCACTCGCTCTTCATGCTTGGCGGCACACAACTGCGGCGATACGCTTTCGTGGTGTCGGGCTTGGTATTCTTGCTGGCCGTGTGGCTCTATACACAAGGCATGCAGGCTTTCGGCTTGGATTTGTACAATATCACACCGTATTATGCCATTAACAAGGACGGTTTTAGCTATCTTGAGCATGACGTACATACGCTGGAGCCCATGGCCTACGTGACTCTTATCCTGCTCCTATTGCTCACCTGTTTCAACTACTGGGCCTCGTTCCAGACCTTCAAGCATTTCGAACTGATCACCAATAAATGGACGAACTATGACATTCTCAAACGATAAGCCCATCTACCTGCAGATGGCAGACCGCCTGTGCGACGAGATTCTTGCAGGTAAATACAAGGACGACGACCGCATCCCCTCGGTGCGTGAGTATGCCGTGCTCTTAGAGGTGAACACGAATACGGCCGTGAAGGCCTACGACGAACTGGCTCGTGCGAACATTATCTATAATAAGCGCGGCCTGGGCTACTTCGTGACGAAAGGGGCCAAACGGCAGATACTGAAGGAGCGCAAGCGGGAGTTCATCGAGGAGCGCCTGCCCGAGCTGTTCCGGCAGATGCGGCTGCTCGACATCGACATCAAGGATGTGGCGGAGGTTTGGGAAAAGGATGCGTGAGATGACGGGACAAAAATCTTCAAAAATCTAACAAAAATCTAATAGATGTTATTTGGGAGAGATTTTTGAGATTTTTGTTCCTCACATTGCAACTTTATTGTAACTTTGCACGTCAAACGGACAGATTATCAACAATAACCAAACGTATGATCCACTTAAAAGACATCAATAAGACCTATCAGGGGGCCCAGCCGCTGCATGTGCTCAAGGGCATCTCGCTCGACATCGCACAGGGAGAGTTCGTCTCCATCATGGGTGCATCAGGCTCGGGTAAGTCGACGCTGCTGAACATCCTCGGCATCCTCGACAACTACGACTCGGGCACCTACGAGTTGGCAGGTGTGCCCATCTGGAACCTCTCGGAGACGAAGGCTGCAGAATATCGCAACAAGATGATAGGATTTATCTTCCAGTCTTTCAACCTCATCTCCTTCAAAACCGCCGTGGAGAATGTGGAGCTGCCGCTGTTCTATCAGGGCGTAAGCAGGAAGAAACGCCATCAGATGGCCCTGGAATATTTAGACCATCTTGGACTCCTGGACTGGGCTGAGCACTACCCCAACGAACTCTCCGGCGGACAGAAGCAGCGCGTGGCCATCGCCAGGGCACTCATCACCCGTCCGCAGATCATCCTGGCCGACGAGCCTACGGGTGCCCTCGACTCGAAGACCTCCGAGGAGGTGATGCAGTTGCTCAAGCGCCTGAACCAGGATGAAGGCATGACCATCGTGGTGGTGACCCACGAGAGCGGTGTGGCCAACGAGACCAACAAGATTATCCACATCAAGGACGGTGTGATCGGCAAGATAGAGGAGAACCTCAACCACGATGCAAGTCCGTTCGGCAGCGGAGGACTGATGAAGTAGTTCGCTGCAAAAAAGGAATAACTATGCGAGATATTATCACTGAAATTTGGAGTACGGCGCGCAGAAACAAGTTGCGCACATCGCTGACGGGCTTTGCCGTGGCGTGGGGCATCTTCATGCTCATCGTACTGCTGGGCTCCGGCAACGGTCTGATCAATGCGCAGCTGAAGCAGTCGAGTCGCTTCCTGTCATCGTCGATGGTGGTCTTCGGAGGCGAGACATCGAAGCCCTATCAGGGACTCAAGGAGGGCCGCTATATCAGATTGCAGACACGCGATATCGAGACCACAGAGACTTCATTTAAGGAGACCATCGATGAGGTGGGCGCCCAGTATCGCACGGGAGCCACCATCAGCCTGGGACAACAGTACATCACGCCAAGCATTTGCGGTGTCTATCCCAACCATATCAAGATAGACAAGGTGGAGATGATGCTGGGTCGATTCGTCAACGACAACGACATCAAAGAGTGTCGTAAGGTCATCATCGTGAGCAACAAACAGGCTAAGGAACTGCTTAACGCCAGAACGGATAAGCAGCAAGAACTGTCGCGACTGATCGGGCAGTATGTCGAGGTGGGCAGTTTTGCCTTTAAGGTGGTGGGTATCTACAAGGAGAATGAGAACGGACGTGCCGATGCCTTCTCCTCGTATACAGCCATCAAGCGCATCTTCGGTGCAAATACCGATGATGCCGGCCGCATTGAGTTCACCTTCCATGGTCTCGAAACAGAGCAGGCCAACGAACAGTTCGAGAAGGGGTACCGTCAGCGCCTGAATGCCAATCATCAGGCCCATCCCGAGGATGAAAGTGCTGTGTGGCTGTGGAACCGCTTCACGCAGAACCTGCAGATGGAGACGGGTATCGGCATCATCCGTACGGCTCTCTGGATTGTAGGACTGTTCACCCTGCTATCAGGCATCGTGGGCGTGTCGAACATCATGCTCATCACCGTGAAGGAGCGTACACATGAATTCGGTATCCGCAAAGCCATTGGAGCCAAGCCCTGGAGCATTCTGAAACTGATTATCACCGAGAGTGTCATCATCACCACCTTTTTCGGTTATATCGGCATGGTGCTGGGTGTGGCGGCCAATGAATATATGGACGCTACTCTGGGACATGAAACCATCGATACGGGACTCTTCAAGGCCACGATGTTCGTGGACCCGACGGTGGGCCTCGATGTGTGCATCGAGGCCACGATGGTGATGATCATCGCCGGCACCATCGCCGGACTCATCCCAGCCTTCAAGGCCAGTCGTATCAGGCCCATCGAGGCACTCCGCGCCGACTAGTGATGCAAGAAGTACCAGAAAGAGAATAGAATTATCAGAGACATGAGAATAGATTTAGACAGCTATAGAGAAATTCTCGACACGCTGACGAGGAATAAGAGCAGGAGTTTCCTGACAGGCTTCGGCGTATTCTGGGGCGTGTTCATGCTCGTATCCCTCATCGGAGGCGGCAACGGACTGAAGGAGAAGCTGAACGAGAACTTCGCCGGCTTTGCCACCAACTCTGCCTTCGTCTGGTCGCAACGCACCACCAAGGCCTACAAGGGCTTCCGAAAGGGGCGCTGGTGGTCGATGGACCAGAAGGATGTGGAACGTCTGCGCCAACATGTACCGGAACTCGACGTGATAGCCCCCGTGGTGTTCATGCCTTGGAATGCATCGTCCACAGCCTATCATGAAGACCGCAAGGTGACAGTCAATGTGCAGGGCGTGACTCCCGACTATGCCAAGGTGAACGAGCCAAAGATGTACTACGGACGCTTCATCAACGCTATGGACCTGAAGCAGCATCGTAAAGTATGCGTGCTTGGAAAGAAGATCTACAAGGACCTGTTCAAGGGTGGTGGAGACCCCTGTGGAAAGTCTATCCGTATCGACTCCACTTACTATCAGGTGGTGGGCGTGGACTATAACACGGGCGGCGTCTCCATCAACGGCAACAGCGAGGAGATGGTGACACTGCCCTTCTCGATGGTGCAGCAGGCCTACAACCGGGGCCAGCAGGTGGACGTGATTGCGGTGACGGCCAGGAAGGGCGTCGTCATGTCAAGCATCACCAACCGGATACGTGAGACCGTGGCCCGTGCCCACTATGTCGATCCTACCGACGAACAGGGCGCTATGGTATTCAATACGGAGGTGCTCTTCCAGTTGCTCGACAATCTGTTCAAGGGAGTCAATTTCCTCATCTGGCTTGTAGGCCTCGGAACACTGCTGGCAGGTGCTATTGGTGTGTCGAACATCATGATGGTGACGGTGCGTGAGCGTACCACGGAGATAGGTATCCGCCGAGCCATTGGAGCCACGCCCAGGATGATACTCTCTCAGATCATCTCCGAGAGTATCGTGCTGACGCTGGTGGCAGGCATGAGTGGCATCCTCTTCGGGGTGGCCATACTGCAGATGCTCGAGGTGGGCAGTATGGAGGACGGTATCGTCACTACCCACTATCAGGTGAAATTCTGGACGGCCATCTTTGCTGCCCTCATGGTATCGGCCATGGGAGTGCTGGCAGGTCTCGCGCCTGCGGCCAGAGCCATGAGTATCAAGCCCGTAGATGCCATGCGAGACGAATAAATAAAGAAATAATGAAAATATAGTAATAAGATGAAGAAGTATAGCAAACTGATTATCGCTGCGATTATCGCGCTGATTTTCATCGGAACATTCGTGTTCCTCTGGCAGAAGAGCCAACCCAAGGAAGTGGTCTACGACGAGTTTTCTCCCAAGCAGGAGGACATCCTCAAGACTACGGTCATCACGGGCAAGATAGAGCCTCGCAATGAGGTGAACGTGAAGCCCCAAATCTCTGGTATCATCACCGAACTGCTGAAAGACCCCGGAGAGTATGTTCAGCAGGGCGAGGTAATTGCCAAGGTTAAGGTGATCCCTGACATGGGACAACTCTCGAGTGCTGAGGCTCGTGTACGTCTTTCCGACATTAACCTCAAGCAGGCTCAGGTGAATTACAACCGAGAGGAGAACCTCTACAAGCAGAAACTGGTCTCTGCTGATGAGTTCGACAAGATCAAACAGGCCCTGCAACAGGCTAAGGAGGAGAAGGCTGCTGCTGAGGATGCCTTGCAGGTGGTGCGCGACGGTGTGTCGAAAGCTAACGCTTCCGCCTCGTCGACCCTCATCCGCAGCACCATCAGTGGTGTCATCCTCGACATTCCAGTGAAGGTGGGTAACTCAGTCATCCTGGCCAATACTTTCAATGACGGTACTACCATTGCTACCGTGGCCAATATGAACGATCTCATCTTCCGTGGAAATATCGATGAGACCGAAGTGGGGCAGCTCGTCAGTGGCATGCCGATGAAGATCACCATCGGAGCCCTGCAGGACCTGAAGTTCGATGCTGCATTGGAGTATATATCGCCCAAGGCTACGGAGAGCAATGGCGCCAACCAGTTTGAGATCAAGGCAGCTGTAAAGCTGGCCGAGGGGGGCAAGATTCGTAGTGGCTACTCTGCCAATGCCGAGATTGTACTGCAGAAGGCCGAGAAGGTGCTGAGCGTGCCAGAGAGTGCCATTGAGTTCAGTGGCGACTCTACTTTCGTCTATGTCATCAAGGACGAGGGCAAGGAGAAGACCTACGAGCGCACCGTCGTTACCACAGGTCTCTCCGATGGCGTGAACATCGAGATCAAGAAGGGTATCACGGCGAAGGACAAGGTGCGTGGACCAGAGATAATTGCTGATAACGAGAAGGAGGAGTAGCCCATGAGAAATCGTCAAGTATACTGTTGCATTGCAGCAGTCCTCTTCCCCCTTTCTATCTTTGCGCAGCCTCATGCCTGGACCCTTCGTGAGTGCGAGGACTATGCCGTGGCCAACAATATCACCATCAAGCAGCGTGCCAAGGCTGTGGAGAAACAGGAGCATGCCCTCTCCACTGCTCGTAACTCGCGACTGCCAGACCTCAGTGGAAGTGTTGGTCAGAATTTCTCCTTCGGGCGTGGATTGACGGAAGACAATATCTATACCAATACGAACACGAGCAACACCTCGTTTCAGTTGTCTACCTCCGTCCCCATCTTCTCGGGCTTCCAGATTCCAGAGAACATCAAGTTGAGCCGCCTGAATCTCGAGGCTGCAACTGCCGACCTTGAGAAAGCTAAGAACGATATCCGTATGGAGGTGGCCAAGGCTTATATGCAGATACTCTACGATCAGGAAATCGCTGCTGTGGCTCATCGGCAGGTTAGTATCGACTCCCAGCAGGTGGCCCGACTGCAGGCCTTCGTGGAGAATGGCAAGGCCAGTGAGGCAGAACTCTCGCGACAGAAGGCCACCCTCGCCAACAGTCATCTGACGGCGACACAGGCAGACAACAACCAACGTCTGTCAATTCTCACGCTGACACAGCTGCTCGAGCTGACATCGCCAGAGGGATTCGCTGTGGTCAGTCCTACGGAAGAAGAGTTGCAGCGCATCGCAGGTCTTGCACTGACCCATCCCGACGTGGTCTATGCAGAGGCCCTCAGCGTGAAACCTGAGATACTGTCGCAGCAGCTGCGTCTGAAAGGTACGGAGCATAGTATCAATATCGCCAAGGCCGGACACTATCCGAAACTGAACTTCAGCGCTGGCATGGGCACGAACTATTATAATACGAACGGCTACGAGTCGCGCAGTTTCGGTGAACAGCTGAAGAACAATTTCAGCCAGTCTCTGGGGTTGAACCTTAGCGTGCCCATCTTCAATCGTTTCATTGTGCGCAATCAGGTGCGCAGTGCCAAGGTGGACAGAGAGACTCAGCAGTTGGAGCTCGATAATACCAAGAAGCGACTCTATAAGGAGATTCAGCAGGTATACTACAACACGCTCAATGCACAGGCCAAGGAACGAAGCTCGAGCGAAGCAGTCGCCAGTTCCAAGACGGCCTTCGAACTGACACAGGCCAAATATGAGAACGGTAAGGCAAATATTACGGAGTTCAATGAGGCGAAGAATACGTGGCTGAAGTCGGAGAGCGACTATGTGCAGGCTCGCTATGAACATCTCTACCAACGGGCGCTACTGGAATTCTATCGAGGCAAGGAACTGAATTTCTGAGACCAAAAAGACGTTGATGTGGCAGAATTTACATAATATGTGTTAATTCTGCCACTTTTCTTTGCATGCAAAGAAATTAGTTGCTATCTTTGCATGTTTAAAATGTGAAATATGATTAGGCACCTGAACCTTATCTTTACCGCGCTATTACTTTTGGCCAGTGTAAATATCGCTTTTGCTGACAAGGCCGTCTCTGATCTGACGGGCGAGGACAAAGAGCGTTTCGATAAATTCCGCCACCTCTTTACTACGGGCAATCCTAATGAGTTCTATAGCTACACCAAGGAGTATGCCGAGTACCTGAAGAAGCAGGGCGATATGAACCTGTATTATAAGCTGAAGAACAATGAGGGCTTCTATGCCCTTCGCCACAATCAGATACTCCAGGCTATGGAGATAGCTGAGGCGTTGGAGAAAGAGGTTCGCGAAAACAAGGCAGAGAACTATTATTATCTGCCTGTAGCCTTGATGGGCGACGTCTATTATGAGAGTCACGATATGCGGAAGGCTGAGAAATTCTTCCTCCAGGCATTGGGCGAGGCAGGCGATCGCGACCCGAAGTTCACCATGCGTACCTATATGAGCCTTGGAGAGATGCAGGCGCTGAAGAATCCCCAAAAAGCTCTCGAATGGTATGACAAGGCGATAGAACTGGCCCAGATGTACAACAATATGGAGTATCTGAGTATGTCGGTGGCTATGAAGGGCTATATCCATTTTCTGGCGGGTGACGCTGGCAAGTTCTATCGCAGTTACGACGACTACAACAACCTGCGACAGTCGGGCGACCCTGATTTCAGCAAGCGCTACAATAATGTGATGGAGATTGCTAAGCTGACCTTCGATGGAGATTATCGCGATGCACGTGACTTGATGGCCCGTGGCAATCTATATGTCGACAGTGCGTTGGTGGGCATCCGCATTCTGGCATCCGAGGGAAACATAAAGGACGGCTTTTCGGCCATGATTCAGCGGTATGTGGAACTTGACTCGATCTATAGTCTGGCTCAGGAAGCCAGTTACGACCATATTGCCACGGAGCGCACCCTGAGACTGGCACAAGATGAGGCTGCAAGTAGTCAGAAGGAGGCTAAGAATCTAATGTACGTCCTGATAGGTCTCATCGTGGTATTTCTGTTTGTCTACATTATGGGGCGTCGACGCCTGATGCTGAAGATATGGGAGCGCAATAAACTGTTGAAGGATGCCCTGGCTCATGCAGAGGAGTCAGACCGTATGAAGTCGGCCTTCATCAGTAATATGAGTCATGAGATACGAACGCCCCTGAACGCAGTGGCAGGCTTCTCGTCGCTGCTCGTAGAGTCGGGCAGTGAAATCGGTGAGGCAGAGAAGAAAGACATGCAGGAGCGTATTACTAATAATGTGGAACTGATCACCTCTATCGTCGATGAGATGCTGGAGCTCTCGAAGAGTGAGAGTGAGAGCAATCTGCGTCCCCAGACGGAATATACGGATGTATGGGTGAATCAGTTGTGTCGCGGTGTGCTCCGTTCGATGGTGATGAAAGCTAAGAAGGGCGTAGAGATGCGCTTTGCCTCGAAATTGCCCGATGATTTCGTCATCCGTACTCACCCTGCCACGGTGAAGCGTATTCTATACCATATCCTCGACAATGCTCAGAAATTCACTGAGCAGGGCTATATTGAATTACGCTGTGGCGTTGACAAGGAGAAGCACCAGATCAAGTTGATTGTCACGGATACAGGTATCGGTATTCCCAAGGAGGACCACGGCCGTATCTTCGACCTGTTCGAGAAAGGCAATGAGAACTTCAAGGAGGGTATTGGCTTAGGACTGCCTATCTGCCGTCGTCTGGCCGCTTCGATAGGAGGCGAGGTAGAGCTCGATGATTCCTACACCGAGGGTTCACGATTTATTCTCACCATACCTGCGATAGAATAAAGAAGAGGCTCACCCGATGGTGAGCCTCTCTTGTTATTTCTTATGACGGTTGGCCCTCTGTTCGCGGTATTTCGCTTTCTGACGGGCAGAACCGCTACCGTGGGCCCCGGTGATGTACTGCTTCTTCTTAGCCTTGGTCTTTACTTTGCCCTCTTGCTTGGGCTTGTCACCACCACGGCCGAACGAGATGCCATTCTCCAGGATATTCTGAAAGTCGTCCATAGGCTTAGTGATGGAAGAGGCGTACGCCTGTGAATGCCATGGCGATGCCATACTTGTCGCATGTCTCGATGACATTGTCATCGCGTACTGAACCACCAGCCTGAGCAATGAACTCCACGCCACTCTTGTGTGCACGCTCGATATTGTCGCCGAAGGGGAAGAAGGCGTCAGAGCCGAGGGCAACCTTCGTATTCTGGGCTATCCAGGCTTTCTTCTCCTCCATCGTCAGCACTTCAGGCTTCTGCTTGAAGAACTGCTGCCAGGTACCATCGCGCAACACGTCGTCGTGATCTTCAGAGATGTACACGTCAATGGTGTTGTCGCGGTCAGCACGACGGATATTGTCCACGAAGGGCAGCGACATCACTTTCGGGTGCTGACGCAACCACCAGATGTCTGCCTTGGAGCCTGCCAGACGGGTGCAGTGAATGCGGCTCTGCTGACCAGCTCCGATGCCGATGGCCTGTCCGTCTTTTACGTAGCAGACGCTGTTCGATTGCGTATACTTTAGTGTGATAAGTGCGATGATCAGGTCGCGTTTGGCTTCGGGGGTGAAAGTCTTGTTCTGTGTGGGCATATTCTCGAAGAGGGCATCATCATCGAGACGGATCTCGTTGCGGCCCTGTTCGAATGTGATGCCAAACACCTGCTTGCGCTCCACGGGCTCAGGCTTGTAGCCAGGGTCGATCTTAATCACGTTGTAGGTACCCTTGCGCTTGTCCTTCAGTATTTCGATAGCCTCGGGAGTATAGTCGGGAGCTATCACCCCGTCGCTCACTTCGCGCTTCAGCAGCAGGGCTGTCGTAGCGTCACAAGTATCTGAGAGGGCCACGAAATCGCCGTAGCTCGACATACGGTCGGCACCACGGGCTCTGGCGTATGCACAGGCGATGGGACTCTCGTCGAGGCCCTTTACGTCATCCACGAAGTAGATTTTCTTCAGTGTGTCGCTCAAGGGCAGGCCTACGGCAGCACCAGCTGGCGATACGTGTTTGAACGAGGCTGCAGCAGCTAGTCCTGTGGCCTCCTTCAGTTCCTTGACGAGCTGCCAGGCGTTGAAGGCATCGAGGAAGTTGATGTACCCCGGACGGCCGTTGATTACTTCGATGGGTAACTCGCCCTCAGTCATGAAGATGCGCGAGGGCTTCTGGTTCGGATTGCATCCGTACTTGAGTGCTAACTCTTTCATATCTCTAAACTATAAACTGTAAACCGTAAACTGTAAACCGTAAACCAAAAAAAGAGGCCCGAAGCCTCTTTTTTCTTACTCTGCTGAAACGGGACGGCGCTTCTCCTTGATACGGGCAGCCTTACCTGTGAGCTTGCGCAGGTAGTACAGCTTAGCGCGACGAACCTTACCAATCTTGTTCACCTCGATACTATCGATATTGGGTGACTCAATGGGGAAGATACGCTCTACACCAACGGTGCCAGACATCTTACGAACGGTGAAACGCTTCTTATCGCCGTGGCCACAAATCTTGATGACTACACCACGATAGAGCTGGATACGCTCCTTAGAACCCTCGATAATTTTGTAAGCGACAGTGATGGTGTCACCAGCCTTGAACTCTGGGTACTTCTTGCCGGTTGCAAATGCTTCTTCAGCAACTTTAATTAAATCCATTTCTTTACTTTTTTACTTTTGTTACTGTATCGTTCCAACGCAACATAACAGGCCTCTCGATACTTCCTGCCAGCGATTACGCCGAAAAGCGGGTGCAAAGGTACAAATTTTTTCCGATTCAAAGAATATTTTCCCGCTTTTTTTGTATCTTTGCACCATAAAAAACTAAAAATATGAATAAAAAGCATCTAATTCTTGGCGCTTTTGCTGCTCTGACGATGATTTCTTGTGCTCCGAAGCACTACCAGATCGCCAGTGTGGAGCGTACGCGCATCATCATTGACAGTCGTTACGATCAGAATCCTGACCCCGAGGCTGCCAAGTTCCTCGAACCCTATAAACGGGTGAATGATTCTGTCATGGGCCCTGTGATGGGACAAGTGGCTCACAATATGCACGCCCAGCGACCTGAGAGCGATCTCTCCAACCTCTTGGCAGATATCCTCGTGTGGGCTGCCAAAGACTACGGAGAGCAGCCTGTTCTCGGTATCTACAATATGGGCGGTATACGTGCCGATCTGACCAAGGGAAACGTGACCTATGGCGACGTGCTCGATGTGGCACCTTTTGAGAACAAGATCTGCTTCACCACACTCTCGGGCGAGAAGATGTTGGAGCTCTGCGAGCAGATTGCTCTTCGTGGAGGAGAGGGCGTGAGCAAGGGCATCGAACTGGTCATCGAGATGGATGAGAAGACAGGAAAGGGCAAGCTTATCTCTGCACGTCTGAACGGAAAAGAGATCGATCCGAAGGCAGAATACCGCGTGACGACTATCAACTATCTGCTCGAAGGCAACGATGGCATGCCTGCCCTGCGTGAGGGTAAGGATATCGTGTCGCCAAAGGAAGCCAGCAATAACACCCGCTTCCTCATCATGAACTACTTCAAGGACAAACAGAGTCGTGGAGAGATTGTCGATTCCAAAGTCGAAGGACGAATAGTCGTGAAGTGAAAAGTGAGTAATTAAAAATAAAGGAAAGTGATATGAAACGTTTACACCTTATTATATTTATAGCGCTGCTGGCCAGTATCACCGCAGTAGCCAAGAAGCATAAGCAGCTCGTCATCCTACATACTAACGATACCCATTCGTGCATTATGCCCCTAAGCGAGAATCTCGACAATAAGGATCTTGCTGGGCGTGGCGGATTCCTCCGTCGCATCAATATGATCAAGGAAGAAAGGCAGAAGCACCCTGATCTGCTGCTCTTCGACTCGGGCGATTTCTGTCAGGGATCAGGCTACTTCACCCTCTTCAAGGGAGAAGTAGAGGTCGGACTGATGAATCAGATGGGCTATGAGTGTACCACTATCGGCAACCACGAGTTCGACTTCGGTATGGACAATATGGCCAGAATCTTCAAGATGGCCAACTTCCCTGTGGTCTGCTCCAATTACGACTGCACGGGTACGGTGCTCGAAGGACTTGTCAAACCGTATATTACTATCCACCGCAACGGTCTGAAAATCGGTGTTTTCGCACTTGCTCCAAAGTTGAAGGGACTTGTGTTCGACGGCAACTGCAAAGGCATCACGTACATCGATCCTGCTGAGGCTGCGCAGAAGTATATCGATATTCTCAGAAAGCAGGAGAAGTGCGATCTCGTGATCTGCATCTCGCACCTTGGATGGGAGATCTCAGACTATCCCGATCAGGAGTTTCTGGCCAAGACGGCAGGCTGCGACCTCGTGCTGGGCGGACATACCCACACCTATCTGCCTGAGCTGGGGTATGCTCCCGATAAGAATGGCAAGCTCATTCCCGTCGATCAGAACGGCAAGCACGGCGCCTTTGTCGGCAAGTTGGTGCTCAATTTGGTGAAGTAGTTACTCGAAATAAAACGTGAGGACAATCATCTTGCTGTGGCCTTTGGTCACAGCATTTGTGTATTTGCGCATGTTGGCATCCTTCAGTTCGTTGACATGATCGTGGTCGATAGCGTCCTTCAGACTATAGCAGAACTTCAGCTCTGGAGTCAGTTTGAAGAACGGCAGATAGAGGGCGCATCCCAGACCCACCTCCACCATCAAGTCGCTACGCTTGAGCGCCATCAGCTCTTGGTTCTTGCCCGTCAGGTTTATCATGGGGGTGATGCCTGCTACGAGGAAAGGGCGGTAGTTGTTCCAGCGCTCGGCACTGAATTTCAAGTCGATGGGAAATGCCACATAGGTGTTCTTCATGTCCTGTCGTTCCTCCCTGAGGCGTCCATCCTGCGTCTGCTCCGAGAGGTTTCGGAAGAGCAGGTGCTTGGCACCGAAGTGCATGGTGGGGGCGAACCTGAGGTTCAGATGGTTCGACAGTCGCAAATCAGCGAGCACGCCCACGCTGAAACCTGCGTTCCACCTATCAGCATCGCAGACGATGGTCTGCTCAGTCGTCGTCCCGTCATCGAGCGTGATGGTCTGAGGGCCTGCATTGTCAAACTCGATATCCTGCATGTTCATGCCTACGAGGATACCGAAGTGCATCGGGCGCAAGTCGATATAGGGCTTGTACTGTATGGTGCGCGTCTGGGCTGAGGCTATAGCCGTCGACAGACAGAGGGCTGCCAGAATCGTGAGAAATCTCATTCGTTGCATATCATAATAACGGAAAAAAAACGCCGATATTATGCCAGATGTTATTTCGACAGTGTATAAATTGCAAAAAAAATATACCTAAAGTTTGGTAGATATCCAAAAAAGTCGTACCTTTGCCTCATCAAATGTAAGTAACAACAGTATTAACAACTTTAATTTATAAGAATTATGGCATACGTAATTGGTGAAGATTGCATTTCTTGTGGAACATGTGCAGGTGAGTGCCCAGTAGAGGCTATCTCTGAAGGTGCAGAGCGCTACGTGATTGATGCTGATGCTTGCACAGAGTGCGGCACATGCGCAAGTGTTTGTCCTTCTGAGGCTATCAGCCTGCCCTAATCTACATAGGACATACAGACAAACAAAAGGGGTGCTTCCTTTTGGGGAGCACCTCTTCATTTCTATTTCTTCTTCACGGTGCGCTTGGTCAGGCCGATGGCACCTGTGGGGCAGACGAGGCGGCAGAGATGACAGCCTACGCATTTGGCCCCAATCAGACGTGGGCGGCGGATTTCTGTGTCGAACGTGATAGCCTGATGCCCTCCGTCGTTGCACGATATCTCGCAGCGCCCACAACCTACGCAATTCTCGAGGTTGAACTTAGGGTAGATGATGGTGTCGCGGTCGAGCTGGGCAGGAGTCCGGAATGTTGACAGTTGTTCGCCCACCAGCTGTTGCAGCTCTGTGATGCCGTGCTTGACCATGTAGCGCTGGAGTCCGAGCGTGAGATCATCGATGATGCGGTAACCGTACTGCATGACGGCTGTACACACCTGTACGTTGGAACAACCCAGTTGTATAAACTCGAGGGCGTCGCGCCAGTACTCTATACCGCCGATACCGCTCAACTGAGGCTTCTCTGGCATCTCTGCCAGTTCGAGCACATAGCGCAGGGCTATGGGGCGCACAGCACGGCCAGAGTAGCCGGAGATCGTGCGCTGACCAGTCACCTCGGCATTGTAGTCCATCGTTACCGACTTGATGGTGTTGATGGCTGAGATGGCATCGGCTCCTGCCTGCAGGCAGGCTCTGGCGGGTTCGGTGATATGCGTGATGTTGGGCGTCATCTTGGGGATCACGGGTATCCCTACGCTGCGCTTCACACAGGCTGTATAAGTCTTGACCAGCTCAGGGCTTTGGCCAACGTCGCTGCCCATGCCTTCGTGCTTCATCTGTGGGCATGAGAAGTTGAGTTCCACAGCGTCGCAGCCAGCTTCCTCCGCCATTTTTGCCAGTGAGATCCATTCGTCCTCGGTCTGTCCCATGATAGAGGCTACGACGACCTTGTTGGGGTAGTTCTCCTTCAGTCGGTGCAGGATGTCGAAGTCGGTCTCTACGGCATTCTCGCTCAGCTGCTCCATGTTTCGGAATCCGTAGAAGTCACCATGAGTGGCATTGTCGTGCATGGCGTCGAATCGTGGCGACACCTCACGAATCTCCTGCATGCAGATCGTCTTGTAGAATACGCCAGCCCAGCCTGCATCAAAGGCATTAGCAACCATCTCGTAGTTGGTGCAGACAGCCGAAGAAGCCAGGAAGAAAGGATTCTCACACTTGATACCACAGAATGTGATGCTGAGAGCGGGGTAGTGGCTGTCGTCGACATCGTCCTGATGGATGTTCCTGATCATCTCCTTGATGCGGATAGGCCAGTTGTGGTGTATACAAGCCTGTTCAGCGCGCTCCAGATCAGCGTCGCTGCAGTCTTTCACCCAGCGCAAGGCAGGCTTGTGGTTGTCGAAACGGACAGCACGGATGGCACGTGCGGGGTCGCCTGTCTTACAGGCCTTGGTGCAAGGTGCGTCGAGGCACAGCAGACACCGGTGGGCTTCTTCGTAGATATTCATAGTTGTTGCGGTTTTATGTGATGTATAATTGTTTTGTTGCAAAGATAATAAAAAATTCGCAAACAAGCAGCATTTTTGCGAATTATTTATTATCAAGATAAAAAAATCCCGCCCATTTCTGAGCGAGATTACTTTTTACATTTTTACCTTTTTACCCTTTTTACTTTTTACATTTTTACTTTTTACCCTTTTACCTTTTTACTTTTTTACTTTTTTACCCTTTACTACATTCCCATGCAGGACGTTGCTCCGAGTGCGGTAAGGATGGCAGACGCTACTGATGCGATGATCTGCACAACCCATTTGAAACTGGAACTTCTGCGCCCATGCTGGCTGCACTTTGCGGTAAGACCGAAGGAGAATCGGCGTATCATCCGATTCCTGCGAGGGTAACTAAAAAGAGGAGGCTCTTCCGTGGAAGGACCTCCTCTTTATGGATGTGAAATATGAATTATTTCAGGTTCTTGATCTCAAGAGCGGGCTTGTACTCGGGGTCGATCCCGAGGATCTTTTCGGCGAAGTCCTTAGCTCCTGCTACGTTCTTGTTGATGTAGGAGTTGAACATCAGGTAGTGGTAAGCCGTCTTCAGCATGATGTTCTCGCCGTTGCTTCGGTCAGCACCCTTTGCACTGAGCAGTGAGGCCACCTTCTCGTAGAAGGGCTTTGCCAGCGAGTTCTTCATGTTGTCGTCCATCTTGTTGTTGATGCTGGCGCGCATGTATGTAGCGTATGCTTCCTGAATGGGGTATTTGGTGATTAGCTCGCTGTAGATGGCATCAGCCTTCTTGAGCAGTTCCTTTTTCTTGGCAGCGTCGGCTGTCTCGTCGGCATACTTGGAGTAGATACCAGCAAGGCCTTCCTCGTCGTCGAAGTTCACTTCCTTCTTGCAAGCCAGCAGGTCGTTGTAGTACTTGATGGCCTTGTCGAAGTTCTTGTCCTTCACGTGCGAGTCGGAAACGGTCTTCAGGATGTCCCAGCGCTTGATCATGGAGGAGTCGTTGACGAGTTCAAGAGCCTTGTCAAACTGCTCGTACATGTTGGTGTTGTCTTCGAGTGCCTGATAGATCAGGGCTGTGTAGAAGTGGTCGTACTCTGAGAATGTGGCAGAGTCTGTCTCATTGAAGTACTTGTTGATGTAAGACTTTGCAGCGTCATAGTTCTTCAGCTCGTAATTGGAGAACATGGCCAGACGGTTGAATGTCGGGTTACGCGGCACGAGCTTGATGCCTGCCTCAGAGGCGCGAAGGGCGTCAGCGAAGTGGCCGGTGAAGTAGCTACAGCGGGCAAACTCGTTGAGCTGGCCCTTGTCGAGCTTATTGATGTCGGCCTTCATGTAGTTTTCATAGGCCTGTTTCTCGTCGCCTGCCAGCATGTAGATATGGGCTGTGAAGGCATCGATATCCTCATTGGGGCACTGCACCTTCATCTCCTGCAGTTTCTGGGCAGCCTGCCTCGGACTGATCTTGCGGTATACCATTGCCCATTTCTTGTAACCCTCGGGGTTCTTGGGATCGAAGTTGATGGCCTGGTTGTAGTAGCCGGCAGCCTTACCACCATCGGTACCGAAAGCTGACTCGATGTCGCCGAGTAGCAGATATGCAGGGGCATACTGATACTTGGGCTTGCCTGCCTCGTTGGCATAGTTGGCAAACTGGATGGCACCTGCTGTATCCTTCTGCTCATAGAAGGCACGGGCGATCTTCATAAGGGCCTCGGGATTCTTCTTGTTCTTCTTGTAAGCGGTCTTAGCTGCGTCGGCTACGTTGCCAGCCTTCGACTTGATTGCGCTGAGGGCTGCGTTGAGCTCCTCTTCTTGTGCGTTTGCGGTGGCGCTGAAACCTGCCAGCAGCACACCCATCAATAGATACTTAATTGCTTTCATACTTATTGTTTTATTTAATATTGTTTTCAGAGTTTGTCGCTCTTGTTTTTTTGACGTTTGAATGAATGCATGGTTTAATCTCATTGCTTTTTGACGATCACATCGCGGACATTCATGTTGGCGCTTTGGGGAAGAAGGCCTGAACGGAGGATGATCTTCTGACCTCTGGGCAACTGGATGAAGTGTGTGAAACTGGTGGGCACTCCGTTGGGACGTGGGTCATTCAGTAGCGCATAGATCGTGCGGCGCAGAGGGTAGTTGCCGTTATATAAGTAGAACTGATAGGGCTTCCAGCTGTTGTATTTCTCAGCTGTCTTCATCTTGGAGACGCCCATCACGGATATATTCTTATTAAAGGTGACATTGGTGGTGTCACGTTTGCCGTTGAGCCAGTTGCTGCCGATGATACCGAGGGCATTTTCATGCTTCTCGACATATTCGATGACAGCTGCACTCGTCTGTACAGCTCCGATGTTTTTGGCACTGAACTGCTTGCCTCCGAGGATAGAGTCGACACACCAGCGCACGGTGCTGGACAGTGGATTGTCGAATACGACATCGATTTCGCCAAGTTTACTTTGTGGATAGATTTCCTTCCACTTGCTGATCTCGCCTTTCAGGATGCGTGCAAAGTCGTTGATGGTGATGCACGAGTCGGGGTTGGCATTGTTGACGATGATAGCCAGACCGTCATACGCGATGGGGATCGCTCTTGGCAGGTACTTCCGGTCGATGAGGTTCTGGCGCTCCTTGGGCGTGAAGTCACGTGTGGTGAAGGCAAGCCAGGTCTCGAGTTTCATCAGCTTCTTGACGGCATCCTGCTCGTTGATGTAGAGTGGGGTGATGCTGTCGAGAGTCTGAGTGGTGAAATAATACATCTCCTCGTCGAGGATGGGGTAGAAGCTTTCATCGGCAGCAAAGATGCTGGCTGCCTTCTGGTAGGCTTCCTCCTTTTCAGGATTAGGCTTGCTCCCACATGCGTGGAGCAAGCCTAATATCAGTGCTAATCCAACTAACTTGTTGAATGTGTTCATTTTTCAGTTTAGAGATTACTGAAGACGGAAGGTCACAGGTACTGTGTACTTTACACGTACAGCTGAACCATTCTGCTTACCAGGAATCCAGTGAGGCATGGACTTAACCACGCGCTGTGCCTCCTTGTCGAGTGAGGGGTCAACGCTCTTCACTACCTTCACGTCGGTGATTGAACCATCACGCTCTACGACGAAGGTTACGATAACACGACCCTGTACACCGTTCTCCTCGGCTACAACTGGATACTTGATATTCTTCGACAGATACTCGAACAGTGCTGAAGGACCGCCAGGGAACTGAGGCATTTCCTCTACCACGTCGAAGACTTTTGTTTCCTCAACCTTCGGGGGCTCGGGCTCTGCGATCACTTCCTTTGCCTTCAGTACTTCGCCGCCGGCCTCGTCGTTACCCTCAACGTTGAAGGCACCGATGGCGGTGTTGGCCTGCTGAAGTTCTTCCTGTGATTTCATCTCCTGCTCTTCCTTCACTTCGTTATCCTTCTTAATCTCAGGTACGGTGAAGGCTACAGAGCTCTTAACGCGCTCAATCTCGACTTTCTCAACCTCGGGCTCGTCTTTCTTCTCAACCTTAGCTTCCTTCTTCTCTGCCAGGCTTGCCAGCTCTACATCAGCCTCGATGGCAGCATTCTGTGCAGCAATGTAGTTCTCGATAGAAACCTTTGCATACACAATGGCTGCGATGATGATGAAAGCAGCAAACATAACGAGGAGTGCCTTCAGGTTGCGGACACCCGTATTCTTGCGCAATTGATAAGCTCCGTATGACTGGTTCTTGCCCTCAAACACGAGGTCAACCCAGCTGTTGTCAATAAGATCTATTTTTGCCATAGTTCTTTCTGCATTTTAGGGGTTAATCACTTGACGCCTGCCTTTGCGATGAGATCCTTGTCTTCCTGGCTCATCTTGTCGACATTGTCAATGACATACTTATCAATATTGCTAATGAGCATCTCGTCGAGGGCTGCTACCATGTTCTCATAGGTTGCAGTGTTGAGCGGACGGATGATGACGGTCATCGTAGGTACTTTCTCGCCGTTGGGGAGTTCACCCTTCTTCAGTTTCTTCAGTGCCTCCTGATACTGCTCTTCGGTCATCTTTGAGTTGTGCGCTGTCTTCTCGGCATCAAGCTCCTTCTTGGCCATCTTAATCTTGGCAATCGGGTTGATACCTTCCTCTGTAGTGTGCTCGTTGAGCACCTTCTCAATACCATCCTTACCGTAGCTGGTTGGCTTTACGCATGAGGGATCGTCATAGTTGGGCAGACCAGCTATATACCATACCTTATCATTGCTTCCCAGATAGAGGGTGATGGTGTGAGAAGCTTTTGTTACCTGCTTCTGCTCTTCGTTCAACTGTGATGTGTCGTCGTTCGACGGCATGGTCAGCTGCATGGCCTGCGGCTTGGCCAGTGTAGTACACAGCATGAAGAAGGTGATCAGAAGCATCATCATGTCTACCATTGGCGTGAAGTTCACGCGGGTATCCATCTTTTTCTGCTTGGATAGATTTTTCTTTGCCATAATACTACTAGTCGTTTAAACGTTTAACATCGAGGTTCGTAATGAGCTGGAAACGGTTCTCGCTCATATCCTGAAGTTCCGACATCAACAGCTTGATAGCTGAATAAGGGGTCTTAGAGTCGCACTTGATGGCGAGCTTAATGTCGGGGTTCACATCGCGGGCTGCTGTAACCCACTCCTGGAATTCACTCTTGCCGCCTTTGATACTATCAAGGGGCAGGCCGAGCTTCTGGATAGCCTCACCCATCTTCTCGGGCTCGAGACTGAGGTATTGGGGGAGCTGAGCCATGCTGGCACCTACCATAGCATCCTCGCGGAAGTGCTTAACCTGGGTAGCGTTCAGCTGAACACCGAACTTATCGGTCATAGCGTCCAGCATTGCCTGCATGTTGTTCTTGTTTTCCGTACCACAGAATACCTTACCCTCTGGGGTTACCAGAATGTTAAGGACATCCTGCTCCGGGATCTTCAGCTCTGACACTGAGTTAGGCGCGGTGACTGATACTGGTTCCGGTGTCAAGAATGTTGAAGTCAACATGAAGAAACACAGAAGCAGCGTCATCACGTCTGACAT
>ODAI013001254.1_pt1 | contig 48595 bp, 46 predicted proteins | sample 1539321 | NCBI WGS metagenome assembly ODAI01 (sample SAMN02144231, study PRJEB22623) | gut metagenome | biome: sheep rumen | host: Ovis aries | place: New Zealand
GAACGAGCCTGACGTCTCTTAGCAACACCTGCAGTATCAAGAGTACCTCTGATGATGTGGTATCTTGTACCAGGTAAGTCTTTTACTCTACCGCCACGGATAAGAACAACGCTGTGCTCCTGAAGGTTGTGACCTTCACCAGGAATATAGCTTGTTACTTCGATACCGTTAGATAAACGAACTCTGGCGATCTTTCTAAGAGCTGAGTTAGGCTTCTTAGGTGTAGCGGTCTTAACTGCTGTACAAACACCTCTCTTCTGTGGTGAAGCTGTATCTGTAGGCTTTTTCTTAAGTGAGTTGTAGCTTCTTAAAAGTGCAGGAGCAGTAGACTTCTTTTCTACAGTCTGTCTTCCCTTTCTAACTAACTGGTTAAAAGTTGGCATGTTTTCACCTCCGATTCTTATTAATTTACGTGAATATTATACACGCTTTTTTCGTGTGCTAATCAGCTAAAGCTCATATTTACGCACACTTGCATATTATATTATCAAGTATTTCCAATGTCAACATTTTTTTACATATATTTCATTATTATATATTCTTCCTTATAAAAGATAACAAATCCGGACTGTTTTTCCATTTTTTAAGGCTTCTGAAAGGCATCATAATAAAATCTTAAAAATTTCTATTTATTTCTTAATACTTTAACTGATTGTTTCTTAAACCGTATTATTGCTATATTTTAGGCAGATTGGGAATAATAAACGATTAAGGAGGAAACCAAATGAATACAATTCAGAATTATCAAACAAGCGATACAGCAATAAGATACGGAAGAACTAATCTTTCGCCTCAGCAATATAAGAAATATATGCAAAAGAGACGTCGCATAATAAAACATAATATAAGAGCCGCAATTTTATTAACAACAATCACTTCTATCATTTTAATAATTGCCGGAAGCATGTTAAAAAAAGCTCTTGACGAATACGACAAAAGGAATTCCGTTATGGCAATGAACTATGATGCGGGAACTCAAAGCACCTATGACAGTTATGATGATGGCAGCTATGATGATGACAATAATGATTATGATATTTTCAGCAAACCATTTGATTTCGAAAGTGGTTATAATGACGAAATCCCATATCAGCTAAAGGAATTTATGGATCGTCGTCCCGAAACCACCGATTTTGTAATGAGTTACCCTCAAAAGCATAATATGGAATATGATATAGATTTATCAAACGAAGTAAATCCGGGAGAAATCCCATTACTGATCCAATGGGATGAGCGCTGGGGATATAAGCAATACGGAGATGATTTCTTTGCATTGAACGGTTGCGGTCCTACCTGTCTTTCTATGGTTTGCCTCGGACTCGGCGGTGATATAAAATATGACCCGTATACTGTCGGACAAATAATGGATTCAAACGATTATTACGAATACGGAGTCGGTTCCAAATGGACAATCATGACAGAAGGTGCAAGTCTTATAGGATTAGACGGTGAAGAAATAGCGCTTGATGAGTATGTTATAAGAAACAGGCTCGAAAACGGCTCACCGATAATATGCAGCATGGGCGAAGGAGATTTTACACAGAGCGGACATTTTATAGTGCTTACCGGAATTGATTCCGAAGGAAATATAACCGTAAATGATCCGTGCAGCAAAATCAACAGTGCCAAATCCTGGGAATTGTCAACACTCATACCTCAGATAAAAAACCTCTGGGCATTCTCACTCAATTAAAAAACGGGATAGTTCCTGAAAATATAAAGCAAAAAGCAAACAGGTTCGTACAAGTACTAAGCATAGCGTCAAGTCTAACGTGCTATGAGTGTACTTCGTATGAACCTGTTTGTTTTTAGTACTCTTAGTCAAGAACCGTCCCGGTTTTTACTATTTAATAGGTATTCTTTTTCTTTCTTCGCCTTCGACAGACTTTTCAGGATTGGCTATTATAATATTAAGAACTCCGTCTTTAAATGCTGCCGTTATATCCTCCTGCTTAACCTTCTTTCCTACATAAAAGGTACGCTTGCATCCACCTACAAGCCTCTCGCGCCTTATATAATGAATTTTTGTTTCATCCTGTTCTATGGCATCATCATATTTACGATTTGCAATAATCGTAAGCTTGCCGTCAACAAGCTCTGCCTGAACATCTTCTCTCGAAAAGCCCGGTATCTCTATCTCCAAAAGGTAGTTTCCGTCCTTTTCCTGAATATCCGTGCGCATAATCTGCGGAATGCCGACCAGATCGCTGTCAAATATATTTATCATTTCATCTTCAAATAACATATATATCGCCTCCGATATCTATTATAGCCGATATCATTTTAAAATCAAGTCGAGTCGGCAATTTTAACGAACTTAATCATTATCCGCTTTTTCATCAATTTCTATATCACCCATATCACAGTTTACCGATATCATATTATCTCCGTCCGACTTATATTTTCCGCCTTGCGATTTATCATCAAATTCAATTTCACCCATATCAACTTTTAAATCATAACCGTATGTTTTTTTACCATTCTTAACGAGCTTCAATTCGGCTGAACCCATATCAAGATCGGCATCAAGGGTTCCAAGTTTTACATGGTCAAATTCAAGACTTCCCATATCAAGATTTATATCTGCTTTTTCGAAATAACAATCTTTTGCTTCAAAACTTCCCATATCAAGTTCTGCAGTCAGTTTTTTGCAATTACATTTTGATATTTCAAAGCTTCCCATATCAAGAGTCAAATCTATATTATCAAATTTTGCATCCTTAGGATAATATATTTTTACGTAGGCATCCTCTTCATCATCAAAATTCAAACCGAATTTGAATACAAAAATATCACTTGAATATTTTACCTTAAGCTTACCGTCCTTCACGCTGTAAGGAACTGTATCTTTTCCGTAAGCAAAAACAGAATATTCTATATAATAGTTATCATCATCCGAAGGAATAAAATATATATCTTCACTATCCAGATTTATTTCAATATCATTAATCTTTTCAAGTTTTATTTTATCACTTACTATATGATTCTTGTTTTCAACAGTAACAAATCTGTTTTTCTTTTTATCCCAACCTATGTATGCGCTTCCCCCGCAAAAAAGACCGATTGCAGCAATAATGCCTCCAAGAACGATAAATATCGCTGACAATACCAATAATACTCTTGTTAAACTCTTCATATTATTGTACCTCCTTTTTTGACTTATCAATTGTTTTATTAAATATTTTTCCGATTATCCAGAAAATAAATTGGCAAATCTTAATTGAAAAAAGCATGAATAGCAAGCTGATACCTACCATCACCATCGACAAGCCTATAACAGCTACGCCTGTCATCGGGAGAGTAAACAGGAATGTGAATCCGGCAACAACCGCTACAATTGCACCTACAAGAACTCCTATACCGGCTAAGCCAAATGCAAGTACGAGTGAAAATCCCGTAATTCCAAATGCAAAAATAAGTGCAAGTGCCGTAATTGCAACAGGTAAACCTATAGGAATTGCAAACAGAACCAAGATTCCAACAAGACAGCCATGTGTCTTTTTCTTTACGGATTCCTCAGGATTATTTAAGCTTTTAAGTGCATTATCGCTCAAAATCGAATTAGCCAAATCCCTTGGTGTTCCGAGTTTTTCCACAATATCATCACCATTTGATTCTATATCTGCCACATATTCTCTGTAATATTCCATGGCACTTCTTTTTTCTTCTTTTGATAACGGATTAAGATATCCGCTTAATTCCGTCAGATATTTTTCGCTGTTCATTATATATCCCCTCCTAACAATGTATTTATCTTATTTCGATATTCTTTCCACTCTTTGACGTAATACTCAAGCTTTTCCTTTCCCATATCCGTTAAGGAGTAAAACCTTCGGTTTCTTCCCGAATCCGGTACGTCATAAGTCGTAAGCAATCCGTCCTTTTGTAATCTCCTTAATACCGGATAAAGTGTCGACTCCGAAATGTCTATAACATCCTGAACTTTTTTGGTTAATACATATCCGTAAGCATCTCCGTCAACCAGCGCTGCCATAACACATGCATCCAAAAGCGGAGCACCCAATTGATAAATCATATAATCACCTGCCTTCTGTTATCTGATTTAATATACATCTGTTAATATTATTATTCTTTTAATATTGTTTTCTCATTAATATTATATGACATATAATATTGTTTACATGCATACTATACGATATATAATATTATTTGTCAATAGTAAATTTTTAAAATTTATTAAAAAAACAGACGGCTTATATAAACCAAGCCGTCCGCTTATAATTCAGATACTTTTACAACACCTGATCTTTATTTTGTTATTTATCTTTATTTCTATTTTCCTCCGCCTCTTTATGCACATCATTATCGGTTGAAGAATTACTGTCTATATCATCAAGCAACCCTTCTTCATAAAGCTTATTTACAACATCTACAACCTCATCACAAAGCTGAGTACCCTTAACTCTGTTTATCTCTGCTATTACATCTTCGAGTTTCATTTTTTTCCTGTAAGGTCGATTCGAATACATGGCATCAAATGTATCCGCTACTGCTATAATCCTTGCTATAAGCGGTATCTCATCCTTCTTAAGACCCTTAGGATATCCCTTACCGTCTACTCTTTCATGATGATAACCCGCACCAAGCGAAAGACTCGGCATAATTTTTATGTCCTTTAAAATCTCATATCCGTTCGGTGCATGCGATTTAATTATGGCATATTCTTCATCATCAAGCTTACCCTGCTTGCCAAGTATATTGTCGGGAATACTGATTTTTCCTATATCATGTAAAAGTGCTATATTATATATTTCTTCAAGTTCTTCCTCATTGAAGCCCATGCGGCTTGCAAAAAGCTCTGTATATTTAGCCACCCTGAATGAATGACCGTTTGTATATTTATCCTTCATATCTATGCATTTTGCGAAGGCTGAAATCATCTCATGTGTAAATTCTTTATTTTCCTGCTGTTTCTTCTCAAATATCTTAGTCTTGTGTCCAATAAAGACTTTAATAAAGAGTGCCATCAATATGGCTGTAATTGCAAACATAAACAAATAGAACCATATTGTTTCATAAAATGCCGCCTGCTTAATAATTGTAAGCTCGATATATTTTTGTTCCTCGCCCGTCAGCGGATTTACTATCGCAATACGATAAGTATAAGTTCCCGCATCAAGGTTGGTATATGTCTGAGGCTCAATTTCATACTGCGGCTTTATAACAGGCTCATCATCAAAACCTTTAAGATAACAGCTTATGCTCGGATTCTTTATCGAATATGTAAGTGCATAGCCGTAAACAGTAAGTCTTTTTGTGTTAGCGGGTATAGTAACGCTTGTTTCATTACCTACATATATCTTCTTTCCGTCAACATCGATCATAGGTATGCCAAGCTTTATTTCATTTGAAATATTATCATTTTCATATATATTTACGGAGCAGACTCCCGACGAACAGGAAATATAAAGAGTTCCATCTTCATCAAGATAGTTTCTCGAATTTGCTGTAGTCACATAAGGAAGTCCGGTTTTTGAATCATAAAACGAATACTCAAGAGTATCATCCTTCATCAGATCGGCACCATTTACAACATATATTCCGTTACTGCTCAAAATCCATACTGTTCCATCTTCCTTAAAAAACATATCGAAATTATTGGAATACGGAAAATTACTTACGGTATCTATTACACTGTCCTTCATGTATGATATTGAATTACTTGTAATAATCCAAAATACATCATTATATTTATCGTATTTTATTCTTAATACGGCTCCCGATTGCAATCCGTCCTCTATGCCGAGTCTTGATATTCTTCCGCCGTTTATAACATATATTCCATCTCCGTCGCTGCCAAGATATAATTCATTATTTTTTCCTTCGCACACGGTAAGAATTTCGGTATTACTTATACCGTTTTCCGCACCATAGGTTGCCGTTACCTTATCATTTTCAATAATGCATAAGCCACCGCTTGTTGCCACTGCCATCCTGCCATCGGAAAGCTCCGTAATGGTTCGTACCCGGTTTGAGGTCATACCCTCATCCATCGTAAAAGTTTTTATATTACTTCCATCATATTTTATCAATCCGTAGTCACTATATGTGCATAACCATAAATTTCCCTTTGAATCGGTTTTTATGGATCTTATTCTTATCTCATGAAGAGTCTTTGTTAATTCATCCGGTTTTATCTTATAATCATCATTTAATATATAAAGACCCTTATCGGTTCCTATATATAATTTCCCGTTATATTTACAGGTCGTATTTACAACCATATTTCCCAGTGAAGCGACCTTACTTATATCCGTAAATCTGCATTCACATATTTTAAGGACGCCCTGTCTCGATGATGTAAACCAAAGATTGCCTTCATAATCCATCATCATCTTATCAATAGAATTATCCATTTTAAGATTCTTAATCTGCGTGAACCTTTTATTATCCTTTATAAAGCCGATTCCGTTATCCGCACAAAGCCATATATAACCGTTTACATAGGATAATGAATTTATATTTACGAGCGGTGACACTGAAATGACTTGATAATTTTTTAAATCTTCTTCCATATTTCCGTAAATCACTTCCGACTCGTCGGTTCCCAGATAGACGAATCCGGGATTTTGGGAGTCCGGATATACAGAAGTAACAAAACCGAAATTCATTTCCTTACCACTCATAAAGGCAGTAACCTTTTTATTTTCCAATGTAAATATGGAACCGCTCAATGTTTCGCCGTATATAACTCCGTTAGGTCCCATCATAAGCTGGTAAATATATTCATTATTTACCTGTGGCTCATTTATTAAATGAAAAGTATTATCATTGTCAACATATGCAAGTCCCTGTGTGGAGCCGATTATTATATTTCCTTCCTCATCCTCAACCATCGCACGTATGGAATATGAATTAAGGCCTTCCACCTGTCCGTAAACGGTAAACTCCCCATCCTTATAAACGGCAACTCCGTTATCATTTGTCCCGATCCATAACCTGTCTTTGCTGTCGACATAAAGACTTACAACACTTGCTATTCCGTTTGATGCATCAAATCGTTCAAAATCTTTACCATTATATCTGATAAGACCACTGTAACTTCCTATCCATATAAATCCGTCTGAAGTCTGTGCTATCGCATTTGCCTCCGAGGTCGGCATACCTGTGGTATTATCATATAAAATGGATGTATATCCGACACCGTTTCCGGTAAAATCCACCTTGTGAGTTTTTTCTTCTTTTACCGCATCCTCTTCCGATAGTAATTCTTTGTCGGCAGAATTAACTGTAACATTTTTATTATGTGTACCCGCATATGAAATAATACCGCTAAAAGAAACTGCAGCAGCAAATACTGAAAATAAAACTGTTTTTTTAATTATATTTTTTATTTTATTTTTCATTTCTACACTCCTTTTTTGAGTATATTTATAATGGTATCATAATTATCCGCCTGATGAGGAAATGTACATTCCGTGCAAATTTTAATCTTCCTTCCGTCCTTTTCTTTATAAGACGGATTTCCGGGGCAATGTTCCAAATGATACATCGGACAATAACAAAAAAGACAATTTATCTCTTCTATATTTTTATGGCACGGATAATACTCGCAATCCCTGTTTTCGAAAAATCTGCCGGAATTTTTCATAATAATCTCCCCTATCTTGTATATGATTCACTCCAAAATCAAGTTAATCAAAAATGCTTCATTTTGTCAATAAAAGCCTCAACAAATTCGGGACATGAAGGATAATAAAGATGCGGGAATCCCCAAAAATGATTATCTTTGATATAGCAGCAATCCCAGGTCTTATTTGAAACCGGTTTTACCGCTATAGCTCCGTCTCCGTTTCCTGTACTGTCATAATAATGAAATTCATGACCTTTTATCCTTTTATCCTTTAATAAAAACAATCCGTTCTTATCTCTTATCTCTATATACCCGAATCTCACAGGTCTTCCGACATAACTAACCCTTTCATCTATCACGCCCGCAAGATTATAAATATTATTATCGGCATCCTCAAGCTCCCTGTGTAAATACATGAAACCTCCGCATTCGGCAAGCGAAGGAATACCGTTTTTTATTGCCTCATTTATCGAAGAAAGCATACTTTTATTTTCCGAAAGCTGCTTTGCATAAAGTTCGGGATATCCTCCTCCCAAAAGTATACCCGAACAGTTCCCGGGAATCTTTTTATCATGTAAAGGCGAAAAGAATTCTATCTTCACGCCTCTTTCTTTAAACATACGAAGATTAGCTTCGTAATAAAAACAAAACGCCTCATCTCTAGCTACTGCAAGTGTTATTTTACCGCCATTCTTTTTTTCATTTTCATATGTCAAAAAATTATTTATTTTATCCTCATCATATCCGAAGCATTTTGAAATTTCTTTTATCCTTTCGATATCAACCGATTCACAAATATATTCGGCACCCATATCAAGTTTTGCTTTTATATTATCTATCTCTGATGGAAGTGTAAGCCCAAGATGTCTGCTTGAAATACTTAATTCGTTCTTTTTTTCAAAATATCCAAGAACCTCTATATCAAGCTCTTCCTTGATAAGCTTGGATAAAGTAGAAAAATAGCTTTTTGAAACACGATTAAGAATCACTCCCTTTATAAGTTTTTCCTTATCGTAAGAAAGCATTCCCGCTATAATCGGCACTACCGAACGTCCCATACCATGTGCATCAATAACAAGAATTACAGGTGTATGAGTAATGCTTGCCAGTTCATAGGAAGAGCCCTCCAGGCTTACTCCTCCGGCACCGTCATATAAGCCCATAACGCCTTCAATAACTGCTAACTCATGTCCTTTTGAAAAAGAATCAAATATTTCCTTTGTCTTTTCTTTTCCCGTAAAATATGTATCCAGATTATCCGACGGTATATCCAGAACGGTTCTGTGAAACATGGGATCTATATAATCCGGTCCGCATTTAAAAGCAGCAACATCAATATTCATTTTTTTTAATGCACCCAGCAACGAACATGTTATCAGAGTTTTTCCGCAACCGCTTCCCGTTGCCGCAATCATTATTCTTGGTATGCTCATATTTTCCCCTTAATTATCAAATTCAAAAGAACATATCCAAATAGGATTTTCACTTTTTAACAAATGATGTTCTCCGATATGATTAAGCCCCGTTATTCCAAGTTGAATCATAGAAAAATCTTTTATCTTAAAACTTCTTTCCAGTTCCATACATAATTGCATGGTTTCCGTGCTGACTGCATTTATAACAATTCTCATATCAGCATTTTTTTCATATAACCTTTTAAGAATATCTGTAAGTTTACCACCGCTTCCGCCTATAAATGCATGAGTCGGTGCAGGAAGACCTTCAAAAGCATCCGGAGCTTCTCCTTCACAAACAGTAACATTATTAACGTTAAATATCCTGCAGTTTTCTCTGATAAGCTCTATGGCTTCCTTTTTTCTTTCAATAGCAAAAATTTTTAACTTATCCGACATTGCCGCCATCTGAACCGCTATAGAACCGGTTCCGCTTCCCACATCATATACAACCGAAGAAGTCCTTAAACCAAGCTTTGCTATGCTTAATGCCCTGACCTCCTCCTTGGTCATAGGAACTTTACCGCGCTTGAATTTTTCATCTTTAAAATATATATTTAAACATTTATCCATATCTGATGAAGAATTTTTATCACCCGTTAAATCAACCTCGGATACAGAATTATTTTTAATTAGGCAGGTATATAATCCGTCTTTTAATTCATTTTCAGTTTCGGTCTCATCATATGCGGCAATATCTATTTTTATTATTTTTTCTTCATCATAGGACATTTGATATCCGGCATAAACTTCACATTGTAATAATCCGTTTTCCTTCAGGAAATTCAAAAGTTCTAAAAACTGTTTTTTATCGGAAAGCAATATGTAGGACTTAAAGCTTGTCATAACAGCTTCTTTAATTTCCTTTTGCAAATTCTCATTATCTTTTCTTCCGTGTATGCTCATTATTCTTGAGTTATTCCAGCTCTCACCGAGCTTTGCAGCAAGATATGAAACCGAAGAAATACCGGGTATTATTTTTATGTCAGCATTTATCCTTCCGTTGGCGCAAGCCTTATTTAACGCCTTCGACAGCTTATCAGCTCCGCTGAAAAAGCCTGTATCACCGGAAAATAAAACAGCAACATTTAACATACTGTCCCTGTCCTGTTGTTTGCTTTCAAGATAAGGAATTATATCATCAGCAAGATAGTATGCCTTTTTTTCGACTTTTGCCGTATAAGGTTTTATCAATCTTTCCGCCCCGAGTATAATATCAGCCTCATCTATGAATTCACTTGCAGCATTGGTAAGAAAGCTCTTGGAGCCCATACCGCATCCAATCAATGCTATATTTATTTTATTAGCTGTTTTTGAAAGATTGATATCCTTAATACCAAGCTCATCACATATTTCTTTCAAACTGTTTCCCTTTTCATTTTCGGAAAGACCGATAACAAAAAGCTCAACCCATGAATTCTTTGCCGCAAGATATTTTTCATCGAATCCACCTATCCTGCCGCTTTGTTTTGTTACCATATATTTTATATCAAATTGCTTTATCATTGACATATTCATTTCATACGAAAACGGTCCCTGCATAGCTATTATCTGTTTTCCCGACAGACCGTTTTCTTCACAAAGTTTTATGCTTTCAATTCCCGGAAGCACTCTGGCTATAATTCTTTCCTTTATTTTTTCGTCCTCACAAAAGGCTGAAAGCTCCTTACTTCCGGTTGTAAGAAGAATATTTCCTTTTGATTTTGAAAGAGCAAAAACACATTCTTCAACGGATTTAAAATATCTGATTTTATCAATCTGTTTATTTTCATAATCCGTATTTCTTACATATCTCATATATTTAACACCTGTTTTTTTTGATGCTTCTTTGATATTTTCTGTAACCTCTTTGGCATACGGATGCGTTGCATCTATTACCACATCAAGCTTCTTTTCATCAAAGAAAGCCTCCATATCCGCTTCATCCATACGTCCCTTTTTTATTACAGCAAAAGAAGACGTTTCTCCGAGCTTTTCTCCGTAATCGGTTGCGACGCTGACTATATGTTTTATTTTATTTTCAGACAAAAGAAGCGATAAGGTTCTTCCTTCCGTTGTGCCGGAAAAAATCATAATATTTTTCATTTGTTATCCCCTTGATCCAAATCTATTTTTCAACCGGATATCCTCTTTTTGTAACCAGCTTTCCGTCTGTTATATACGAAGTTGAATTACCGACAAAAACGGTAGTGAACATATCCGTCTTTGCCACTCTTAATTCCTCCAGAGTACATACCACTGTCTTTGTTCCTTCCCGGCCAATGTTAAAAACATATCCGCAAGGTCTTGATGGCTCTATTTTTTCCAGAAGTATATCGCATGCTTTTTGCAAATAATCCGCTCTTTTATGACTTGAAGGATTATATATCGCAATCGCAAAATCCGCCTCGGCTGCAGCTCTCAGTCTCTTTTCGATTTTTTCCCATGGTGTCAGTAAATCCGAAAGACTTATAACACAAAAATCATGATTAAGCGGTGCACCGAGCAATGCCGCTCCACTGCTTGCCGCAGTAATACCCGGTATTATATTCAGCTCACAATCAGGATATTCCTTACCGATTTCATACATAAGTGAGGCCATCCCGTAAATTCCGGCATCACCGCTGCATATAAGCGAAACCTTCTTTCCGTCAACTGCCTTCTCAAAACAATATCTGCATCTTTTTTCTTCCTGCTTCATAGGCGTTTGATACAATTCCTTATCCTTATATCTTTCTCCCAAAAGCTCAAGATAAACACCATAACCAACTATAATATCCGAATTATCCAAAGCATTTTTTGCTTCTTCGGTCATATAATTTTCGTTTCCCGGTCCCATTCCGATTACATTGATTATTTTTTTCATTTTTATACCTGCTTTTTAATTTATCTTAAAAATATTATCATATATACTTTCAATAAGACTAATCTATTTTTATTTTCCTTTTTGCAATTGCAAGAGTTATTCCGTTATAAACACTCTTGGAGCATATAAGCCTGCCGCCGTATTTACATGCCTTAAGAGCCGCTCTTTCGCAAATATTACCGACTCCTGTTTTTTCTTTCACAAATTCCGATTCGGTAAAATCACCTTCCACCTTAGATAGCTCTTCAGCGGTAAATGTCAAATATTCAATTTTATTTTTATCCGCAAATTTTAAAATGCCTTCTTCTTCTTTTTTTAGATCAACCGATGCAATACACGCAATTTGATTAATATCTATTTTGTTTTTTTCAAGCAAGTCCGACACGGCAGCTTCTATTTCGGTAACTGTTTTCCCTTTTTTACAACCTATTCCCAGTATATACTCCTTTGGACAAAGAAGAAGCGGCATTTGTTCAGGAGCATACTTATAAATTTCCATTACTTCATCAATATCCTTATAAGCTTTATCAAGAACTATCACATCCGCACCTTCGACCGAAGCTCCCGGAACCATAATCCTTATCCTTTTACCTTCAAGGCTTTTTGAACTTACTTTCCTGATTTTTTCTTTGTTTAAAATTTGCAGTTTTTTTTCTTTTGCAAATGTATCGACTGCCCATTTATCATTTATATCCGTTGCTGTGGTTATTACGGGACAGGCTTCAAGCAGCTTTGCAAGCATGATGGAAATCTCATTGGCTCCTCCCATATGGCCTGATAATAATGGAATAACAAAATTGTTTTTTTCATCTATAACAATAACCGGACTGTCTGTCATTTTATTCTCCGCAACTCCTGATACGGCACGTACCGCTATACCGGTTGAGCCGATAAATATTATAACATCTTTATCCGAAAATCTCTCTTTAGTCCATGTTTTAATATCCTCATTTACATAACCGGTCTCATTATTTAATGCCTCACACTTAACAAAGCAAGACACACGATATGACGGATCATGTTTTTTTATTTTTTCCTGTATTTTCTTTGATAATTCATATCCGTTTTTTGTAAAACTGATTATTGAAAAAAACATAGAGCATTATCCTCTTATAAATCAAATTTATTAATCATTTTCATCCTTTGCTTTTCTGAATTCGGTCGAGAAGTATTTATCGTATAATCGCGACTTCGAATAATCCTTTGAGGCAATTGCTTCCCCGACAAGCACTATAGCTGTCTTTTTTATATCATTTTTTACAGCGGTTTCATAAAGTGTTCCTATCGTACATATAAAGCTTTTTTCATCCGGCCATGTTGCCTTATATACCAAGGCACAAGGTGTATCCTCCGTATATCCTCCCTCAACAAGCTTTTTTGCAAGCTCATCCAAAAGTCCGGTGCTAAGATATATTGCCATGGAACAATTATGTGCCGCGAAGCTCTCTATCGATTCCTTTGGCGGAACGGATGTCTTTCCTTCCATACGCGTGATAATAAGGGATTGTGAAATATCCGGCAGGGTATATTCAAGATTTAGTGATGCAGCAGCACCGAAGCACGCACTCACTCCCGGACAGGTTTTATATTCAATGCCATGCCTGTCCAATTCATCCATTTGCTCTCTGATGGCACCGTAGATACTCGGATCTCCCGTATGAAGTCTTACCGTCATCTTACCATTTTTTTCAGCCTCAAGCATAATCTCCATAATTTCATCAAAATCAAGCTTTGAACTGTCATAAATAAGACAATCCTCCTTCGCATATCCAAGCAATTCCTTATTCACCAGAGAACCTGCATATATAATTACATCCGCTTTTGACAAGAGTTTCATCCCTCTTACCGTTATTAAATCTACTGCTCCCGTTCCTGCACCAACAAAGTTAACCATTTATCCGCACCCTCACTTTTCGCAAGCTCGCCAAGCTCATTGGAATAAATAATACATTCCATATCAAGCGCATCGCCTGCTCTTTTATTCAAATAATACATTACCTTTTCCATAATATATTTCATAACTATATCCAGCTTGTTTTCCGACTCAATAAGTCTTAAAGCCTCCTCGGTTGCCACACAATCCAAAACCTTCTTTAATGCAGCCTGCGAAACCCCGGCTTTTATTCCCGCTGCCGCAATAAGCTCCATACGGCAATCTCCTTCTTTTGAATGAGTATTCATCATTCCGCCGGATACCTTAACAAGCTTACCTATATGTCCTGTCAGCAATACACCCTTAAAGCCAAGCTCTGCCGCCATATCAACGGTATCACCGATAAAATTACTGCATTTTATACTTTTATCAAGATCATAACCATAGGTTTTAAGCATATAATCCGTTCCGTAATTTCCCGGAGAAATCGCAACATAATCATATCCCTGTGCCCTTCTTTGGTTAAGAAATGTCCTTATCGTATCAAGCAGTGCCTGACTGCTCATCGGCTCAACAATTCCGCTTGTTCCGATAATAGATATACCGCCGATTATTCCAAGCTTTTCATTGAATGTTTTTTTCGCAATTTTCTCTCCGTCCGGAACAAATATTACCACATCAAGCTCTCCGTTAAAGTCAATAGCTTCACAAATTTCTCTTACTTCACTATCTATCATCTCTCTCGGAACATGATTTATCGCAGCCGCTCCCACAGGCTGATCAAGCCCCGGCTTTGTAACACGTCCGACGCCTTTTCCTCCGTCAATATTTATAACAATATTCTGTTTTCCGTCTTTCGGCTGATTTTGTTTTTTTACTGCAACAGATGCATAAATCAGGCATCCACTGGTCACATCAGGATCATCACCGGCGTCCTTCATGACGGCACAGGACACTTCATCTTCGCCCTTTCTTAAATCATGTATGGCTGCAATATATTCAATCCCCTTTGGAGTTTTTATTTTTATCTCATTTTTTTTAATACCGGTAAGAAGCATATAAGCCGCCGCCTTTGCCGCCGCTGCCGCACAGCTTCCCGTAGTAAATCCGTATCTCATTTATACCTCCCGGTCATCCCTTACCATATAAATAAGAGCATTACATATAGCCGCGGCAATATTGCTGCCGCCTTTTCTTCCACGATTTATAATATACGGCACATCCGAATTAATGAATAATTCCTTTGCTGCCTCAACATTTACAAAACCCACCGGAACACCGATTATAAAATCAGGTTTTCTTTTACCTGCCTGCATATTTTCATATAAAGAAATAAGTGCAGTCGGTGCATTTCCTATCGCAAAAATAACAGGCTTATTTATTTCAAGCGCTTTTTCCATGCTGACGGAAGCTCTTGTCATACCCCTTTTATTTGCTTCCTCTGCCACCTGCTCATCTGCCATAAAACAGTGAGCTTTGCCTCCGTATGTTTCAAGTACTTTTTTGTTTATACCGGATAATGCCATATTGGTATCTGTCACAATATCAGCACCGTTTTTTATAAGCTCCATCGCACCTCTTACAGCGCCATCAGAATAGCAAAGCGTATCCGCATAATCAAAGTCAGCACTTGTATGTATGGCACGTTTTGTTATAAGCTCCTGTTCTTTTGGCAGGATTATTCCTCTTTGTTCAAGTTCATTTGAAATTATTTCAAAGCTTCTTTTTTCTATTTCGCCGGGTTTAACATATTCTATATCTATCATCATTTTGTCTCCGCAATCTTTTTTATGCTTTCAATCAATTTTATATTTTCATCATGCTGCTTTATGGCTATTCTGTAATAATCCTTATCCAGTCCCAAAAAATCCTTGCAACTTCTTATCAGTATTTTTTTATCAAGCAATTTTTCAAACAAAGGCATTTTTGTTTGAATCAGGATAAAATCCGTAGACGAAGGATAAGTTTTAATTCCGATTGCATCAAGCTCTTTGGTTAAAAATCGACGTTCACGGAATATTATTTCCCTTGCTCTTTCAAGATAAGAAATATCATCAAGCGCAGCCTCCCCGGCTCTTTGAGCAACAAGTGAAACATTCCATTCAGGTAATTGCTTTCTTATCATAGAAAGCTTATCCGGATCGGCTCCGATTAAATATCCGAGCCTTAGCGCAGGCATTGCAAAGGTTTTCGTAAATGCCCTGAGCACAAGAAGGATATCCCATTCAAAGATATTATTAATCATGGTTCTGTCTCTTTCATCGCTTAGCTCCATGAAGCATTCGTCCAAAAGTACCGTTATATTTTTTTTGCAACATTCATCCAGCAATTCCTTCAGCAAGGCGGAATCTATATATTTTCCGGTCGGATTGTTGGGATTTGCGATTATAATCAAATCCGGATTATCTTCTTTTTTTACCAAATCAATAATGCCCTCATCAATCAGGAAATTATTTTCTTCCTTCAGGTAATAATATACCACCTCGGCGTCACATGAGATAATAGCATGCCTGTATCCGTAAAAAGACGGAACGGGAAGCAATGCTTTTTTGGGTTTTATGGCATGAACCACAGCCATAATAAGTTCCGAGGCTCCGTTTCCGCAAACGATACCGTTTTCTTTTATATTCCATATATCACTTAGTTTTTTTACCAATGTCTCCGATTTATAATCCGGATACAAACCTATAAACTCATTAAGATTATTTATACTTTTTTTAACAGATTCCGATATACCCAAAGGATTTACATTAACCGAAAAATCCATATCAATACTGTTTCTATAAACATCTCCGCCATGAATCATCTTTTCACCTGCAAAATTTCAACATTTATTATCTGATAAAGCCTATATGAATACCTATATGATTATATCAAAACAGAGCTTATTTTACTATATTTATTAGTAAATACTTTTATCATAAAACAACGAAAAGAATATGAATTATATCATATTCTTTTCAACTTTTTCCTTATTCTTTTTCTTTCGGCTTTTTCTTCTTTTATCCTTCTTCGTCTTTCCTCATCTATTCTTTGCTCCCTTATGGCAGCACTGACCCTTGGAGCAGCATCTTTGACTATTTTTCTTATTTCCTCCTTTTCCTCTTCAAAGGCCTTGTCCAACTCTTCTTTTGATTTATTATTTTTCCCGAAACCAAAAAACAATATCATCGCCTCCATTTTATATTTATAAAATACAATATCACAGTTCTTCAAAAAAATAAACCATTATACTAAAATTTTTATCTGTAAGTATATTATATCCAATCTATTCAAATAATACAACCCATAATATCATTAATGCATACAGTACTGGCGGAGGAAAAAAATGATTACTTACGAACCATTTTGGAAAACATTGGAAAAATCAGAAGATAATTGGTATACGCTTGTACACAAGCACAATGTTAACCCCGGAACTCTTCACAGATTGAAACATAATATGCCTATATCTACTGTTACTATAGATTTATTGTGCAGCATATTAAAATGCAAAACCGAAGATATTTTAGAATATATACCAAATGAAAAATAGGACTGCATTATTATATAGCAGTCCTATTTCTCATATTAAAACCATTATAAACATAATTAACGATAAAAGAATTTCACTTATAAACGCAGTCATATATAAAAGAATATTTGCTTTTTTTATATCCTCATGGGATATTTTTTTTATATCATCGCCTATATATTCTTTTTTTACATGCTCTCCGAAATAATATGCATCTCCGGCAAGTCTTACCGAAAGTGCTCCGGCACATACGCTTTCTGTCTGAGCTGAATTCGGACTGGCATGTTTTCGTCTGTCTCGTTTATAAATTTTATAAGCATTTTTTTCGTCAAATTCCTTACCCAAAAACATACACGCAAAAATCATAATATATGCGCTTATTCTTGAAGGAAAATAATTTACAATATCATCAAACTTTGCCGCACATCGTCCAAAGCTTTTATATCTTTCATTTTTATATCCTACCATAGAATCCATGGTATTAATTGCTTTATACAAAAAACCCATAACCGGTCCGCCGATTGCGGTATATATCATGGGAGCTATACCCCCATCGGAAGTATTTTCGGCACCTGTTTCAACCGCCGCTCTCGATATGCCTTCATAATCAAGCCTTTCCGTGTCTCTTCCGACAATCATCGAAAGTTCCCTTCTTGCTCCTTTTATATCTTTTTCTTTCAACTTCTTATAAACCTTCATACTTTCGACACGCAGACATTTTACGCTAAGTATCTGCCATGTCATGACAGCTTCGATTATAATACCGAGATATTTATTTACAATATACCCACATATTAAAAGTGCCAATGTCGTTATTACGGTTAAAGCCGAAACAATAACAACCATAAGCCGACCCTTTTTCAATGCTTTTTTTTCATCCTTATCGTTCCATTTCTTTTCAAAACGGGCTATAAGCAAACCTATTGCTCTTACCGGATGCGGAATACAATGCGGATCACCGATAATCAAGTCCATAATAAATCCCGCAACAAATGCTATTAAATGATATTTCATAACGTCATACTCTCATTATTTGTTTAATCAAAAGATATTTTATTAAATGTTGTCAATTTATTATCTTCCAATTCAAGACAATAACCTTCTCCATTCTTAGTATGGAAATCGAAAAAATCCTTACCTGTCAAGCTGCTCAAAACGGCCATAATCGTCCCTCCGTGAACTACCGCCGTAGCCAATTCAATATCCGCATGCATCTTGCATATGTCCAGACATTTTTCAAACCCTGTTACAGATCTATTAATAAAATCATCAAAGCCTTCTCCATCAGGAATCATCCCTTTACATCCCGAGTCAACCCATTCCTTATATCTTGCGTCATCCGAAAGTTCACTAAAATTCTTACCTTCAAAGCAGCCAAAATCCATTTCTCTAAGCTCATCTATAATTATTGCTTCATTGTACGGAAAAAGTATCCCGGCTGTCTGTCTGCATCTTTTCATGGGACTTGCAAAAAGCAAATCCGTTTTTTTATAAACAGATTTTTTTTCGCCGATTTTATTCATCCCGTTTTCGGACAGGCTCTCATCGGTTCTTCCTATATATCTTTTCTCTTCATTTCCTTTAGTACTTCCATGTCTGATGATTAAAAATTTTATTTTATTCTTTGACCTATTCCGCAAATTACTCTTATTACCTCCTCGGCCTCGTTTGCCAGTAAACATTGCACTCTTCCGATTTTTTCTCTTATAAGTCTTTCATTTTTATCTACGGGAACTATACCGTTTCCCACTTCATCACTTATTATAACCGCATCAGGATAATCCTTTATCATTTTCTTTATCGCATCCTCAGGACTTTTTCCATTTTTAATAATATCTGCGATAGCGATATTTATATTATTTATAATTACTATTTGGGCCGAACTTATTTCAAAATATTCTGACTTTGCGTCAATTATTAATTCGGCGGCATCTATAATATTTATTTTTTCGCTCATAAATCTTTTTTTTATATAATCAAGTTTTCCCTGCGAATAACCACCTATAACAAAAATCATAATCTCACCCTTATTTAAAAATCTTCAGCTATTACAGCATTATTACATATTTTAATAAAAGCCTTAAATTAATGCAGCATACACTGCAATAACCACAGTAAGAATAACCTCAAGCGAAACAACCAAAAAGCCTGAAGTATCTCCGGTTATTCCATCGAATTCCTTTTTGGTTTTTATATAATAATATATCAAATACAAAACCGAAGTGATAAAAATCAACACTCCCAAAATCCAATCAAAAAGAAACATGTAAATTAAACAGGCAGCGAGTTCAAAAATAAGTATAACTCTTACAAAGCCTTTTTTTGATACCGCACTTTCTTTAAATTCTTGAAGCATACCATCCTTTTTTGCATTCTTAAATGACACAACTGTGATTGCACTTAATATACGCGAAAGGAAAAATATTCCGACAAACACAAAAAGAATACCACTGCCGGCTTTGTCTGTTTCATATATATACGAATAAGCGCCCATAAAGCAAAGCCCCCACGCCGCAAGCATAATCACGGAAAATGCTCCTATATGCGGATCCTTCAATATCATAAGTTTTTCTTCTTTTGACTTATAAGACTTAAAGGCATCCATGGTATCCATAAATCCATCTATATGAAATCCTCCCGTTACAATAATCGGTATAGCAGTACCAATACAAGCATAGACAAGCGGACTTGCTCCGATATAAGAACAAACCATGTCCCATATAACCAGCAGGCCGCCTATAAGAGTTCCGACAAGCGGAAAGAAAATCAAATGATATTGCATATCCTTTTTTTCCCACTTGAACTGTGGAACCGGTATTCTTGAATAAATTGAAAATGCTATACAAAATGCTTTTATAAATGACATTTTTATCCTCATTTCACGCGTATCGGTATTCCGGCAACAACCTCCCATACCTCATCGCTAATCATCGTAATATATCTGTTTATATCTCCCAAAAGGCGCTTGTAATCCTCAACGGATTTATCATAGGTATATCCGTCTTCAAATATGTTATTTGATACTATTACCAAATTTTCCGAGCCTTCTTTAAGCTTTAATATATCCTTTTTTATCTTTTTAAATATAAGCTTTATCTTATCGTCTCCGATAATATTATCATTATTTGACCCAGCATCGTTTTCCTTGTATATTTCTTCATCAAACATTTCATTTGCAACAAGATTGGACATACATTCAAGCAATATATCACTTTTTTCTTTATTCAACTCATCCAAAATATCCCCGACATTTTTTGATTTTTCAAGTGTTATAAAACCTTTTCCCAAGCGAAGCTTCTTATGCCTTTTTATACGTTCCAGATCCTCATTATCAAAGACATGCATAGTTGCAAGATAATAAAGGCTGTTACCATTATTTAATTCCGAAATTCTTTTTTCGGCAAAAGCGGACTTTCCGCTTCCGCTGCCGCCATAAACAAAAACCATCATACAAGTCTTTCATACGCCTCAATCTTTATATCATTAAACGTTGTCTGCTCATTGTAAATCGAAAGTGCATTATCCAAAAGAGTAAACATCATAACAGCTCCCGTACCTTCGCCAAGTGCAAGCCTTCCATATATTACAGGCTCCAGTTCAAGCTCATCATAAATATATTTCATCGCAGGTTCCTTTCCCATATGAGAAGCTATTAAAAAATGCTTAATTCCGGAAAATAAACTTACTGCCGCAAGTGCGGCCACGGCACTGATCACTCCATCCAATACTACAGGAATTCCATAACATGCTCCCCCTACTATAACTCCAACCAGTCCGGCTATATCCAAACCTCCGACAGTTTGAAGAATCGTCAATATATCCGCATTGTATAATTCATATTTTATAATTGCTTCTTTAATTATCTTTTTCTTTCTGGAAAGTCCATCATTGCTTAAGCCGGCACCTCTACCCACAAGCTCATTTATATAATAATCAAATTCTTTTTCTTTTTTATTTCTGCCCGATAAAACAGAAATCGCCACGGCACTGCTTGTGGTTGTATTACCTATTCCCATTTCACCTATGCCGATTATCGAGTATCCGTTTTGTTTACAATATAAAACCATATCCATACCAACCTGGATTGCACGATACAATTCTTCTTTTGACATAGCCGGTTCAACGGCAAAATTTCTTGTACCCTTTGCAACTTTTTTGTCCAGAACTCCCGGTATCGTCTCATCGGTATTTATACCTATATCAACAGGTATTACCTTTGCCTTGCTTACAGCCGCCATTTTACCCACCGAAGATTTATTTTTTCCCATAGCTCTTGCAACAGCCAATGTAACCTCGCTTCCGCTTTGGCTTATACCTTCCTCAACTACACCGTTATCTGCACACATAACAATGACTGCCTTCTTCTCAAGATTAATCTTTGAGGTTTTTAATATACTGCCAATCTTAGCAGTAATATCTTCAAACACTCCAAGACTATCAAGAGGCTTGGCAGTCATGTCCCAACGTTCTTTTACTTTTTTATAATATTCGCCGTCTATTACAGCTATTTCATTTTTCTTGCTTAATAATTCTTTAAATAATATGCGTTCATAATCTTTAATTAAATCATTATCCAACATAACAAACTCCATTATCAACTAAAAATTATGAATTGCATTAAACATTACGGTAATTCATAAAAATGATTTTTCATTCTTGTCTCAAACTCCTCTACAGGAAGCGGTTTATCAAAGAAAAAGCCTTGTGCTATCTCGCAATGGTTCTGTCTTAATATTTCCACCTGCTCGGCTGTTTCAACACCCTCGGTTACAATTTCAAGTCCGAGCTCCTGTGCCATGATAATAACATGCCTGTACATAAGACTTGTAGTGCTGTATTTATTATCCTCATCAAGAGGAAGAAAACATCTGTCTATCTTAAGAATATTCCAAGGTACCTCACGTATGAGATTAAGAGAAGAATAACCCATACCGAAATCATCTACCGCAGTACATATTCCCTGTTCCTGCAATCCGTTTACTACACGCTTCAAATCCTTGAATCCGACATCCGTGGTTGTCTCGGTAAGCTCAACTTCTATGTAATTATGAGGCACATTGTAAGAATCAACAATGTACATAATATGATCGAGTAAATCCACATCAACAAGATGCTTTCTTGAAAAATTAACCGATACACGAACCGGTTTTTTCCCTTGATCAAGCCATCTTCTTATATCCATACAAACTGCTTCAAGCATATAAAAATCAAGTCTGCATATATTAGTATTTTGCTCCAATACAGGAATAAACTCTCCCGGAGGAATAATCTTACCATTATGTATCCATCTGCAAAGTGCCTCGGCGCCTACAAGCTCTCCTGTATAAACATTTACCTTAGGCTGATAATAAACCTTAAATTCCTTCTTCTTTAACGCCTCGGGAAATCTTCTCTGCGTACGCATTGAAATTTCTTTACTCTTTATCATCTTTTCATCAAAATAAAGAATACGTTCACTTTCTTCACGTCTTGCAGCCTGTGAAGTAGGCATAATACGCTCCATGATATCGCTTTCGGACCTTAACTCAAAATCCTTGGTTGCCACATAAAGCCCCGCACTTGCGGAAATCTCAACCCTGCTTTCACCGGTTTCATCATATGCTACCGGAACGCCTCCCAATATTTCCAAAACCTGCTCCGTTAATTCATTTCTGAAAATCATTATAAAATTGTCTCCGCCCAATCGGCAGACAATACCATCTTCACCAACAACCCCGGAAACAAGCATATAATTTTTTTTGAATACCACATCTCCGGCTTCACGTCCAATTTCACGATTTATTACAGAAAAATGATATAAATTATAACAAGCCGCTGTATATCCATACAAACCGCCCTTTTCCTTCATCTGTCCTATAAAGCGCAAAAAGGCTCTGAAATTAGGATAGCCGCCTTCATCATTAAAAGCAAAAGCTTCCATGGCATTTTGCAAACGATTTCTGCCGACAAATCCGAGCAATACACGAAGAACAAGATCAATTTTACGAAGCTCTTCTTCGCTAAGATCAGCATCTTCCTTAGCTGTATAAATCGTGCCCTTGATGACTGCCTTTAGTTTTGTAACAATCCTTCTTTCTATAACGGGAACTTCACCTTTTCCGTTATCGCGATCGATAAGTATTTCCCCTTTTCCAAGTCTTTCATCTTTGGCATTTTTATAAAACTCGGTTACACCCTTCGCTATGTGGAACAAATCACTGAATTCATTAAGCAATTCCACGAACCGTTCACGATCAAAACTATCAGGATCATTCATTGCATCCACTAATTTTTCAAATATGATATAAAATGCTTCTCTTTTTTCATTATCCATGCCGTAATCCCCACTTCTCAACATAAAAGCACTATCGTCCGAAAATAATATATATTTATTCTAACATATTTTAGATGATTGTGCATTTATTTTTTATTTCAACATGGAATAAATTTTATCAATATTCATATACTCTCTTACAGTATCCGCTAGTTTGTCAAAGTCCTCTTTTTTTATGTCTTTATAGCTTTTAATTTTATCTATCCTTTCATCGGGAATTATACCTTTTTTTGACGCTAAAATCCTCATTATCGTCGATACAATTTCCTTACTGTCAAATATTCCGTGTACATAGGTTCCGTATACATTGCCCCTTTGTACCACGACATCTGATTCATTTTGCCCGGATAATGCCTTCTTATCGGAAATATCCTTTATCCTTGAAACTCCCATATGAATTTCATATCCTTCAAATTCTTTATCGGAAATCGCTTCAAAGATTCCTCCGATTTTTCCGATTTTTCCTTTAATTTGCTTACGCGTTTTATTTTTACTTATGGAGGTATCCACCGGGAGAAGCTCCATTCCCTTAATACTTCCGGACTCTTCATATCCGCCATCATCACTAATCGTACAGCCGAGCATTTGATATCCGCCGCATATTCCCCAGATAACCGTTTCTTCCTCTGACAGTTTTTTTATTGATGCCTCAAAACCTTTTTCTCTTAACCACAGCATATCACTGATAGTATTTTTGCTTCCCGGAAGAATAACCATATCCGGCTTACCGAGTGCTGCAGCATTTTCGACATATCTTAAACTAATCAAATCACTTTGCTCAAATATGTTAAAGTCCGAAAAATTAGAAATATGAGGAAGTCTTACTACGGCAATTTCAATCCTATTCTCGTCCTCTTCAGCTTCGTTTTTATTTACTTTATCACTTTTTTCAAACCTTTCCGCGAGACTATCCTCATCCTCAAGATTAAGCTTCATGTACGGCAAAACTCCGACAACATCCACTTTGCATTTTTCATAAAGCATTTCGATTCCGGGATCAAGTATACTTTTATCCCCTCTGAATTTATTTATAACAAGTCCCTTTACCCGGGCTCTTTCATCCTCCTCAAGAAGCATAAGCGTACCCAGAAGCTGTGCAAAAACACCTCCTCTGTCTATGTCTCCGACAAGAATAACGGGAGCATCAGCAAGTTTTGCCATACCCATATTAACGATATCATTTTCTTTTAAATTTATTTCAGCGGGGCTTCCGGCACCTTCGATTACGATAATATCATATTCATCATTAAGCTTGTTAAATGCTTTCATTATCTCCGGCACGAGAGTTTTCTTATACTTAAAATATTCTTTTGCTTTCATATTGCCGAGGACTTCACCGTTTACTATAACCTGTGATCCGACGTCACTTGTAGGTTTAAGCAATATGGGATTCATACAAACATCCGGCTTTATTCCCGCTGCTTCGGCCTGCATAACCTGAGCTCTACCCATCTCAAGTCCGTCTTCTGTTATATACGAATTAAGCGCCATATTTTGAGATTTAAAAGGGCACACCTTATATCCGTCCTGCTTAAATACTCTGCAAAGTCCGGCAACTATTAAGCTTTTTCCCACACTTGACATGGTTCCCTGAACCATAATAACCTTAGCCATACGCACCTCTTAATCAACCAAAATACCTTTTGAGAAATACATCTCAAACTCCTCATCGTTTATATCAAATAAATCCTTGATTATATCCTTTTTAAAAACCTCTTCCACTGTTCCGAAACAGGAAATCCTATCACCCTTGACACACATTATTTTGTCTGAGATTTTTTCCGCAAGTTCTATCTCATGAAGCGATAAGATAACTGCAACATTTTCTTCCTTTGCCATCTTTTTTAATATTTCAAAAAGCTCCACCTTATATTTTATATCCAGATAAGATGTCGGCTCATCAAGCACTATTACCGAAGGCTTCTGACATATGGCTCTGGCAAGTAAAACCCTTTGTCTTTGTCCGTCACTAAGCTTTTGAAAATCCCTGTTTGAAAGTTCTTTAATTCCGACTATGTCCATCGCTTCTTCTATAATCTTTTTATCTTCTTTGTCCAATATACCCATCTTACCGGTATACGGATATCTGCCCAGTGCAACCACATCATAGCAGGTCATAAGCTCCGGTCTTACACGCTCCGTAAGGAGCACCGAAACTGTTTTTGCCATTTCCTTATAATCTATTTCGTTTATTTCATTTTCACCTATATAAACGGCACCGCTTATTTTTTCAAGCTGTCTTGTAATACTTTTTAGAATGGTTGATTTACCTGAACCATTAGGTCCGATAAGAGTAAGTATTTCACCTTTTTTTACGGCAAAATCCATATCTTTTATCAACGCTTTTCCATCATATCCCACAGTAAGCTTTGAGGCTTTAACAAAATAATCCATACTAATCCCTCCTCTTACTGTTTCCTAAAAGCACAATAATAACTATCGGTGCTCCGAATATAGCGGTTACCGTACTTATATTTAATTCCGTCGGTGAAAATGCCGTTCTTGCAATCAAATCACAAAGCATACAGAATATGCCTCCTCCCAGAAAACATGCCGGAATAACCACAACAGGCTTTGATGTTTTAAGACCTCTTTTAACAAGGTGAGGAACCGCAATTCCGACAAATGAAACAGGTCCCGCAAAGGCTGTCACACAGGCTGAAAGAATACTTGACAAAAGAATCAGAACAACTCTGAATATCTTAACATTTACTCCGACGCTTTTTGCATATGACTCACCAAGCAAAAATGCACTTATCGGTTTTGACAGCAAAAATACTATAATCGAAGTAATAAGCACAATAACAAATGCAATCAAAACATCTCTCCAGTTAGATGCGGAAAAGCTTCCAAGCGACCAGCCATGGAGATTAATTATATCCGAATCACTCGCAAAGGTTACAACAAAATCAGTAACCGCTGAGCAGATATAATTTATCATTATACCGCCGATTATAAGCACAGACATAGATTTAATATACCTTGATAGAAAGAGTATAAATGCTATGGAAATCATAGAACCCACGAAAGCAGCCGCCACAAGTGCAATCGATGAAACATGTCCGACTCTTTTAAAGAAATATACAAGCGTTAAAGCAACAACCATCTTCGCACCCGAGGAAATACCAAGAATATACGGACCGGCTATCGGATTATTGAAAAATATCTGTAAAAGAAGACCTGATAAGGCAAGCGCTCCGCCCAATATGGCTGCCATGCAGATTCTCGGCAGTCTTATATGCCAGATAATATTATAATATCCGCTTTCTCCCTCTTTAAAAAAAATGATTTTAAATATCTCGGAAACGGAAATATTAACCGAACCGATATTGATATTTAAAATCGTAATTATAACAAATAATATAAGCATGAAAAAAAAGAATAAGCCATATCTTACTTTATCAAAAGAACCATATTCATTAAAGATATCTTTATCCGTTTTCTTCATTTGCCACCTCATCAGACTGATTTATATTTTACATTTTAGTGTATATGATAGACAAATTCAAGCTCCCCGGCATCGTTATCCGTCAAAATCGTGTGAAAATCATTAATAATACTGCCGATGGAATCAGTTGCCTGAAACATATTCTTTTCCGTACACCAGACATTATCATTTTTAACCGCTTTAAAATCGGCAAAAAGTGCATTTTTTTCTATAAGTTCATCAACACTGCTTATCGGATTTTCTATAGCCGCATTGTAAATAAGATAATCGGCATCCTTTGCAGTATTATAAAACTCTTCCATTGTTATGTTTGTACTCGATGATGCTTTTGTATCCTCTTTTCCAAGTTCTTCAAATATATAACGTCCACCTGCTATCTCAATCATCTTGGGAATATAATCAGCGGACTTTCTTACTACAACCGCACCTGCTGCATTTATATAAAAATATGCAACCGTCTTACCTGTATTTTTATATCCGGCAAGCTTATCCACATATTCCTTTTGCCCGGCAAAGAAAGTCTCCGCTTCCTTTTGCCTTCCTGTGATCTCGGCATAAACCTTAATCCACTCCGTTCTTCCGAGAGGATGCGTTTCATAGCTTGAACAGTCAATGAATACCGTTATTCCAAGTTCTTCCAGCTTTTCCTGTACTTCAGGTGCATGAAGTATCATGGTATTTTCTATTGCCAGTTTACAGTCTTCATCAAGCAACAGTTCATAATCCGGCTCGGAATATTTTCCTGCAAAAAGGATGTCTTCATTTTCCATCGCACTCTTTACAGATTCCATGTACCAATCCTCAGAAGGAAGTGAAGTCATTCCAACACTTTCAAGCCCCGACATCGCATCAAATAATGCCATAGTTGAAGTCGATGCTACATATATATTTGAAGCCGGCTTTTTTATAATATAAAAATCCCCGGTACCGGCAGGTACATCTTTTCCTTCTGGTACCACAAGATAGTTTCTCCCGTAATTAACACAGATTAAAGAATAGCCTTCCTCATATCTGTAAATTTCAAAACATTCGGCATAATCCAAAGAAACAGTTTCTTTAAAATGAAGCCCCTCTATTAAAGGGGCTTCACCTAAAGTATCTATATTATTGTTTGTCTCGTTTTTGTCTTCTTTTTTTTCGGCACAACCGCTTAAAACCGGTATAATCCAAAAAATAAAACATAAAATAATAAAAAGCTTTTTAGATTTTAATCTCATAATTTAATAAATTCTATTCCTCAATTTTTTTAATTGTAGATGAATCAAAATTTAATTTATACTCAATCTCATGAGGCTCACTCATGGCAACAGTATCGGCTATAACCGTGATATTACGGTCAAACATTATCAAAGGTATTTTGAAAGCCGAATTACCCTCGGTATTAACCGGAAGATACTTTTCATCATTTACTATCATATAGTCATAATTCGGACTGCTCCAGACTATTGAAACAACAGCTTCATTGTTTGATATACTTATATTTGCCGGCGAATCAACACCTGCCTTTCCCGAACCGCCGGTTAAAGTCACTTCAGCTGTATAATTTCCGTCTTCCAGTCCAAGAGACTTTACTGTTGTAAATACACCTTCCTTATATGCATCCACCGGAAGAGAATCTGCTCTGAAAAGTATGGTTCTGTCATACCACTTTTCTTTTTTCTTACTGTAAGCAGCACACGGAATACCTTCATCCAAAGCATCTACTTTAAATTCAAAAGTATGTGCTCCGTCCTCGTCTTCAACATACGGGATATATTCCGATTCATCGGCATCTACCGCTTCCTCTCCTGTTCCGGGATATAAATATAAATATCCTTTTCCGCCCATTGTCATAACTGCAGTCATACTGCCGTTTTCAACCTTAAGTGTACACTTTTCGATTTTAAACATGGATGAGCTTGACGAAACAACCACATCATACTCACCGTCATTAATCATATCGGCCTTGATAGGAACCATGCCCTCCTCAACAACCTCATCAACAGTTGTCATTTCGGAAGAATCAGCAACCTTTCCCGATGCATCGGAATCGCTGGCTTTTTCCTCTGTTGTTTTTTCCGTTACCTCTTCGGTAACCGCTTCTGTTACCGCCTCTGTGTCACTTGACGTGGTCGTTTCATCATTTTTCTTCGAAGAACAACCTGTCAATGCAAAAACAAAGAGTGATGAAAATATAACTGCTTTTCCAAAAAACTTTCTCATTTTAATTAATCCTCTATCCTTTATTTAAGCTTATCAATTGCATCCTGAGCATGTTTTACATAAAGCTGCTGTATCTCAGGAAACTCGCCGAGACCTTTTAATACACATTCTACTTCATAACCTTCAGCCTCAAATGCAGACTTCCATGAATCTTCATCATCACCTGCCATATCATTGTTAGCATGATCACCTGCAACAACCATAAGCGGTTCAAGAACAACTCTCTCATAGTTACCCTTGCCTACGGCTTCGATTAAGTCTTCAAGACTCGGCTCTGCCTCAACGGTACCTATATAATAATTATCATATCCAAGCTCTGTCAATACTTCCTGCATATGTGCATATACTTCATTTGAATCAGCCTCGGTACCATGTCCCATAAAGCAGATTGCAGTCTTTCCGTCATCATATTCCTTGGTTGCCTCAGTTATAGCCTTTGCAACTGCTTCATAATCCTCGTCTGATGTAAGAAGAGGCTCACCTATTACTATTTGATCAAATGCATCCGCATATTGTGAAATTTCTTCAGTAAGATCATTATATTCAAAACCATCCATAAGATGTGTAGGCTGAACCACAAGTGTCTTGACATTGTTATCCACAGCTCTGTCAAGTGCTTCGGTAACATTATCGATTGTTACATTATCACGTTTCTTTACATGATCGATAATAATCTGGCTTGTAAAACCTCTTCTTACGCTATACTCTGGAAAAGCATCTGCAAGCGCTCCCTCGATAGCACCTATTGTAAGTCTTCTGCTGTCATTAAAGCTTGTACCAAAGCTTACTACAAGAAGCTCACTATCGCCTATTTCATCCTGATTTAAAGGATCATCAAGACTTGCATCACCTGTCTCATAATTCTCCTCATCTTCTTCCTCAGCTTCAGTTACCTCTTCGGCATCCACCTTGGTTGCTTCCTCTGTAGTAGTCTCAACAGTAGTAGCCTCTGTAGCTACCTCCGTAGTCTCCTTTGTGGTATCCTTGTCTGAATCCTTACCACAACCTGTTGCAAGTACCATACAACCTGCAAGCGCCAAAACCAAAAGTTTCTTTCTCATTATTTTTCCTCCTTTGATGTGATACAAAGCTGGTACGGAAATAATAACTTAAACACCTTGTTTTTTAAATAATAAATGCCTTTTACACATAATAAAAGGCATCAAAAAAACTCGATATAAATCGTTATTTACGGTACGATTAATGCCTCGTAATCCGGAATTTTCATTCCTGTACCAAGTAAGCGGCAGGTCTCCTGGCTCAGTTATCAACATATAAAGCAAACCTTCCCAACATTTGTCAGTGGCTGTATCAATTATATATAATTGATACATATGCTTTATACTCCTCCAATACAGTGACGAGATCGTGCAGGATTCTCACCTGCTTCCCTTTTAACGTCAGAACAGATTACCATATTATACATACAGCTTCAATCCATCGGCACCGTCTACCTATGTATTCATTTTTCAATGGCATAGTTTAGCACACTTTTTATTATAAATCAAGACATTAACTAAAACGCATTAACAAATCCGTAACATGCTTCATCCAGCATATTTCCGTTCTCATCAAATACCCTGAACAATGTCCAATAATAGCCATACTGTGGCTGCCATATTGTCCACAAAGCATTGCCTTCGGGAACACAGCATTGATTGGTTGTATAAATCCATGCATCAAGTCCCTGAACATATAAATTACAATCCAGTATAAGCATCTCATATCGATATGATTGATTAGGATTGTCATACGACTCTATTCCGATGAGATATCCTCCGCCCTCACCGGTGTATGGCATTTGACATTTTCCTTTTATATAAGGATGCTTACTTTCGGCGCCCTGCCTTCCTTCATATCTTCCGGAAGTAATATAATGCATTACATATAAATAATTATCGTTTCCGTATGCCGCCTGCAGATCGCTGTAGGAATTTTTATAAAAGGACACATCAAATTCTTCACTGGCCTGTCTTCCTTCTCTGATTCCGTTGGTAAGCCAATGTACCTTAAGTGCCTTCTCATCATTTCCGATAAGACTTCTTAAATCGGAATAATTATTATAATAAAAATCAGCGTCAAAACAAACATCCTGATATTTATAGTTCCACGGATTTGATGAATCCGGATCGGTAGGATCCCAGCCTCTTATATCCGACGGAGCATTTGAAATAGCATATGACGATGGTTTTCCGAGAGGCGCCGAATATCCTGTTATAAATGTAACGCTTGTACCCCTTGCACAATTATCATATATCCATTTCGCATCTTCCACACTTAGTCTGACACATCCAAGTGATGCGGCACTTCCGAGTTTATCATATTCCCAATATTCCAAAGAAGATTTATCCCCATATCTGGTATATGGGACAGAATGAAATAATATCTGACCTGTGATTCTCGTTGCATATTGTCCCGAAACTCCGCCTACAAGTGAGCGCCATTCATATTTGTCGGATGTACGATATGTACCGCTTCGCGGAGTTGAAGTTCCCGTTGAACAAACCATGGCCTTGACGGGATTTCCGTATTGATATACGGTTACCACATTTAAAGTAACATTAACTTCTATAGTATATTCCCCATCCGCCCGGCTGTTTAAGTTCCATGCCGGAACAACCAAAATAACAGCAAGCAAAACAGAAAACAGCTTTTTAATAATTTTATTTTTCATAGGCAACCTCCAAATTTACACCGTCACCGCGCCTTCTTCAAAATTTAATGAAGTTACAAAAAAACAATAATCCAAGAAACTAAATAGGAAGCTTCTTATTTACCCTTCTGAACGAAATCACCGTGATAGTTATTGATACTATCTCAGCAACAAGGAAACACCACCAGATATTGTTTACATTTCCCGTAAGTGACAAAAGCCATGCAACCGGTATAAGAACCAAAAGCTGTCTGCATAAGGAAACGATTAACGAATATATACTCTGTGAAAATGCCTGAAATTCCGAACCAAGCACTATACAGCATGCTGCTATAGGGAAATGAACCGCTATGATTCTCAATGCGGGTATACCGATTTCCAGCATATTATCGGAAGCATCAAAAACCTTAAGAAGTGTTCCGGGTATAAGTTCAAATACTATAGTTCCCACAAGCATAATACATACAGCAAGCTTTAAAGCAAACTTAAGAGCTTCATCTATCCTGTCTTTTCTTGCCGCACCAAGGTTATATGCAAGAACAGGAATAAGTCCGTTATTCAAACCAAACACCGGCATGAAAAAGAAACTTTGCAGCTTATAATAAGAACCAAAAACTGCAGTTGCCGTATCGGAAAACTTTCCAAGAATCTTGTTCATACCATAGGTCATGATTGAACCTATCGAAATCATCAAGATAGACGGTACACCTACTCCATATATTGCTTTAACAATATCCGGCTTGGGTTTTAATATCTTCTTTAACGAAAGTCTGATATCCTTATTAAATTTTATATTCATGAAAATGCCAAGGCATGATGCAACAACCTGACCGATAACAGTGGCAATAGCCGCACCCGCCATTTCCATCTTTGGAAATCCAAACAATCCGAATATAAGTATCGGATCCAGAATCATATTTATGACCGCACCCGTAATCTGTGAAATCATGCTGAGAAAGGTTCTTCCCGTTGATTGAAGAAGTCTCTCAAAGGTCATTTGCATAAATACACCGATTGAAATGCAGCAACATATGGTTGTATAAGTCGTACCGTAGTTTTGTATATTTTCATTTGCTGTCTGTGAACAAATAAAAGGTTTTACAACCGTAAGACCAACTATCACAAAAACAAGAAAACTGAAAATTTCAAGAAGTATGCCTGTATTTGCCGCATCATCAGCCTTATCAAAATTCTTCTCACCCAGCGAGCGCGATAAAAGTGCATTTATACCCACGGCAGTACCGGATGCAACCGAAAACATAAGCATCTGCATAGGAAATGCAAGTGTGACTGCTGTAAGGGCATCCTCCGAAATTCTTGAAACAAAAACACTGTCAACTATATTGTAAAGTGCCTGCACAAGCATCGATACCATCATCGGAAGAGACATGGATACTATAAGCTTTTTCACGGGCATAACTCCCATTTTATTTTCTTCCGTCTTCTTATCATTTATATTTTTTTCTTCTAATTCTCTGTCCATTTTAAACTCTTTCCGTCATTTTTATGTCAAATATTTTTGTATTTTAATCCTCGTCATCATCCATTTCGATAGCTTCGACATCAATTATCTCATTCTTATGATAAACAAGGTTCTTCTTTCTTCTGTTGAGCTGCATCCAGATACCTACGACCCCGTTATAAGTAAGAACTATACCGATAAGTCTTACTATGGTATTCATGGTTTTGAAAGGATTAGCGGCTATAAGTATACCGACAAGTATCGTGATAACGGAAAATAAAAGCGGAGCCTCCCAGCCCTTTGTATAATACTTTTTAAAGGTTACCGCCTGTGCTATTCCAAATGCACCGTAAATTGCAAGACCAACACCTGTCAATACAGGGAAGATTGAAATAACCAATCCGCGATTACATAAAACTATGATACCGGCTACCAGACCGAGGATCGCCCCCACTATCTGAAATGTTACATAAGCATTCTTATCCTGCGAAGTCATAGCCGATACAAGTGCAACCGCTCCCGCAACTATAATAACTATTCCCAAAGCCTTAACACCGGTATCAAGTGATTGTCCCGGATAAAACAGAAGCACAAGGCCAAGTGCAACTATCACGATAAGCTTAAGAATATTTACAAATTTTGAATTTAATTCTTCACCGTTTTTTTTATTTTTGCTCATTATATTTCCTCCCAATCTATAAAATCAGCACGCAAAAACGCACAGATTTACATTTATCCACATTATAATGAAGTAAAAAGACAATAGCAAGCATTTTATTGTTTTATTTAATATTTTATGCTAAATTAACTTATATGTATTTTTTATAATATACTAATATTTTTTGGAGGAAAAAATGGATTTAATAGATTTACATATTCATTCAAATGCTTCTGACGGTTCACTTACGCCTAGTGAAGTTGCGGACGAAGCCATCAAAGCGGGGCTTAAAGCCATCGCTCTTACCGACCATGATACGGTCGACGGAATACCGGAAATACTGGAATACACCAAAGATAAAGACATTGAAGTTATTCCGGGTATAGAATTATCATGCTACTATCAAAAGCGAGAGATTCATATACTCGGATTCTATATTGATTATCAAAATGAAGAATTAAAAAAAGAGCTTGATTTTTTCAAGAAGCAGCGTGAGAACAGAAATATAAAAATGGTTGAGCTCATGCAAAAAGACGGTTTTGATATTACTATGGAAAAGCTTCTCCACGGAAATCCCGACAGTGTTATAACCAGAGCGCATTTTGCTCGCGTCATGGTCGAAGAAGGTATCTGTAAAGATAAAGATACAGCATTCAGAAAATATATCGGTGTCGGCTGCAAGTATTACCTTCCGAAGCCACAGGTAACCTGTGAACACGCTATGGATATACTTTCACGTTATGCCAAATGCTCATTTCTTGCACATCCTCTGTTATACCATTTCGGTTATGCACAGATAGATGAACTTCTTGATTACCTTAAAACGCTCGGACTTAAAGGAATAGAAGCCTACCACTCTTCAAATAACGCATACGAAAGCGATAAGCTTCGCAGTATGGCGCTTCATCATGACTTAATTCTAACCGGCGGAACCGACTTTCACGGTGTTGTAAAGCCAAACATCAAGATGGGAACAGGTCGCGGAAATATGAAAATACCATATAGAATATTAGCCAAAATCAAAGACTTATATTTATAAAGGAAAAAATCATATTGAACTAAACTAATTTAGTTCAATATGATTATAATTAATATCCTTTTCTTTTAATTTGTTTATCAATCTGTAATCAGACGTGAAAATAATCATTTGTTCGGAACTGATTTTCTTTGTCACATCAATTATATTTTCAAGATAATCATTGTCCAATCCATCAAAAACACCATCCAAAACAACCGGCATTTTTTTCTCATCACATAAGCTCTTTAAGAAGGAATATCTGATAGCAAGATAAACCTGATGCTTATCAAAATTATCCAGATTTTCAATCTCGACATATCCGTTTTGAGACATAACCATCGGTTTATTATTTTCATTAATGTATAAATCGTTATACTTTTTATTTGTAAATTTTGAAATAATATCCGATATATTGTTATTTATAATAAAGCTGTATGATTTACTCATATCTTTTGATATATCATTAATTGTATTAATAGCTAAATTTATAGCATGTATCTCTTTTTGTGCATTATCCAGCTTTTTGGCATATGCTTTTCTTTCTTCCGTCAATTCATCACGTTTAGTTATATCGGCAAGTATTTTTCTTTCTTTGTCTGTCAGTTCTTCTCTCTTATCCAGATAGCTCTTTGCAAAAGACATATCAATTTCAACCTCTTCATAGGTCTCAGTCTTTCTTTCAAGCTCATAAATGATACGTCTAAATTCCTCTTCCGAAGGTGTCCTGACTTCCTCTTCAAATACACCTTTGGCATATAAGCCTTCAATGATTGTAACCAATACGAACAAAAATGTACAGATAATAAAAATCTGTCTTACCGCTTTGTCAAACGGCAAAATACAAACAACCGCTGAAATAACCGCGATAACAAAAATACCGGTTAATATAATGAACCATAATTTATCCGTAAGCTTTTTCTCAGGTTCGTATTCCATTAAAAGTTCAGGATCAAGAAAAACTCCTTCATTAGTATTATTTCCGGCATTTTTTTTGGAATTATCATCAGTCTTTTCTTCAGCTTTCTCTTTTACCTCTTTATCGGATTGTGTACCATCATTATCCTCATTTTCATCCTCGGATTTTTTTGTCTGTATAAGTCTTCGGGCTTCTCTCTTTCTTCTTGCAGTTTCGATTGCAAGTTCTTCCTCGATAGCACTTATCTTTTTTCTTACATCCTTTAATGCGGAATCGACATCTTCATAATCCTCAAGCTCCGAATCGATTACTTCTATATTTTCCTCGATAACGGACGTGTCATATTCTCTTCTTTTGTTTTTTAAATATGCAATACTTTTATTTACGTCAATTGATGATGTTCCGGTCATTATCATATTTTTTATATCATAATTAAAATACTCCGAATAATCATCATACTTATCATCGACACAATATCCGTTGACATAATTGTCTCTGCTGCAATCAAAAATCAAGCCGTCCAGACTGTCATTTTTTACTTTTAATTCTTTTCCGGAATTTAATTCAAGTACGCTTGCCTTTCCGTTCTTTTTTGCAAAGCTTCTCTCAACAAAAAAGGTTTTGTCATCATCCTTGATGTATGCTTTACCTGAAAAAGAGTTACCCTCTTTAGGCTTGTATACTTCATAAAAATTAGTTCTTTTTTCATTCATGGCATTGCCCGACAGGCCATAAAGCATTGATATAATAAAATCCTTTATGTTTTTTCTGGCTGTACCCTTTGTTCCCGATATTACATTTATTCCGGGCTTGAGAACTATTTCTTTATTATTAAATTCTCCGAAGCTTTTGAGCAATAGTTTATTTAAATACATTCTACTCACCAATCTCAAGCAATGCATCTATTCCGTAACGCATGGCTTTTTTTCTTATGTCCTCATTTTCTATTTCATCATCAGACATACTTTTTATAAATCTTCCGACGATATTGTTCCGATTTTCCTGCATAAGCTTATCTAAATCGTAATATTCTTCTGTCCTGTTGATAATCTGGTTTATATAATAATTTGCTTTTATTACGCTTAAATCAATCTCAACCTTGCTGTCGATTTTTCCTTTAAGCATAATACGATAAATATTATCTCTTCCCAGACTCAAAATTTTCTTTTCTACTGCAGTGCTTATAGCATGGCTATCCATACTGCTGTCAAGTTTAACCGTTGTATTAACATAACTTCTCTTATTACAGGGAACCCAGGTAATACCCGTATGGCCTTCCTCATCAACCTCTCCGTATATATAACCATGCTTACCGGTTTCAGTATAATCAAGTGGCTCAAGCGAACCCGAAAAGGCCATTTTATTTTTTAAAATATGCTTTACCTTGTGTATATATCCAAGAGCAATATAATCAAAATTCTTTCTCGCAAGTCTTTCCGAAGAAAACGGCATATGTGTTGCGTCTCCGCCATGTCCCAAAAGGATATTATATGCGCCTTCCCTTCCAGGATTAAGCTTTTCAAGAATTCTTTCTTTATATTCAGGCTTAGCATAACTGAATCCCGTAACACATACGTTTAAATCTTCTATATATGCATTTGTTGCTTTTCCTGCCGGAAGAACTATAATATTTGATGAAAAATTAATCTTAGACCATGCAGAATCCTCTGACATATAGTCCGAAGAACCTGCAATTATTACCGTTTTTGTTTTATATAATCTTTTTAATTCTACATCAAGCTTTCTTAATTCCTTTTCTGTAGGTGGAGTATCATACAAATCTCCGGCAATAAGCAAAAGATCTATCTGAAGTTCATCACATACCGTAAGAACATTTTTAAAGCTCTCAAATAATTCTTCCGATCTCTTTTCACTCCATTTTCTGCCTTTATCCGGTTTTTTTCCAAGATGTAAATCTGAAATGTGTATAAATTTCATTTTATCAAAACCTCAATCGCTATACCTTTATATAAACATTTTAATCTCAATCTTATTTATTATAATACGAAACATCTTCATCTGCAAGAAATTTCAATCATTCCGCAAACATACCAAAAAAAACTGTTTACCCGAATTGTTTTGTTTTATTATTCATTATTTTTTGAATATTTATTCTTCGTAGCCATACCGCCTCTTAAATGTCTTTCCGATTTATTTATATCAAGTATCGTTCTGACTTTTTTTGCCAACTCATAATTAAGTTTCGGAAGTCTGTCCGCCGCATCCTTATGCGCCGTAGATTTACTGACACCGAATTCCCTGGCAGCCTGTCTTACCGTTGCGTTATTTAAAACTATGTACTCACCTATGCTCAAAACCCTCTCCTCAATATAATCTCTCAAAATCAAACCTCAAAAAGTCGTTTTTACAGTTTATGCATATATCACATCCTGTAGTACATACAAAACTACTTTTCTTGCTCGCAAACACAGTATATGATATAATCAACTAATGAAAAACAGACTTGTTTTCATTTTTTTACATCTTCTTTCGGAGGCAGTAATGAGAAAAAAAATAATTCTTATTATTATAGCTTTATTAATTATAATATGTGGTATTCTTTTTTTCTTTATGCATAAAAAAAACAAGAAAAAAGAGGTTCCGCCTGCCAAGGCTTATTTTGAAGTCAATGGTCTGTCCTTTGACTTTTCAATAGAATCATTTGCCCGTGCAAATGAAGAAACAGGCGAGGTTGAAATACCTACCGTAGATTTTCCCGAAAATCCCGATAAGGTTGAACTTAATCTTGAAATAATTTATCAAAATCCCGAATACCCCGCAGGTTGTGAAGCCATGGCTTTGACTATGCTGCTTAACTATTTCGGTTATCAATTGGATAAATCGGAAATAATAAATAATTATCTAATTTATTCTGACGAAAACTATCTCATGGGATATAAAGGACGTCCTGACATAACTCCCGGAGGTGGCTGCTATGCTCCCGCACTCACAAATACAGCCAACAGGTTCCTGCTCCAAAACAACAGCTCTTATAAAGCTAAAAATATAAGCGGTACAGAATTCAAGGATTTATTTACTTATGTTGCAAAAGGCTATCCCGTTCTGGTATGGACCACCGTAGGCTTAAAGCCGTGCAATAAGGCTTCATACATTTATAAGTACGGTGATACCGATTATACATGGGTTTATAATGAGCATTGTGTGGTATTGGCAGGCTACAGTATTCCCGATAATACAGTTACAATATACGATTCCATAGACGGAGTAAAAACATATTCCATTGATGAATTCCGGACAGTCTATGATGATATGTGGAAAATGTCCGTGGTACTTGAAGCAAAATAAACATCAAAAAAGCAGTGTACAAATTGAGATGATACATATCATAATTCTCATAACACTGCTTTTTTTTATAACTATATTATTCTAACCATACATTCAAATCTAAATTCAGATTATTTCCGGGAAGTCTTCCCTCACTTGTATATTGCCATGCGGTATAAAGATAAGGAAAATTAGGCTGATTTGAATAATGTGCAAGCCAAAGCTTATAATTTCCAACTCTGCTCATATCAAGCTGTTGAACAAACCAATTACGATTCGAATATACCATAGGCTCATAGCCGGCAGCTTTTACAGTCTCACAAAAAGCCACAATACTGTCTGTTCTTGAGTCAATATCAAGTTCTGCCGTTCTTGCTCCGTCGGCAGGCATATCCTCGGTATCTATTATTACGGGACCCTTAACATCATAATCTTTTATGAGACTAAGTGTATAAAGTGCCTCTTCAACTCCCTCATTATAATTTAAGGCCTGAGTAAAAAAATAAACTCCAACATCAAGTCCCGCGTCCAAAGCTCCCTCTATATGAGCTTTAAACATATCATCGGTTACGATTTTTCCGGTACCGTATCCTCTGTATCCGGCTCTTATGATAGCCATATCAACACCTGCTGCCTTAACAGCTTCCCAGTCAACATTGGTTTGATATGAGGACACATCAACGGCAACCCTCGAAGTTCTGGTTGCATTAGCGTCATGATAATACATAAGATTATTAGCATCATCTACAAAAAAATTATCTACTTCATAATTATTCCTCGGAACTCCGCTCGCTATTTTGTAAAACTCATAATTCGGTTCCGATCCGATTAATACATATGCAGCATTTACATAGGTCCAAAAATTGTTTTGGATCATAGCAGCCTCATAATCCGGAGTAAGTGTCCATTCACGGCTCTCTGTTTCCGTTTTGATAAAAACAGGCTTGTCTCTGTTAATTGTAACATTAATTAAAATTACAAGTGCAACCAAATTGGCAATTAGTAATGCAATAATAATCGTAATAATACTTTTAGCTTTTTTATTCATAAGTTTTTATCTCCAAGTCTGATAATAAAATCACTCTACCATATTTGTATATTATTCTCAAGAATCAACTAACTTTTTCCTTTTTCGAATTTATCAAAATATATCCTATATATATAAAAAGTGTACCGATAATAATCAAGAATAAAAGATCGAAGGCTTCCAGAGTTTCACTCGTCAGTATAGGAAAAATCTTCCCCACCTGCTTCGGATAATACATAATCACACACGAGAGACCATTATTTATAAAATGCATAATCATTCCCATAAAAAGACTCTTTGACTTATATACAACATAGCATGTAACATAACCGATAAAAGCCGTAACGATAAATCTTACAAAGCTCATATGATATATTCCGAAAAGACATGCCGATATAAGCATGGCAGTTTTAGGTTTAAATTTATCTTCAAAAGCCGAAAATACATATCCCCTGAACATCATTTCTTCGCATATGGCAGGTGCAACGGCAACCACAAGCAAGGTTGAAATAAAGCTATCACCCATGAGTGATTCCTGAAGTTCGTATGTTTCACCTATGCTGTCCGGCAAAAATACACCTATAACGGCCGTAATAACCATACCAAGCAAAATGGTTCCTATTATCATTAAAATACCCGATAATAAGTAAGCTCCCTTACAGCTATTAATCTTGAATGTCTTTTTTAAATTCTTTTTAGTATATATAGCTGCCAAAAGAGGTATACCAAGAATTATAAACTGCGTTCCCAAAACTCCGAAATATTTGAATTTAAGCTGTATGGCTCCTCCTATATAAATCATTGCAAAGATGGTTATTACCAACACAAGGATGGTATCTCCAAGTTCCGGAACACCGCCGGATTTTATATTTTTTCTTCTTTCAAAAATCTGCACACCTGCAGCAGACTCTCCGAAAAGAATGGATTCACTGTTATAAATTCTTCCCAGAATCCATATAGCAAAGAAGCCATATAGCACATTACTTAACAACACCAGCAAAATAACCGTTGCATCATATTTAAAAGACAACATATCTCTTATCAAAAGCGTTATATTTGCAATCGGTATAAGAGCCACCTTTTCCGTAAGCCTTACATTCGGAATAAATCCTATAAATGAAGCAAACATAACTACGAGTGAAAGAGGAGTAATATAATTATTAGCTTCTTTATATGATTTTGCAAAGGCCGTAACACACATGGTTATAGCACTTATAAAAATTGCAAAAGCAAATACACACAAAATTACAACAAGCAAAGCCGGTATAAATTTAGCTATATCGACTCCACCGGAAAAACTGTCATTATATGATTTTGCTACGCCGTACATATAAGCTCCGACACCGATAAGCGATATAACATTAAGCAATGCGGAGATTATGCCGATGGTTCCAACAACCAGAAACTTACTCACAATTATCTCGCTGTTAGTTACCGGAAGCGTAAGTAAGGTTTCCAAGGTTCCTCTTTCTCTTTCTCCTGCCGTAGTATCTATGGCGGGATACATGGTTCCCATAAGAAGACTTACCACAAGCATAAAAGGAAGAATACTTGACAACAGACTTCCAGCTGTCTCCTCATTTGATGCCGTATCATTGAACGAAACCTCTATCGGTTCAAGCACCTCATCAGCATCAAATCCTGCCGTCTCAAGAGTTTTTTTAGTAATATCCGAAGAATAATCGGATAAAAACTTTGAAACCTTATCTGCGGCATAGCTTGAGTTCGTTATTGAAGAAATATAATATACTTCAAATTTTTCTTTTTCATCCTGAGTATATATTTTTATATATACATCAATATTTTCACCGGCAAGAGCCTTCTCCGGTTCGGAAGTTTCAACAAATTTAAGAGAATAATCCTTAAGCTCGTATTTTGCCAAAAGCTCTGATATAAGTCTGCTATCATCAGATTCTATCGCAACCGTATATATTTTTTCGGACATACTTGTTGTTATATTTCTCATTACCTGAAGACTCAAAACGATAAGCAACGGATATAAAACGATAGGCACCAGAACCATCATAATCACAGTCTTTTTATCTCTTAACACATCAAGTAATTCTTTTTTGAAAAGACTTTTTACATTTTTAAGATTCATACCCAGTCCTCCTTACTTCCGACAAGATTACCGAATACCTCTCTTAAATTATCCGAGCCTCCCTTTTCCTTTATCTCATTTACGGTTCCTTCCGCAACAATTTTTCCCTTATTAATAATTATGATACGGTCGCAAAGCTTCTCCGCTTCCTCCATATAATGTGTAGAATAAAGAACTGCTTTGCCCGCCTCCTTTTCTCTAAGCATGAAATCTACTATTGCATTGCTGCTCAATATATCGAGTCCGAGAGTAGGTTCATCAAAAATATAAAGCATTGGATTATGAATAATACATCTTGAGATGGATGCTCTTTGTGTCTGACCGGTAGATAATTTTTCAATTCGGTTATCTATAAAGCTATCCAGATTCAGAATTTTTGAAATCATTTCAATTCTTTCGTTTATCCCGGTTTCCGGCATACCGTAAAGTGTACCTGCCATAACCAGTAATTCTCTTGTACTTAATCTTCCGTAAAGCTTGGTATTTCCCGAAAGATATCCTATATATTTTTTTATTTCCGTTCCGTCAGAAATCTGTTTTCCGTCAGAAAAGATTTTAACCTCGCCCGAGGTAGGTTTCATAAGACTTCCAAGCATACGAAGCAATGTTGTCTTGCCTGCGCCGTTAGGTCCTATAATGCCGACAATTTCACCAAGATTTACCCTAAGTGAAATATCATCAACAGCATTAAAACTGATTTTCGTATTATGCTTTTCATTACGTATAAATGTTTTTACCAGATTGTTTGCTTCAAGCACGGATAACCTCTCCTTATATATCAGTTACGTAAGCCTCGCTTCCAAGCTTTACATGAACTATCTTATGATTATATGTCAATTTGTTATATGCTATTTTAAGTTTTGTTGAAGTCCTAAGCTTAATGCCCTTAGGAAGATACTTCATAACCGGTTCTTCTTCCATAATCTTATAATCAGACTTCCAGGCAGTGAAAACCTTGTATGCATCATTTAAACTAAAATGCTTTTTTCTTTTCATAATTGCCGTATTCTTAAGAAACATATTTGCATATTTTGTCGCACCTGATGTTGAAATGGTAAAAACCATCTCACAACTCGGAAAACGATTGGCAATTTTTTCAACAAGTTCACGCACATCATTTTTTTTGAAATAAGAAAGTGTATCATTACATACAAATATCACACCCTGATTACGCTTGCAGGATATATCATCAATCCATGAAAAATCAAGAATACTCCTGCCTATGGTTTTTTCTCTTTTTCTCTCACCATACATGGCTCTTCTTACAGACATAATATTGTGAGTATCGACACTGTACCACTGAATTCTTCCGTTATCTACCCTTTCAAACATATTATCAAGGCCACAGCCAAGATTAACAACGGTACAGTTAGGGAATTTCAAAATATATTGTTTAACCTTTTGATCACAAGCTGCAAGCGTTGTGGCAAGTATCAGATTTTGGTATTCATTCAAACGGGTATTGATTTTCGAATAATCAAATCTATGATCATAAATAAACTTAGATGCCCACTCATCTTTAATTATATCCGGATATCTCTTTGTCCAGTCAGACAAAAGCTTCAAGGGATAAATATCATTTACCGAATTATCATAAGTATTATCTATTACATCCACCAAATATCCGTATGCTTCTTTCTGTATATTGCTCTTTTCATAAATTATAAAATCATGATAAGCCTCATCAAACTCAAAAAATCTTACGTTTACACCTTGAGTTTTAGCCTTATTGTAAAATGCTCTGGCATAACAGTTAAACATATCCTCAACACTTGAAAAAAGTACTACATCATCGCATAAATCAGTATAATCACCATAGAAAGGACTGGTATAATCAGTCTTTACAGCATAGTCCTTAACCCAATAATCATTAATGAAATTTTTTAATTGATTATTATAAAAAATCCTGCCACTCTTATCAATCGTATCACTGATTATTGCTTCAAGCTCCGTATCAAAAAACTCCGTATCAATAAGCGGCGAAAGCATAATAAGCTGGTCAGGCTTTCTTAAGCCTTCATTCCACGCAATCATTGCAATAGAAAGAGCCAGACCGGCGCCGGAAGAATCTCCCATAAGTATAACCTTATCAACATCATGACCCATTGTAAAATCCGAATATGCCTTACAAAGCATCTTAAATGTTTCTTTACAATTATTTTCCGGGGCAATCGGATACATAGGTACAAAAAGTCCGCATCCCGTATCCAAAGCAAGCTTTGATATAAAATCCCATTGTTCACCGTCTATATTAAAAAACATCGAACTTCCATAAAGAAAAATAATATACGTTCCGTTAAAGAGCTCTCTCGGAACTATTCTGTAGCTTTTAAATCCGGACTCCATCAATTCATCAACTTCAAAAAGCTTTGTTATTTTTTCCGGAACTCTGTCAACATATTTTTTTCTCTCCGAAAGAATGAAATCACGTATTCCTTCAATATTAAGTTTTGTTACACTTGAAGATATCTTTCTCATCATGCACCTTTTACATAAAGTTCTTAACTCAAAATTTAAATTCAAATATTATTATAACATTTTTACATAAAAAAAGGAATCTAAAATGATTCCTTTTTCATATTTACTATTCAAATGATTGTGGATTAATCACAATTTCCTGTGCGCCGATTCCCGTTTCATTTTGTATAGCCGAACTTATATTTTGAACCTTGGCTGTAGGCACATAACCCTGCTCGCCAAAGAGGAATTCATGAAGTGCGGTAACATTTGAATTAAGATCCCCCGGCACAATTACCGAACCTTTTGTATCATGTGTAACAGGTGTATAAGCAAACGGGAAACCGACCGTATCGCCAAGCTGATATTCAAATACTGCGTTGGCCAAAGTTTTTATTTCATCCTCTGTAAGGCTTGTAGCTATCTGAGGGAAAACATCATCAATTATAGTATCAATCGTTCCCAAATCCGAGCTCTTTGCCTTTGCAAACATCTTTGAAATTACATCTCTCTGTCTTTCAGTTCTGGTAATATCTCCCTGATCCGTACTTCTTATTCTTGCATATGCCGTGGCCTGTGTACCGTTTAAAAGCACATCTCCCGTTGTAAAAACACCATCGGAATAAATACCCGTTACCGCAATCTGTTCTGATATGGCAAGGTTAAGAACCGGAAGTTCATTTTCTTCAATATGAACGGTAATACCACCCAAATCATCTATTGCCTTTGTAAGTCCGAGGAAATTAACGGTAACAAAATCCGTAATCTGTAGGTCAAGGTTTGCATTCAAGGTTTTAATAGCAAGCTGAGGACCTCCGTAAGAGTATGCCGCATTAACCTTTGCCGTAAGTCCCGAATCATTTTCAATCTCAAGAAGTGTATCTCTGTAAACCGAAACAATCTTAACTTCCTTTGTTTCACTGTTTATACTCGCAATCATTATGGAGTCGCTTCGTGTTCCCTGTCCGAGATTTGATACATCTCTTGCATCAACACCAAACAATGCAATTGTCTTATATTTTGATTGAGAGCTTGTATCAAGCTCTTCATTTATCGCAAGATCACCTTCATCAATTTCAACCTTATTTATCTTTCCTATCTTAGAATCAAAATAGAACATAAGATAAGCAACAACCATAAGTCCCAATATAATGAGCTCCGCAAAAAATGCAACAACCCACTTTATCATAGATCCGTTTTTGTTTTGATTTTTTGTATTAGTTGCTTTATTATTCGATTTCTTTTTATTTTTTTTGTTACTCATTTTTCAATATAACCTTTCATAAGACGTAATATGCCACTTTTAATCTACCTGCTATATGATAACTTATTACTGAAAAAAAAACAACAGCAATTGTAATTATTTTTTTGCTGTGTTATACTACATAAAGCATAAAACGGTGGTTAAAAAAATATGGATAAATTAAATGTTTCTGAATTTATAATTAGCGAAAATTTAAAAAATAATCAAAAGAAAAAATGTCTTTGCGTAATTATGCCCGCATATAACGAAGGAATACACATCAAGGACAATCTTTTGAAGGCATCAAAAATAATATCGGGCTTTGTTCATAATTACCAAATTATAGCGGTAGATGACGGCAGCTCGGACAATACCTTAAGCGAGATTATTTCCGCATCCGAGTCCGATTCCCAAATATCATATATAAGCTATAATCCTAACCGGGGCAAAGGCAAGGCCATAACAAGCGGTATCAGTTATGCCAACTCCGACTATATAGCATTTTTGGATTCCGATCTTGAGCTTAATCCAATGATGCTGAAAAGCTTTCTAAAAGCCATGAAGGAAAAGAAGGCCGATATAGTTATAGGTTCCAAAATGCATAAAGATTCCAAGCTTGAATATCCTTTAAAGAGACGAATCATGAGTTTCGGATATTATGTTATATTGAAAATAATGTTCAGGCTTGATATAAAGGATACTCAAACAGGTATTAAGCTTTTCAAATCACAGGTTATTAAATCCCTTACCGAAAATATGCTGACGGACGGGTATGCTTTTGATATAGAAATACTTGCGAGGGCTAACAAAGCCGGATGTAAAATAATAGAAATGCCTATAGAGCTTAAATTCAAAAGGGAAAGAAAAGAAAAATCCAGAATATCCTTTAAAACAAGCAAAAAGGTATTTTCGGATACACTCAAGATAAAGAAAGCTTTAAATGATTAAATGATATATAAAAAACGGCGATTTTTACAAATCGCCGTTTTATTTATATTCTGTTAAGAATTATATTTAGAACTTACCTGCCTTTGCTGCTTCTTCGATAGAAACTGCAACTGCAACAGTCATACCAACCATAGGGTTGTTACCTGCACCGATAAGACCCATCATCTCAACGTGAGCAGGAACTGATGAAGAACCTGCGAACTGTGCATCCGAGTGCATACGTCCGAGAGTATCAGTCATACCATATGAAGCAGGACCTGCTGCCATGTTATCAGGGTGAAGTGTACGACCTGTACCACCACCTGATGCAACTGAGAAGTACTTCTTACCCTTCTCTGTACATTCTTTCTTGTATGTACCTGCTACAGGATGCTGGAATCTTGTCGGGTTAGTTGAATTACCTGTGATAGAAACATCAACTCCCTCTTTCCACATGATTGCAACACCTTCAGGTACTGAGTTAGCACCATAGCAGTTAACCTTTGCACGAAGGCCTTCTGAATAAGACTTACGTGAAATTTCTTTAACTTCATTTGTATATGGATCATACTCAGTCTCAACAAATGTAAATCCGTTGATACGTGAGATAATCTGTGCAGCATCTTTACCTAAACCGTTAAGAATAACTCTAAGCGGCTTCTGACGAACCTTGTTAGCCTTCTCAGCGATACCGATTGCACCCTCAGCTGCAGCGAATGATTCATGACCTGCAAGGAATGCAAAACACTCAGTCTCTTCTTCAAGAAGCATCTTACCTAAGTTACCGTGTCCAAGACCAACCTTACGAGTATCAGCAACTGAACCGGGGATACAGAATGACTGAAGTCCCTCACCGATTGCTGCAGCAGCGTCTGCTGCTTTTCTACAGCCCTTCTTGATTGCGATTGCAGCACCTACAGTGTAAGCCCAGCAAGCATTCTCAAAACAGATAGGCTGAATACCTTTTACCTGATTATAAACATCTAATCCAGCATCCTTTGTAATCTTCTCTGCTTCTTCAATTGAGGAGATACCATAGCTGTTTAATACTTTATTGATTTGATCAATTCTTCTTTCATATGATTCAAATAATGCCATCTTCGTTACCTCCTACTTCTCAATCTCTTTGTCTGTACGTGGGTCAATTAACTTAACTGCATCAGCAACTCTTCCGTACTGTCCACAAGACTTCTCATAAGCAGTATTAGGATCATCACCCTTCTTGATGAAGTCAGTCATCTTACCGAGGTTAACGAACTTATAACCGATTATTAAATCATCTGCATCCAAAGCTATAGCAGTTACATAACCCTCAGCCATCTCTAAGTAACGAGGTCCCTTTGCAAGTGTACCATACATAGTACCAACCTGTGAACGAAGACCTTTACCTAAATCCTCAAGACCTGCACCTATAGCAAGTCCATCCTCTGAGAATGCGCTCTGTGAACGACCATATACTATCTGTAAGAACAGCTCTCTCATAGCTGTATTGATAGCATCACAAACAAGGTCAGTGTTAAGAGCTTCCATAACAGTAAGACCAGGTAAAATCTCTGATGCCATAGCTGCCGAGTGAGTCATACCCGAACATCCGATAGTCTCTAC
>ODAI011161657.1_pt1 | contig 48573 bp, 50 predicted proteins | sample 1539321 | NCBI WGS metagenome assembly ODAI01 (sample SAMN02144231, study PRJEB22623) | gut metagenome | biome: sheep rumen | host: Ovis aries | place: New Zealand
ATAATTGTGCTAAATTGAATACTTTTTTTTAGGACAGACTTTTGTCTGATTTATTGTGATATCCAGAAATAAAACACACGCGATTGAAGCTACAAATATCTCCATCGCTCGTGCTAATTATTTGGTTAACCCCTTAATTGCTCAATGTTAACTTAATGACATTGACCTTTCGATATCCTCTTTTTAAGATTCCTGCTGAAAGAATCCGTCCTCTTATTTAACTTGCTCCAAAGGCTGTAATCCGGGGCATTTATTCAGTATGCGAATTTTCCATCATTTTTCTCTTCAAGGGCCTTGATGAAATGGTAAGAAAATGTGCAGAAAGGAACTTCTACATTAACACTTTGCGCCAACCCTATCAGGTTTCCCAAAAGCATCTCAACCTCTGTATGCCTTCCTGCGTCAAGATCCTGGAGTGTTGAAAACCTGGCCGATCTGTCAACCGTTTTAAAGCTGGAGCTGCCACTGCTTACTGATGGCGGGATGATTATACCCATAGCCCTTGCGACATCATGAACTTCCTTCATAAGCATATCACTTATGCGGGCAACATGTTCGCTGTCTTCATATACACCACATCCTACACCAAGCATTGCCTGAGGGATATTCCTGCTGATATTACCTGCATACTTGTTCCACATCTCTCCTTCCATGTTTGGTACATATGTGCAGCGTACGCCGGTCCCTTCAAACAGTGCTTCAACCGCACATACACGATCCGATTTATCCCCTGTTGATGACTTCTCACCAAAGAACAAACCTGCTGTTACCTTGGGATCAAAAAGAATATTATCCCCTTCTCTCCAGGCCTGAATACGCATAAGCGAGTACAACATATGTTCCATTCCGGCTTCTTTTCCCACGATCGATTCACTGTCAAGACCGTTTAAAAGGGACAGGATCACTGTATGCTCTGCCGTCATTGACGCTGCCATTTTGGCTGCTTCCTCTATGGCATTGTATTTTACGGCGATCAAAATAAGGTCTGTACCGTAAGCCTCCTGCGGTGTCTTTACCTTCGGATAGTAAACAATATCATTTATCATCACCCCCTGTGAAGAAAGCCGTATCTTGCGATCACCCTGTGCGATCAGCGTGAAGTCTATATCATCCAGCCCTGCAAGACCCTGTATAAAATATGCTCCGACAGCTCCGGCACCGATCAGTGCGACTGTTTTTATCTTCATAACTATAGCATCTCCTTGACCAAAAAAGGAAAATCCTTTTTATCTGTTACAAACCGGCTGCAAGGTTGTAAATAAGATCCACACAGGTTTTTATGCCAAAAGATGAACTTTTCAAGGTAATATCATAGTATCTTGCATCACCAAATATTGTGTTGGTATAAAATGAACAATATTTTTTTCTCGCCTTGTCAACCGACTTCATTTTCTCCTCGATCTTATCATCTGCCACACCCGGCATTTTTTCCCTAAGGTTCTCTATCCTGAAGTATTTATCAGCGGTAATAAAAATATGAAGGCTGTTATCAAAGTCCTTAAGTACTACATTTGCGTTACGTCCAACTATTACACAATTGCGTTTTTCTCCGACTTTGAGAATAGCCTCCTTCTGTGCAGCAAACAGGCTTTCGTTGAGAGGTTTGTTGTAAAAATCAAAAAGACTCTGTCCGAAACCAAAACTGAAGGGAACTTTCTCATCGTATTTTAAGAAATCACTTCTGTCTAATTTTGAAGATTCCATAGCAGAATGCATGATCACATCTTTATCGCAATAGTAAAACCCCAGTCTGTCCGCTACAGCTCTTCCGATACTTCCTCCACCCGCTCCGAATTCACGGCTAATAGTAATAATGTTTTTCATTGATCCTCCGCTAAGACATAATCTTTGATCTACAAAACTTTATCCAGGAAATCCTTTGTACGTTTTTCTTTAGGATTCATAAGCAGTTCCAGGGGTGTTCCTTCTTCTACAATATAACCGCCATCCATGAACAGGATCCTGTCTGCAACTTCTCTTGCAAATCCCATTTCATGAGTAACAATTACCATTGTCATGCCATCTTCCGCTAGATCTTTCATTACCTTCAATACTTCTCCTACCATCTCGGGGTCAAGAGCTGATGTGGGCTCATCAAAAAGCATTATCTTAGGCTGCATGCATAGAGATCTTGCTATTGCTACTCTTTGCTTCTGACCACCTGAGAGCTGACTCGGATAGCTTTCGGCTTTTTCTGAGAGTCCTACTCTTTTCAGCATCTCTCTTGCCCTGTTTTCTGCCTCGGCTTTTGAACATTTTTTAAGCTGTATTGGTGCAAGTGTCATATTGTCGATTATGTTCAGGTTATTAAAAAGGTTAAAATGCTGAAAAACCATTCCAATATTCTCGCGTACTGAATTTATGTTGGTTTTCTTATCGGTGATATCGATTCCGTCAATTATTACCTTACCGTTTGTTACATTCTCCAATCTGTTTAAACATCTTAAAAATGTAGACTTACCGGAACCTGATGGCCCGATTATCACAACAACTTCACCTTCACTTATATCCGTCGAAATATCCTTAAGGACTTCAATGCTGCCAAAATTCTTTTTTACATTCTCGGCATGGATTTTTATCATTTTACCGTCCAACATTAAGTCTCCTTTCAACTACCTTTGCACTCCTTGACAGTATCGTAATAACGATCAGATACATTATCCCAACGATAGCCCACGTCTGAAATGCCATAAAGGTATTAGCCTGTACGTTCTTTGCCGTATTGACCAGTTCGGGAAAACCGATAACAGAGAGTATCGATGTATCCTTAAGCGTGATTATGAACTGATTTATTATGCTGGGGATCATGGTTCTTATCGCCTGTGGAAGAACAACTTTCCGCATTGCCTTGCCATAAGGAAGCCCAAGAGATCTCGCAGCTTCCATTTGCCCTATATCGACTGATTGTATTCCGGCTCTTATTATCTCTGACATATAAGCTCCGCAATTAAGTGCCAAACAGGCCGAACCGGCCTGAAGCGCAGTAAGTGTTACATTAAATCCGCCTATTATCGTATTGAACAGGTAGGGTATTCCAAAATAGATAAAGAATGCAAGAACTATCATCGGAACACCCCTGACCGCATCAACAAAAACCTGTGAAATTATGTTACATACTTTATTCCTTACCACACTGAGCAGTCCGAAAAACAATCCTATTATGCATGCAAAGAACAGACCCAGGAGCGCAAGGAGCAATGTCCTTCCCATTGCTCCTGTAAGCATAGAACCATATACTGTAATGATCTTTACCATTCCGATTCTCCGTTATCCAAGATATTTAGCCAATATTTCTTCGTAAACTCCATTCTCTTTAATGTTCTTAAGACCGGCATTGAAGAGGTCTACCAGTTCCTGATTATCTGCACTGAATACGGCCAGCCCATACTCGGCAGGATCATTTCCGGTACCATCCACAAGCTTCATGGCAAGTCCGCCGTCTTTTATATTCGCTGCCATTATTGGAGTATCATCTATGACTCCGGCAACCTGGCCTCCGACTACTGCCTGATACATTGTCGGCGAGTCCTCGAAATATACAATACTGAATCCGTATTCATCAACCATACTCTCAGCATATTCGGCACTCATGGTTCCGGTTTTTACCGCAAGATCCTTTCCCTTAAGATCTGCAAATCCTTTTATTTCAGAAGCCTCGGCCACAGCCAGGCACTGATCGGCATCATAGTATCCGTCAGAAAAGATCCATCCGGATTCTTTGCGTTCCTCAGTTATCGACGCACCTGCTATCATGCCATCTGCCTGTCCGGCCTGACATGCTGCTATGGACGCATCCCATCCAAGTACCTGCAGTTCATACTCAAAGCCCTGATCCTTTGCAACAGCATCAAGTATATCAACATCTATACCAACAAAATCTCCACTCTCATTAGTGTATTCGAATGGCTTAAAAGCTGTATCTGTAGCAATAACCCACTTCTTTCCTGTGCCGGCAGGATCAGCCTGATCCGTATCCGTACTCTCTTCTACTTTCTCTTCCGCCGCTACCTCCGGTTTAGCTGCTGCAGGCTGCGCTTCACTTGCAGATGAACCACATCCTGCTACTCCAGCTGCAAGAACAGCCGCCATCATTACTGTAAAAATCTTCTTTCTCATTGTTTTATTCCTCCTCTTTTCTTTCTATCTATGATACCGGTCACAGGCATTTATGAATGCCCGGACCAATTTCATACTTTCTTCACTTCTCTTATAAGAGAATTCCGGATGCCACTGGACACCGACAGTAAAGCTTTTATTTCTTACGGATAACGCCTCAACCAGCCCGTCTTCCGATACTGCCATTACTTCCACACCGGGTGCAACACACTTAACAGCTTGATGATGGTAACTGTTTACCGCATGCTCACCCTCTCCTATTATCCCTGCAAGCAGGGTGTTAGGAATCACATTTACCATGTGAGCTTCTCTATCGTAAGGCGGTGTCATGTGATGTTCTGCTTTGCAGTTATACTCAGTACCAAGATCCTGGTACAGAGTTCCTCCCAGATAGGCATTCATGAATTGTATCCCTCTGCAGATACCTAACACAGGCATGTCTTTTTCCAATGCTTTCCCAAACAGATATGATTCCATATCGTCACGGATTTTGCAGATTTTTCCGCATATATCTTTTTTTACTGCTTTATATATTTTTGGATCAACATCATGTCCGCCGGTAAACAGAAGACCATCACACAGTCCAAATACACACTCCAGCTCTTCTTTATCATCAGTTAAAGGAAGCATTATCGGAAAGGCCCCGCATGTTTCTATCACCTTCATATACCCGGGAAGCATCCAATAACTGTCTTTTTCGTCATCATATAGTGGAACTAGACCTATAACACTTCTCATTTGATCACCACCAAAAAAAGGCGCTTCGCGGAAAATAAACCGCAAAACGCCATTGTTTTTACAAAAAAACAGAGGCTGGAAACCAGCCTCTTTGCTATGTATGTTTGAATTTTATTGTTAAGGGAGTCTTTTGTCAATCTAAAATAATAACAAAGGTTTAATTATTTAGTGTTCTAATTTGACATTTTGCACAAAATCACTGTTTGAATAATACATACGGCTCAATCGACGCACGATCCGGTTGCTGTCTGTATCTGTGAACATTACATCATTACGGCTATTCTCATCACTTATTGTCACTGTTCTTTTCAATCCGGTTTGTTCCTGTAAATAATCAAGCATGTTTTCAATCGATGCATTCCTGTTATAGATCTTCATGTATGAATAACCTGCATATTCATCCGATACATAGACAAGAATTTTTAGTGATCCGGCAATCATAGATCTCCCGAGCTTTTGTCTCAGACTGTTTATCTTCTCTGCCTTATCGATCAGCATAAAGTATACTACAGTCTGCCCATCCGGACGATTCTTCTTCAGGTAATTTCTATATGGGGATCTATGAAGCTTCTCATATATCTTTTTTTCCGCCGTATTCTCCGGTTCACCATAGTATATCATCAACACGTCATCAAGGATCACTGTGGTAAACGCATGAAAACCTTCATCAGCAATGAACTTCTCAAGCCTCTTCGCATGATCCGCAGATATCACATAAACCTTCGGATATGCATTTTCTTTTATATCATAGAGAATTGCTCCATCCATTGCTATGATAGGGATCCTCGGACGGATATCGGCAAGCGCCTCAAGATATGCAGCCGGTGTCTTCGAAGTCATGATCGTAAGCGGCATTCCGTCCTCGATCAGATTACGTATCGTGATCCTTGAATACGGTGTTAACCTGTCACCTGTCTCCCTTAATGCATTATCCAGGTCTGCCACATACAGGGTATCATTGTTTCTCCTGTAGTGTAATGAGATCCCGTTTATCAGCAGACCCACTCCTACGCCGATCAGTGTATCAAGGCTTCTGTCCCATACAAAAAGAAAAGGATTCTCATCAGTAAGATGATTCACAACAATACTCAGATAGACAACACATGAAAAATAGGATGTATTACCCCGGTGCAGCAGGATTGTGGTATAGATGACCGGAATGACAAATAATGACAGGACCAGGTAATGCACTATACCATATCCCAGATCCACGATATATATCTTTCCAAGAATAAACAGCAGACCAAAGATCGCACCTACCGCTGTACCCACAACGCGTTGCAGTGCATTGGAAAAAGTGTTTTTTGTATGATTTTGAATACACCATAAGACAGCTAATGCGGAATAAAACGGCATTCCCCTCTGTCCGCGCAATTGATAGATCATAAAACAAAAAAACACACCCAGTGCTGACTTTATGATCCGCATCCCTATCGGTGGTAATTTCATAAATATTCTCCAAATCCGAAGCATCTTTCTTAGTCTATAAGGTCATTCTGAAATCTTGAAAGATGCTCGTATGGCAGAATCTGCCGCCCCCTGAATAAACCACACCCATCATTTATCAGCTGATTATTCAGGGCTTTGAACATGTTGACTTTAACTTCTGATAAGTTAAGTTCCTGCAGTCTCTTCAACCTTTCATAAAAGTCCCGTTTTTATATATGCCAAACCTCACGCCGTATCTTGCCAGCAATTCATTTACCGTATCGGAATATGAATATAATTCTTCTTTTATCATGCGCATCCCTCCTCGCTCATGATATAAAAAAGGCGGCCTGCATACGAATCCGTAACGCAGAACGCCTTTGTTCACTTGATGTTAATTAAAAAACGGAGCTGTAATCACTTACAGCCCCGTTGCTTGCCACAATTATATGTTTTTAAGCATGGAATGTCAATATATGTTTGAATCAGGATATTCCGCTGAAAGAAAATAATTATTTTGGGTGAGTTTTCTAACAATATATGATGATTTATTTAAATTTTCTGAAATTTATATTGACTCTTCTTCATAACAGTGCTACCATGCTCAGCAAGAGCAACGGAGTTACCCGGTTGCTCTTTTTTGTTTCTGCAGAACAAAAACAAAAACAGATAAGAGAGGAGAAATATTATGAGCATGACACCAATGAATAATTCAGACTATCTTACAAAGATAAAATTTGCCGATGAACTCGCGGAGATTGAGGCTGCAAAGAAAGCAAGTAATATGACTTATGAGGAGCTTTCAGCAAAGCTGGGAGTAAACAAGGTCTGGCTTACGAGTGCTATTAAGGGGCAGCAATATGTTCCGAAAGAATATTGCATAAAGCTGGCCGAAGTTCTTAACATCGATTCAAAGATCACAATGGTCCTGAGTGAGCATCCATATAAGGGCAATACTGATCCCGTACTCTACAGACTTCATGAAGTCCTTGATACATATGGACCTGCTATTAAGGAGATCATTCATGAAAAGGGAGGAAATGCGATCATGAGTGCGATTGATTTTGGCATTGACGTGGATATTCAGGATGACCCCCACGGAAAGCGCGTTATAATCACATGGAATGGAAAGCTTCTTCCTTACAGTAAATTAGGTCAGTATCCATGGTAGAATCCAAAAGGTGGTGATTATATGGAATTAGCTGTAATTGAAAAAATCTCAAATGTTGCCAAGGTTAAGTCTGATTATGCAAAAAGAAGTTTTTTGAAATGCTTTGTATATTCTATGTTTGCAGGGGCATACATCGGTATTGGTATAACACTGATTTTTACCCTTGGTGCGCAAATCAATGGCAGTGAATATACATCCGGCCTTACTAAGCTTGTGATGGGAGCAAGCTTTGGGCTTGCTCTGTCAATGTGTATCATGTGTGGTAGCGATCTTTTTACCGGCAACAACCTGCTCGTTGGTGTAGGTGCAATGACTAAGAAGATTACCTGGGTTGATGCTTTTTATGTATGGGGGATAAACCTAATCGGTAATCTTGCAGGTTCAGTATTGGTAGCATGGATCATAAAGATGAGCGGCCTTTTGAACAATGAACAGTTTGGGACCTTTGTAGTAAACATGAGCGCCAATAAGATCAGTCCCGGATTTATACCTCTGTTCTTTAGAGGAGCTCTCTGTAATGTTTGCGTATGTGTAGCTGTGTGGTGCGGACAGAAATTACAGAGTGAAGCCGCAAAACTGATAATGATCTGGTGGGGCCTGTTCGCTTTTATCGGCATCGGTCTCGAACACAGCATTGCAAATATGACGTTACTTGCATTAGGCGTATTCTCACCCTACGCATCAACTAACGAACTGGTGACCTGGGGTGGATACTTTACTAATCTGATACCGGTAATCCTGGGAAACTTTGTTGGTGGAGTTGTATTATTTGCACTGCCATATTATTTCTGTTCAAGGAAAAAGGTCAATAAGGTCATTACACAATAATCTTAAAAAGGCACTTCTCCACCCTGGAGAAGTGCCTATATAAAATACTGAATTCCTTGCCTTTTTCGATCAATCTAAATTCACCATGCAAAGTTATCTTCTGTCATAGCCATAAACGGCTTCAGATCATATTGACTTCCTATGTTTGTCACATCAATTGTCTCAACACATTTTGCCGTCCATGGAAATGCTTCAATCAACTCGTCTACCAATACCATTATTTCAACAGTAGTCAATTTTTCATCTGAAACATAGCCAGATCCCTGTCGATGAGAGAAGCCGTGCGTTTTGAAAAACTTCTTTACCTCATAATATGCTTTGTTATAGGGAGTATAAAATGCCGCTAATTCTTTTGTATTTAAATCAAAGTTTATGGCTTTATAGTATTTCCTCTCCAATAACTCCTCCTACTTACGTCCAAAGTACTCAAGAAGATCTTCCTCACTAAAATCATTCGGATCATCAGAATCATCACTATTACATAATATCCATCTTATAGCATTATCCATGAACCAAGGCTGTTTTCTCAAGCCATTCAGGATCAGAGTAAAATTCCCAAAATCCGTACTGCGTCCGGTACCGCAATACTCTATGTCATCATCCACTTCTACTCGGTTAAGACCGCGCTTCTTAAATATCCCGTCGATTTTCTCGTACACTTTATCAACGGAGTATATTCCACTACTCTCGATTTTATCCTTGTCCATTTTTATGATCATCTTTATCATTGAATAAGCCTCCAATGTATCGATAACTCAACAAACTAAATGCTTTTAGTTAATTATATAGCAATAGGTGCAGAATGCAAGAGCACAAACCAGACTTTTCCGCCAATGAACTCTATGATATCAAGTCCTCCAGCCACAGCTTAACCGAAGCATCACTCGGCATGCGCCAGTCACCCCTTGGTGACAGTGATACGGAACCCACCTTGGGTCCGTCGGGCAGGCAGCTCCTTTTAAACTGCTGGGAAAAGAATCGTTTAAAGAAATTCCCTGCCGCCGCCTTCACCTCTTCCAGGGTCAGTTCCGGATATGCCTTTAATGCATAAGCCGCAGTCCTTGACGGCTCAAATCCATACCTTAAGGTATAGAAGAGGAAAAAGTCATTTAAGTCATATTTACCGATCTTCTCCTCGGTTTTCTGGACGATCTTACCGTCCTTATTCGGAGTAAGTTCGGGAGTGATAGGGGTATCACAGATTGACTCAAGTACTTCCTTAAGTTCACTGTTTCCGCACATACCGGCGTATGACCTGCAAATGAAACGTACCAGAGTCTTAGGAACAGACGTATTTACGGCATACATGGACATATGGTCACCGTTGTATGTACACCAGCCAAGGGCAAGTTCCGACAGGTCTCCGGTTCCCACCACCAGGCCGTTCTTCATATTGGCCGCATCCATAAGAATATATGTCCGCATCCTGGCCTGGGCATTTTCATAGGTGACATCACCCTCCCCCTGATAAGTCAGTTCATGTCCAAGCTGTGTCAGGTGCAGTTCCACACCTTCCTTTATCGGGATCTCATGCGCTTCATCAGCAAGCAGATCCATCAGTTTATTTGCATTTTCATATGTAAGTCCCGATGTGTTTCCCCGGCTGGGCAGTGTATAGGCGATTATGCGGATATCAGGTACGAGTTTTTTTGCTTCCGTACATACAAGCAGGGCAAGCGTTGAATCAAGGCCTCCCGATATACCGATCACAAGGTTGTTTATGCCTGTTGCGCGAACTCTGGTTGCAAGACCGTTTGCCTGGATCTGAAGGATCCTGCGGCACCGTTGGTCTCTTGTATTGTCATCTAACGGGACAAAGGGATTTCTCGGTATGGGATATTCATATTTCTTAAGGATCCGTGCCATTCCATCGATATCTGCCTCATTCTTTCCGGCCGCCTGCATATTTACGGACACCCTGCGATAGTTAAAGGCAAGATCATTTTCATATGTATTCTGATGCCTTCTGTCATGCATGATGCACGAAAGATCGATCAGGACCTCTTCAACATGCGTATGATCCGGGAATATTGATTCTCCGACTAGGCTTCCGCTCTGGGCGATCAGAGTATGTCCCGAAAATACAAGATCTGTACTGCTCTCATGCGTTCCCGACGAACAATAAATATACGCACAGTAGCAGGATCCGCTCTGCTGTTTTACCAGTTCTTTTCTATACTCCTGCTTTCCGATAAGTTCATCGGAAGCCGACAGGTTGGCTATGATATTTGCTCCTGCCAGAGCCGCATGCGTGCTCGGCTTATCTGGCACCCACAGGTCCTCACAGATCTCTACCCCAAGTACGACCCCGGTTGCAGGATCCTCCGCCAGGATATCCGTCCCGAAGGGTATCTCTTCATCTCCTAAGCGTATGACTTTTCCTGTAATACCCTTACCCGGCGAAAACCAGCGGCATTCATAGAATTCCGAATAATTGGGAAGATATGACTTTGGGATCACAGCTTTAATCCTACCCCCGGAAATTACTGCGCCGCAGTTATAGATACAGTTTTCAACCCTGACCGGAAGGCCGACAACCGCAGTCAGTTTCATATCCTTAGTATGATCCGCTATTCTTATGAGGGAAGCCTGCGCCTCGTTTAGCAACAGATCGCTCTGAAAGAGGTCTGCACATGTATATCCCGTTATTGACAATTCCGGAAAGACGATAAGTCCGCTGTCAGAATGCTTATCAATAACTTCCATGATCCTTTCCGTATTGTACCTTATATCTCCGATCTTAAGTTCCGGAACTGCTGCCTCTACTTTTATAAGATTGTTTTTCATGGTCAAGCTCCTTTACAAACAAAGAAGGCGTTCCATCCTTGCGGATGAAACGCCCTTGTTTCCTGTTTATGTAAAGAATAATATCACCATCAAAGAAAACTTGCAAATTAAATATCTGCCATATACTCTTTCCTCATGTTATAATGCGTATTGTAAACTCTTAAAACCGCAGCAAACAACCGAGAGTATCATAAAGGAGACAAGCGTGAGCAGGCGAATACTCATCATCAATACCGGCGGAACCTTATCCGCAGTCATGAAAGAAAGCGGTCTCATTCCCGGACTGTCGATCCACGATATGCAGAAGGAACTGCAGATCGTATCAGGAGATACAGATATAGAGATTGAGGACTTCTGTTCCCGTGACAGCGCAAACATCTTCCCGGAAGACTGGGCCACGCTGGCTAAACGCATCAGCGACTGCAAAAACGATTATGACGGGATAGTCGTTATACACGGAACCGATACACTTGCATATACTTCATCCATGCTTTCCTTTATGTTAAGAAACATAGGCATTCCGGTTGTTATCACTGGATCCCAGCTGTCTATCACAAACCCGGTTGCGGATGCCATGGAGAACTGCCGCTGCGCGATACATATGGCCGCGAGCAGGATCCCCGGCGTCTTTGTGGCGTTTAACCGCAAGGTAATGCTTGGCTGCCGGACATCCAAGGTCCGCTCCTTAAGCTTTGATGCCTTCGAAAGTATCAACTACCCTAACATAGCGGAAATAAGTTCTCTGGGTATGAAGATCAATGAATCCGTGGTCCCAAAAAGAGCGGGGATCTTTACTCTTTCGGATTCATATTCTGATAAAGTATACATGATAAAAATGTTCCCAGGGATCCACAGGGATATCCTTGAATCACTCGCAGATCAGGGATATAAAGGCCTGTATATTGAAGCCTACGGTATCGGCGGACTGCCCTTTTTAAGACATGATTTCATCGCTGCACTCGATAAGCTTATACAGGGCGGAATGACCGTGGTTATAGGTACCCAGTGCAGGTATGAGGGCACCAAAATGGATGTATACGAAACAGGCAAAAGGACCCTGGAGATAGGCGCACTCGAAGCACACGACATGACCGGGGAAGCCGCTCTTACAAAGCTCATGTGGATACTGGGCATGACAGATGATCTTGCCGAGATACGCGATTATTATTCCGTTAACATTGCCGGTGAGATGTCTGCAAGGCGATGAGCAGGTGTTCATTCGCCACATCGTTATATACTCCGCACTTACCGGCACTTACATCATATACATGAACTATATCCTTCAGTTCTTCCTTCTCTTCAAAGTCACCCGTGATATCGGGGTATTCTGCGAGCTTCTCAGGTGAGAAGTGAATTGTTTTCTCATTATTGAATACCGCCGTATAGAGGATCTCGGCCTCAACAAGGTCCTGGAATATGTGACTTCCGTAGGACAGTTCGGGATTGTATCCGGCACCCGATTCCTCGGTCTCGCATATGACCTCGAAGGCGCTTATATCTGAGAATGAAGTCGGTACCCCAAGCTCCGGAGATGTTGTTCCCACACGTCCCGGTACTATAAGCATCATGTGTTTATTAAGGTCCCTGTAGTGCCAGTTGATCTTCCCAACCAGCTTGGCAACAAGGTCCTTCTCTTTATACGGCATGGAGTAGTACTTTATCGGATCCACATATACGATAAGATCAAGGTCTGTCGTCTTGCACATTCCCATTGAAGCCCCCTTGCTCTCAAGGAGGATGTTGTCAACAGGTACGTCCGGCGGGATCACGGTGCCTGACTTTCCCTTCTGTACCTGAAGGGGACGGCACTGGAGAAGGTCTATGGAGTACTCCCCGTTTTCTGAGATATTTATGGTAAATTCCGTGTCTACCGGATACTCATACTCCTCCTGTATGCAGGCAAGCATCCTCTTCATCTGCTCCATCAGGGTCTTGTTCTCAACAAGGCCCTTACAGGAGATGAACTTAACATCCCGGCGTCTCCCCATCTCACGAAGTCTTGATTCTGCATCATAATCATGTTCAAGCAATATCCTGTCAAGGTAGCCCGGTATATCCTGCTCCAAATGATCAAGGGACAGCTTCTTTAATGTATGTTCCGTCATATCGATGACTTCCGCCTTTCCCTGGGAAAACTTGTGCTTATCGGCGGAAGATGAATAAGAAGTCTTCTCCGGCTTATCAAGGTTTACGATCCTGGGGTATGACCCTTCGGTCCTGTCAACGGCCGAGGTCCCAAGACCCATGACAAGGCGCAGCATACCCGCTGTCGGATCCGTATCCTTCATTATCCTGTATGGACTGTAGGAGTAACCCACGCCGGCCGCACATGGCATATAGTTGGACCCGTAGTAAGAGCCCGAAACACGCTGGATAAGAAGGGCCATCTGCTCATCCCTCTTATCAAGGCCCCGCCTCTTACGGTAATCAAGTGCCGACAGGCTCATGGAGCTTGCATATACGACCTTGATGGCATGCTCAAATTCATCAAGCCTCTCCTCAAGGCTTCCCCTGTTCACGCAGAATACCGACTCGTATTTCCCGGCAAATGCATTCCCAAAACCATCCTCCAATATGGAACTTGACCTAATGATATAGGGATCCTGTCCGTAATAATCGATGATCCTTACAAACTGCTCACGCATGGGTTCCGAAAAGGTCCCGCTCATTATCTTGTCTGCAAAATCACCCGCCAGCTCGAAGTATCCTTCCTCGGTCCTCTGTTTTATCCTGGTATCCCAGAGGTTGTTGTCAACAATATATGTATAGTAAAGGTCAGATCCCACATAAAACGAATCATGGGGTTCAAGCACATCGCTTATATCAGGTTCCCTGTTTCGTATGATGGCCCTGGCAAGCAGCATACCGCAGGCCTTGCCTCCGATCATACCCGTTCCCACCATATGGTCCCTGACTGCAAAATAATCCTCGGGAGTGAAGTGTTCCTTGACCATATCGCGCATCTTGGGATCGCGTGTCATCATGATATCGCACATCTGGGAACAGTCGTCGGAAATATCCATCCCGTTTTCCCGCATCAGCTTTACACGGTTAAAGAACCTGTCCCAGGAATCCGAATACTGTTCCTCGGCAGACCGCTGGGCCTGACCAAGCGTCTGATAGAACCTGCTTGACTTTACCCCGTCAAGGATGGGACGGAATTTGCCGGTCTCCGGATCATAGGTATGTGGCAGGAACATGGTCTCCGAGTTCCTGTTCCAAACCTTCTCGGGCCTTACGTATATATTCTTCTTATCCGAATAGACATCGAAAAAGAGCTGGGTCGTATTAAGTATCTTGTTTATGGCCTGTACCGAATGCTTGCCCCTTATTATGGGGAAGAAGGCCACCGTATCCAGGATAAAAAGGAATGGACAGGTGACCCTGAAAAAGTTACCCATCATAAGGTCCGTGGCCCATGCCGTCTGAAGCTCGGACAGGCAGTCAAATACATAGAAGGCATCGTAACCTTCCTTCTCAATCACGTTATGGATATCAACCGTGAAGTTCTCAAACCGGTGGGATAAGGGAACATCCACTCTCTTTATCTCGGGCCGGTCTTCAAGAAGGGGCTCATGGGATGCGAAGCGGAAATAGATGATATTGCGCTTATCCTCGATCGCCTGCCTGACATAGGGTTCCATAAAGAGCCTAAATTCGGACAGGTCCGAAACCCTCCACACAACATTGTCTCCAAGCCTTATGTTATCAAGCGCCGTATCCATCTCCGGGATCCCGCTCTTTATCCTGTCAAATGCTGCCATGTCCTAACCCCCTTTTGCCCATATACCGGCATTTCAAATAATAAAAGGCGTTCCATCCTTGCGGACGAAACGCCTTCGTTTCCTTCTTATAAAAATATCATATCACGAATATATCATTTTTTCCAGCCATTCACCAACATCGTGAGCAATACCCTTATAAAAGCAGGCAGCGTTCATCCTCCAAAAAGCACATAATTCTTCATTGTCTATTCATATTGGTAAATCTGATAAAGCCTTCTTAAGGAGCAGAATCCCCTCTCCTATGAACTCTGTAAGCCACCCGGGGAGGATCACAATAGCTGTGGATAATGCAAAGGCTGTTGCAACCTGATACCAGGAATCGAATTCACCAAACGCCCAGAAACATATCGTAGCTCCGAATATCATTACTCCGAACAACCAGCCCAGACCGGATATCACGCTCCCAAAGAACGAGAGGATGAAATATATGATTGTCAGCGGAATCTGGATTATCCTTATAAATAACTTAATTGGCAGCTTTCCAAGTGTTTTTACAATATTCATGTTAAGTCCTTTCCGGGAAATGTGGACATCATGTCCACATTTGCCCTTTACTGTCATTTCCCGAAATGTGGACATCATGTCCACATTTCAACTCATACCATAGAAATCATGATTAACCTCTGCCCTGTAATAGCTTCCAATCGTCGATGGAGCATTGAAAATAGATGCCAACAGATATTTCTTGATGTTATAGATCTTGCTTGTATTCTGGTGAAAGCAGTCAAGCACATATTCTATATGGCTTCCATTGATCTTCATCATCTTACCCTTAACCAAATTAGTGGGATATTCATTGCTCGCCACCCAGATTTTAGGCTTATTGCTGACCATTACCTCCGTCATAATATCAACAATACCGTCAATCTCTTCCGTATCTCCACCCATATTCCTGGTACAAAGGATGTCATAGGAAATATTATCTTTAATGATCTCTCTGTATGTCATCCAATCCTCATCGTTATCTGATCCGGCAGTATTTCCTGTAGCTGTGATATGATTTTGATTCAGATAGTTATTATTAATATATTTATTATTTATCTCGTTATTATTCTTTTCATATGCCGAATAATCTCGGGGTACATTACCCGAAAATTCACCTGCAATATTACCCGAGTTTTCTCGGGGTACATTACCCGAGTTTTCTCGGGGAATGTGAATTTTAGCGGATTCCGAGGTGTCGGATAATGAGGAGTTATCCACAGTTTTACAGTAATTGCACTCCTTTTTACTATTTTCATCTTTACCATTACCCGAATTTTCTCGGGGAATGAGATCCCCATCTCGTAATTCCGGCGATATGAAATTTTTTACATATGTTACTTTGCCTTTACCAAGACCTCTGCGCGGACGTTCGATAAGTCCAATATCTTCCAATTCCTTCAAATATTTCGATACAGTGTCATCGGTCCTGCCTATCACATCTGTCAGATCAGTAACTTTATAACGTATGAAAACCCTGTTCTTCTCATCATGCCAACCGTTCTTAATAGAAAGATTCATACGATCAAGAAGTACCGCATATGTGATGATCGCCCCATATGACAGATCCATGAACCTTGGATCTTTAAGGAGGAGTTTAGGAATCCTAATGAAACTGAACTGATCCGATTCCGCTCCATAGTAATAATCAAACTGGAAAGGTTCACTCATCGCTATACTCCCCTTCTATTGTTCGTTTCCACTGGTCAAGCAGGTTATACAGGATACTCTCGATTTCTTCTATGGTATACATTTCAGAAAAATACTTGTTAAGCTTCCTTTCAGACAGCGTGATTTTCCTGCTTTTGGGTTTCTGTTCCTGTTCGTTAAGAATGCAGTTGATAACATCCTCATCAAGGCCTTCTGTTTCATCAACTCGTTTAAGCTTAATGACGATATCCGAATTTATAATGCTGCCCATCTCAACGCACTCATATAACCATTGCTGAACCTCCGGACGCATAGACGCTATTTCCAGGCCAAGACCCATCTGAATCTTCTTGTCATCGACCATATCAAGAAATCCCTGATTCAGCTCATTAAGATTCAAATATCGCTGAACCTGTCTTCCGGATAATCCTGCTTCCTCCCCCGCAATATCCCTGCTCCTGACGCATTTCCTGTCCCCATGCTTATAAAGCCTGTTGATTGCATCGATCTTCATCTTAAGAGAATGTGCCCTTTCACTAGGCAGTATCTCTTCTCTTTGAATATTGGCATCAACCATGAGTACAGTAGCTTCATCATCATTCAACTCTCGTATAACCGCAGGAACCGTGATAAGACCTGCTATCTTTGCTGCATATGTCCTTCGGTGACCGGAAATCAGCTCATAGCCATCTTCTAACGGCCTTACAACCACCGGTGACAGGATCCCGTTCTCTTTAATACTTTCCACAAGCTCATCCATCTTCTCATCATCCAAAACTTTAAATGGATGGTTAACAAAAGAATGGAGCTTCTCAATCGGTATCTCTACAATTCCGTCTTTTTTCCTGTTCATCTGTTGGTCCAGCAATATTTCATCGAATGTATTGTCATGATCTATATTCAGTTTGATCTCTTTCTTTACTTTAGCCATTTGCAAGCACCTCCTTAGCGATCTCAAGATAATTCACAGCACCAGTACACTTCTTATCATATGAATGGATGCTTACGCCTTCTGAAGATGCTTCTGCCATTGCAACGGCATTGGGGATGGAGAGATCATAAATATTAATATCCTCCCCAAATGCCGCTTTTACTGCTTCTTTATTCCTCTTGGTATTGTTAAAACGGCAGGTATCCATTGTAAAAAGGATGCCCTCAATACCAAGACCCGGATTGAACCTGCGCTTTATGCTCTTAACACTGCCGATTATCTCCTGCAGGCCGTCAATCCCAAAATATTCCGGCTTAGTCGGTATTATCACGCCATCCGAAGCCGCCAGAACGTTTATATTCATCATCCCGAAGGAAGGGGAGCAGTCTATCACTATCATCTCGTATAGAGCCCTTATACGGTCTATATAGCCCTTTAAAACAAGCTCAGGGTTATCGGCTGCTTCGAGCGCTATACCGCTGATAAGTTTGTTTGCAGGAATAATGTCTACCCCTTCCTCGGTATGAAGAATTGCTTCCGTGGGATCATACTCAAATCCCATGATCTCGTTCTCAAGCATATTCTTGAGAGTGATCTTCTGATTTTTCGAAAATCCGAATCCAATTGTAAGATGCCCCTGCCCGTCTGAATCTATCGCAAGAACCTTCTTCCCTAACCTGGCAAATGCCGCCGACAGATCGATCGCCGACGTGGTCTTGCCACAACCACCCTTAAAGTTTGCAATAGCGATAACCTTACTCATAGTCGTCCTCCCCCTTTATCACAACATCTGAATACGCCCTGTAATACTTGCTCGTGCCTTTGTTGGCAAATATTTCCGAAAAATTGATGACTTCGCAGAGCCCCAGCTCCGCACATTTCTCCATAAAGCGGTGAAAATTCTCAATCTCTTCCGGCGTAGACTGTACCCTGAGCTTGCATTTTTCCTTTTGGATAGGTCGCTTTGCTGCGCTTTTCGCTGTTTTCTCCATTATTCTTTATCTCCCTTAACTAAGTATTTTTCCTTAAAATATGCTTCAAATGTATCCATCTCTATCAGCGTAGTCGAATTGACCTTGTATAAGGCATCGCACTCCTTTGCTATCCTACACAATATTCTACGGTCAAGCTGATAGTTTCTCGTAGCTTCCTGGACTTTCATATATCTCTTGAACTGGTTCTGCTGCTCCATGAGATTCATTATCTGCCCCAGGCTTCTCATTGTTTCCTTTTTCATTGCCTCTTCCTTCCTGAAGAAACCTTGTATTTCTGGAGGTTCTTCTCGAATAATTCCTTATCAATCACGCAGCATCTGCCCACTTTATACAGAGCATCTGCCTCTTCCGCCAGATCCATGACCATGCCTCGCCCGATATGGTATATCTTCATACCCTCATCTGGCCTGAAGAACTGGATCCTAAGGTCCTTTGAATCCAGAGATAATATTTTTTCTCTCAATAGAGAATTAATCGTCCGTTCTTTCATAATCTCATCATCCCCCCGGGAACCCTGAAGCTTTCAAGATACTCATCAAATATCACAACATTGATAAGAATCGTTCCTTTATTTGAACCTTCCTTTCTTGGCAGTCTGTAGAGGGCTCCGGCATTAAGTGCCTCATCAATGATCTTTGGCCTCGACATGTGGTATATCTCACATACATCTTTTACTCTCATAAATTTCTGCCTGGGATCGTGTATCTCATCTCCCACTATTTTCTCAAGCTGTGATAAAGTCTTTTTTGATTCCTGCTCCATACTTCTTCTCCTTCTGTAATCTGCTGTTTTTTATTTTCAGACGAAAAAAAGACACTCTCTCCGGATTTTGTTTCCTAAGAAAGTGTCTTTAATGCTTTTCCTTATAGAATTAACAAACGTTTACATCGATTTCTGTGGTCAAATTGTGGTCAAACCGATTTTACAGTACCTTTGCGCCCAGTGTTTATGCACCCTAGCGACTATCCTATCAACCAGTCATACATTTCCTGATATTTTTTTGCGGAAACGTTCCATGAAAAATCCGCTGCCATGCCCCTGTCGATTATCTTGTTCCATTCCCTCTTTTTATTGCTGAAAACATCATAGGCGTAACGAATGGTCCCCACCATCTCGTGCGCGTTATAGTTGACGAAGGAAAAGCCCGTCCCGGTGCTCTCATATTCATTATAGGGCTCCACCGTATCCTTAAGCCCGCCGGTCTCCCTGACTATCGGCACGGTCCCGTATCTTAAGGCCATGAGCTGGGAAAGCCCGCAGGGCTCAAACAGCGAAGGCATCAGGAAGGCATCGCAGCTTCCGTAGATCTTATGCGACATCTCTTCCGAGTAATAGATATTCGCGGAAACCTTGTTGCCGTATTTCCAGTCAAAATGCCTGAACATATTTTCATAGCGTTCCTCACCGGTGCCCAGGATGACTATCTGAATGTTCATCTGGCACATTTCCTCCATCATGAAGGAAATAAGATCGAAGCCCTTCTGGTCGGTCAGCCTTGAAACAATGCCGATCATGAATTTACTGTCGTCCTGCTCAAGGTTCAGCTGCTGCTGAAGATCTCTCTTGTTCTTTATCTTTTCCTTTCTGAAATCCCTGGCATCATATTTATGCTTAAGGAATTTGTCAGTGGCCGGATCATACTCCTTATAGTCGATCCCGTTGACTATGCCTCGGAGATCGCTGCTTCGGGCTGACAGGAGCCCGTTAAGGCCTTCCCCGTAAAACATTGTCTTGATCTCATCGGCATAGGTCTTGCTGACCGTTGTGATAGCATCCGCGTAAACCAGCCCTCCCTTCAGGATATTTGCATCCTTATAGGATTCCAGCTTGTCCGGCGTGAAGAAATAATCGGGCAGCCCCGAATATGCCTTTATCGTCTTAACATCCCATACTCCCTGGAATTTAAGGTTATGGATGGTCATTACGGACTTTATATCCCTGAAAAATTCGCCCTCATGAAACCTTTCCTTCAGATAGACCGGGATAAGACCTGTCTGCCAGTCATGACAATGTACGATATCCGGCTTAAAGCCCACAACAGGAAGTATGGAAAGCGCAGCCTTTGAGAAAAAGATGAACTTTTCAAGATCCCACAAAAGATCGCCGTAGATCGAGACTCCCGAAAAATATTGTTCATTATCCACAAAATAGAAGGTCACTCCCTCGTGAACCAGCTTGAATACCCCGACATACTGTGAATTATTGTCATAATCCATGTAAAAGTTGGTGATATATTCCATCTTATCACGATATTCCTGCTTTATGCAGGCGTATTTAGGCAACACTACCCTGCAGTCAAAGTACCTCTTGTCGAAGCATTTGGGAAGGGATCCGACCACATCGGCCAGGCCTCCGGTCTTCACGAACGGTACACATTCAGAAGCAGCAAAAAGAATATTTTTCAATAGTCACCTCCTGTTAGTAAGCTTCCTGTCATAAGCCACAGCTGACCCCTTCACAGGTACATAGGCTTATCAGTAGTGATTATATCAATTAAGTGCGATTTCTTCAATATAATAATCATTCTCGAAGTAATCGACCACAACCTTGGTTATATTGCCTGCTATGTGTGAAGCGGAAATAATGGCAGGTTCGGAAAAATCATATGAAAGCGTCCCGTCGGGATGCCTTATTATATCTGAAAACCTGACTACAGCCCTCACCGAGGTGGTCACCCCGTCCGCCTGGGTCATATCGCAGGTATATATGATATCCAGATCATTGTAATTATTGCCGTTTTTCCCTGAAGCCTTCTCCTTTACGGACTTGAAATATATTTTGTTCACAGAGGGCGTAAGCCATTTGAAGGTAGCCTGCTTATTGACATATACGGGAACCAGCCCCGCCTCGATAAAGACTCTCACTCCCCATTGGTTGGCGTCCACAAAGGCCTTTTCCCCCGCCTCTGCCGCCTCCCTTATCACCTCTTCGGGAAGCTCCTTTGCGGAGCTTAAGTATTCGTCCACCCCTTCGACGGTAAACTCCCTGATACATTCCTGACTGGGTTTTTCAACCGATATCTGTCCGGCAAGGCAGTCGGCCTCGCTGAAGAACGCCCTCACCGGTACAGTCTCTCCCGAGGCGTAAAATTCCTTCGGCTCCACGGGACTGAAGACTATATTGCTGATAAACTCATCAGTGCTTTCATTCAGAACCGTAAGGGTGAGCTCAGGCGACTGACCGGAAAAGCTCAGGGAAACATCCCTGAACAGATCATCGACGGTAAGCGTCCTCGCCTCCTTGAGTCCCTTAATATCGAGGGTCTCTTCCCTGCCCTCTATCCTTATGTTGAGCCGCCCCGCCAGAGCCAGATCGCAGCTGTACAGGATGCGGACCGAATCCCCGTTTTTCAGGGAATACGCGGGAGGAGGCGTCACCTTCATCGTCGTTATCAGCCTTCTGTAATCCTCCTCGGTGATATCCCTGTCCTTGAAGGGACTCCTGTTAAAATTATCCAGAGCCTCAGTGATCTTTTCGTTAAACCTGCCCTCATCCAGCTTCAGTTCAATACTTCCCTTCCCGTTATATCCGCTGTAGGTCTTGAAATAAAAATCCTTAAGGCTGATCGTTGCGTAATCCCTTCGAGAAATAATAACAGCCGTTATTACAGCTATTGCCGTCACTATCAGTATAACAAGTGCTATAATACCGATTGTTTTTTTACCGCTTCTTTTTTTAACTCTTCTCCGTCTCCTCCTCTTATCTGCTGCCATTTTTCTTGATTCCTTCAGCGAGTTTTTTCATCTCTTCGGCAGACTCAAGCACGCTCTCGGTCACCTCAGCCCCGGACAGCATCCTTGCGAGCTCAAGGATCATTTCCCTTTCTGAAAGCTTATTCACAACGGTCTCGGTTCTGTCGTTAACCACTTCTTTTACTATCCCGTAATGAAAATCCGCCATGGCAGCTATCTGGGGAAGATGCGTGATACAAATGACCTGATTCGTCCTTGAAAGCTCCGCAAGCTTCTCGGAAACCTTCTGCGCGGTACGCCCGCTTATCCCTGTATCGATCTCGTCAAAAATAAGAGTATCTATTCCGTCCTTCCCTGCAAGCACGGTTTTGAGCGCAAGCATGATCCTTGAAAGCTCTCCGCCGGAGGCTACCTCCCTCAGGGGTCGTATACTTTCACCGGGATTTGCGGATATCATGAACTCTGCCTCATCATACCCGTTCTGCGAAAGCCTTTCCTCATCCTCCCTGACATCGATCTCAAACCGTGCATCCGCAAAATTAAGATCCTTAAGCGCCGCGGCGATCTTAGCCGAAAGCAGGCCTGCTCCCTTTTTCCTGATCCCGGAGATCCTCCCGCTGAGCAGAAGGACTCTCTCCTTAAGCTCCATGCAGCTTTTTTCAAGCCCGGTCAGATATTCCCCGTAATTATCGTATCTGTCAAGAAGCTCTTTTTTCTCCTCCAGCTTTTTAATTACATCTGTTATTGTATTTCCGTACCGGTTTTTCAGATGATTCAGGGTATTCAGCCTGTCCTCGGCCGCTTCGAATTCTTCACCTGAAAAGCTGAGGCTCTGCTCATAGTCCGCGGCCTGGCGGTTGAAATCATTGAGCAGGCCGTCTATATCGGACAGCTGCATACAGAGAGACCTTATGCTGTCATCTAAATCCTCCCCCTGCCGAAGCCTCATAAGCGCCCTGCCTGTCAGGCTTCCTGCCGAGGCCTCCCTTTCATAGCCGCATTCCTCGTGGGCTAAGGAGACTGCCTCAAGGATCCTTCTGGAATTTTTCATTTTCCGGTAAACGGCTTCAAGCTCCTCGTCCTCTCCTTCACAAAGCTTTGCCTGTTCTATCTCATTTACCTCAAAGGCTAATATCTCTTTATCCCTGTCAAGGCTCCTGTTTTTCTCCTCCGCCTCGGACAGCTCCTTCGTTTTTTTCGTATATTCCGAATAGACAGACTTAAGCTCCTTAAGAAGAGGGTCAAGCTCCTCCTTTAAAAAATCATCCAGTATCTCAAGCTGCCTGCCCTTATACAGAAGTGACTGATGCTCATGCTGGCCGTGTATGTCTATGAGCAGCGAGGATATCTCCTTCAGGACGGCTGCGGATACGGTCTCACCGTTTATCCTTGAGATCCCCCGGCCGTTCATTATCCTTCTGGACAGCACCAGAAGGTCATCCTCCGGCACTATTCCCAACTCTTCTATCCTTTTTCTGAGCTCTTCATCCTCTATAAGGAAGGTCAGCTCACACAGGGCATAGTCCCTGTCCTTCCTTACTATGTCCTTTGAAAGCCTGCTTCCAAGGGCAAAATTCACCGAATCTATTATAAGGGATTTTCCGGCTCCGGTCTCTCCGCTAAGTACATTGAAGCCCTTACCGAAGGTCATGTCTACATTATCAATAAGAGCGACATTCTTAACATGTAAATTTAATAGCATATGTTATATAACTCCTGTAGTGTTATGTTGATGTCAGGGTCAAAAGTGCCATGTGACTTTTGACCCCGACATCATGATATGAGTCGTCCGACAAAAGCCCTTCGGGCCTCTCCGGCATACGACATATGGTGGTTTCAGGCAAGCCTGACCGCCATATATCGTATGCCGGCGGCTGCTTCGCAGCCTTTTGTCGGGCAACTCATGATATCATCCTGCTGATCTGCTGCATTACCTCTTCGCAGTCTCCGCTGCTTTTTATAGCACACATTATTGTATCGTCGCCGGCGATGGAGCCGACTACTCTCGGGAGCTTGAGCGCGTCCAGTGCGGCAGCCACCGCCATTGCCATTCCGGAAACGGTTTTTATGACCAGAAGGTTCTGTGCCTGCTCCATTGCTATAAAGCCCGCCCGCAGCACCTCAATGTATTTGTCCTCGTTATCCTGTCCGTCCTCATGAAGGGAATATCTCTGCCCCCCGTCCTTCATCGGCACCTTGATCACATGGAGCTGTTTGATATCCCTCGAAACAGTTGCCTGCGTCACCGGGAAACCTGCGTCGTTCAGTTTTTCCACAAGCTCGTCCTGAGTCTGTATAGCGTTCTGATGAATGATCTCTATAAGCTTTCCCTGCCTGCTGTTCTTCATATCTACCTCTTTATCTGTCCTTGATCTTTCTGGAGAGGATATCCAAAAAGCTTTCCTCTCTGAGCTTTATAAGCTTTGCCTCGATATCCGCGCAGCATATAAGTACCTCCGCCGACTCCCGCAGCGTGTCGGTCTCTCCGCCGTCGCAGGATACGCAGGCCTCATACTCCTGTGAAAACCTTCCGCCTAATACCCTTACCTTTATAACGTCATCCGGCGAAAGGACTATCGCTCTGGTGTTCAGTGTGTGGGGACATATCGGATTTACCAGGATGAGCCTTGCGGTAGGCTCCACGATCGGGCCCCCGGCTGACAGGCTGTAGCCTGTGGACCCGGTCGGGGTAGAAACGATGATGCCGTCCGCGTCATAGCTGTTCAAAAGCCTGTTGTTGACATACAGCTCGTATCTGACGGCCCTGATCTTTCCGTATCTTGATATGACAATATCGTTCAGCGCGAAGCGTACCTTTTCCCTGCCATCCGCCGAGGAATAGCTTCCCCTGAGCATCATCCGGTTTTCTATGCCGTAATCCTCCGCGATCAGTCTGTCGAGCGCAGGGAAAACATTTTCCCTCTCGACCTCTGTAAGATAGCCGAGATTACCGAGATTGACCCCTAACATCGGGATCTCCCGCGCCGCCGCGTGCGAAGCAGCCTGTATAAAGGTTCCGTCGCCTCCGAGAGTGATTATACAGTCTGGCTTTTCCTCTCCCTCAAAGGATATCTCCTCATCTCTGGTGATGCGCCTGCTTACCGCGCTTACTCCTCTTTCCTTCAGATACCCGGTGATAGACTCCGTAAAAGCAAAGCCCTTATCCTTTTCTTCGTTAACTATAAGATAACAATCCTTCACTTCAAAACACCTTTTCCGTGGAGAGCTTCAAACAGCTGTCGTTAAGCACACCCCTTTGCTCCCTGTCTTTTGCGTTCTCATTTTACGAAACACGGCTTTTACTTATGAGACAGTTCACAAAAGGCTTCATCCGTAACCCTTAGGCACTCTTTTCCGAATAAAGCCTCATCGTTCATCGGAGAACCCTGAGCGGATTTTTTGATATATATCAGGTATTCGATATTTCCCTCCGGTCCCTTTATGGGTGAATAGGACAGCCCCTTAATGTCAAAAGCGTTTTCCCTGCAAATGCCGTATATCGACATTATTACCTCTTTATGCACCGATCTGTCCCGTACAACTCCCTTTTTACCGACCTTTTCCCTGCCTGCCTCAAACTGGGGCTTGATTAGGCAGACCATTTCCCCGTTTTCACGAAGCAGCGGATACGCAGCCGGCAGGATCCTTGAAAGAGATATGAAGGAAACGTCACAGGCCGCAAAATCGATCGGCTCCGGAATGTCCTCTGTCGTAACATACCTGAAATTCGTCTTTTCCATCGATATGACCCGTTCATCTGACCTGAGCCGGTAATCCAGCTGATTGTACCCCGCATCGATGGAATATACCCTTGCCGCTTCGTTTCTAAGCATAACATCGGTAAAGCCTCCGGTCGAAGCGCCGATATCCATACACACAAGGCCCTTTACCGATATTTCAAAAACCGAGAGGCCCTTTTCCAGCTTAAGGCCGCCCCGGCTTACATATTTAACAGGGTTTTCCTTTACCCTTAAGTCTATTCCCTCCTCCTCAAAGAAGGCTCCGGCCTTGTCCTCTCTCTGTCCCTTCACAAAAACATTTCCGGACATGATGATCGCTTTGGCCTTCTCTCTTGAAGGAGCGAAGCCCTTATTAACAAGGATAACGTCAAGCCTGTTTTTCATTTCTTAACCCGAGATACTTCTTCAGGCGTTCCGTTATGGATTCCGCGTCTATCTCTGTCTCCCTTTTTAAAAGCTCTACGTTGCCGTGTTCCACATAATCATCCGGAAGGGCTATATTTATGACGTCGACATCTATACCCTCCGAATCTATATATTCCCTGACCTGTTCCCCCATCCCTCCGATCAGTACATTTTCCTCCATGGTAACTATGAGGTCATGATCATCCTTAACGCTGTTAAGCAGCTCTGTATCGAGAGGCTTTGCAAACCTGGCATTTACAAGAGAACAGGGGATTCCGTATCCGTTAAGCCTCCGTCTTACCTCCTCGGCTGTCTTTACCATGCTTCCAAGCGCAAAAAGAAGGATATTCCCCTCGTTATATATGACCTCACTCTTTCCATACTCTATCTTCTCACGATAATCCTTAAGCCCGTCATAAGCCTCTCCCCTGGGATATCGGATGGCCGAAGGCCCGTCGCAAACAAGTGAGAATTTGATCATGTCCGAAAGCTCCCATTTATTCTTGGGAGCCATAATGGTCATATTGGGTATGGACGACAGATAGGAAATATCAAATATGCCCTGGTGGGTCTCCCCGTCGGAGCCCACAAGCCCCGCCCTGTCTATACAGAATACCACCGGAAGCTTCTGCATGCAGACATCGTGAAGGATCTGGTCATAGGCCCTCTGCAGGAACGAAGAATAGACCGCGACTATAGGCCTTAGCCCCCCGGCAGCAAGCCCGGCGGCAAAGGTGACCGCATGCTCCTCGGCGATCCCCACATCAAAGAAACGATCCGGATACATATTGGAGAACCTTTTTAAGCCCGTTCCGTCCGGCATGGCGGCCGTTATGGCGCAGACCTTTTCATTTCTGGCCCCGAGCTTTGTCATCACCGTGGAAAAGATATCGGTATAATTTGCCTTGGTCCTGTTCACAAGCGGCAGGCCGGTCTGGGTGTCGAAGGGCTCCGCGCCGTGGAACCTTGCAGGATGTCGCTCAGCGGGAAGATACCCTTTCCCCTTTTTTGTGATAACGTGTACTATAACGCATTTATCAATCTTACGGGCTTCAAGAAACATCCTCCGCATAGCCCTGACATCATGTCCGTCCACCGGTCCCAGATAGGTTATGCCCATGTCCTCAAAAAACATGCCCGGCACCACCAGCTGTTTAAAACCGCTTTTGTATCTTTTAAGGGTCTCAAGAACCCTTTCACCTGCTCCCGGAAGCTTTAACAGCGAGCCCTCAAGGCCTACCTTGAAATTCCTGTAAGGCTCCATGGTCCTTATCCTGGTCAGGTATTTGGATACCCCGCCAACGTTCTCGGCTATCGACATGGCATTGTCGTTAAGGATCACCACAAAATTCGTCTTAAGCCTCGCGGCATTGTTCAGGGCTTCATATGCCATCCCCCCGGTAAGCGCTCCGTCTCCGATAACCGAATATACCGCATAGTCCTCGCCCTTTATGTCCCTTGCCTTGACAAGCCCCAGCCCTGCGGAGACCGAGGTTGAGCTGTGCCCGGTATCAAAGGCGTCGCAGTCGCTCTCCGCCCGTTTGGGAAAGCCGCTCATCCCGCCGTACTTCCTCAGCTTGTCAAAGCCATCCCGCCTCCCGGTAAGCAGCTTATGGGTGTAGGACTGATGTCCCACATCCCAGATGATCTTGTCCTTTGGCAGATCCGCCACCAGATGCAGGGCCATCGTAAGCTCGACCGCTCCGAGATTGGAGCCCAGATGCCCTCCCGACCTGCTTATCTTATTGACAAGAAATTCCCTTATCTCCCCGGCAAGTGAATCATAATCCTCGGGATCTATCTTTTTTATGTCATTAGGTCTTTGTATTCTGTCAAGTATCATTTGATTACCTGTGCGGATCCTTTTCTTATATGCTTCGCCCTATCAGAGATGAAACGAGATCATACAAAAAGCCCCGGCCGAAAAGTGAATCTATAAGCTCCATTGCTTTCCGTGAATATTCCTTCTCATCCCTCTCCGCCCGGGAAAGGCCCTTTAAGGTGACATAACTGACCTCCTCTTCTTCGTAAGAAGCAGCCTTATCAGCCTTATTATCAGAAGCATCCAGTATATCATCTCTAATCTGGAAGGCAATGCCGACATTTGCGGCGATCTCCTCCACCCTCTTTATATCCTCGTCGGCGGCACCCGCAATAATGGCTCCGATCATCATGGACGCCTCTATAAGCGCCGCAGTCTTCTTTCGGAATATGTACAGTATGCTTTCCTCCGAAAGCTCAAACCTTCCCTTCTCGGACATTACATCACAGACCTGTCCCCCTATCATTCCATATGAGCCCGCCTTTTCGGCAAGCACCGAAAGAGCTCCGGCCGAGGCTCTGAGCGATGCTTCGTCAGGGCAGAGCAAAAGAGCGCCTGCCGCGGTCTCAAAGGCCCTGTTCAGAAGAGCATCGCCCGCAAGTATGGCAATGTCCTCTCCGTATTTTACATGGGTGGTCTCCCTCCCCCTTCTGAGAACGTCATTGTCCATTGCGGGAAGATCGTCATGAACCAGCGAATAGGTATGGATAAGCTCGATGGCTGCCATAAAACGGTCAAGGACAGGCCTTCTGTCCTCCCTTCCGCCAAAGCTCTCAAATACAGCCAGCATAAATACCGGCCTCAGCCTTTTACCTCCCGAAAGAAGCGAATAATTCATGGCCTCCGCAAGAAGCCGTCCGTACCCGCTTTCCTCCAAAACCGCAAGGCTCCTTATCGCCTGCTCCGCGGATGCTCGTTTTTCCTTAAGTTCTTCCTCAAAGCTCATCTTCTTCCCCTTCGTCAAGGATCACCAGCTGCTTTTCCACTCTGTCGATCTTCTCGCTGCAGAATCTGACCAGCTCCATCCCTTTTTTATATAGCTTAAAGCTCTCCTCGAGGGAAAGCTCACCATCCTCAAGTATCCCCAGAGTTTCCTCCAGCTTTCCAAGCCCCTCCTCAAGTGAGAGCTCTTCTTCGTCCTTATTTTCCTTAGTCATGATGTCTCCCTGTCAACCTCGCAAACCTCATTTACCGTCACTCCCAGATCCCTGTTTATCATATGCAGCCTGAGCCTGTCTCCCGCCTTCACGCTGCTTTTCATTCCCACTACTCCAAAGTCGCCCTCTACCAGGGCGTATCCGCTCTTTAACCTGCTTAAGGGAGAAAGTCCCTTGAGCATCTCCCTGCCGACTGTAAGCCTGTTCCGTTTTTCCGTGATGGCTCTTAGGATATAACCGTTTAACAGGTCCTCACCCGAAGCCAGAAACATCCTTATCTCTCTGAGCCTGCTTTCCGCGCTTTTGGATCTGAGCCTCAGCCTGTACCCCAGAAGCCTGCTTTTCTCGTTATCGAGCCTTGAGAGCATCGCCCGCCTGAGCCTTGTTCCAAAGGCCTCAAGCATCCTGTCGAAATCCTCTATCGAAAAAACCGCAAGCTCTGCAGCCGCGGACGGGGTCGGCGCTCTGAGATCCGCCACATAATCGGAAATGGTGGTATCGGTCTCGTGACCTACCGCCGAAATGATCGGGATGCTGCAGTCAAACACCGCTCTTGCGACCTCTTCCTCGTTAAAGGCCCACAGATCCTCAATGGACCCGCCTCCTCTGCCGATTATGATGACATCCGGCCCTACCCTCTCAAGTGCCCTTATCCCCTTCACTATGCTCTGCGCGGCGCCCTCTCCCTGCACCCTCGCGGGATAAAGGATAAGCTCAACATATGGATTCCTGCGGGTGGAAATATTTACTATGTCCCGGATCGCGGCCCCGGTCCCTGCGGTGACTATCCCCACCCTCATCGAATAGGCAGGTATCTCAAGCTTATAAGAGCTGTCAAACAATCCCATTTCAAGCAGCTCCTTCTTAAGCCTTTCATACCTCTCATAAAGGATCCCGACTCCGTCAAGCAGTATCTCTCTGGCATAGAGCTGGTATCTTCCCTCACGCTCATAGACGTCAATGGCTCCAAGCGCCACAACGGATTGTCCCTCAGTAAGCCTGAAAGAAAGCCCGCTTCTGAAGCTTTGGAACATAACACAGCTCATGGCGCTCTTTTCATCCTTCAAGGTAAAATAGATATGTCCCGAGGAATGATATTTGACGTTGGATAATTCCCCTTTTACATAAATAGAACGCAGCATAAAATCCTGCGTAAACATGTTCTTGATATACGAATTGACCTGCGACACAGAATAGGTATTGTTCATGTTCCCTGTAATCTCGCAATATTGGCGAGTATACCGTTAATGAAGGCAGAGGCTCCATCCTGTCCGTATTTCTTCGCAAGCTCCACCGCCTGGTCGATAGCCACTCCCGTCGGGATGTCCTCGTCATAGAGTATCTCATAGACCGCAAGCCTCAGGACGGAAAGCTCCACCTTTCCCATCCTTGATATCTCCCAGCCCTTCGATGCCTCGTTTAAGGCCCTGTCGATGTCGTCAAGGTGCCCGGCTATCCCCTCATACTTTTTCCTGATGTACAGATTATCCGCTTCGCTGAAATTGCTGTCGATCTCATCATCGTCATCCGAGGGTGCATCAAAATAAAGATCAAGCTGCTCCTCCATCCCATCAATGCCTGTAAACTCGACACGGAACAGCAGTCTGAATACGTGCTCTCTTACATCCTGTCTTTTCATTAAAGGTTTACTCCTGCCTGGAGGTATCTATTCCGGCAATACGCACGCTCACATCCGATACCTTAAGCCCGGTCATGCTTTCAATTGAGTTCCTGACACGCTCCTGGACCTTTTTGCTGGTGACCGGAATGTTAAAGCCGTAATCCATGATGAGAGCCATCCTTACGGAAACGACGGAATCCTCCACCTCGACCGCTACGCCCTTTGAAAGAGCCCTTCTTCCCACCTTGCTTATAACGTCGTTCGTTATATTTCCGACTATCGAAGCAACACCGTCCACCTCAAGGGCCGCGATACCCGCTATGCTTGCGACCACGTCATCGGCGATCCTGATCTCCCCCTTGCAGTCGGCGGCTGTTTTATATGAATTGTTGTCAGCTTCCTTTGCCATTTTTCATTCCTCCGAATCTATGCCTTGGATAGCAGCCTTTAATGACAATGCTTAAAGACCATTATATCAAATTAATACTTCTTTGACCAGAACTACAGATATAAAATTATTTCCCGCTGTTCCTCAACGGTCACATAGTTTACCGTTGATTCCCTGAGGTAATTGAATACCTTCTGGTCATTCAGAAGATATTCCGTCATATCCTCATATACTTCATCGTCCGAGCATTTAAGGGTTATTGTAAGCATACCCTCGTCATAAGCCCTTGAGAAGGCCTTTTTAAGGCCCTCATCGTCCACAAGGGTAAAATAGAGCCCCTCCCTTACATAGTAGTTGTCCCTTATGGAGCCGCATTCCATAAGGGGAACGACCTCTCTTATGGTATGTGTTTTGAGGATCTCATCCGTCGTAATGCACAGATAATCATAGTTTATTTCCGGAGGCTCCGGCAGCCCGTTCTCATCATTTCCCGAGACCAGCTTATAGGATGCATCGCCCCAGGTGGTGTCCACATGGTAATAATCCCCGTCTATCCTTACCAGATCCCAGACATGGGCCTCGTTTTCCCTGACCACTCCCTCCACTAGCGTACAGAATATCCCGAGCCTGTTGAGGATATACTGGGTCGCCTTCGCATAACCCTGGCATACGCTCCTGTTTCCCACAAAAACGCTCAGCACGTTCTGGTTGTTGGGTGTCCTCAGGTCGTATTCGGTATTCCTTATTATATATTCATAGACCGCCTTCACCTTGGCATACTCATCCGCATTTTCGGGTATGGTGTCCGCGCAGCCGGCAAAATAATCATCAAGCTCCGAGGTAAGCGAGGCTACCTGGCTCTCGTTCATGGTATAGGTGCCGCTCATGGCTATCCTTTCGACTTTCCCGTCCCTTGTATAGGTCTTGATAGAATAGCCCTTCACATAAAAGATCTCCGGGTGATCGATAAGCACACAGGTAAAGGCATGATCGATCATGTCCGTATCCACGGTCGGCAGAACGATATCCTCTTTAAAATTCACGAGAAGATCATGGATCACATCGTAAAGCTCCTTCTCCTCCCCGGAAAGCATCATGTAGCAGTAACCGCTTACAGTATTTGACAGCTCGTCTATCCTGAGACTCGTCAGGGCGTTTCCGGATAAGCGTGCCGCGTTGTCAAAGGAATTCCACTCTGCCTCATCGTCGGTGATATTGATGAAATACTCAGGCTCCTCCACCGAGACCACGTTTATCCCGCCCCCGGTCTCATCCTTATAGAGCCCCGCGGCCTTACGGAACCGGTCCGCAGCTTTCTCAATAAAATTACACCCGGTAAGCGCAAAGGCCATAACAATAACAAATGTTATCGTAACATAAGTTATTCTTGAGAAGCCCGCTATTTTACCTGTTATTTTATGTTTTGCCTCAGTCTCTGTTGAATTCTGCAAGCTCAAGTCCTTCATTTCTTTCGAGCGTCATCCCCACGCTCCAGCTGTTGACAAAAAGCAGCAGCGGATTACCCTTAAGATCCTGTATCTTCTTCATGTCCGAGGTGCCGTTCAGCTTCTCAACATCTATCCTGTCCTTGTTCACTATCCACCTGATATGCTCATAGGGAAGATTTTCAAGCTTAATATCAACATTGTACTCATTCTCCAGTCTGTATTTGAGAACCTCGAACTGAAGAACACCCACAACTCCCACTATGATCTCCTCAAGCCCCGTATTAAGCTCATGGAATATCTGTATGGCCCCCTCCTGGGCTATCTGTGTGATCCCCTTGACAAACTGCTTCCTCTTCATGGTATCGACCTGCCTTACCCTTGCAAAATGCTCCGGAGCAAAGGTAGGTATACCCTCGTATCTGAAATTCTCATTAACAGAGCAGACCGTGTCGCCTATGGAAAATATCCCCGGATCAAATACACCTATTATATCTCCCGCAAAGGCTTCGTCAACCACGTGCCTGTCACTGGCCATGAGCTGCTGAGGCTGGCTCAGCCTCATTACCCTTCCTGCCTGTATATGCTTTACCTCCTCATCCGCGTCAAACCTTCCCGAGCAGATGCGCATAAAGGCTATCCTGTCCCTGTGGGCCTTATTCATATTGGCCTGTATCTTGAAAACGAAGGCCGAAAATTCATGCCCGGCCGGTTCTATCAGCCCCGCGTCGGACATTCTGGGCAGGGGCGTTGTGGTCATGTCAAGAAAATATTTCAGAAAGGTCTCAACTCCGAAATTAGTGAGCGCCGACCCGAAAAAGACCGGCGTAAGCTGACCCTTTTTTACCCTCTCCCTGTCAAGAGGATCGCTTGCTCCGTCAAGGAGCTCTATCTCATCTCTGAGTCTTTTAACCTCCTCCTCACCTATCCTTTGCAATACCTCCGCAGAATCAAGGGGCAGCTCTGAGGTCACTCCCTCCCTGGTACCCTTTTCGGTATCCGAAAAGATGAGCACCTTTTTTGTGTTTCTGTCAAAGACGCCCTTAAAGCCCTTTCCGGAGCCTATAGGCCAGTTTACAGGGCAGGTGGCTATCCCCAGCTCCTTCTCGATATCATCAAGAAGCTCAAAGGTATCCAGCGCATCCCTGTCAAGCTTGTTTATGAAGGTGAATATGGGTATTCTTCTCATTACACAGACCTTAAAAAGCTTCCTGGTCTGCGCCTCAACTCCCTTTGAGGCATCTATCACCATGACTGCCGAATCCGCAGCCATAAGAGTACGGTAGGTGTCCTCCGAGAAATCCTGGTGACCCGGGGTATCAAGTATATTGATGCAGAACCCGTCGTATTCAAACTGCAGGACCGAGGACGTGACAGATATTCCCCTCTCCTTCTCTATTTCCATCCAGTCGGAGACGGCATGCCTTGCGGTAGCCTTACCCTTTACGGAGCCTGCCAGGTTTATGGCTCCTCCGTAGAGCAGAAGCTTTTCGGTAAGCGTGGTCTTTCCCGCATCAGGATGTGAAATAATCGCAAATGTCCTTCTTCTGTTGATTTCCTTAACGTAATCAGTATTCATTCTGAAAATATGGCCGGTCGTATATTATAGTAAATGAATCAATTTATTAAAGTATCACCGGCTGTTTCTCCCTTCAATCCCAGATAATCAAGTATTGTTGCCGCTATGTCGGCAAAGCTGCTCCTGGTCCCGTAATTGAACGGGGTGATGCTTCTCCCGTACATCAATAACGGTACATATTCTCTCGTATGATCCGTGGATAACGTAAAGCAGGGATCGCATCCGTGATCCGCGGTTATCATGAGGATATCATCCTCTCGCATAAGACCGTAAAGCTCCGGAAGCCTGTCGTCAAAAGCGGCCACTGCCTTTGCGTAGCCGTCTGCGTCCCTTCTGTGCCCGTAGAGCATATCATAATCCACAAGATTTACGAAAAGAAGGCCGTTAAAATCCTTTTTCATATATTCCAGGGTCTTGTTGATGCCATCCTCGTTTCCCGTACTGAAAACGTATTCCGTAAGTCCCCTGCCCGCAAATATATCGTGTATCTTTCCTACTCCTATGGAATCCATCCCTGAAGCCTTAATGATATCCAGCATGGTGGTTTTGGGCGGCATAAGAGAATAATCATGCCTGTTTGAGGTCCTCTTGTAGTTCCCTGAGGTCCCTGTAAACGGCCTTGCGATGACCCTTCCGACTCCATGCTCCCCGGTAAGGAGCCTTCTTGCAATCCTGCAGTCCTCATAAAGCTCCTCAAGGGGTACCAGCTCTTCATGGGCCGCGATCTGGAAAACGGAATCCGCCGACGTATATACGATGAGCTTTCCGGTCCGCATGTGCTCGTCTCCGTACTCGTTAATAACGACAGTCCCCGAATAGGGCTTGTTGCACAGAGTCCCTCTTCCCGTCTGCCTTTCAAATTCCCTTATTACATCCTCAGGGAACCCCTCAGGATATACCGGAAGAGGCTTTTCGGATATTATTCCCGCTATCTCCCAGTGCCCTATAATGGTATCCTTTCCCCTGGAGGCCTCAGTGAGCCTTGCAAAGGCTCCGACGGGTTCCTTCTCAGCCTCAGCATAGTCGATCCCGTCGATATTAAAAAGACCCAGCTTTTTCAGATTATCCGCCCTGAAATATCTGTTCATATAGCATGAACGCAGGGTATCAGCCCCTTTGTCATTAAAATCGGCAGCATCCGGGGCCTCTCCGCAGCCGAAGCTGTCCATGACTATAAGTATGACTCTTTTTTTATTTTCCATCCGAATCAGTCTTCCCTCCCGCAGAGAACGTATTCGATTCGCTTACCGTAAAAAAGCAGCCCGTCCGGGCCCGATCCGGCCCAAAAGCTTAATAGATTCTATCACAGGCCGCCTCTTTTTTCCATATTAGTAAACGATATCAGTATATATTTAATATTCTTTTCAGATAATTTGCTGCTTTTGGCTGAAATATATAAAATATATCCGGCAAAAGGCCTTAAAATCTACAGTTTTATCCACAAACCCGATTTTTTCGCAAAAAAACCCTCTGTATTCCAGTTATCCACAATTTCCACAACGTGCCGATCCGCATAAATACAGGGTTTTTAAGGCTTTAAGGAAGTTATCGCAAAGACATTATATCCTGTCTTAACATCATACGTTACTGTGGATATGTTCCCTGCTATCACGCAAAATCGACCTCTTTCAGTCACCAGCTTTACATAAACACCATATAATAACATTAGTTATTTTACTATTTTCTGATCGTTATTATATATATGTGATTAACTGGAGCTTGTAATTTTGCTTCGTGCCCTTTTGTCCGGCCTTTCATTGCATGCGCTATCCGTCCGCGGAACTTACAAGAGCCGGATATTACTATCCGGCTCTCTTATCATATTCCTTTTTTAACCTTAAGGCCTGAAGGCTCGGGCACCATCCCGGCCCGTTCCTCTGAAGCCTTATTTTGCGTCCTTAATGGAGAAGGATATACGACCCATCTTATCCTTTCCGAGACATTTTACCTTTACTTCATCTCCGAGAGTAAGCACATCCTCAACATGATTTATCCTCTCTCTGGCTATCTTGGAAATATGTACCATTCCCTCCTTGCCCGGGGCAAACTCGATGAAAGCTCCGAATTCCTTGATGCTCACCACCTTGCCCTTGTACATCTGGCCTTCCTCAAAATCGGTAACGATGATCTTTATAAGCTCAACAGCCTTATCCATCATGGCCTGATCGGTTCCGCAGACTGACACGCTTCCGTCATCGGTAATATCGATCTTAACGCCGGTCTGGTCTATAATGGCATTTATGGTCTTTCCTCTCTGGCCTACCACATCGCCGATCTTCTCAGGATCGATCTTTATCTGAATGATCTTGGGCGCATACTCGTTGACGGTGGGCCTTGGCTCGGAAATAGCCGGCTTCATACAGGTATCCATTATAAAGAGCCTTGCCTCGCGGCATCTTGCGATAGCACCCTCTACTATGGGCCTTGTAAGCCCGTGGATCTTTATGTCCATCTGGATCGCGGTAATGCCGTCGGTGGTACCGGTGACCTTGAAGTCCATGTCGCCGAAGAAATCCTCAAGCCCCTGTATATCAGTCAGAAGGACGAAATCATCATCCGTATCACCTGTAACAAGACCGCAGGAGATACCCGCCACCATCTTCTTAATAGGAACACCCGCAGCCATCAGTGACATACAGGACGCACAGGTCGATGCCATGGATGTGGAGCCGTTTGATTCAAAGGTCTCCGAAACGCATCTTATGGCATAGGGGAACTCCTCCTCCGAGGGAAGCACGGGAATAAGTGCTCTCTCAGCCAGGGCTCCGTGCCCGATCTCTCTTCTCCCCGGTCCTCTCGAGGGCTTAGTCTCGCCTACGGAATATGAAGGGAAGTTATAGTGATGCATGTACCTCTTGGCCACCTCGTTTGAGTCAAGCCCGTCAACCTTCTGCATCTCGGATAAAGGAGCCAGCGTACAGATATCGCAGATCTGGGTCTGACCTCTTGTGAACATTGAGGAGCCGTGAACCCTCGGTATTATGTCAACCTCCGCGGAAAGAGGCCTGATCTGTGTGATCTCTCTGCCGTCAGGGCGCTTATGATCCTTTAAGATCATCTTACGCACCGTCTTCTTCTCGTACTGATATATGGCGTCTCCAAGCAGGGGCAGCCATTCCTCGTTGTCCGCAAAGGCCTCCTCCAGCTTTTGGGTGATCTCCGAGATATTCCCCTCCCTGACCATCTTATCGTCGGTAAATACCGCAGTCTCCATCTCCTGGGGAGGAACTATCTCCTTTATCCTTTCAAACATCTCCTCGGGAACGGCACAGCTGACATATTCATGCTTCTTTTTGCCCGTCTCTGCCACGATCCTGTTGATAAATTCGATAATAGTCTGGTTGATCTCATGAGCCTTGTAAATAGCCTCGATCATCTTTGCTTCCGGGATCTCGTTTGCTCCGGCCTCGATCATGATCACCTTTTCACTGGTTGAAGCGACCGTAAGGTTAAGATCACCGTTCTTCCACTGCTCCTGATTGGGGTTTACTATAAACTCCCCGTTTATCATTCCTATCTGCGTAGTGGCGCAGGGCCCGTCAAAGGGAATATCAGAAATGCTCGTCGCTATGGCAGAGCCAAGCATCGCTACCAGCTCGGGACGGCATTCCGGATCCACCGAAAGCACCAGGTTGTTTAAGGTACAGTCATTTCTGTAGTCCTTCGGGAACAGCGGGCGCATCGGCCTGTCGATAACACGGGAGGTAAGGATCGCGTTTTCGGATGCCTTTCCCTCTCTCTTATTAAAGCCGCCCGGGATCTTGCCTACGGCATACATCTTCTCCTCATACTCAACACTGAGCGGGAAAAAGTCTATCCCGTCCCTTGGTTTGTCGGATGCCGTTGCGGTAGATAATACTGTTGTATCGCCATAGTGCATCAAAGCCGCACCATTTGCCTGCTTGGCCACTCTTCCTATATCTACCGTAAGAGTACGACCGCCAAGCTCAATTGAATAGCTCTTATAATCCATTCTTCTTCTCCATCTTCTCTTCTTATCTTCTTAGTCCCAGCTGCTTTATGATCTCACGGTACCTGTCAATATCCCTGCTCTTAAGGTAATCAAGCAGTCCTCTTCTTCTACCGATCATCTGATACATTCCTCTTGCGGAATGATGGTCCTTGGGATTTGCCTTTAAATGCTCGGTAAGCTCTCTGATCCTTTCAGTCAGTACGGCTACCTGTACCTCGGGGGAACCCGTATCTCCCTCCGACCTGGCAAACTTCTTCATGATCTCCGTTTTCTTCTCTTTTGTAATCATTTTCTTTTCCTCCTGAATTAATATACGCCGATACCGCGGTCTGGTTGGAGACTCCAAAATCCCAGCATCGGTATATCACAACCGGACCTTTCCGGTAATGAACAACTTTAATATGATACCATGTTTGCCTAGCTTTGTAAAGCTGTGGCAAAGGCTATATTAGTGGCATGATCGGCTACCCTCTCAAGCCCCGAAACGATATCTGAATAGAGCATTCCGGCCTCAGGTGTACACTCATTCCTGGTGAGCCTGTCGATATGCGCCTGCTGAAGCTCTCTTTCCTTCTCGTCGATCTCATCCTCCAGCGCCTCCACATCCTTTAAATGCTCCTCGTTCCCGTTAGCAAACATATCTATGGAATAACGGATTATCTGATTCACCATATCCAGCATCTCGCCCATCTCCCTGCGGGCCACCTCGCTGAATTCCACATTTCTTTCCTTTCTGGTCACAGCCGCATCTGCCACGTTCTCCGCATGATCGCCTATCCTCTCGATATCGTTCACGACATGGAACAGGGCACCGATGGAATTGGCATCGTCAACAGGCAGGTTCAGCTGGGAGATCTTAACGAGATAATCGGTAATGGCATGATTCAGGAAATTTATATTCTTCTCCGTCTCGTAAACGGTCTCTATATCCTCTTCATCCAGAGTGATGAGCGCGTTCATCGCCCTGTTAAGATTCTCGCTGGCCAGAAGCCCCATCCTCTCAAGCTCCTTGGTGGCCTCGACCACGGCAGTCGCCGGCGAAAAGATATTCCTTGAGCCGATAAATTTGAGCGTCATGTTATCCCTGTAGCTTATCTTCCTGTCTTCGCCCCTCACTATAAAATATGTAAGCCGCACTATGAGATCAGTAAACGGGAACAGTATTGCGACCTGGAAAAGCTTGAAGATGGTATGGGCATTAGCTACCTGACGTCCGATATTGCCGCCCGAGACGATCTCAAGCATACTGACTACCGGACCCATGGCAAGACCGAGGATCACATACATGATCACCGTACCGGCTATGTTGAAAATGAGGTGGATGAGCGCGGCTCTCTTTGCGTCCTTTTTCCCGGAAAGAGAGGCAAGCATTGCGGTCGCGCAGGCTCCTATATTGCAGCCCAGGATGATATACAGGCTTATCGGAAGCTCTAAAAGGCCCTGATTGGCCATGACCAGTATGATACTGACCGTTACCGAGGAGGACTGAACTATGGCCGTCACGGCCGTCCCTATAAGTATTGCTAAAAGAGGGCTCTTAAGCTCCGCAAAAAAGGCGGGGACCGCGGGGATCTCCCTGATGCTGCTCATCGACTGGGACATTATCGACAGACCCATGAACAGTACGCCGAAGCCTAAAAGAATCTCTCCTGCCTTCTTTATCATATCCTTTTTGATAAAGTAAAGCATCACCACTCCGCAAAAGACAAAGGCGGGAGCATACTGGGAAAGATTGAAGGAAACAAGCTGTGAGGTTACCGTCGTACCTATATTGGCCCCAAGGATAACACCTACAGCCTGATAAAGAGTCATTATCCCGGAATTGACAAAGGTAACGACCATTACCGTACAGGCGCTTGATGACTGGATGATACCGGTAAAGATTATACCGACAATGAGCCCCGTGGCCTTATTGGTGGTAAATATCTCCAGTATTTTCCTGAGCTTTGCGCCGGCCGCCTTTTCTATCCCGGAGCTCATGAGATTCATTCCGAAGAGAAAAAGGCCTAATCCCCCGGCAAGCGTAAGCAATATGGACGTTGTCATCAGAATCCTCCTAAAAATGTTCTCTGTGCCATTCTCTTCCCTTTTCTATGTCTCTGCGCATCCCTTCCTTCAGGGCCTCAATGCTTCCGAAATTGATCTCCGGACGTACAAAGCTTAAGATGAATACCAAAAGCTGATCTCCGTATATCTCGTCATTGAAATTATAAATGTAGGTCTCAACTCCCTTTACGGGCTCTTCCCTTCCGTCCTTTTTTACTATGGTAGGCTTTGTTCCGATATTGGTGATCGATCGGTATTCGGTATCAAGATGCCTTACCTTGGAATAATAGACCCCGCTTGGAGGCATGAGCTTTTCGGTATCGGGCAGAAGGTTTACGGTGGGCATCCCTATGGTCCTTCCCAGCCTCCTTCCGTGCACAACCTCTCCGAAGAACATAAAGGGCATGACAAGCATGCTGTTGGCCTCCTCGATGCTTCCGGAAAGTATCTGCTCCCTTATCCTTGATGAGCTTATCTCCTCTCCCCTCCAGAGCTCCTTTTCAACAACGTGCGCCGTAAACTCCCCTTCTTTTTCATAGCTTTTCAGCAGCCTGATATCTCCCCTTCCCTTATATCCGTACCTGAGATCCGGTCCGCAGACCAAAGCCCTTGCACGCATCCTGTACAGAAGGATATCCTCTATGAAATCCGCCGGAGCTATTGCGGCTGTCTTCTCGAAAAAGGGGAATTCGATAAGATAATCCACCCCGAAGGTCTCAAAGATCCTCCTCTTCTCCTCGGTAGTGGTAATTACCTTCTGATGCGTTTTTGACGTCACAAACCCGGGAGGACTGCTGAAGGTAAAGATCGCAAGCTTAAGTCCCTGCTCCTTAAAGCCTCGCATCCTCCTGATGATCTTCTCGTGTCCCTTATGGACCCCGTCGAACTTGCCTATGGCAACTACCGTATTTTCTTCCAGCCTGAAATCGGTACTGTCCTTAATGATCCTCATAGCATTAAAATCCTGCCGAAGCCCTAATGCATCCGGTCAGGTGGTATTCTACAGAAACATCATGTACGGAGTAAAGATGTCCTTCCTTTTATCATAGGAATAAACACCGACAAAAAAGCCCTCCCGGTCATATACCCGGAAGCTCTCGCCGTCGGAAGCGGCAAGCCTGTCACGGAGCATAACTCCCGAAAGCGGATTCCCGTTTTTTATCAGCTTTTCATACTTATCCGGAGGACAGCCTGCGATCCCCTCCGTGATCTCCTTAAGCTCCTTAAAGGGCTCCCATACGGGGATCATAAGCTCTGAAAGCCTTCCTGCCTGAGTGTATTCCTCTATCTCCGACAGCTTATGGGAGGTCCCGAGCGTAAAGCTCCCTGACGCGGTCCTTACAAGCTCCTTCATGGTACCGCCCACCTTAAGCTTCTCTCCTATATCCTCACAGAGAGTCCGTATATAGGTTCCCTTTGAGCACTTTACCCTTATCCTTACAACGGGAAGGCTGATATCAAGAATATCTATCCTTTCTATTATGACCGTTCTGGCCCTTCTTTCGATCTCCTTTCCCTCTCTTGCGAGCTCATACAGCCTTTTGCCGTTGACCTTGAGAGCGGAATACATGGGCGGGATCTGCTCAAGCCTTCCCTCAAAGCTCTTTACTGCCTGAGCCACCTCAGAAGGAGTAAGTAAGAGCACCTCTTCAGGCGGTGCTTCCCTTATCACCCTTCCGGTCACATCCTGTGTATCGGTTTTCTGACCAAGGAGCAGGGCCGCCTCATATTCCTTTCCCGCATCCGTGATGAGTCCGCAGAGCTTTGTGGCAGAGCCGAGACAGACCGGCAGTACTCCCTCCGCCATCGGATCGAGAGTCCCGGTATGGCCCGCCTTTTTCTGCTTTATGATCCCTCTGAGCCTTGCCACCACGTCATGGGAGGTATAGCCCTTTTCCTTATATACATTGATGATCCCATTCTGTTCGAATCTGCTCATTCTTCCTTCAGCTGCTTTTCGATCTGGGCCGAAACATTGTTCAGTACGTCATAGACCGTCCCGTTAATGGTACAGCCTGCCGCCCTTACGTGACCGCCTCCCCCGAAAAAGTCAGCGATCCTTGCCACATCCACCCTTCCGTTGGACCTCATGCTCACCTTGTATTCAAGAGCATGGAGCTCGTACATGAAAATGGCTACCTCAACGCCCTTTGTGACCCTTAACTGGTTCACTATGCCGTCAAGATCCTTTGGCTCTACCTTGTAAAAATCCATGACCTTCCGGCTTACAAAGCCTGCTATGCATTTCCCGTCCATAAAGATAATGCTTTCAAGCAGTGTCCTTCCGAGGATCTGGTTCTGTACATAGGTCTTTTCGTAAAAGGTCTCGTCTATGATCGCCGCCCTGTCAAAATCATAGTCGCAGAGGCGGCCTACGATCTCAAAGGATCGCCTGCTCATGCAGCTGTACTGAAATACCCCGCTGTCATGAACTATGCCTGTAAACAGGGCCTTGGCTACCTCGGCATCCATATACTCATCAAGATACATTGTCGCCAATATTTCCGCGGTAGAGCTGGACTGCGGTTCTATATGGTTAGCATCCGCAAACCCGGTGTTCGATATGTGGTGATCGACGCATATCGTCCTTGCGGCCTCCGCGAACATCCTCTGTCCGTCTCCCAGCCTGTCAGGCGTACTGCAGTCAAGCGCGAAGCACACGTCAAGGCGGCAGAAGTCAAAGGACGAATCTATTTCATTATAGCCCTTTAAATATGAATAGATACCGGAAGGCTCCTCCAGATAGACCCGGATCCTTTTTCCCTTACCCTCATATACATTATTAAGGTAATTATAAAGTGAAAGGCAGGACCCCACACAGTCGCCGTCAGGCCTGATATGGCCCATAATGCCGATCTCGCCGGCATTTTCGGTTTCCTTTATCAAATCAATCATTATGATTAACCTCGTCAATAAGCCTCGATATCTTCATACCGTATTCGGTTGAATTATCAAGTATAAACCTTATCTCAGGGGTATTTCTTAAATTCAGCGCGGCGGCAAGCTCATGCCTTATAAATCCCTCCGCGTTCTTTAACCCCTTCATTGTCTCCTCTTTTTTTTCCTCATCCCCGAGCACGGAGATAAAGGCCTTGGCGGTCTTCAGGTCAGGTGCCACCTCTACGCCTGTCACACAGGTCATCGGAGCTATTCTCGGATCCTTTATCCCGGCTCTGATGATATTCGAAAGCTCCCTCTGTACCTCCGAATTTATTCTGGTGTTCTTTATGCTGTTTTTTCTCATTTTCTGGGTACCTCTACCATCTTATAGGCTTCCACGATATCAAGCTCGGCTATATCCCCGAAGTTCTCAAATACCAGCCCGCATTCATACCCGGCCTTAACCTCCTTAACGTCGTCCTTGAAACGCTTAAGTGAGGCAAGATTCCCCTCAAAGATCTGTTCTCCGGCCCTGCTTATCCTTACCTTACAGCCTCTCTCGAATACGCCGTCAAGCACATAGGAGCCTGCTATATTTCCTATTCCTGACGCCTTGAATATCTGTCTTATTTCGGCGTGACCGATGATCCTTTCCTCAAATACGGGATCAAGCATTCCCTTCATTGCAAGCTCAACGTCCTCAATGGCCTTATAGATCACGGAATAGAGCCTGAGATCCACTCCCTCCGTTTCGGCTATCCCCTTGGCTGTGGCATCGGGACGCACGTTGAAGCCTATGATAATGGCATTGGAGGCGCTTGCAAGCGTCACGTCGGATTCGTTTATGGCACCGACTCCGCCATGGATCACCTTTACGATCACCTCATCGTTTGAAAGCTTGACAAGGCTCTCCTTTACAGCCTCTACAGAGCCCTGTACATCGGCCTTTACGATAAGATTAAGCTCCTTAAGATTCCCCTCCTTGATCTGGCTGAACAGATCGTCGAGGGACATCTTGGATTTGGTATCATCAAGAAGCTTCATCTTGTTCTGTGCGATAAAGGTCTCCGCAAAATTCTTTGCCTCCTTGTCGTTTTCGGGGGATATGAATATCTCTCCCGCACCGGGCACGTCATTAAGCCCCAGTATCTCCACCGGAGTAGAGGGTCCGGCCTCCCTGACCCTTCTGCCCTTATCGTCTATCATGGCCCTGACCTTCCCGTGACAGGGACCGCAGGCGATGAAATCTCCGACCTTGAGCGTTCCCTTCTGTACAAGGACCGTAGCCACCGGGCCTCTTCCCTTATCAAGCTCCGCCTCGATGACAAGGCCCCTTGCTCTCCTCTTCGGATTGGCCTTAAGCTCCAGTATGTCCGCGGTAAGAAGTATCATCTCAAGCAGCTGGTCTATTCCCTCTCCTGTTTTTGCCGAAACGGGCACGAATACGGTCGATCCGCCCCAGTCCTCCGGAATCAGGTCATACTCCGAGAGCTCCTGCTTTACCCTGTCAACGTTGGCACTGGGTTTATCTATCTTGTTCACCGCAACTATGATCTCTATCCCCGCTGCCTTGGCGTGGTTTATCGCCTCTACCGTCTGAGGCATCACACCGTCGTCGGCAGCGACCACGAGTATGGCTATATCCGTGGAATTTGCGCCTCTCATTCTCATGGCGGTAAAGGCTTCATGCCCGGGAGTATCGAGGAAGGTTATCTTCCTTCCCTGTGTATTTACGACATAAGCTCCGATGTGCTGCGTTATGCCGCCTGCCTCCCTGTCGATCACATGGGTGGAACGGATGGCGTCAAGAAGGGATGTCTTTCCGTGATCGACATGTCCCATAACGCAGATTACAGGAGGACGCTTTACCATTTCGCTCTCGTTCTCCTCATCCTCCCTGAGGAGCTCCTCGATAGCGTCTACCACTACCTCCTTTTCACAGAGGATATCGTAGTCAACGGCTATCTCCTCTGCCTGTTCATAGGATATCTCCTGATTTACGGTAACGATCTTGCCCTGCATGAAGAGCTTCTTTATTATGGCCGCCGGCTGGACCTTCATCTTGTCAGCCAGCTCCTTAAGCGTCAGGACCTCGGGAAGAACGATGACCTTGATCTTTTCCTCCTCCTTAGACTCCTGCTTTCTCTCCTGAGGCTTCTCAAGCCTTGTCTTAGAGCCCTTTACCTGCTTTCCGCCCTTGAAGCCGTCCTCGTTCATGAAGCTCTGATCTTTTTTATGTCTGTCCTGCTGCTTCCTCTTATCCGAGTCATTGCGCTTCGGAGCCTCTGCCTGTCCCGAGCCTCTGTTGTCACGGGCAAAGGACGAGCCCTGCTCCGTTTTCTGGCCAAACCTTACATTTCTGTCGTTTCTGTCGGCTCTTTCGCTTCTTTCGTTCCTGACGCCTGCTCTATTCTCAGCACCTCTGTTATGATCGCGATTATTACCGCTGTTATCCCTAACAGGAGAGTTACTTCTCTGTATGTTCTTCTGATCCTCTTTGTAATTCTCCTTTGCAGGCTGTTCAATTCTCTCAGGGTTTTCACTCACGATCCTTTCTGCCGGCTTTTCCTGCCTGGGCTTCTGCCTGTTATTCTGGTCTCCCCTGAAGGGAGCTCTGGTTTCCTGATATACGAGCTGGGTCTGGGAGCGCGGAACGTTAGGACGTATGAGTTTGCTGGTATTCGGCCTTCCGGAGGTAGACTGAGGCATTCTTCTGTCATTTTGGCGATTTCCGTTCTTGTTTTGGGACTGTTCCCTGCCCCTGGCCTGAGAATTATGAGGATTGCTTACAAATATGATATTCGGCTTTTTCTTTTTGGGAGGCTCGGCTGTGCTTTTCCTTGCAGTTTCTTTAGACACAGTCTTTCCCTGTGTCTCTGGCTTTTCAGAAGCCTTTGGCCTGACTTCGGAAGGGGTCTTTTCAGGAGCCGCCTCCGCCTTCTCCTCCCGACGGGGCGTCTCATTCCCTGCTTCCTGCTTTTTCTGCTCAGGGGCAGCCTGAGCAGGCTTTCCCAAAAGCTTTGCCCTTACCTTTTCCTGCTGGTCGTCCTCTATGGATGAGGAAGCCTTTTTACCTTCGATCCCCATGTCTGACAGACAGGCTATAATATCCCCGCTTGACCTGTCGATCTCCTTTGCAAACTCATGAATTCTCATTTTCGCCATAAAACAACCTCCAAATTACTGTATAAACTGCTCTTAGCCGGTCTCACCCACAGACCCTGCCCGGTACAGATCCTCATCTGCTCCGATCCGCTCTTTCTTCCGAAGGACGAACTGTTGTCTCAGCCTTCTCTGTATCATCCAAAAGAGCCATAAGCTTCCTTGCGAATCCGTCCTCTGTAATGCTTAACGACGACCTTGCTTCCCTTCCCGTTGCATGTCCCAGCTCTTCTGCCGTGGAATAGAGCCTGAAGGGGACGCCGTAGTATTCCGTCATGTTTCCAAACTTCTTTCTGGTATTGCCGGATGCATCCCCGGCAACTATAACAAGCCTTGACCTGCCCTTCTTTACGGATTCCTCGGTCTGGTATTCACCGCTTTTGACGTTGCCTCCCCGTGCGGCTATCGAAAGAAGGGAAAGGATCCTATCCTTCATTTTCCTCCGCGGAGCCATCCGCATCCCCGTCATACTCATCCAAAGCCTCGCCGGCTTCATACTCTCCGTCCTCGAAGGAGGCCTCTTCCTCATATTCTCCTTCCTCCTCGTACTCCGGATCGTATTCCTCCTCGCCGTCCTCATCCTCATAATAATCCTCGAGCCTGAAGCCCGGGGCATCCTTGGCCTGAGTCTCCGACTTTATGTCTATCTTAAAGCCCGTCAGCTTAGCCGCAAGCCTTGCGTTCTGTCCCTCCTTGCCTATTGCGAGCGACAGCTGTGAATCAGGCACGACCACCTTGGCGCTCTTCTCATCACCGTCGGCTATCACAAACACCACCTTGGCCGGAGAAAGAGCGTTTTCTATTAAAATTGCGGGATTTTCGTTCCAGTTGATTATATCTATCTTTTCGCCCTTAAGCTCGTCAACTATGGCGTTTACCCTGGTGCCGTTAAGGCCTACGCAGGCCCCTACCGGATCCACGTCAGGGTTGTTGCTGTATACGGCGATCTTTGTACGGCTTCCGGCTTCTCTTGCGATTGCCTTTATCTCCACCGTTTTATCCCTTACCTCGGTGACCTCCGACTCAAACAGCTTTTTGACAAGCTCGGGGTGTGTGCGGCTGACGAGTATCCTGGGCCCCTTTGTGGTATCCCTTACCTCATAGATATAAACCTTGATCCTTTCGGTGGGCCTTAAATGCTCGCTCTTTACCTGCTCGTTTTCGGAAAGGATGGCATCAGCCTTTCCGAGATCTATGCTGATGTTCTTACCCACGAACCGCTGAACGATCCCGGTCACAACATCCTTTTCCTTCTCATTGAACTGACTGTAGATCGCATTCCTCTCCTCCTCCCTTATTTTCTGGAGGATCACGTTTTTGGCATTCTGTGTGGCTATCCTGCCGAATTCCTTGGACTGGATCTCGACCTCGATGCTGTCGCCCACATTGATCGCCGGATTTATCGCCTTAGCATCGGCAAGAGCTATCTGCCCTGACCTGTCCTCGACCTCATCCTTTGACCCGACCACCTCCTTGGTGGCGATTATCCTGTAATCACAGGTATCCCTGTCGATAGTCACGGTCACATTATCAGACCTTCCCCCGAAATGATTTTTATAGGCGGTAACGAGAGACGTCTCAATGGCATCAAACAGGGTATCCCTGCTTATATCCTTCTCCTTCTCAAGAATATCGAGTGCCTCCATTAAATCCTTGTTCATTTTTAACCTCCGTTTACAGTCTGAATTATTCCGTGCCCTGAAGCTCAAAGGAAAGCCTTATGCCTGAAAGCTCTTTTCTGGTAAATTCTCTTTCCCCGTCCTCTGTCGATATGACAACCCTGTCTCTGTCAAAAGCCTTTAATATTCCCTTATATTCCTTTATTCCGTCGATCGCCCTGTAAAGCTTCAGCTCTACCTCTCTTCCGATGGAGTTTTCAAAATCCCGGTCCCGCTTCAGAGCCCTTCCAAGCCCCGGAGAGCTTACCTCCAGAGTGTAGGCATCAGGTATGAAATCCTCTTTGTCAAGAAGGTCCGAAAGCTCTCTGCTGACCTCCACACAATCATCTATGGTGACCCCGGAGGGCTTGTCTATAAATGCCCTCAGGTACCTTTCCGAGGCCTCCTTTACATATTCTACATCCCACAGTGAAAGGCCCTTCTTTTCAAGGATCGGGATAAGCAGCTCCTCCGTCTTCCTTTCTGTTTCTTCTCTTACGGACATCCGTCTTCCTTCCTGACGACAGCTGATAGCGTTCGCGCGTCTTACTCAAAAAAAGGAGTGGACTCAAGCCCACTCTCTAACTAATAAAC
>ODAI011136935.1_pt1 | contig 48533 bp, 36 predicted proteins | sample 1539321 | NCBI WGS metagenome assembly ODAI01 (sample SAMN02144231, study PRJEB22623) | gut metagenome | biome: sheep rumen | host: Ovis aries | place: New Zealand
CGTCCTCTTCAGACTCGTAATACTCTTCCTCCGGCTCCTCGTCCTCTTCAGACTCGTAGTACTCTTCCTCCGGCTCCTCGTCCTCTTCAGACTCGTAGTACTCTTCCTCCAGTTCCTCGTCCTCTTCAGACTCGTAATACTCTTCCTCCGGTTCCTCGTCTCCGTCCAGTTCTTCGTACGCTTCCTCCGATGCCTCTTCGTCAGATTCGTAATACTCCTCTTCCGGAATCTCTTCCTCAAAGCTTTGTTCGTCCTCTATATCTCCGTTCCATTTAAAAAAATTCTTCATTTGTCACATTCCTCTTCTCAAAATATAATCCATAATATTATATCATCCTGTCCGTTCATCTTCAAGCAAATATACCATTTCTTCATAATTTCTTAAATCCTTGTCCTAAATCTTAAACCTTCATGAATATTGTGGACTTTTATTTTCCAAAATAGTAAAATAGTGGATGTGTTTTATAGCAAATTTAGGAGATATGATATGAAATTCAAACGTTTTATCAATGTGCATACTATTTTAATACTGGTCTTCATTCTGATGATCGGCGGAATTATCTATCGATTTTTTCACTGGGGAAATCTCATTGATCTGAATATGATCCATGCAGATGACAGCGAACCCAGACCGGATACCTTTGATTTCTTCCTGCCCCTGATGAACAGTGAAGGACAAACTGTCTCTACAGGAAAAAAAGCCGAAACGATCGTATGTTTCGGCAATGCCCCCTTTGCAGATGACAGGGACTCAGAGGACAACCTGGCTAACATGATTGCCCAAAAAACCGGCGCAACCGTCTATAATTGTTCGATTGGCCGCAGTTATTTGTGTGCGTTCAATTACACGCTGGATGTTACCGATAATCCCCTGGATTCTTATAATTTCTACTGGCTTTGCCAGGCTGCAGTCAAAGCAATCCCCCACTCCCAATGGGAAGATTCTGCTATTGCGCTTGGCAATACTGCGCCTCCTGAAGCACAGGAAGTATATGATACCCTGTGGGATCTGGATTTTCAGAAAGTTGACACCATCGTGATCATGTATGATGCCAGTGATTATCTTGAGGGAAACTCCATGTACAGCGATGATAACCCTACCGACATCCAATGTTTTACCGGCAATCTGGAGGCCGGAATAGAATTGTTGCAGAGCAATTTCCCCTGGATCCGCATTATCGTCATGTCTCCGACCTATGCTTTTGCAATAGATAAAAACGGAGACTATGTGAGCAGTGATCTTTATACCTATGGTTGGGACGTACTCTCCACATATGTGATCAAGGAATCCGAGTCCTGTTTCCGCCATAGTGTATCATTTGTCGATCATCTTTACGGTACTGTAAATGAAGACAATGCCTCCCAATATCTGGTTGACAATCTTCACCTGAACACAGCCGGCCGCAAGCTGGTGGCAGATCGTTTTATAGACGCATTGACCTACTACGATGACTGATCAGTGGTTGGACAATGTGTCTTTATAGATACAATATCCTTGTATTTCTGCATACTTCACATAATTCTCACTGCTTAAGTTTCCAACTATTTTCTTATTCTGCGGCAGGATGATATAAGTGCAATAGGTCATCCTTGCCAGCTGCCCGAGCTCCGATGCATCGATCACATCCGCCTCCATCGCTTCACATAATTCCTCCGCATCTCTCCAACCATTCCAGTCTGCATTCATCAGCATTTCTCTGCCGTACGGCATGCGTACCGACGACGAATACTGACGTACATACTGCACCATATTCAGGGGAAACACTGCCTGGATCTCGCGCCCCGGGCTTTCAATGGCATTGCAGATCTCGACCACACTTTCCGGTATATGATATAAATTTTCTGCCTTACCAAAAAAACGGTCTGCGTAAATATAACTGCCGGACAAACCGATCACACACACCGCACCCAGCACAAAGAACATCCTGAATTTCCCCTTAAGGCTGACACATATATGCACAATCGTATAAGCCAGCACCGGTGTCCCCGGCCCCAGCCACAGAATGCGGTAGTAGATTTCATCTCCTAAATATTCGCTCAATTTTTGGGCAAATACCGGATTAAAAAAAAGCAGCAATATAACGACCGGCACATAGATAAACAAAATTCTGGTCTGTTTCTTATTCTCCCGCAGGAACAGGTAGACCAGTGAAAGCAAAAACCATGCCATGATCAGTCCGGTTCCCATATAGTCCTGAAACATCATAACAGAGCGACTCATTTCTACCTCCCCGGCATGACCTTATGCCTTAAACATATACAGCGCAGCACATATTCCGCATGGAACACAGCACAGTACCAACGGGATCAGCACCAGCCATCGGCGGTAGGCCCCCGCCGCGCATACGCCTGCCACGCCCACCAACATGCAGCACAGAACAGCCCCCATCACACTGCACAGACATCCGCTCGCCATCACACAAGTCAGGAGTCCCCAGAAAGCCAGCCCGCATTTTTTGCGTTCCTCCAGCTTACTCATCAGCACAGACATGAGCATAAACAGCATAGGGATCACGATACTCCCCAGAGCCGCCTTACCCTGACGGTTTCTGGCAATCATAAAGTTCTCTACCGTATAAAAAGAATAATCTCCGAAGAGGACTAGCAACTCTGTAAAGATCAAAAAAAGAGGAATTCTCTGCTCTTTCCCGGCAAACAGTTTCTTACCCAGCAAATAGAAAATCATATAGGTCATAGGAATCAGCATAAGCGGCGCTGCCACATGTGCCACACTCACTGCCCTGATCCCGCTGATTGCCGACAGATAAGCTATCCAGATCGGAAAAGGCGCCAATCCATGCCGGATATCCACTGATGTGGTCCCACCGGTATAGGGAAGCTTGTGATACATCGTATCAGAATTAACTGCAATGGTTGAAACTGCCACATAATAGGCGTCATCTCCATCTGCATAGGTCATGCGCACTGCCTGTATCAATTGAAAAAGCAGAATCCCTGCAAAAAGAATCCAAAAAATCCAGTGAGATTTTTTTTCTTTTGAAAATTGGAATAAATGTAATCCTTTTCTTTTATCTCTCACCTGTCCGCACAAGTCACAAATTCCTCCCATTATAGCCAGTGTGACTGAGACCATTTCAAATGTGTATGCCACATCCAAAAAAAACCATTCCTGAAAAATCCCATAAACACAGATGATCCAAAACGCTGTCCACAACACGAACTGACCGCTCACCCACATATAGATCAGGCGGTCATTCCCCCGGGTCATTTCGTTTTTTCGTGTGCAAAAAAAGCCGCCCGTGAGAATTGGCAGAACCAACATCAAAAGGATCAATTTACCGAGTTGAGTCACCATAGCCATATCACCCATCTTGTCATCCGTCTCCTATCTCTTCACACTTCTTCATACCTTATCACAGCCGGGAAACCGTCCCAAAATACAATATTTCATCACCATGCGCCCCTCCCTGCGGCATCAGCACTTCCATGGCAGTCAGATCATATGATTGGGCCATGATCTCACATACTTTTTCCCTGTCTGCCCCATCTTTGAGCAGAACCACCACACGCGTCATGCCCTGTATCGAATCCGGCGTTTTCTCGAATTCCTGCGGCGTGAGTATCAGCGTACACCGGTAATGTGTAAATTCCGGCAGATTCTCATAATACCCGACGCCATCTCCGATGCAGATGCAGGGACATTCCCCGTATTCCTCGGATATCCTGACCTGTGCCTCATATCCCCGGTACAAATACGGATTATCATACCTCCATGTCTGCACAGGCTGCAAAAGGATCGTCAGAGCCGCCATCCCCCATAACAATCTCTTTCCGGCAAAACAGGAAACCGCCACAACAGACAGCAGAATCACCAAAGGAAACAACGGCATAATATAACGGTCCACCAGATAAGGTGACATACGGGCAGCCAAAAGAAAATACCCAATTGCCGGAAGCAGCAGCAGACCTACCAGTCCTCTGGAGACAATCCCTCTCTCCTTCCACAGATGCCATGCAATGCAACCGATCATGACTGCACCTACTAAGAGCACCGTCAGAACACCCGTCTCCTGTACCAAGATCCCGCCAAACCTTCTCAGCCGCATGCCGTATCCATCAAGTCCGGAAGACAGATTGGCCAGCGCTTCCACACCTCTCCCGCTGGAAAACACATCCGAGATTGCAAACGGAAAACATACCAACCCGATGACTGCCGCCGACACCATGCTTCGGATATAGCACCAAACTTCCTGCTTTCGATCCGCTCTCCACAGCAGGATCACCGTCACCGCTGCCAGGATCAGACAATAAAACAGGAAAAAATACTGTGTCCAGAAGCCGCACAATGTCACCAGGATCAGCCATCTATTTTTTTTGCAGAAATCATAGCCCTGCTCCCCTTGTACACGCAAACGGGGCGCCGCCAGTTTGCTCAAGTGGATCGCCAGCAGTGCCGCACACCAGAAACTCAGCATCCCGTACATCCGAATCAACAGTGTGGTACTCATCGCCCCCGCCGAAAATCCATACAGTGCGGCCGCCCAAAATCCCGCAAATCTTCCCCGCTCCGTTTTCCCGAAAAGGAAGCACAGCATTCTGCCCATCCACATCAGTAGTCCCATGATCCCAAGGACACAGATCAGATTAATGCCGCATCCCATAAGAGGGGTGATCTGTCCCCGAAACACAGAGGAAACTGTGTGCAATGCCATGAAATGCAAAGGCGGATGGTTGTCATCTTTCACATTAAAATAGACCGACAGATAATCAAACGCATCTCTGTCTCCCACTGTAATGTAATCCCCAAACTGCTCCGCCGTGATCCACACCGGCTCCTCGTACACATCCGCCTTATAGGTCAAAAGCTTACTGTTTCCCTTGTTCTGAAGCACATCCGAGATTGTATCCTTAAGATTTCCCAGTGTTTCCCCGAACGTCTCCCCCTCGATCTCCTGCTCCACAAATTTCGCCAGTCTGCCCTGCGGCTGTGTGGGTACGATCCACGGATTAAATTTTGCGTTTGCCAGTTCGAAACTCAAAAGCTCATCCATGTGATACCCTTCCTTCTGGGAAATCCCATACAGAAGCCAGATGGCACACGCAATGAGCAACAGAAGTTCCGGCCATGATCTCCACTTATCTTTCTTCATCCGCTACCTCATACAAAAAAATGCGATAATAACTGTCCTGCGTCTCAAACGGTTCCTCCCGCAGCAACACCAGCCCCAGCTCCTCGCTGTTTGCTATATAGGCGGCAGACAGCAGATAATCTCCGCCCAGATCCCGTAAAGCTTTTGTATCCAGTTCCAAATGTTGAAAATAGAACCCGTTTTTCTCAATGGTATAATACCCTGGGCACTCCGTCCCAAACAGATAGCACCGGTTCCCCCATTCATCAAAATAAGCCCTCAGATAATCGCTCTCTGCCAATGCGGGAGCAATCACTTTTCGAAAAGCATGCTTATAGTCCAGCGCATAGTTATTGGAATAGCCGTCCAGACAATAGAAGCCGTGATACAGCGCAGCCGCCGGGTCAATGCCCAGGCTGACCACCCGATACGCCTCCTGTGTCAATCCCGTTTCCCGCTCCAGATAATCTCTTACCTGATCCAGCACACCGATCGCGTAATACTCGCTGTAACTCAGCATCGGGTAGTCCGAATTGCGCAGCTTTTGCAGATTTGATTTGATATCGCTTTCTTTCAGAAGCGTAAATCCCGTCATCCCCGACACGATCAGACACACCAATACAGCAGCAATTGCACGGAATTTCCACACATATGCCATGCAGCAACCTAATACCAGATACCAAAGGCAAGGGGCCAGCCACAAAAAACGATCCAATTGAAAAGCACCTGCCGCTCCCATATGTTCTTTCAATCCTACGAAAAAGCTGCAATTCCATAACGCACTGATTCCTGCAAACGCAGCATTACACCCGAGACACCACCGGATGACTGTAACAGATCGATCCCTTTGTACCCCTTCCTTCTGCAAAACACCCGACCGGCGTACCCGAATTTCCTCTGCGATCAGGATCAAAACCGCCACTCCCAAAATTCCGATATGCCTATCCGTACTATACTGTCCTCCCTCCAAAAAACCTTGGAGAAACCCACGCCATAAATTTTCTGACCCGAGAACATATTCTGTTTTATGGGAAACTTCCTGATCCCCAATCCCCAACACCTGCAGGATCAAGGCAAAATTCTCCGCCAGATAGAGTGCCGCCATCGTTCCCCATAACAGCACCATTGGAATCGGAGCCGCTTTCTTCCGTATCCGGTCACGCACGATCCAAATTGCCAATACCGCCAATACCGCAAAACCAACCAATATCAGAGAAGAGTTTAACGCATACAGCATTCCGTATGCCAGGCAGAAAGCACGCCTCCCCCTCCCCTCCCGCAGTCGGAGCACACACCACAAGAGAAGCGGAAGTCCATATTGCGAAAGTCCATACACCGGCAGAAAGGGAATGATCCCATACAGTCCTCCCGCCACAAAAGCAGCGATATCACTCTCCGTGTTCTCGTACACCAACAGATACATGCCTGCGTATCCGGTCACGCAGCCTAGAAGCTGCATCAGATATAAGGCTTTCAGCGGAGAAAATACCCGAAACAATAAGATACATGCCGGTGCCGGGGGCATCAACGCTGTCTTGGAAGCGCCCCCCAAAAACTCCGGAAGGATCCTGCCATCCCACAAATGTCTGGCCTGCAAAATATATGCGATCACTTCCCCATCCAGCTGATCGTGATACGTATAGATTGCATTTTCCCCCAGAAAAAGGCTCGGCAAAAGCGTCAATATGATAAGGACACATCCTATTCCAAAAAGAAGACTACTTTTCTTCTGTATATGCAGCATCCGATGCAGCCTCCTTTTTCCAAAATATTGCTCCATCTGTCATCCAGAAAAGCCACAGGCACAGGATATAGATAACATTTTTGTAATCCATTCTTCCTGTCGTGCTGAACGTATACCATGCCGACATAACAACGGTCGTAAATATGGCATAGAGCAAGGCGGACGCATGACAGCCTCGTCCGTCTTCCAGCAAAACCAAAAGCAATCTAAAGATCAGCGCCAGCGCAAACCAACAGCAACCATACCGCATCGCATACTTGCCCCAGATCGGGGAAACCTGCAGAAATTGCCGATAATTCAGACCTGCATAAGAATCATACGCTCTGTGCTGTAATTGCAGCAGCAAAACCACCGGCGGCAGTACATATCCTGCCTCATCCCATAGGATTTCCTTGACGATCTGCTTTTTATGCCCTTTCCATGCAGCATCCCGCAATGCTCCCATCAGGACCCGCACCTCCTCTTCCGAATACTTTTCCCGCAGATCCGGAACCAGGATTGTTTCGATCCCCGAAGCCTCCAATGTACTGTCTACCATAACCCAGTAGTCAATCTTATCTTTTTCCTCGTCTTCCAAGGCATAGTAATCCCGATATAAAGTAGTCCATACGATCCTGCTGCCACAGAGGGCCGGCAGATCCGCTCTCACTATAAGCACAACTCCAACCCCTAAGCCCAGGATCACGCAAAGGCATGTCACCGGTATCCAGTTCCTGCAGGCCTTCCATCCCAACAGCAGGATCAGTACTACCAAAATTCGCAGGTCCGGTTTGGTCAGCAGCTGCAGGATCATAGGAAAACTCTCCACTGCCAATACCCGAAACAAGCTTTGCGGGACCGTTGCCTTCGGCATCAAAAACCACAACACCGCGCCCAAAAGTAAAATCTGTACCACGCAAACAATGCCTTTACCGAAATCATGCATTCCGGCAAAAGCATTGCACATCCAGAACATTCCCAAAGCAATCTGGACGCAGAAGCCTATGAATATCACTCTGCTCATCACAGCAGCACAGTTCTTCTTAACATCCATAAAATTCCTTTACTTTATCGCAGATATGATCAACCTGCGCCGCAGTCAGGCCGTAGTACATCGGCAGTCTCACCAACCGCTCGCTCTCTTTTGTCGTATAGACATCCTCTCCATGAAAACGTCCGTATTTTTGCCCTGCCGGCGAGGAGTGCAGCGGAATATAGTGAAATACTGCCAATATCTCATTCTCTTTCAGATAAGCAATCAATGCACTTCTTTCTTCAATCTCCGCCGCTTTCAGATAAAACATATGCGCATTGTGTACACAGTTCTCCGGGATCACAGGCAGCACGATCTTTCCTTTTTGCGCCAAGGTCTCCAAATTCTTGTAATACCGGTTCCAGAGAGCAATTCTCGCCTCATTGATCCGGTCGGCAACCTCCAACTGCGCATAAAGATAGGCTGCATTCATATCGCTGGGGAGATAGGACGAACCATAATTTACCCAGGTATACTTGTCAATCTGCCCCCGGAAATATTTGCTTCGATTTGTTCCCTTTTCCCGGATGATCTCTGCATCCTCAATTTTCTCCTCATCCCGGATCAGAAGTGCGCCGCCTTCGCCCATACTGTAATTTTTCGTTTCATGAAAACTGAAACATCCGTAATCGCCAAATGTTCCCAGCGCTTTTCCTTTATAGGTGGACATGATCCCCTGGGCTGCATCCTCGATCACCCACAGATGATGTCTTTCCGCAATATCCATAATGGTATCCATCTCGCAGGAAACTCCCGCATAGTGCACCGGCACAATGCCCTTGGTACGTTCCGTGATCGCTGCCTCGATCTTGGTCTCATCGATGTTCATGGTGTCCGGGCGAATATCCACAAACACCGGTGTCGCCCCGCGCAGCACGAAGGCATCCGCCGTGGACACAAACGTGTAAGACGGCATGATCACTTCATCTCCCGGTCCCACCTCGGCAAGTAATGCCGCCATCTCCGTGGCATGGGTGCAGGAAGTCGTCAACAGACACTTTGCCGTCCCGGTCTTTTGCTCGATCCACTCGTTGCACTTCTTCGTATATGCCCCGTCTCCGCAGATCTTCTGATTTTGAACACATTCCTGAATATATCCTGCCGCTGTCTCCACATAAGGCGGCACATTGAAATTGATCATTTTGACTCGTCTCCTCTCAACGCTTCCAGGCACCTACAACGTTTCCCGAAACATTGTCTGTCACCTGACTGATAATGTATTTGGGCCGACCCTTCACTTCCTCATAAACGCGGGCAATATAATGCCCTATGATCCCGAGGCTCAACATGATGAACCCGCCGATGATCAGGATCAGCAGGATCACAGTGGTAAAACCTTCCACACTGTTTCCCATAAAATAGCGCGCCAGCGTCTGTATGAACAGAACAATACTGCCCAGAATAGAGATCAGACCGACAACCGTCACGATCTGAAGCGGCATCGTGCTAAAAGATGTGGCATTGGTGATCGCATATCTCATCAGGCTCCACAGTGACCACTTGCTCTTGCCGAACTTTCTCTCCTGCACCTCATATTCTACCGTATCTCTGCGAAATCCTGCCCAGAATGTCAATGCCCTGAAAAAGGTATTCCGCTCCGGCAGTTCCAACAAAACATTCACTACTTTGCGGTCCAACAGCTTAAAATCAGAGGATGCATTCATATCAATCTTGATCAGGCGGCTCATTATTTTATAAAATAGTCCCGCCGACAATTTATATCCAAGGCTTTCCCTGCCGCGGTCGGATTTGATCCCCTCCACGACCTCCGCGCCATCGTTCCATTTTTCCCACATTTGGGGGATCACCTCGGGCGGATGCTGCAGATCACAGTCCATAACGATCACCGCATCTCCGGTCGTCAGTTCAAGTCCTGCAAAAATCCCTGCTTCCTTACCGAAATTTCGCGAGAACTGTGCCCCCTTCACGCGGGGATTCTTTGCCGCCGCTTTCAAAATTTCTGCATACGTATTGTCCACTGATCCGTCACTGACAAACACCAGCTCATAATCTATCTCATGTTCTTCCAGCAGCTCTGCCAACACTTTTGCCGTATTTCCTATATTCTGTTCCTCATTGTAAGCAGGCAAAACAACGGACAAAACCGACATAACTCAATCTCTCCCTACATTTTCCGTCTTTACATAAATGATCCCGTCTACCAGTTTTACAGAGGATGCCGCTGGAAAACTTTCCATCTCGATATACTCCTCAGAATAATAGATATCGCCCATCTCCTTCGGCGTCATAATATTCAGACTTGCACCCAGATAATTTCTGATAAACGCCTCATAATTCTCAGCAGTGTATAGTAAAGTATCTCCGTTCAATCCAATCATATTAGAGGTGACCGGTAACGTGATATCCGTTACCGGGAACGGTTCATACCCTACAACTCCCACCATAGCAATGGGAATCCCCTGATAATACCCTTCTGTCTGTTCGATCCGGTCCAGCAGTCGCACGCAATATGCATAGGTCTTCTCATACCGTTTTTGCAGATTTGTATATCCGATATTATCCACCAGTGCATAGTGAAAGACCAGTACAAATGCTGCCGTCAGGCCGATCCACGCCTTTTTTTCGCCGTGGCGGCTTACAAATACCACCATCAGAATCAAATATACCACCCATTGATAGCGCATCAGCAAATGATATGTCACATTGGGAGAAATCAGAAGGATCACATTTGTTGCTAACGGTGCCGCCAGTAACACCATGGTTATTATAACAAAAAGAGCCGGATTCTTCCATACTTTTCTTTGTTTCCCCAATCTGCAGGCTCCGTAAATCACACACCCGCACAACACGATCAACGCAATCAGAGAAAAAATATTCTGGAACAATACATTCCCACGCAATGTAAAACTGAGAAAATCCCGATACATATGCGTGATCGTCCCGACTGCCGCCCCGCTGATCCCATCGTTGATTCCCTGATAGGAATCCAGTTCTTTTCCCTCTATCACCAACAAAATCCGCAGGATCACATAATAAAACAGGACACCCAACACTCCCATACACAGATAGCGGGATACTTGCCTGCATTTTTCCCTGAAAGGATCTTCCCTGCCAAAAATGCAAAGCGACTCATAAAGACAGAGCAGGATTGCAAAGGGCAAATACGCCTGGTAAGTCCCCATGCTGAATGCCAGACAAAAAGCCCCGATCCAAAAGCCCTTTCTCCACTTTTTGGTACAGAGCACAGACAATACGGCCAGCAACAATGCCAACATATAGCCATCCATGGTAAACACATAAGCAAAGGTGGACGCCAGCGCCGGAAAGCTTACAAGCAATCCGCTGATCAGCATGATGGGGACAGTGTCCTGTATTTCCAGCAATTCTGTCAAGGCAACAGACGTCAGTCCCAAAAACACCAATCCCAGCAATCCGATCACCCAGGGAATCGTATAATACGTTGAAAATCCGCATGCAATCGTCAGAAACCATCTGCCGGATGTGATCATATTCTGATCAAAATACAGGCTGCTCAGCCCGTCATGATTCGGAATATCCGAAAGCATCACCGGCATATGGATCAGCAAACCGATAAAAAACGCAGATAAAAACGCAACTTTATATTCTTTTTTGATCTTTGACGTCCATTTCATTGTCTCCGTCCCCCCTGTACATCACAGGCTCCCATTCAATCCATTGATTATTTTTTCAGCGATGCTCTGTCTGGATGCTTCATTTGGGTGCAACCCGTCTATTGTAAAACGTTCCCAGTCTTCCCACTCCTCATGCGTATATACATCATGATACAGATCGATGGCGGGAATCCCAAATTCTTTCGCAATCTCCAGTTCCTTCTGCACATACTCCTCTAAAAAGGCATATCCTGTATTGTACTCCTCGCAGGTTAACCCGTTGGAGAGATACCAAGTATAAGTTGGCGTCACCACGATCAGGTTTATGTCCGGATATGTTTTATGTATCGTGTATAGCACACTCCGGAGTGCCCCGCCATACGTATTTTCATCAAACAGATTTTCTGGATTATCCACCGGAATGCCTGCATGGTAATCATTTAATCCGAATGCGATCACGATCGTCTTTACCCGATGAAAATCAATCTCTGGAAGATCTTCTATGATATCAGCGAAGTAGTTCGTAATTTCCCGTCTGCTGCGCACCGTCTGCTGCACCCCAAAATCGTCAGCTGCCAGCGCCTTTGCTAAACTGACCATGTTCAGAAGCGTCATCGTGTAGTTTACATCCAGATTTTCATCCTGTACTGCCAGGCTTGTGCCACCCATAGCAGCATTATACACCGAAAATCCAGATATGGTTTCCAGAGCAGTCGTCACAGAAGTCTCATCTCTGCAGAGCCCGATCAGACTATCCCCAAAGACAACCACATCATATTCCTGATCTTTATGGTTGTTTACCTGTAAGAAGGCAAAAATTGCAAGAATGATTGCAAAAATCCCAGCAGCCACCATCCAATAACACGTGTTATTTTTCTTATGTGCAAGTTTTTTTTTCTTTTTCATAATCCTATCCGGCTTTTCACCAAAATATCCGCCAGCCTTCCGGCTCCCTGCCCGTCCGTCAGCCTGCGTTCACAGACGGAGTACTCCTCTCGCAGTTCCCTGCTTTTGCACAATTGTTTGAAGATCCTTTCTGTCTTCTCCATGCAGGCAGCCCTGTCTTTGTGCCATGCGCCTGCAAAGCCTCCGCTCCCGGTCCTTCCAATAGATTCCGCCAGTGCTTCCTGATTTTCCGCATAGGAAAAACAGAGGAACGGAATGCCTACTGCCGCCAGCTCATACACCGTGCTGCCGCCCGCCGTGATCGCCAGATCGCACGCGCACATCAATTCCGCCATATTATTCACATCATAATGAATCTGCAGATTCGGCGTCTGCTTGGCCCGTTCCGTCCACCCGGAAAAATGCGGTGAAAAACGTCCCACCAGAACATGGAAAGAAATATCCGGGACATACACCGCGCGCAGGATCTGCTCCGCAATATTATCCGCGTCCCCTCCGCCGGTGGTGAGAAGCACCTGTTGCACCGTCGGCCGGATGCCGTATTCTGTATTTTGAAACTGCTCCCGCAGCGGCGCATACTGCGCTCCCAGGAAAAATTTTGTACTCTGCCCCTGATAAAGTCTCCGATAAAGATCCGGATCCGCAAACACATTATAATTGATCACCCCGTCCACGGGATAAGGCTGGGCCTGCAGATCGTCCATGAGGAACACACTGCCGTAGGCATGCAGCGCCTGCAGATACCGCTCGGTCACATAATAGCTGTCCACCAGGATAACATGTCCTGTCCCCGTGATCCATTTATCCCATGGGCAGATACCCGCACTGTCTCCGGACAGTTCCGATTCCATCTCCCGATAGTCGGTATCCAGAACTCCCGCCTGGAACCCATGGTCCCGTGCCATCTGCGCCGAATCCTCATCCGCGCACAGGAACAGCACCTGCGTTTCCCCACCCGTTTTTTCTTTATCCGCATACCGTGCATGCACCGCATGCGCGATCGTCAGGCACCGCATCAAGTGTCCGGCGCCGATCCTTGCATTTCCGTCCGCCCGAATGATCAACATAGTCCGCTCTCCAACCCTGCTCTCTAATGCTGCCCGCTACTGCTTACTGCTGCCCGCCAAATTCTACCAGCTCCCAACTCACCGGAGTGCCGAGCTTCGCATCCCTTGTGATCCGCTTCCCCAAAAGTTCCTCATAATACTTCGTGTGCAATCCACAGCCGGGACGTACCGAGCGCAGATTCTCGGGCGTAAATACTTCCCCCGCCCTCATGTCCTGCGCCACAAACAGGGAACGGGAATGTTCCCGCTCTCTGGTCTGCTTTTCCGTCAACTCATAGGTCACTTTTCCCAATGCCAACTCAATCTTGCGGATGTTGTCCACCATCAGCTTAAACTCTTCCGGCTCCATGGAAAACGCCGCATCCGCGCCGCCGTCCGCCCTGCGCAGAGTCAGATGTTTCTCCACCACCTTCGCCCCCAGCGCCACCGCCGCATCCGCCACGGCATGTCCCATGCTGTGGTCCGACAGTCCGGTCAGGCAGTCAAAGGTCTGCGCCATGGACGGGATTGTCCTTAAATTAATATCCTCGTAAGGTGCCGGATATGCGGAGGTGCACTTGAGCAGGATCACATCCTCATTTCCCTCCTGCTTACAGGTATCCATTGCCAGCTCTATATCCGCCAGACGGGCAATCCCCGTGGCAAAGATCATGGGCTTCCCAAGCTTCGCGATCTTGCGGATCAGCGGAATGTCCGTGATCTCAAAACTGGCAATCTTATATGCCGGCACCTTCATCTCCTCCAAAAAATCCACCGCCGTAAAATCAAAGGGTGAAGAAAAGAATTCCAGTCCCATCTCCCGGGCTTTCTCCTGCAATCTCGGCTGCCACTCCCAGGGGGTATAAGCCGTCTGATACAGTTTGTGCAGCGTGGTCCCATCCCACAGCGTCCCCTGGGTGATCTGAAAACAGGGATCGTCACAATCCAGCGTGATCGTATCCGCCGTGTAAGTCTGGATCTTCACAGCGTCCGCCCCGGCATCCTTTGCCGCCTTCATCACAGCCACCGCCCTGTCAAAATCCATCAGATGGTTGGCGGACATCTCCGCTATGATGAAAGTGGGGGAATCCTTGCTTATAGTATGATTACCGAATTGAATCGATTTGTTCATATTGTGCTCCTCGTCTTTTTACCAAAATATTTCTGCTTGGCAAATTAAATTTAAAGTTCCATTGGTTTATAAGATAAAGCCTTATCTGCTATTTCTTCTGGTGTAAGTTCGTCCCAGAAAAGTATATTCCTGTCATAAATGCACATGCGCATAAAACGGAACTCAGGGGAAGATAATTTTCTCGTATTTCTTGTCTTCGCGGATCTCTCTCCACCGCTCTGCCGTCATACGCATAAAAGTCACATCATAAGAAATGCCCTCTTTCAGCACATGATCCTTTTTCTCCTCCAAAACCTCACAGCCGCAGATCCTGTGCAGCTGGATCACGCCCTTGTTCAACGTAAACACATCGCTGATCACCGCACGCTTCCCCAGTTCGATCAGCGCATGGTCATACATGCTCATCTCCAACGCCAATGCCGTCTGGATGCTGCGAAGCCTCTGCTCCCCCACATAGTAGGCCCAGCCCAGCACGCCGTCCGCTTTGGTGAGCCCTGTCAGATTGATGACGCCCGCAGGCTCCCCGTTCACCCGGATCAGCCAATACTGCACATCCGCATTTTCCCGGATGCCCGCCAGCCACTTTTTCTGCCCATCCATAGTCAGCTTAGGGTTTGTATTCATATATCTGGTGATCTCCTCCGCCATGCGCCAGCGCATGATGTTTTCCAGATCCCCTTCCTCGATCGCCCGCAGTGTCACACTCATAGGCAACCTGCCTTCTGAAGCAGTTCCCGCATGCCCGTCAGCTCGATTGCATCCTCCAACGGAATCTTCACGCCCAACTGCTCCTCCAGTTCTCCAATGATCGTCACATGCATGAGGGAATCCCACTCTTCCACATCCTCGATCCTTGTATCCTCCGTGATCGTACCCGCAGGCACCGCAAGGATCTCCTCGATCAACGCTATGATCTTATCCTGCAATTCTTTGTTTTCTTCCATCGCTTTCTCCACACCTCTCAGTTTTATGATCACGCCGCCACGATCCGTCCGCCGGCAGACATACTTTTCTTCTGACGCATTCCTTTCATTCCACGCATTCCAGACAGCCTCTGGCAGAATTGCAAAAGGTTCCGCACCGGGACCTGCGCCATCACAGATCTCTTCCAGCGAAGGCGACGGATCTGAAAGCTCCAATTCCGTCTGGATCAGGCAGACGCAGGGAAACTGCCACATCTTTTCACACAGCAGGACCAGCCGGTCAACCTTCTCAGTATCATATTCCGGTCCGCCTTTATGCCAGCAGATCAGCTCATCCTCCGGAAGGATCACATGGAATTCAAAATAAGCATCCTCCCCCCGATTCAGCCAAAAACCGCGCACTTCCGAAAACCCGCCGTATTCAAAAAGCATCTGCTTATACCCATTGAGATAAGACTCCGCCAGTTCCGGCACATAGTCCGCTTCCAGCTTTGCCTGGTTCCAGGCAATGATCTCCTCCGGGGTATCCATATCATAGCCCCAGTATCCGCCTGCAAACCGTAATCCGTTTCCGATCAGAGCCGTATAAAAATCCTGCACCAGCTTCGGATATATGGATTTCTTTTCACACACAAATTTCATTGAAAAATAAGCCGGCATATCAGTGCTCCTCCTGGCAGGGATCTGGAAACCTCAGACCATACTGCATTTACTATAACATACCTGCCGCCATTTCACAACTTTAAAAAAAGGCACCGGAAACGATTGTTTCCGATGCCGCTTTTGTTAAACGAGATGTCCTTTTCGTTTTATGACATCTATCACCTGGTCCACATATTTCTCGCAGACTTCATCCGAACCAGCTTCCACCATCACGCGGATCACAGGCTCCGTACCGGACTCACGCACCAGGATACGTCCTTCGTTTCCGAGTGCCGCAGCCACATCCGCAACCGCTTTCTGCACATCCGGATCATTCTGTGCCTCCGGCTTGCTCTTTACACGGACATTCTTTAAAACCTGCGGATAGAACACCACCGGTGCCGCCAGCTCGCTCATGGGCTTACCCTTCGCCAGCATAACCTCCATGAGTTTCAGGGAAGTCACAATGCCGTCACCTGTCGTCTCATATTTGCTGAAAATAATATGACCGGACTGCTCGCCACCGATGCGGTTCCCCGTCTGCACCATATTCTCATACACGTACTTGTCGCCCACCTTGGTCTTCTCATACTCGATGCCCACCTTGTCAAGGGCCTTGTAGAGACCAAAGTTGCTCATCACCGTAGTCACGACCTTGTTGTTCAGAAGCTTGCCTCTCTCTTTCATGTAGAGACCATAGATGTACAGGATGTGGTCACCGGTGATCACATTGCCCTTCTCATCCACTGCAAGACACCGGTCTGCATCACCGTCGTAGGCAAAACCGATATCCAGCCCCTTCTCCACCACGAACTTCTGCAGATGCTCAATATGGGTGGAACCGCAATCCGTATTGATATTCAGACCGTCAGGCGCATCATTCATCACATAAGTCTTGGCGCCCAGGGCATCAAACACGCCCTTCGCGATCTGCCATGCCGCGCCGTTCGCCACATCCAGCCCCACCTTCACATCCTTGAAGCTGTACTTTGACAGGGAGATCAGGAAACCGATGTAACGGTTTCTTCCGGCCACATAATCCACTGTTCTGCCAATGGACTCTCTCTCACTCACCGGAATCCGGGTCTTTCCGTCGATATAATCCTCCACCTTGAGAATCGTCTCCTCATCCATCTTCTCACCGTTTCCGTTCAACAGCTTGATACCATTGTCGTAAAACGGATTGTGGGAAGCGGAAATCATAATACCGCAGTCAAAATCATCCACCCTCGTGATATACGCCACGGAAGGGGTCGTCGTCACATGCATGATATATGCATCTGCGCCGCTTGCCATCAGGCCGGTGCAAAGCGCATACTCAAACATATAAGAAGATCTTCTGGTATCCTTGCCGATAACGATCTTTGCTTTTTTCCCCTGATTGGCACCATAGTACCAGCCTAAGTATCGTCCGATCCGGATCGCATGCTCAAAAGTCAATGTCTTGTTTGCCTCTCCGCGGAAGCCGTCTGTTCCGAAATATTTTCCCATCAGTCTGCCCTCTTTTCTGCAATCACACCGTTATTTTTAAAGATGCTGTTGGCGGGTACCGTTCCGCGCACGCAGGATGTGGGATACACATTGCTGTGACGGCCGATGACGGTTCCCGGATTGCAGACGGAATTGCAGCCAACCTCCACATAATCTCCCAGCATCGCGCCGAATTTCTTCAGTCCTGTCAGGATCTGCTCGGTTCCGTTATGAACCACTACCAATGTCTTATCAGACTTCACATTGCTGGTGATGCTGCCGGCGCCCATATGGCTGTAATAACCCAGGATGGAATCGCCCACGTAATTATAGTGCGGTGTCTGCACATGATCGAACAGGATCACGTTTTTCAGCTCTACGCTGTTGCCTACCACACAGTCCGCTCCCACCAGCGCCGAACCTCTGATGAACGCGCAGTGACGCACCTCTGTGTTGGGTCCGATGATACAGGGTGCCCCCAGATATGCGGATGGAAACACCTTGGCGGTCTTGTGAACCCATACGCCGGGCTCCCGCTCCTCATAATCCTCTCCCAGAGTAGGTCCCAACGCTAGGATCATATCCTTGATCCCCTTTAACGCCTCCCAGGGATAGGTAAACTGTGAAAGATACTCAGCTGCCAACGTATGCTCCAGATCATATAACTCTTTTATTGTATACATTACAGCCTCTCTTTCTTCTCGATATCGAGAAAATACTTATAGGTATCCACTGTCAGCTCGCCGCAGGCTGCCTCATCGCACGCGATGATCGCGCCGTTATGCATCTGTAATGCGGAACATGTCCATTTCTGGCTTACGCCGCCCTCCACGGTCGCTGCCAGCGCACGCGCTTTGTTATGTCCGTTGATGAGGATCAATACCTCCTTGGAATCCGTCACGGTTCCCACGCCCACAGACAAAGCCTGTGCAGGTACTTTCTCCGGATCGTTTCCAAAGAAACGGGAATTTACAATACGGGTATCTGTAGTCAGATCACGTACACCCGTGCGGGATGCCAGACTTGTAAAGGGCTCATTAAACGCAATGTGGCCGTCCACGCCGATACCGCCCATGAACAGATCAATCCCGCCATAGGAAGCGATCTTCGCCTCATATCTTGCGCACTCCCCTTCCGGATCGTCCGTCATACCGTTCAGAATGTTGATATTCTCCGGCTTCATATCCACCAGATGATCAAAGAAATTGTCGTGCATGAAGTACCAGTAACTCTGGTCATGCTCTCTGGGAAGTCCAAGGTACTCATCCATGTTAAAAGTAACCACATTGGCGAAAGACACCTTTCCCGCCTTGTTTTGTCTCACCAGCTCCTGATAGACGCCAATGGGACTGGAACCGGTGGGCAACCCAAGTACAAAAGGACGATCCTCCTTGTGTGCCTGGATCTTTGCTACAATATAATCCGCAGCCCATTTACACATTTTCTCATAGTTGTCCTGTATTACAACCCTCATATTGTCATTCTCCTTAACGTTTTCAGCATATTTTATTGATTTTTTGCGAAAAATATTCGCTGCCGCACTAGGAAAACCTCTGTTACAGTTTTTATTCTGCTTTTTCCTCTTTCCCTTACGATCTGCGGTTAAATGTGATCCCTCACATTTTGTGGTCGCTCACATTTTGTGACCGTGACAGCATCCGCCGAGTCTTTCGATCGCTGTCATTCCTCGTCACCCTCTCAGGGCCTGGCGCTAATAACAATCCCCTTCTCCTCCTTCCAGGGGCAGAATTGTTATTTTATATTAAAAATAATCTAAAATAGTATATCATATGTGTACTAAAAATTAAAGTGTTATTTCATAATACATCTTAGAAATACATCTCAGGAAAGGATCACTGACTCATGAAAAAAACGAAACCGCGACACATCGGCATCATACCTGACGGCAACAGACGCTGGGCTGCAGAACATGGATTGAACAAAGAAGACGGCTATGCTTACGGACTCGCCCCCGGACTTCAGCTCGTGCGCAAGGCAAAAGAGCTGGACATTGAGGAGCTCACCTACTACGGCTTCACCACAGACAACTGCAAGCGCCCCAAAGTGCAGTTCGAGGCATTCCGGGCAGCCTGTGTGGACGCGGTACAGCTGCTCACCAAAGAGGGCGCGGATCTGTTAGTCCTGGGCGACCAAAGTTCCAAATGTTTTCCGGGGGAGCTTGCTCCCTACACCACAAGAACCGCCATAAACGGTGGCGGCATCAAGCTTAATTTTCTGGTCAATTACGGCTGGCAGTGGGATTTGTCCCACATCCGTCAGGACGGCATGCCCTACTCCGCCGATGTCTCCCGCATAGACCTGATCGTGCGTTGGGGCGGTATGCGGAGGCTTTCCGGCTTTCTGCCCATTCAGTCCGTGTACTCGGATTTTTATGTTATTGACCGCTACTGGCCGGATTACCGTAACTCCGATCTGCGGGACGCCATCGACTGGTACGCCCGCCAGGATGTGACGCTGGGCGGGTAGATTGCCCTGCTATTACTGCCTGTCCCAGCAGCGTTCCCTGTCCGCCTCCGTGATCTTACGCACCACTCTGCAGGGATTTCCGTACGCCACACTGTGATCCGGAATGTCTTTCGTGACGACGCTCCCGCCGCCGATCACCACATCGTTTCCGATGGTCACACCCGGCATCACCTGCACACCGGCGCCAATCCATACATTATCCCCTACCGTGATCGGCCAGGCATACTCCAAACCCTGATTTCTGCGCTCATGATCAATCGGATGCCCCGCTGTGTGAAAGCCGCAGTCCGGCGCGATAAACACATTGTCACCGAACTTTACTTTCGCCCCGTCCAGGATCACCAGATTATGATTGGCAAAAAAATTCTCCCCGATCTCGATATTATAACCATAGTCACACCAAAAGGGCGCAACGATACAGAATGCGCCTTTGGTCTTGCCCAGAATCTTCTTCATAAGCGCGGTCTGCCCCTCCTCATCGGACGGCCGCAGCTGATTGTATTCATAGCACAGATCTTTCGCCCGCTTCCGCTCCTCCAGCAGACTCGGGTCATAATTCGCGTCATATAATTTTTGCAACAGCATCTTTTCTTTTTCTGTCATGATATGCACCTCATTCCTACTTCCAAAAGCTGAGTTTCCCCGCGTCCATTCCGATATCCGCCGCAGCCCATGCCGCCCCCATCGGGATCACCGCCCCGAAAAAGATGATCAGCACGCATACCGCATAAAAAATCTTCCTAAACAGATTCCCCGGACGTTTCTTCCCGTTCATATAGATCAGCGCATTGTCCACATAGGGTGTACCGTTGACCTCCTCCGAGATCTCCACGCCGGAGCTTAAACACATCAGCGCCGTCGCCGTACACAAGAGCATGGATCCGGAAACGCCGGCCAGAATGGCATGAAAATCAAAGGCATCCCAAAAGATCATACTGAACATATGCGGAAGATTGGGCAGGTGCAGCACGATCACGATGAGTGCCACCGCCATGATAATGATCAGGATCGGGTAATACATCACATCGTCAATCTTGGCCAATATCTCTAAAAACATTTCTGTGCCCCTCTGCCTTGTCCGTCTTAAATCGTACCTATATTTCTCTTACAGCATGACAAAAAGAATAGCTGCTATAAACAATACCACCATCGCCACGGCTGCGATTGTCGCAAACCGCCCCTTTCCCTCTTTGAACGACAGAATCATGATGGTGATCACATCTAGCGTAAAAACAAACTGCCCACAACCGGACAACACACACAACCATACCGGATGCTTTTTGTCCTGCCCTGCCTTTATGATATAAGCCAGGGAAAAAGGTGCCGCGCCGACCAGTCCCGTGTAGCCCATCACTGCCAGTGTGATCCCGATGATCGGTCCCAGGAAATTCACCCCGGGCACCGGAATAAACAGGATCAGCCATGCCAGAACCACACAGAGTCCGCCAAACAGATAAAACGGCATCAATAGATATTTGATGAGCATCGCGCAGTTTAAAAAGCACGACCTTTCCAGGTCTTTGTTGATGATCACCGTGATCAGATTGACAAGCCCCAGCGCTAACGGCAGTACCATAAAGAAGACCCGCACCCAGCCGTTTAGGTCAATCGTAATTTCGCTGCCCCGGGCTCCCGCCGAAAGGGAAATGTAAAACAAGACCGGATAACTATACATACCGATCACATAAACAACCGACAAAACATACAGAAAAACTCGTCCTATTTTTTGTTTATTCATGAATACTGCTCCTTTTACCCCTATGGATCAACCATAGTTCTGCACGATCCCCGAAAATCTTGGCAGTGCCAATGCTACAAAACCATGCTTCGTAGCACAAATAATTCCTTTTTTTAAAAGCCTCTCCCGATACTTTGAAAATACCGATGAAGTCATAGATAATTTCCCGCACAACTCGCCAACCTTAATTTCACCCTCCGGCATGGTCTGTACAATCTGTCTGTCCTGCGCAGAAAGCGTCTCCCAGATCTTTTTATATACAAAATCATCCAGCATATCATCTAATTTTTCGAGTATATCTTTTAGGTCTTCCGTCTCGCGATATTCGTAATATAACATCCCCAACGCCTGAAACGCAAATGCATATCCCTTTGTGATATCAGCCAACTCCCTGGCCTCCGCTGCGCCAATCTGGAATATACTCCTATATTGCTTTGCAATCTGATACATACTCAACGGCTCCAGGTGAATCTTGGGTGTCCGCAGCAAAAATGTCAATGCAGGATCATTTTGGATCGCATAAATATTTTCATACAATCCCGTCATAAGCAAAAATATGGGATAATCCTTCCGGATCCAAATTTGAAATTGACTTGCAAAATATCTCATATTGTGTCCCTGCATAACCTCATCTATCGTAATCAGTACTCTCTTTTGCTTCTTATGCATTACATGCAGAAGTTCCTCTATCGCACTGATATCATCCCGCGGTTGCGTACTGCCGTTGAATCCTACACCATATCCGGCAAACGAAATGTTGATACCCGCTTCCACAAGTTCCGGTGCTTTCTTACAGGAATCAGCCAGTCTCATGCACAAGTCCTCCACCAGATCCTGTGTTGCGTTCAGATCAACCACAACCCAATCGCTTTTCTCTTTCAACTCATTGGCGATGGTTGTCATTAACACAGTTTTTCCGCTTCCCCTGATACCTTCAATCAGGTATGCCTGACTGACCGGATGCTCTGCTGTAAATGTGCTGATGACCCTGTCTGTACTTTCATAGCGGGATATATATTCAATCGGTTGCTTCCCAAAAGTTAAGGTAAATGGATTATCTTTTTTCATCGTTGCCTTTCTCATTTTCATAAATTTTCATAAATCGAAATTTCTTTCATAAATCTTCATAAATCAAAATTTCTTTCATAAATCTTCATAAATAATTTTATCAAATAACATCTTACTTGTAAAGCCTGAAACAACTTTACAGCGGAATCTCCTTGATCTTGATATTCTGAAGCACCATCTGTCCCACAAACTCCCTGAGGGGAGCTTTGGTCAGATCCACCTCATAGACCTTTGTGCCGTCGGCCCGCTCGCCCAGCATCTCATAGCCGGCTTTCGCATAAAAATCCTCCACCGGCTTGTTCTTCGCCGTGGGGATATAGTATCCGCGCAGCTTGGTGAAATGCTCGTCCAGCATCTCCAGCTCCACGTCCTTTAAGATACCATACTCCACATTTTTGCCCATCACGCGGCAGCTCATCAGAAACTCCTCGATCACCGGCACCGACTGGGACATATCCACGATCACCGCTGCCACCACGCCGTTGTCGCCGAAGCGGTCTTCCACCCGGTAGGCGAACAGCTTTTGATAAGGATCATTTAACAACTGCTGCAACTCGCTCATGGTATGGCGCACCGTGGTCAGATTGAACTGGTTGGTCTTGTTGACCATGTCCTCCAGACGCTTCAGATGCTTGTCCGCCTCCACCCTGGTGACCACGATCTTCAATTCCTTCAGGTATTCGTAAAAGTTGCTGGTTGTCTTCTTCAGTTCCATGCGCTTTGCATTCTCCGCGTATTGTGCTGTTTTGTCCAGATCCTCTTTGGTCAGTACACTCTTCTCAAAATATTCATGGTAGATGGCAGTCATGGCAGCCGCCAGATTCTCCGCATTCTCCGGGAAGTCGGGCACCGTCACCTGGGGCAGCATCTGCGCCACCTCCATACGCTCCTGGGGGCTGTCATCCCAAAATACAAAGGAATCCACACCCAGATTCAGCTCCTGCGCGATCTCCAGAATATTCTCGCTCTTTGCATTCCAGTTGATCCGCTTCGCCGCGAAATGCTCGGGTTTCAGCACCATATGGGGATGATCTTTCAGGATTGCCTCCGCATCCTCCTCATTGTTCTTGGATACGATTGCCAACAGCACCCCCTGCTTCTGCATCTGTCTGATCACGCGCTGGTGATTCTTGTAGGCCAGGCCGCTGTGATCCTCGGAGAGTACCACCGGGCTCTGATCATGTTCTCCGGCCAGTCCGCCCCACAGTGTGTTGTCCAGATCCAGCACCAGCACCTTTTTTGGCGTCCGGTATTCCATATGCACATAGCGCAGGATCAGCTCCGCCAGCCGTTTCTGTGCTTCATTGCTGAGCAGGATCTTGCCCATATACCACATCTTCATGGAAAAAGCATTTTCCTCTCCCAGCTGCTCTATCATTCTCCGATACGGAAATTTCCTCACGTTGGGAAACTGTTCGCACAGCGTATCCAGCCTGTCCATCCACAGATTCTCAAGCGCCACTCTGTCCACCAGAAGATCCGCCGCCTCCAGCTCCGGACTATAAAGATAGACGTCGCTGACGTAATAGATCCGATCCGGACGCATCGCTTCCGCAAACGTGGCATACCACTGCTCCACATGCGCCTCCACGGCTTCCTTTTCCAGCTCATGTTCCACAAGCTCCGCCAGATCCATGACCAAAAACGTGATCTCCGGCTCAAACTGATTATAGTCGGAATTCGGATTCATCATGGCCCCCAGCTCGTTTCCGTAACCGGATGGCTGGTGAACCTCCGCCTCCCTGGAAAGCCGTCTGCTCACGGAACTCATATTCACATTGGACAGCAGGGTGATACGCCTCTTGACGGGCGCTCCTGCCGCTGATCTTGTCACATTTTCCTCAACCATTGTTGTATTTCAGCTCCTTGTCCTATTTCTTGGGCGACTCTCCAGTCATCAGCCAATACTTCATCTCCGCGATCTCCCAGTCGGTCAGATTGTCGATGTCCTGCACCTCCAGCTCTGACACAATGAGCGGCAGGATATTGCCCACCATCAGCTTCTGATTACGTCTGAATGCCTCCGTGCGGAACACGTAAAACTGTCCCACATCATGATAATGCGGCACCAGATCCTGGGAACGGCTGTCCAGATACTCCGGATACTCGAACACCAGCTTCCCGTCTTTTACAATCATGGCGCGCTGGGGCGGATAGGAAAACGCCACCACAGGGATCAACGTGTCCGCATCCGACTGCTCCAGCTGCTCCACCGCGCTCCTTAATTTCTCTGCCGTCACAAAGGGCGCCGTGGGATATATGCACACGCCCAGATCAAATTTCTCCCCACGCTTCTCATACTCTGCCAGTACCTCCAGCAGCACATCATTGGTGGTGGCAAAGTCATTCGCCGTCTCCGCGCTCCGGTAAAAGGGCACCTCCGCACCGTACCTCTTCGCCACCGCCGCAATCTCTTCATCATCCGTGGACACCATGACCGTGTCAAAAATACCGGACTTCACCGCCGCTTCAATGGAGTACGCCAAGATCGGCTTTCCACAGAACTCTCTGATATTTTTGCGGGGGATCCGCTTGCTGCCGCCCCGCGCCGTAATGATCGCTATTTTTTTCATTTCTCTATTGCCTCCGTTTTCAAATATCTTTTACCTCAAATATCCCGGCCGCTTCAGACATTCCTCCGAAAACACGTACTCCGGTGTGGAAAAGGGATAGCTGATCTCGTCCTCATAGTACCAGGGGTCCTCTTCGTGAAGATTATTTTTCAGCACATGAAAATCCTGCGCCGGCATGTATCCCTGTGCCAGAAGCATTGCCTTTTTACCGTCCCTCTCACATACATCCGCCACCATCACTACATGTCCGGGGGAGCCTGCCTTGATAAAAATATCGCCGGGCTGCACTTCGGCCAGTGCCACCGGCCGAGACTCCGCCGCCAGAGAAATGGTGCTGGCATAGTTAAAGACTGTATTCAGATAGGCCTCAAAAGTTTTGTCCGTATCCTCTCTTGCGGTTCCTGAAGCCCAGGAGACCTGATTGCCGTTTACCTTCACCCTGCCCCCTGCCAGATAGGTCCGGTAGTCACACAGGAACCCGCTGACAAAATGAAAGGCGATCTCATCCTGTCTTCCGCCTGCTCGCAGATACTCCGCATAAACACGCATGACAGAATCCGCACACTGCTGCAGATCCCGCTCTCCCAGATACATGTCAAAAACAGCCACCTGCGCGGAAGCCGTTTTCTGTCTGCCGTCGTAATAACAGACCGGGCTGCCGTCCTCCTTCATGGGATAATTCCGCAGAAAATCCGCAAGGCTGCCGCTTTCTGCCGGAATGCGCTCATACCCTTCCGGCGTACGGATGCGCTCAGCCAAAGTTTCTCCGGTAGAAATCACGAGAGGCTCTGCGACAGGTTCGTCCGATGCGGCAGCGACGGCTTGCTGTGTCGGAATCTCCGCGCCTGTCTCCGCCCCCGTCTCCCTGCTCATCTCCCGAATCGTCTCCGGTTCCGCCGGCAAGCGACCTGTCCCACATGCAGAGAGGCACAGCCCCGCCAGCAGCAAGATTGCAATTCTTTTTCTTGTCATGTGACAGTTCTCCTCCGTCTTTTATCACTCCGGAATCTCCTCACCGGTGAGCCGGATATGAAACTCCATCAGATTTGCCAGATAAAACAGAAGCGCACTCTCATCCTCCTGCCAGATGCGGAGGCTGCGGGGCTCCGCACAGATCAGGTAACCAAACGTTTCTTTTCCCGATCCGATTCGCACGATCAGCACGGTTTCCACCTGCCATTTCCGGAGCACCTCATAAAAAATGGGACTGACATATTCAATCTTACGGAAAGAATTGGCGGAATAAATGTCCTCGGACATCAGCGCGCCGATATCATTCACGATCTCCTCCACGTCAGGATTTCCCACCGCATGCATGATCCCTCTTTTTCCGGTGTAATACAGTTCCGAAATACGCAATTCCGAAAACAGGATGCCGCTGACAGCATACAGTTTTTCCGAAAGTGCCTCCCCACCGTTTTGAAACCGCTGTCTGATCTCATGAAGCATCGTATATAATCCATGCTTTGCAATCTTTTGAATCTCCAGATTCTTGTGCATGTCTTCCCTGTAATAGATATAACAGTTGCGCCCCTTGGTCTTGCCGCGATAAAGTGTCTTATCGATCAGTTCAAAGAGGCTGTCATAATCCGTAGCATTTTCCGGAAACGAGGCACAGCCGATGGTTCCGGTGATAAAGGGTCTACAGTTCTCCAGATCAATATTCTTCCGCAGGACCACATCATTCTCATAAAACCCGTTTAGCCAGGGCTTTTTCTGCTCCACGGTAAGATCTCGCAGGTTGACAATAAGCATCTCGTCTCCGCCAAAGCGCCCGGCAATACCATAGCCATCCAGATATTGTATCAGATCATGCGCCACACCGATCAGCACGCCGTCTCCCACATGATGCCCGTAGGTATCGTTAATAAATTTAAAATTGTCCAGATCCAGCATGGCGAAGGTAAACGGTATCCCCTCTGCGATCAGAGAGCGGACAAATCCCAGAATATATCCCCTGGAAACGATTCCGGTCAGTGTATCCAGAATGATATCCAGTCTGTTCTTTTCAAGAATCTTTGCAAAATAGGGATACTTTCGCAACTGTTCCTCTGTGTACATGCTTTCTTCCTCCTTATATTCTGGAACGTTCCTCCGCCAGATTGTATAGGGCATGCAGATCATGCACTTCCGAGTATCTGGCAATTCCTTTTTTGAAATAGACCGTACAGGGAATGCGGTCAACTGATTTAATGCTGCGCACGCCATCTTCCAACCGTTTCAGAAGGTGCATCAGATCCTCCTCTGTCCGGCATTGCGCCAACACCATAAAATGATCTCCGCTGTATCTGGCGACAACGCCGTTTATCCCCACATACTTTCGCAGCGCCTGTCCCACCGTCTTAAGAAGGGCGTCTCCCCATTCCACGCCATGGTTTTCATTATATTCCCGGAAATTTTCGATATTCAGGTAGATCACTCCAAAATCAATATTCTGCTTCTGATAAGTCTCCTGATATTGCAGCATGACATTAAAAAGACCCAGGAAATTCAGCATACCGGTGTGGGCATCCACCGTTTCCACAACCCTTCCGCCCTGCTCACCAGCCACGTCAAGAACCGTTTCCGTCTGCGTCACATCCCGGAAGGTGCCCATAAGCCCCACGATCTTACCGTCATCGTAGATCGGCATTTTGCTGGCAATGATATCCCGCACCTCGCCGTTATTAAGACAATGTCCCGCCACATCCCTGGTACGGATCCCACTCTCCAGGACCAGTTCCTCATCCGTCTTGTACGGCGCGGGGTCCACATGCCAGCCCATCTCTTCATCGTCCTTGCCAATCAGCTCCTCCGCTTCCCGCAGACCATAGTAATCCAAAAAGCTTCTGCTGGCGCCGCGGAACTTCCTGTCATGATCCTTCCAGAAAAACATCACGCTGGAATTCTGCACCAGATTTTTCCAGAGCACCGCAGAGGTGATCTCATTTTCATCCATCTGTCCAGCAGCGAATGCGTTCTGTCTGGCATTTCGCTCCGAAGCGTCCTGCGCAGCCCGCCGCAAAAATTTCAGACTGTCATTGTCGATCAGCCTTGAACAACACAAAATTTTCCGGTCATACCGGTTTCCTGCATAGAGCAGCACATTCAGATGCCAGATATAATTTCCGTCGGCCGTGAGAATACGGAACGGCGCGGAAATAAACGGCATATGACTCTCATCCAGTCTGTCCTCTATCGTCGTCATATCCATGAAAGTGCGGAACCGCTCCCTGTCCTCGGGATAGACATCATGCACCGCAAAATGCTCCAGTTCTTCCATCGTAGGAAAACGATTATAACTTTCCGTAAATTGCGTCGATCTGTAAATATTCTGGGAATAACCGGTCATCAGATCGATCACTTCAATATCCTCGTAAAGCGCAAACAGATCGCCCGCATAACCTGCCAGCAGATTATCCCGCACTACATTCCCGTCCGAGGAAATATTCTGCAGAATACACGCGTAAGCACTGCCCCCGGGGAAATCAGAGACATGGCGCACCTGCACAAAACAATGCTCTCCGTTTCGCACGAAATTAGCCGTCTCAATCTGTTTGGTATCCTTTGCTTTTCGGAACAGATATCTGCATTTCTTTCCGAAAAGGACATCATTCTTCTCATAAAGCTCCTCCACCTCATTGGTGGAAGATATCCCCACACTGTTCAGTGTCTGTATATAGTGATCATTCGCAAAAAGATATCTGGCTTTCCTGTTGGTGACCTCAATGATGGCAAAAGGAATCTGCCCTTCATCCATGATGGGTTCATATGCATTTCCGTCTGTAGCCAGGGTAAGCGGCGTGGGACTTAGCATATTGATGCTGCCGATATCATGATAATATTGCTTTTTGCTCTGCGATTCCATGGGAAACTGCATCGCGCGCAGATGCTCGATACACTCGTCATACGGCAGCGGTTTTCCGATATAGAATCCCTGGGCTTTCTCGCATCCGATACTCCGCAGGAAATGCAGCTGTTCCGCCGTCTCAACGCCTTCCGCCAGCGTATGGACACCGATCCGCTTAGACATATCCACCACAGACCGGATAATCTCCTTGGAACGGGCATCAAAATCCCGCATAAACAGCATATCGATCTTCAGTGTATCAAAGTGGTAATCCTTCAAAACATTCAGAGAAGAATACCCGCTTCCGAAGTCGTCCATCCACACCCTGAGGCCGCTGTCCCAGAAGCAGTCCAGCGCCTCATGCATCCGGCTCTCGCCGCTGTCCATCATACTCTCTGTGATCTCCACATGAAAGATATCCCGGGGCAGTTTATTGTCCAGAATCGCATTCTCAATGATACTGTGGATATCACAGAGTTGAAAATCCAGCCGGGACAGGTTAAAGGACACCGGCACGATCTTGCGCTTCAGCCGCACCAGCCCCGCATAATGTTTACAGATACTTTCTATGATACAGATATCCAGTTTATGAATCAGCTGTGCGTCCTCCAGCACGGGAATAAACACTGCCGGCGACAGGAGTCCGTAATGCGGATCATCCCATCTGGCCAACGCCTCCATACTGCAGATCTCCCCTGTCAGCGTACGAATCACAGGCTGGTAGTAGGCCTTGATATATCCCTTTTCGATTGCATTTTCCAGCTGATCCACCACATATCCCCGGATCACTTCCTGGTTTATTTTATCACTCATAGCAGATCCCCCAATCCGTATTTATCCCAAAATCTCGCTCAGCACATTAATCATCACATTCACATCAATGGGCTTTGCAATATGCGCATTCATGCCTGCATCATGGGCCTTCTTCACATCTTCCGAAAATGCGTCGGCCGTCATGGCAATGATCGGTATCTGAGAATAGGCCTCGTCCGAGATCGCCCGAATCGTCCTGGTCGCCTCATATCCGTTCATCACCGGCATCTGGATATCCATCAGAACCGCATTATAATAGCCCGGCTTGGCCGTTCTGACCTTCTGTACTGCCTCTTCCCCATTGGTTGCCGTCTCCAGTTCAAATCCCAGGCTCTCCAGCTGCATGGTGGCAATCTCCCGATTGATCTCCACATCATCCACCAAAAGCAGGCGCATGGAGCTGAAATCCACAGCGGGTCGTCTGTCCCCTTCCTTTTGGACATCGTCAGTCTTCTCTGCGGTCTCGTCGCCCTTTTGCAGCTCCAGCGAAACATGAATGGTAAACTCCGTTCCCTTGCCCTGCGTCGTCTGCACCTCGATGGTGCCGCCCATCATCTCGATAATACTCTTCGTGATCGCCATGCCCAAGCCTGTTCCCTGTATCTTGCTGACTGTGGAAGTGCGCTCCCGCTCAAAGGCCTCGAATACCTTGGCTGCAAACTCCTTGGACATGCCGATACCGCTGTCCGCTACCCTGATCTCATAGAGGCCGTAGCCCTCCTGCTCCGACGCAAGCTGTCCGGCCGTCACGGAGACCGTCCCGCCTTCCGGCGTGAATTTATAGGCATTGCTGACCAGATTTAACAGCACTCTGTTCAGCCTGTTTTTGTCACACATAACCCTGCTGTCCCTGATGCCGGAGGCGTCCACGATATATCGGATCTTCTTCTCGGACATCTGCGTGGCAAACATATCCTCCACTTCCCCGATGGTTTTTTTTAGATCCACCGCTATGGGCTCCAGATCCATTTTGCCGCTCTCGATACGGCTCATCTCCAGGGCATCGTTGATCAGTGCCAGCAGATGATGGCTGGAGCTCTTGATCTTCTGAATGTAGGTCTTCATCTCCGGCAGGGTGGTCTCTTCCCGATCCGCAATATTGATATATCCGATGATGGCATTGAGCGGCGTCCGAATGTCATGGGACATGTTGGAGAGAAACGCCGTCTTGGCCTTGCTGCTCTCCACCGCAAATATCTTTTCCACCTCCATCTGCTGTTCCCGCTTGGAGATGGTGGTATAAATGCTGAACATGATGCCGAGACTGGCCACGATCAAGATCATCTGAATCACGCTGTTGCGCGTCAGTATCCTGTCTGCCATCAGAAGCTGCTCCGTAAAATACGCCTCCGCATCCTCCATGACCGCTTCATCCATCCCCGCACTGTGGGATTCGTAGTAGGTCCGGATATTGTCCACCACCGTCTGCGTCATCTCGTCACTGGCCTGCTTCACCCACATAAGGGAGGTGAAAAAGATCAGAAACAATAATCCGATCCAAACCACCGTAGATTTGCCGAACCGTCTGTCTTTGTCCTTGGAGAATACCACACGGAAATAGATAAAGCCCAAAATGCTCCAGGTCGCCAGAATCAGATAGGACTCTGTGGACATTGCCCCTGCGGACCATGCCATAAAATACAGGAAAAAGACGGCAGACATCACCAGTCCAACGATTCCCGTCAGCTGGATCTTCTGATTCTGCTCCCTGCGGGCTGTGGCGAGCGCATCCGCTGAAGTATAGGCATAGGCGATGGTCGCTCCCACCGTATTCACATCCACGATCCAGCTGATGGCAGTTCTGCCCAGAAAAGGAATGAACACGGAGATTCCCATGAGGAATGCCAGCGCGTTCCTGGGATTGCCGTGTGCGTCCAGCCTGCCGAACCATTCCGGCAGGATTCCGTCCTCCGTCATGGTATAGATCAAACGGCTTGCCGCAATAAAGTTTCCGATCAGTCCTGTCATGATACCGGCAAACGCGGCCACACCCAGGATCACTACCCCGGCACTATCACCGGTTATGCGGCCTATCGTATCATATGCCGCATAAAATGCGGGAAGCGCAGTCAGCCCCTTCCTGTTTCCCAGATCGGCAATATTGTCACTCCAATTCTCATAATAAGGAGCAGGCCAGGCGTCAACAGCCGGTACGATCCTGGCCGACATCAGCGTCAGCGCGATATAACAAAATGTGCCGGTGAGCAGCGCTGCTGCCAGCACCCATATGGTTTTTTTCACCGGAAATCTGAATCCAGCAGTGGAATTGGACACGGATTCAAACCCCACAAATGCCCAGGGAGAGAGGGCAACAATGGTAAATATCTGCATCGCCGGCATTTTGCCATTCGGAGCAAAGGCAGGCGTCAGCTCCACCGTATTCGCCGGGTCCGCACAGAACACCGCGACCGCACACACCGCCACGCCGCCCAGCAGAAGCAGGGCAAACAGAACCTGCAGTCCCGCTGCAAGCCGCTTGCCGTACATACAGACCAACCCGCAGATCACGATGGCCGCAACAGATAACATCACTTCCCCAAAGAAAACATCATAGCCGAAGATCCGATAATGAAAACCGAACTGGAATGTAGTCCCCAGCAGATTCCTGCTGATCAGTCCCAAGGCCGATGCATTGGCCCAGATGATCGCCACATAGACTAGGATCAGGAACCACGCGCTCATAACCCCGTGGTCATACCCAAAAGTATTGATCGTGTATGTCAATGTGCCGCCGGCATCCGGATACTTGTTCATCAGATAGTGATAGTTGATCCCGATGATGAACATGACCACCGCGCCGATCAGAATCCCCAGCACGGTTCCAAGCGGTCCCGCTGCCGGAAGAAAAGTCGTCCCCGGCATCACAAACGCTCCCCATCCCACTGCGCAGCCGAAAGACAACGCCCACACCGAAAGCGGCGAGAGATAACGCTCTAACCCTGCCCCTTCTTTTTGTTCTGCTCTACGCCCCAAACTTCCTGCGTCTGCCAAAATAACCTCTCCCCTCTTTGGCTTCCGGCTTCTCCATCCGCTATCTGCTGCGCATCCTGCGCACAAACAGCTTCAGCCGGTAATACCAGTAAAACTTCAGATCCGATCCCGCCTGCATATAGATCAGTTCCTGTTCCTCCGCGCCGGTAAACCGCTGAAAATAAGGATTCAGCCGAAAACCGGGGAACTTCACCTTTACGCCCCGCCGCAATTCCTTCACAAAGGAAAGCTTCGGATGCTTCACACCGGACATATAAGAAAACAAAGTATTCACATAATAAAGTTCCGTAAAGCGATATTCAATCTCGTCATGATAGGTATCCAAAAATCCCCGCCACTTGCATTCGCCATACAGGAGCTCCGCGGCCTTCATGCGGTCCCTGCATTTCTCCTCCGTGATATGATGCACCGTGGACACATTGTGCTGGTAATAATAATACAGGGGCTCTTCCACCCGCTCAAAGTGGGTAAAATACAACGACCACACCGGTCCGGCACAATTGTCCTCGTAGAAGATACCCTCGGGAAAACTCAATTGATTCTCTTTTATCACCGAATGCTTATAGATCTTAATGACCATGCTCCCGGAGCGCATCAGAAGGCTCTTGTGCTTCTCTTCGTCCAGCACGCCGGTCTGGGATGCATCGTTGTTGGAAACGACTTCCCCTACTTCCATGGTATGTTCCGTCACCAGGTTGTAGTCACAGCCCACCATGTCAGCACCGGTTTCTTCCGCCTTGCGCAGCAGCTTCTCGTAATAATCCGGCGTCACCCAGTCATCGCTGTCGATAAATCCGATCCACTCACCCTCCGCCACCTTCAGGCCTGCGTTCTTGGCTCCGCCTTGGCGGCGGTTGCGCTCGTTGTGCAGAACCTTGATCCGCTGCCCATATTTGCGCTCAAATTCCCGCAAGATCTCCAGGGAATTGTCCGTGGAGGCATCGTCCACAGCGATGATCTCATAGGGCTCCCGCAGGGTTTGGTTGACCAAGGAATTCAGGCAATATTCCAGTTTTTGATCTGCCGCCATATTATAGACGGGCACGATAATACTCAGTTTCATAAGGTCCCCCGCTCTATGGTCACCTTCCCGTTCTCTACGCGGTACACCAGATCACACTTTTCAATGGTCTGCAATCGATGGGCAATAATCACCAGCGTCTTCCTGCCGTGCAGTCTGTTGATGGACTCCATGATGGCCGCCTCTGTGTCATTATCCAGCGCGGAAGTCGCCTCATCCAGGATCAGCACCTCCGGGTCATTGTAAAGCGCCCGGGCAATACTGATACGCTGGCGCTGTCCGCCGGAAAGCCGGATCCCCCGCTCACCGATCTTCGTCTCCAGTCCGTCCGGAAGCGTCTTGATAAATTCATCCAGCTGCGCCTCCCGCAGAACCTCCCAGACCCTTTTCTCATCAATCTTTTCCTCCGGCACACCGAACGCCACATTCTTGCGGATTGTGTCATCCAGCATGAAGATCATCTGCGGGATATATCCCACATTTTTCAACCACTTCCGGTAATTCTGCCGGATGTCCTCACCATCCGCCAACACCTGCCCGGTCCGCAATTCCAAAAGTCCCAGCAGGATATCCACCACCGTACTCTTACCGGCCCCCGTAGTGCCCACGATACCCACGGAAGTCCCCACCGGCACGATCAGACCCGCGTGATCAAAGATCAGCTTGTCCGTCTCCGGATAGGCATAGGTAATATCCTTTAATTCAATTGATTTCTTTACCGGCAGCTTCTCATTCTCATCCGTGGCAAAGGACATGTCCACCTTTTCATCGTCAATCTCATCCTGTAGATTGTCGCTGACGCCCATGAAGAACGGCTCAAAGTACGCAATGGAATTGATCTGATTGTTGATGCGGTTCACGCAGGGCAGCAACACAAAGGCCGCCGCTGCCAGCGTGGAAAACACCGCCAGCATATTTTCCGTGGATACGCCGGCAATCACCATATAGATCATATATCCCACCATCGTCGCCACACAGACCGTCTCGATCAACAGCTTGGGAATATTATTGTACAGGCTGTATTTCTGTACCGCATTCACATAGCCCTGCCCGCACTTTTTGTACTCGTCCACAAAATACTGCTCCTTGCCGGCAACCCGGACCTCTTTCATGCCCTGCACCGTCTGGGAGATCCATTTAAACAGACTGCTGTAATAGTCCTGATTGTCCTTTCCGGCCTTGTACATAATGGGCTTCAGTACCGCCTTTACGCCGAGCATCAGCACTACCATCACCACCGCTAACAGAACTGTCATGGTCCCGTTGGTCATAAAGCAATAAGTAATGATAAACAGAGAAACGACTCCGTCCGACATCATCTGCAATAACGCCAAGATCAATGCGTACATATTGTTCACATCGGATGTAATACTGCGCTGCACCACCGCGGTATCCGTATCCGACCGCAGATAAAACTCATAGCTTCTGCGCAGATAATTGCGCATCATGCGCTCCGAGGTGCGAAACTGGTTTGTATAGATAAACGCAAAGGTCAGCTTCTGCTGCACATACAGAAATAGGTTTTTTACAATAAATGTCGCGATCAGAAGCGCCATGATCGTCACAGCAAAGGTCTCATAATCAGGACTGCCGAACCACCGATAGATCGTGGAAGCAATCCGGCTCTTCTCTATGGCTTCCGGGTCGATGACAATATTCACCACCTGCACCAAAAGCCCCACGCCGGCTGTCTGCAGGAACGCACCGATGACCATGAGGAACATCAGCCCCACCATGGTCGTCTTCTGCTTTCTATCCAATAAAACATTTAGCTTCTTTATGATCTGAAACATATCTTTTTACGCGTCCTTAATTCGTTTTATGCCAACCTGCTCATTCTGCCTGTGAATCAGCGGATCTTCATACAGATCCATGAAATCCTCACCCAGCCGGTCTATCTCATCCGCAAACTGAATCGCCTTGATCTCCGTCAGCACCGTCACCGCTTTTTTAAAATGCAGGTTCGGGAAATAATTCAACACCTCCATAGGTACCGTGGCGTCAAACTGCGGATACTGCGGAAACAGCTTTCTGTAATCCAGTTCATCCCTTGGGTGCGGCTTGATAAAGATCGTCCCCTCCGCCTCATATTTCTTCACAATATCACGAAAAATCTTCTCCCGCACATCCAAAGTACACAGCGGGTCCGTCAGGATCAGGATCTTGTCTCCCACCTTGCTGCTCTCTTCAATCTGTCGCTCCAACTCCTCTTTATCCCGGATAAACGCCCGCAAAAGCAGCTGCTTGTCCTCGTCGGTCAAACGCTCCGCCAGCGCCAGCCTCGGCTCCTCAATATACTGCGGACAGGGATACTGGATCAGGGAGATATTGTTTACCTCCATGTCGATGCAGTACTTTCCGTATCCGTTCTGGACAAAGATCAGGTTCAGCTTGCGGGACAAAAAAACCTTCAGACCGAAGTGTCCCCTATTATCATACCGAGCCGCATCAAAATTCTTCAGACAGTTCAGCCCATCCTCCAGCGCATGATAATAAATGCGGTTCTGATTCAGGTAATACCCAATGGGGTCGGAGTCGCAAAAAACATAAATATCCTTATATTGCCTGAAATCCACCGGCACAAAAGGAGCCTCCAGTTTTGCATACAGCCTGGTAAAACGGATGCGGTACCACAGATTCCACGGGAAACCGACACGCCGCTTTCCCTCGGAATTCCCCGCACCCTGCCGCAACCTGGCAAGTTCCGGAAAAAAATCCTCCCGCTTCTCGTCAAATTCAATGACTTCCTCGAAAAAGCCGGTACGCTCCACCCGCTCCTTCAGAGTCTCAAAATTGTTGGAAAGCTTTGACAAAACAAGGGTCGCACCGCCGAAATCCCGACCTTCGGCCTCACAATTTGCGCGCAATTTCAGTTCTTTTAAAAAAGTCACATATACATGATAGTATGTGTGGCAAACATATATTCTATCTTTCATGGTATTCTCCCATAATATTTTACCACAAAATTCCTCTTACGTAAAATATTACGGTAAATTTTAAAAAAATCCGGCAGAGATTTGCTCCCTGCCGGATTTTATTGTCTACCCCTATGTTCTCATCTTATGAAACAGAATTCTTTCCTTGCTTCTCCATCATTGTATAAAATACCTGTTTCTCGTCATACTCCGGTGCAAATGCTTGAGCAAGCTCAGAGATCCATCTGATCTCGGCGATATCCTCCTCCAGCTCATCTGCAATCATTTCCGCATTTTTCCCTTTCCGTAGCTTCCTACATACCAGGGATACTTTTAGCTCTGCTTTTCCTTCTGCTTTTCCTTCTTCCCATGACTCGTTCCGGATCGTCTTGTCATGCAGCTCCTGATCAAATTCAAAAATACTCATACTGATCACCTTCGCCTTCTCCCGCAGCAGGAAATCCCGCAGGATACCATTTTGTATGCATTCATCCACGGCTGTTTCCACCGCTTCCAGCAAGGGCATTGCCCTTTCATACTTTCTGACACACTCTACATACTGCACATATTGCAGCAGCGTGGGGCACTTCCGCTTCAACTCCTCATTGTAGCCCGGATTAATATTCAGCTGTAGAACCTTCAGCTCCAGATTCGGGCTCTCGCTCTCTGTGCCGCCCGCGCCCCCTGTATTCTCTCTACTATAATAGGCATCCGACAACCTTTGCTCCAACCGTTCCGGCGGTGCTCTCTTTCCGTTGTAAAACGTTATGAACCGTGGTGCCGGAAGCTGAATCAGACTGCTCGAATAAATATCCCGTCCTGCCGTCAATGTTTCGAACTGTTTCGCCACATACATCAAATCCCGCAACGGCATATTCGGGCAAATTGTACTTTGCTGCTCATACAGACTCAGCCTCGTATCAAGAATGAACGATACATCATTCTTCATTGACATGTAAATAGCCTGTTCCAAAGTCACCACCCGGAGCAGCCCGGGATCTGTATAATCCCCGTCATTCACCGCGTTATACAATGCAAGCAGTTCTTTTTTGTCGCGATATAGCATGCGAAAAATTGTGTCTTTGTACTCTCTCACAACTGCCGGTTTAGCTGCACGCTTTCCCGGCTTATTTTGCATGCCGGACTTTCGTTTCTGTTTCTTCATTCATTGTCCTCCTGTGATAGATTTTGCATTTCAGTTTCATCTCAGGAGGTTCCATTCTTCTTTCGTGACTGATCAGAAACTCCCGCTTTATCGTTTGGGAATAAAAAGCAAGAATTTTCCGAAAAATCATCGATATGCGATAGACGCCTTAACGGCAATGAGAAAATTTGCTTTTATGCTATAACTTTATCACAAAAGGGACAATGTATAAAGCATAAAATAAAAGATCCGGCAGAGATTTGCTCCCTGCCGGATCTTACTATTATTTTTACTTATTGTGTTTTAGATCTTGATCTTATTTCTGCTTTTTTCTGCGGAAGAAGATCACTTCGCCGCCGATGAATGCAACCATCGCGAAGATCGCTACGATCACGATTCCATACGGGAACGGTGTTGCCTGCGGTGTGATCAGCAGATCTGCAACTTCCTGCTCGAGCTGCTTCTCCACCTGCTTCTGCGTAAAGTCTGCAATCGCTGTCTCAGGAACTTCAGGAACAAATTTAGAATCATCAGCTGTCTTAGGGCTTGCCTTGCTGCCGTTCTTGGTAACGCTGCTCTTGGTTCCAACAGTGCTGCCATCTTTCACTCCTGCCAGACTTCCCTTCGGTCCGTATACAACCGAGTAAGCTGAGAATTCACCGGAAGCAACCGAAACTGTCAGCGGATCATTATCCTGATCTTTCAGCAGTTTTGCAACGCCATCATGCACATAGATCACACCGAAGTCATAATTGCTCGGGTTCAATCCATCCGGTGTTGCAAACATCAGGCTGAGCGGACTCTTGAGGTCTGTAACTCTCGCCAGTTTTACGCCGTTTGCAGATACCCGATAAACATTTACATCAAAGAAGCTCGATACTGTCAGATTATGCTGTGCAGCCAGTGCCTGGATCAGCTTCACTGCCGGGCTATTCATCTGGAGACCTTCAATTGATACTTCAAGATAATCACTTCCGTTGATCTCTGCTGCTGCCTTCGCTTCACCAATAGCAGTCGTCACGATCATTCTGGTTGATGTAGTATTCTTGATAGGAAGCGTGCTGTATCTGTTGCCGGAAGATGTGGTTACGTATGCTTCGTCCTCCTCATCGTTGCCACCATCACCATCATCTGCCTGTGCCTCCTGATACTTTAAGAAGTCACCACGGACAATATCTCCGTTTTCATCACGCTGATAGGTTTTCTTCAAATTCATATAATCCGAATACTCAGCCAAACTTACAAAATTATTTGCAGTAAGCAATGTGCCTTCGCTGTTGTAAGAAGTCTTTGTCTTGCTATCCCACAGGAAGTTCTTTGTTGATTTAAAGTTTCCATTCTTTACAGTACTATTGGAAAGATCCGTTCCTGTACTCTTACCATCCATAAGCGCCATGTCTGCAATATGATCATCCGCGAAAGAATAGAAACCATCCACCACGAGTTTATCCGGCGTTGCATTTGTATAGATATGCAACTCTACATTCTCGCCTCCGTTATTATATCCAATACAATCATATGCATTAAATATAGGATCGGAGTTATTGGTAAATCCATTTGCAGCATTACCAAATGCGATACTGTTATGAATCTCATGAGCAACCGGCTGTCCGCTTCCGCCTAACTTGAAGCCATTGCCATCACCCTTAGTTTTTTCAAGTTCTCCGGCAGCATTAGTACAGAAACCATTGCCATATGCGATACAGTTAATAACCTTAACTTCACCGATCAAAGATGCCTTTGCAAACAAATCCCAACCATCATCCGCATTGTTATGTGCAATACATCCGCGGAACTCATTGCCAACGCCTACTGTAAGTTTTGCTGCAAAACCATCTGCATTATTATCGGAAGCATCGCGGTTGTCATAGGAATCACAATTCAATATTGTATTGTAGGAAGGCCACTTGTCAATCGTCGTTGCTGCATCCGTACGGCTGATCTGGAGACCTGTATCGGTATTCTTGTATGTCTTACACAGTTCAATGGTATTGTGATTACCACCGACTCTCATACCGGTACCTCTTGTTACACTGATTCCTTTTACATGCCAGTAATCACCGGATACGTTAAATGTGCTGCTTCCTCCGGCAAAGTCAAATACTACTCCGTCTAAACTGCTGTATGCAAACAAATTCTTCGGTTCAGATGCCGTACCGTTATTGCCATGAGGAATTTCTACCATATGCTTGAATGTATAAGTTCCGTCAAGCGCATATATAGTCTGCCCCGGCTGACAATAAGCAATTGCTGTCTCAACATCCAAAGGATCTTCTTTGGTTCCCTTCGCTGTACTCTTACCACTAGGTGATACAAACAGTGATTCATATTGTTTTACAGTAATTGTTACATTCTTGTTCAGCTTTTTCTCAGCACCTGTGGCAATCTTTATATCTTCGGTTTCCTCTGCTTCAAAAGTCAACTGAACAGGATTTGCCCCCATCGTAAGAGTTAATGGATATTCATACTCACCAGGCGCTGTAATCTGATCTTGCTTTACTACTGTCTTTCCGTTATGTACCACAGTGAGCAAACCAGCTGTATTAGTTGTAACCTTTAGTGTATAATCTGCCTGTGACCACTCGGTTAAGGATGTTACATCAATTTCCGGAGTTACCGGCTCTGCCTCTTTCTCTCTCTGAGGTGCATCCGATACTGCCTTTGTTTTAGTAAGTTTAATTGTGCTTGTGTCAATCGAAATTTTTGCTCCACGAGCTGCCATAAATCCAACATAATACTTAGAAGAGTTGACAGCTGTAAAGGTATCAGCCGGCAGATATACCATATCCATACCATTCTCAATATCGACATCTGCATAGCCAATCGGCAGATTCTCCGCAGCACTTAAGCAATTGCTGTTGTCACTCTTATCCACCATACTTACCCATACGCCTGTATTATCTTTCTTTACAGTCATTGTAAAGGTCTTCGGTGCATCTTCCTTAATCTGATATTTAGTCAAATTATCTGTATCTTTATTAAGTTTTGCATATTTTGCTACATTAGTGAATGTATCCGGTGTATTATCGGAATATCCATATCTTCCGAAGAAATTGTATCTTCCAAAATATCCACCTACACTGATCGCATTGGAATAGAATATGGAAGAATCCTTGTCTGTTCCAATATCATCTCTCACCATGATACCAAAGCCTTCCTGATTATCAGGCGATGACTTTGTTATGAAATAATTTACGGTTACATCCGCTGTCAATTCAAAGTTATCCTCAGGATCAATCTCTGTATAGTAATATGCAATACCATCCTGTGCAGCATCTGTTACTTTACCTTTACCTTCGCCCTGTTCTACAGTGATTGTCGTTCCGTCTACAGAAGGCTCTTTATCCTTGTCAATCGACTGACCAAATACAATCGACTTCCAATCGTCTTTATTGAACCCACTCTCTGTACTTTCCACAACAGAAGCGACATAGGTAGCTTTCAAATTCTTACCTGACTTTGATTCAGAAACGGTGATTGTATATTCTCCAATTGTATCTGCCTTGTATGCAGAAGAATCAACAGAATACTCAGTAGCCGTCAACAACTCGGTATTGCCACTTTCTCTATAAATAGTCAATGCAATTCCTGTTGCATCAAAAGCCTCTCCCTTTTTGAAGGTACTCTTCGTAGGATAGGTAGAAATTTCGAGCTTTTCATATTCATCGTTCTTTACAACCAAATCATATGTAGCACTCTTTGTCACACCTGCAACAGTATATGCTACGGTATATGTCTTAGTCCCCGATGTAGTTACATCCACATCCGCAGCAGGAGTGATAGCCACGCCCGACGCTGTCATATCAGATATAACCTCAGACGATCCATCGCTGAAATTAGCTGTAATCTTCAGTCCATCTTTATATGAGCCGTTTTCCGGAGTAACACCCTTATAATATGTGGTCTGGGTCGGACCGGAAAGGGTAATGTTTGTGAGTGTTGCATCAGAAATTGTAACCTTAAAGGTATCCGATTTCGTCACGCCTCCATAAGTATGAGATACTGTAACAACTTTCTCTCCTGCACTTGTGGAATCAAAACCATCAACCTTGGTGACAGATCCAACACCTGCAGTCTCGGTACCTGCAACAACATCTTCCAGTGCATAAACCTTGCCGCTGTTGTAGGTAATGGTACCGCCAAATCCCGCCCAGTCAATCTCCTCACCAAGCAAGTAAGTATTCTTGGCAGGCGCATAGTCTACTGTTACATCAGATACTTCTTCAGGCAAAACTGATATTGGAATCTCAATGGAAAGTCCAAGGTAATTCAACTCGATAGCCGTATCACCTGTATTGGAAGCATCAAATTTCTTGACTACAACCTGAGATCCATCAATCGTCTTTTCTTCTCCGCCTACATTGACTACAGCAGAGAATCCTGTCAGATCAAGATCATCCAATGTATTTCCCTGGTAATAAACAACCTTAGCAGGTGCCGTCTTACTTACCAGCGTAACTGTGTCATTGGCAGATTTTGTATCCAAATATACATTTGAATACTCAACCTTTGCAGCTCTTGCCACAAACATGCCGACATGCATAGACGTGTAATCACTTTGCGCCCAATCGGTGATATCTGCTGTCCTACCATTAATCGATGCAGATACCGTACCACCGACACGCTGTAATACCAACTGATATTCTTCACCGGCAACAAGTCCAGTTAAGTCACCTAATCTCTTATAGTCTCTTTCCTCGTCAGTTTCTGCGGTTGTGTACTTATCAGCCTTCCTCACGGTATATCCGGCATACTCTACACTGCCCTGTACATTTGAACCTACAAATACATGACGAAGCGGAGTAGCTTCATCCGTGGTCGAACCAACAGTAGGACGCATCATCAAACCAAATCCTGCCTGATTAGTAGCCGCCCATGTAATAACATTGGCCTTTGCTGTAAGAATAAAGTCGTCTGTAGCCGAAGCTAATTTCTGATTTACAAAATTAATACCATCGTTACCGGATGCCAGTTTACCTTTATTACTGGTTGCCTCAAGGGTAAACACCGTATTATCATCATTTGCGCTATAAGTATTATTCGCTGCTGCCGTACCAGAACCAAATACATTCTGCTCCCACTGAGGACCATGATTCTGGCTCCAATCCGAAACAGACGACAGATCTAACGCAGTAGTAATATGATGTACCGGCTCCCATGTGCCCAGATAGGTTGCATCATTCGCAGGGTCGGCAATCTTTTCCCCATCCTCCTGTGTAAGCTGGTAAATGGATGGACTATTCTTTGCATAATCAGAATAAAAATATGCATCACTTGCCACATCAAGTGTTGTTCCGATTACATTTCCATACTCCTTGTAAGTCACCTTCTCCGGAGTCACACCGCTCATGTCAGTCCAACCAGTGGCAAGGATCAGATCACTCGATGCAATCTTTGTTCCGACAAATTTCACTTCTGCATCCGCACTCCAAGGTCTTCCATAATAACCTGCCTTAACAGAAAATCCAGCAATACTGTTGGCGGTAATTTTGCATCCTCTGAATAAATATTTTCCTCTGTTTACAGCTATATATCCTTCTTTAGAATCTCCGGTGTAGCCCAGCCATCTCAATTCACAATTATCAAAAATTGCTTTGCCCGCATCTCCAAATATATAGTCTGTCTGACCTACGATCACGCAATCATTGTAATAAGAAATACCCTTATCTGTATACAAGGTATCCTGACTGCTTATAAAAGTACACTGATAAAACTCAGCTTTATCAGCATCAACTGCCACTGCAGTTGCGCGTTCAACAGTATCTTTTCCTGTCACAACAGTTCCTGCCTTGCGCTCTACCGTTGCAACCGCCCCATAAGGATTTGTGCTATCGGGATCAATCACAGAATCTCCGATTTCTTCATCGCATACATACTGATTAAATGTATTAATGAAAGTAATGCCTTCCGCCAGGAAGCCGTCTGCATGAACACGAACTGTTGCTCCCCATCTATCAGCATAGTTGGATTCATATTTATCATTCGCCAACTTCTCATCGTAAAAACCCCTGCCATTTGTTCCAACTTTTATGCTGTAATACTTATAAGCAACCCCATAATACCAGCGAATAACAGGTTTCTTGCCTGTTGCTGCCACCATCTTGATATTCGGGGTATCTACAATCACCTGCTCAACATATTCGTCATCCTGAAGTTCAATTGTAACATATTCACCATCACGCGGCATTGCTTTTGCTGCCAAAAGAGCTTCCCCAATGGTCTTATAATCGTTACCTTCTCCCTTACCAACCTTTAATACAGACTTGAACTCGACAGATGAATCATCTTTTTCTGGAGCATAAAACCACACATCATTTGTAAATACCTCTGTTCCTGTTCCGGTTACTGCTACATTGTCATATACTGTATAGCCATCTGCGCCAGTCCATTCTGCGCTTGTTGTATAATTTCCATTATTCAAGTTGACTGTATATGTCTTTCCATTAATGGTCGCATTTGTTGCACTATTTGACTTTTTATTGGTAAACGTCAATTTGGTAACATTCGCGCCCTCAGGAAGTCCTTTAAATGTACCAGTCACAGTATGTGCCGGTGTCTTGGAAACTTTAATGGTATATGTAGATGAGGGCACTCCATTTGTCAGATCCAGCGTTTCCTTATCTATCATGAGTGTATCATCGTCAATACTCACAGAATATGTGTATCCCGACTTCATATCCACAGAAGTCGCATCTGCACCTACTGTATACTGAGTTCCTGTCCGGTCATTAGTAAATGTAATCTTCGCGCTACCCAGGCTCTCTCCTGTAAAAGTAATTGGTACACTTACAATCGGCTTCGGCAGTTCAAAAGTTACACCTACAAATATCGCCTTGGACCCCTGCGCATAAAAATACCATTCTTCGCCTGCAAGCACTTCAACCACATGAGGCTCATTTCCCGGAAATGCCGTTGAGCTTACAGCTGGAGTTTTTTCATCATCCTTCGTAATATAGAAAGGCTTTCCGGCAGCTTCCATACCATATACAGTTATGGTTCCATCTGCCGGTGCAGTTACTTTCATAAAAGCACCCTTTTTAGGAATCATACCGTTGGGATTTGTCTTATTATCTTCCAGTCTGGGATTATTTTTACCTTGAATGCCCCAATAATCCTTTCCGTTTATCGTAATAGGATTTTTGTTGGCTTTAGGCATATCCTCATTTATATAAATGGGATATGCACCGTAGTTTCCAGCACTTACATTGGTTTCCCCATCAGGGTTAAACCATACTTCAAATTCCTGAGTTGTAGCTTCTTTTACTGTTACTGAATAAACCTCTCCGGTAACATCTCCTGCCGTTGCAGTAATATTTGCAATACCGGCTTTAACGCCTGTCACCGTCCCGTCAGAAACAGTGGCAACCGTAGGATCACTTGATGTCCATGTAACTGTTTTGTCCGTAGCGTTCTCGGGTGCAACTGTTGCCGTCAACGTAATAGTCTTGCCAACCTCAACAGTAGTTTCGCTTCCATTGATCGTCACACCTGTCACTGCCACCTCCGCAGGTGCAGGCGCAACAACAAGACTATTGATCGTGATTCCATTATCCGCTCCAGCGAGGAGATATGTCTTTCCACCTTCGAGCACACTAGTAGAATAAGTTACATTAGTACTCTCATTGGCACTAGATGATCCTCCCTCTGTCAAGTCTGTGCTGCCTTCATAAAGGCATAACGTAGCTGGAGAAGCGTTTTTGGAAGCATAAGATAATGAAAGTTTAAATTTCTTCCCTGCTTCTTCAGAAGACAGATCAATCTTTATCGCTTGCTTGCCAGTACTTCTGGTTATTTTACCATTAATTCTAAATAAACTTCCATCATTTTTTATTATGAATTGTTTATCTCCGCCAACCCCTTGATAGCTAAAAATCCCCTGCGTAATTACCGCTCCTGAAAGCAGTTGATAATATCCTGTGGCTTCATCATTTTTCCACTTATCAGTATTTGTCGCATCATTAGCCGTCAGAGACGTATCAAATTCATAGCTTGTCTCATTGGACTCCTCTGCTTTAACCTTTGATACCCCGCCGCCATACAGGTTCGTGGGCACCAATCCGACTACCATCATGACAGTCATCAATATGGCAATCGCTCGTTGTCTCATTCTCCGTTTCATAATATTACCCTCCATTCTTTTTTGGACGAGAGAACATAAATTTGCTTTAACAGTAGCATTTTTTCCCAACAAAATCTAGCGGTTTGTCCGAATTTACAGCATTTTCTCCCTATTTCACATTTTCCGGAAGCAGTTTTTGGGCAAATTGCCAAACAGATTTCCTACACCTGAGTTCCGACGTTGCCTAATCTCAAAACAGTCCGCAACCCCTTGTGGTATGCGGAATTTTTTTGTCAATATTTTGTATTTTCTGTTCGGCTTATTATGGTTTGTGTGTTGTAATATAAGGTACGGAGGGCGGTTACTATGTACCTATATAAGCAAAAACTGAAGGATGGCGACACTTATCTTGCCATTAAAGAAAAGTATTATGTTCCCAACAAAGGAACCCGAGAAAGAACAATAGAGAAGATCGGACGTCTTAGTGAACTGGTCAAAAAATGGATGACCCTGTTTCCTATTACACACAGTATGCAAAAGATCTCACTGAAAAATCCAAGGGAAGACCCGCGGCCTGAAGACAGAGTTCAGCACTGACTAGATCTTCCGCCTGCTCACTTTTTCCAGGGTGCTCTACCCGGGCTCCAAACGGGCTGCCCTGAACAATAAGGATGTCTACTTTGAGCCTTTTGATGACTTTTCCCTTGATGATGTTTACCATGCCCTTGACATCATCGCCGAAAACCAGCAGGAACTCCAAAAATGGATCTTCAAGCATTCTTCCAAAATATGCGAACGGGATCTTTCCAAGTCCTACTTTGACTGTACGAACTACTATTTTGACATCGGATGTCCGGACCTGGATACCCTGGACGAAGACGGATGCCCAGTTGACAAAAACGGCAACCCCGTCCCGCCAAAATACAGGAAGCGCGGTCCTGAGAAGAACCACCGCCCCGACCCTATCGTGGAAATGGGGCTTCTCATGGACAGGAACGACATTCCGGTCGCGTATGATCTCTTTCCGGGGAACGAATCCGAAAAGGTTCACCTGCCAAAAAGACCGTCACGGTCGACCAGAAGCAGATGGTCTATTACTCCGAGAAATATGCCAAACGGCAGAGAGAGGAACGCGCCGCGATGGTGGCACGCGCGAAGGATCTGATCAGCCACCCGAAAAAATATGACCGGGTAACCTCAAAGGGAAGTTCCGCCTATGTCCTGAACATTGCATTTGACAAAACAATCGGCGAGATCGTTGAGGGGAAAGAACTGGAACTGGATGTTGCCAAGATCGAGGAAGAAGCAAAGTATGACGGATACAATTCCATTGTGACCGGTGAGCTCCAGATGAGTGATGAGGAAATGCGGGAAGTATATAGGGGTCTTGTAAGGATTGAAGATACATTCAAAGTGACCAAGACGCACCTCCGCTCACGTCCGGTGTATGTATGGACAACAGAACATATCGAGGCACATTTTGCCACATGCTTCATGGCACTCATGCTGGTCCGGCTCCTGGAAGCAAAGCTGGATCACGAATTATAAAGATTGGAAAAGTATTTCATTTTTATGTGTTTTGCCCCAAAAAACAAGCTTGTTCTTGTCCATTTTTTACAATGAATAAGGCATTTTCACGCTTTTCTTCTCTGCTTTTCGCCTTCTCCCGCAGATGCATAGACTGCCGCTACAATCTCCGGATCCTCTCCCAAAAATTCTGCGATTTCGTCCACTGTACGCCCTTTGGCTTTGTTCTGGCTAACCAACTCAACTATATGATTTGCCTTGCCCTCTTGTCTGCCCTCTTGTCTGCCCTCCTCCCTGACATACTCATCCTCAGCCCAGCGATCGCGCCTCTCCTTCAAGCTCTGTTCGAAACTCCAGCGCAGCGCCCGGGGCAGGCTCAGACGCTCCAGCACCTCTACCGCTTGAAATAACCCTGCACTAATGCTTTTGATCATTCCTAATTCCTCCTTCGTCTGCGCATTGAATAGCTGAATCCAGCCATCCACAGGATCTTCTCCGAACAGTTTCTTTTTCAACTCAACGATATGCATTTCAAAAAGATCCGTCAATTCTCTTCCTTGCTTATCTTTCAAAGTGTATACCGTGTGATACTCCGTTCCAGACACCAGATTAAAGTCCAAAATGCTGATTGTGATGCACCTTTTCAGCTTGTCATAATTTTCTCCGACCCACAAATCGTCCGTATACAAATGTGCCAGATCCAATATTCCGAGCTTCTGCTTCCTGCCTTTCTTACGCAAGAATGGCGATATAATCTGCACAGATCTGATCTTTTCCTGCGGTATCCCTACCACATCACTGACAAACTGC
>ODAI013644585.1_pt1 | contig 48520 bp, 43 predicted proteins | sample 1539321 | NCBI WGS metagenome assembly ODAI01 (sample SAMN02144231, study PRJEB22623) | gut metagenome | biome: sheep rumen | host: Ovis aries | place: New Zealand
AATATCCATAGAATCCAACATCTGATCGTGAAATTCTCGATCACTGATCGCTCCACAGTACTGCATAAGACGACCTGCCAGAGGGGATTTTCCGTGATCAATATGTGCAATAATGGAAAAATTCCTTATAAACTTCATTGGTTTCTCAACTTTCCGCCCAAATTCTCAATATATCTCACGATTTTGCCTGAAATTTCAGCGGCTTCATCCTCCGTCAAAGTTCTACTGACAGCGTCCAATCTAACGGTAATCCCAATGGATTTTTGAGTAGAATTTATCTTGAAAGAATCGAAAATATCGACACTGGCGATAAGGTTGTCCAGTTTGTAAACACCGCCGATCATTTCTCCGATAGCATCTTTTTCATTGAAAATAAAGGAGAAGTCTCTTTCGATTTTCGGAAAAATTTTATTGCTGTATTCTCTCTGCCTCTTTTTTTTCACTTCATTGATCGCAGGAAGAATCTCGAAAGCCATAACTCTTTCCGAAATTCCGAAAAGTTTATTGATTTTCGGATGCAGCTCACCGAACCAACCCAACAACTTCTTTCCGAGATATACCGCCCCACTTCTGGACGGGTGATAGTAGGATGGAACACTTGTTTCTATTTTAACGTTTTTGGTATTAATGCCGTAAAAGCTCAATACCGCAAAGAAATCTTTTTTAACATCAAAGACATCGTAGCTTCTCTTTTTGTTCAGCCAATTCCTGGAATTCGCCGTCCCTATTCTGACTCCTGAAATATGATTCTCCTGTTCACAAGAATTCGCAAAGACATGGCCTATCTCAAAAATACTCGCTGTCTTTTCTCCGTAGTTCAAAGATAACACCGAGGTCTTTAACAAATTCGGTAATAAAGAAGGACGCATAACCTCGAAATCTGCCGTAATCGCATTCAATACTAGAATCAGTTTGCGATCCTCTTTAAATGCTTCAGCAAATTCTCTTTTTGTAAAAGAATATGCAACAACCTCAGACATATTTCGGGAAGCAAACAACTTTCTCAAATTCGAGAGCTGATTAAAATCACTCAAAAGAGGATCTTCTCCTAGAGAAACCATAGACAAAGGTTTTTCCTGAACATTATTATATCCGTTAATACGCAACACTTCCTCGATCAGATCTTCTTCAATCAATAGGTCATGTCGCCAAGACGGAACGAAAAAAGTCGCAGACGCATCATCCTCTGAAATTAACTCAAGCCCTAATTTTGTGAGAATTTCTTTAACTCTAAACCAATCAATGTCACACCCGGATACACTTCTAAGCTTTTGCTTTGTTAATTTAACGGATATTCTCGTACGATCAGCTCCACTGATAGTGAAAATTTCTCCTGCAGTCCCTCCACAAATATCAATTATCATGCGAGATACTTGCTCCAATGCATGGATACAGCCATCGCGATCAATACCTCTTTCAAACCTGGTTCGCGAATCACTGATCGCATCAAGATATATCCCCGTCCTAGCTATACACTCTGGATCAAAGTATGCCGACTCAATTAAAATATTCTTCGTATTCTCATCGCATGCAATTTTATCTCCACTCTTAATTCCAAGCAGGCAGAGCGGTTCATGATTATCATCTTCCGAAATCAGAATACTTGAATTCAAAGTGTATTGCTCGCCTTTAAAGTCCGAAAACCTTTCGTTCTTATATGAAAATCTGATATTAAGATTGCCTTCAATTTTATCTAAGTCATAAATTTGGAACGGAGATCCACAGTCCAACATGCAATAATTTGAAATATCAACCACCGCTGAAATACTGTTCACACCAGCATTTTTCAGTGCGTCTTTCAGCCACTTCGGTGACTCTCCGTTCTTCAAACCGCGAATTACTCTGAATGACATTTGGGGAGCATAGCGAAAAACAGCAGCATTTTCATAATCCACCCTCGTAGAAATTGTGGAATCAACTTCACAAGGCTTAATTTCTCTGTCAATAAATTTTCCGACACCGTAAGCCGCTAAATCACGAGCTATTCCTTTTACCGAAAAACAGTCTCCGCGGTTTGGTGTTATGGAAACATCAAAAATTCCGCCATCGAATCCAAGAACATCAGCCACTGAAGTTTTCAAATCAGTTCCGACCGGCACCTCGATAATCCCATCACAAGATTCTTCTGTTTCGATCGCCAATTCATCGAATGAGCACATCATTCCTTGACTTTCAATGCCTCGAATCTTACTTTTTTTCAGCACTTCGTTTGAAGCAGGAATTACAGCCCCGGGCATAGCCAAAATCGCAATCAACCCTTCATGAGCATTTGGTGCTCCACAGACTATCTGATACTCATTTCCATCGCCATCAACAACTGAACAAATCTGCAATCTGTCCGCATTTGGATGTCTTTCTGCTTTTTCAATCCTCACCAATTTAAAATTTTTGAAACTGATCTCTGGGTTTAAGAGATCATCAACCTCTAACCCGATTGCCGTCAGACTTTCTGCCACCTGCGTAATATCTTGATCAGTTTCTAAGTACTTTTTCAGCCAATTAAATGAAAATTTCATCTCATTCTCCTAAAATTCCATCGGAGAAAATCCGAAAGTTTCTCTCCATTTCTCATTTGATTCAAAATAACTTCGCAGGTCAGGTACCCCATACTTAAGGGAAGCTAAACGCTCGATACCAAGTCCGAATGCAATTCCCTGATACTGCATCGGATCAATACCCCCCGCTTTCAACACATTCGGATGAGATACTCCGCAACCGCCAATTTCCAGCCATTTATCCCCCGTACCGAAAACCATTTTACCATTTACAATGCTATAGTTGATATCAACCTCGGCGGATGGCTCCGTAAACGGGAAAAAACTAGGTCTAAACCTCACCAATAATTTCTCAAGGTTAAAGAATTTTTTCAGAATATCCTTGATAAGCCACTTCAATTGGGCCATCCCAACATCTTTTTCCACCACCAACATCTCGACCTGATCGAACATCGGAGTATGAGTCGCATCATAGTCACTACGGAAAGTCCTGCCGATAGTAAAAAATCTCAACGGAGGCTCATGCTTCAACATGTAACGAGTCTCCACCGGCGAAGTATGCGTACGCAACAGTTTGCGCCCGTTTTCGTCTGCAGGCATATTCAGATAAAATGTATCATGCATCGTACGCGCCGGATGATACTCGGGCATATTCATGGTATCGAAATTAAAATGCTCACTTTCAATGTCAGGACCTTCTGCAAAACGAAATCCATATCCGTTTAAAATCGCGGAAATTTCAGAAAAAACTTTACTGATTGGATGAATATAACCGAAAAACTTAGTATCAACAGGCATCGAAACATCTATCACCTCATTATCCAACCTCTTCTCCAGCTCGATCATTTCAAGATTATTTGATTTTATACTCAATTTTTCAATGATTGCGCTTTTTACCTCATTGATCTTCGCTCCGATCACTTTTCTATCGCTCGGAGACAGGTTTTTTAAACATTTCATCTTCTGTGTAAGCTTCCCGTTCTTTCCGAACACAGCAACACGAATTCCTTCCAATTTTTTCAGGTCCTTGCAGCAGTCAATTTCGAAAACACAACTACCAAGCAATTTATCAAGTTCTGCTAACATTTTTTCCTCAAAACTTTTGGGCGATCATACCATAAATTCAGGTCTTCTTGAAGTCTTTCGCAAACAGATTATTCAAGGATAAGGACAAGAAGACAGTATTCTCTGGCAAGAGAGAAATTTGACATTATCGCCTTTTTCCTATATATTGAAAAATGGAGGTGGAAGATGCTTGAGTATTTTAGTCAGATTATTCACACAGTGGTAGATCACCCTGTGGTTGTCGCGGTAATTTCGAATTTGGTCCTTGGGATAATATTCTTTTTGTCTTTCTATCTTCCGAAAAAATTTGTGGATCGTGAGCTGAGAAGAGTACGAAGAAATCCAATGAACAGATTTGATAAAGTTATGGTCTTGCTCGCCGGTATGATTTTTTCGATAATGTTCTGTGTGGTTGGAGCTGAGATTATCTCTGGATGTGTTCCTCATCAAATACCTGATGAGTTTGTTTCTGTGCTTGTCATGTTTGCCGCGCTGGCGGTTTTGTTGAGATCGTTGATAGATTCAAATTTAGTGGAGAAGAAGGAAGTTCCATCTCACTTAAAGTTATATCGCATTTCTTGCATTTCATTTTTAGTTGCTTCGTCGTTTTCGATCTTGTCTACGGTATTCCCGAACTACATTAGTTATGGATTTACTGTTTTTGTTCTGTTGTATTATTTTGCTGAACTGTATACGGAAAGAAAAACCATTGATAGATGTTTTACCTTATTATCTACGCAAGAGTTCTCTGCAGGGATAAAGTTAGTCGATTTTGTTAGTCGTAAATTTATCTTCATTGCATTTTTTGGAATGATTATCGTGCCTTTGATTAACCATAAAAGCAATGTTTCTCTGGATACAATGTTATACGTAAACATTCGCGATATGTTTAGCGTTCTGGTGGGAATGTTCATGCTTCAGGTAACTGCTTCAGCTGTAGTGAATCGTTTTGTGAAGAAACTGGTTAACTTTAGTGAGGAAGATGAGTCTAATAGGGTAGCAAAAGCGAGGAAAACGAATTGGTTGTGGATTTGTGATGCTTTAATAGTAGCATTTTATATATCAGTGGCTGTAGCGGTTCTATGGTTAATCGGCGTTGATGTTCAGAAGTATTTCTTTCATGATGCGATAATCAGCGTGATCGTCATAGTCTTTGGAGGAGTGCTTCTTTTTAATACATTCAGCGAGTTTATGAATTCGCTTGTTGACAAGGCCCAGCCGGGAGACCGTGAAAGAATTCTAACATTTATGCCTATCATTAAGGTTGTATTTAGCATTTCGTTACTTTTTGTTTTAGGATTGACTATTCTGTCGTTGCTGGGGATTCCAATCGCTCCGGTGTTGGCATCTTTAACTGTAGTGTGGGGTGCTATTGTTTGGTCCGCGCAGGACATCACGAAGGGATTTCTTCAGGGGGTCGTTTTCTTGTTTGAAAATAATTTTTACATCGGTGATTGGGTCGTAATCAACGGAAGATCTGGGACTGTCATAAAAATTTCGCTAAGGACGTTAACTTTACGTGATGTTAATGGGGATGAATATGTGATTCCGTACAGCAATGTTGGTGAAATTACGAATCAATCCAGGGGTTACTTTTTACACAATGAGAATCTTTTGGTCGCGCCTGATACCGATGTGGAAAAGGCAAGCAATTTGTTGGTCAGTGTGGTGAACGAGTTAAAAGCTGATCCGCAGTATTCTGAAGTAATTTTCGGAGATGTTAATATAATCGGTGTCAAGACCCTTTCTGACGAAGGTATTAAGATTTGCTGGACACTGAAGGTTCACACTTCTCAGCGTTTGCTTCATTTAGAGATTTACAGACGCTTAATTCCTTTGCTACGTAAAGAAGGAATTTCTATACCTTACAGACAGGCTTACACGGAGCAGCTACTGACGACGAAAGATTGACGAGGCATCATCGGGGTTGTCCGAGATTTGTTTGTCGTTTTTCGGTCGTAGGTATGGGAGTTTGGCGTTGTTGCTTGTTTAGTTTGCAGTTGATCTTAGGAGCCTGGAGGGTCGGAGTCTCGGGGGTGTCGTCTAGCTGTAGTAGATAAGGGGGCTCTGTTGTCCTTTTTGTTCTCTCACTCAGGGGCTGTTTTAATCATGCGAGCAAGTGAAAACTTTCTGGCGTAATTCTGGTGTTAAGATTTTTCATTTTTTTAACGTTTTATTAACGTATTATTGTTACCATGAAGAAAGATAAAATGCTTTGAATTTGATTTTTTGCAAGGTTTAGAAAGAATTATAATTTGCGGAGGCATATGAAATTTAAATTAACACTTTGGGGTTACTTTAAATTCTAATACTGACTCTAAAAAAAAGGTTTTGTCTGTTATTTCGATGGTTAGTGTGATGTCGTAACGGAAAGAGGAAGGTCAAACTGATTCGATGAAGACATTCATCCCGGATAATAGCTGGCTGGTTCTTTCATGAGTTATGACAGTATGTTATGTGATGATGTGGATGGTAACGTGAAGGTTTTTGCTCTTGAACGCACCAGGGGCAGACAGTTGCTGTTATTGTCTGAAGTCACATATGTTTAGTACATTATCTGTCGTAAATAGTAGTTCAAAACCTTTTTTATAGAGGTCCGGGAAACATCATCCCTTCCAAAATAGTTTTTTTGCTGATGAAAAAGTCAAGGGTCGATGTTTTCCGCTGTCGCCTTGAAGGTAATTAGTCAATATTGATTTCACTATCCTCGTGTAATACCATCATGCAGATGAAAGTCGTAAAAAAGGAAATAGTTCTATGAACATCTTGAAAATTTCAGAAGATCGCAAGAGCATTAAAAACAATTTTGATCTATTCATTTTAATATATATTGCTGTTTTTTCACTAATTCCTATACTTACCCGCAACGTGATTCCCTTCGATATGGTAGAAAACTTATATTGGGGTAAAGAATGGCAACTTGGTTACGAAAAACATCCACCACTTTTTGCTTGGATCTCTCAAGTATTTTTTAAACTTTCCTTTTCGGTTCCGGAGTCTCTGTACATTCTAACCCAGTTAAATCTTTTGACTGGGCTGTTATTTATTTTCAAAATCTCCCAGCTTATATACAATGATAAAACTAAATCTTATGCAGCAGTTTTCATATTTATGTCCTCTGCTGCAGCTATTCTCGGAAATGAAAAATTTAATGCGACGACAATTTTATTTTCTCTTCTTCCTGCGGTTTTCTATTACTTTTTGAAAATGGTGAAATTTGGCCGAAAAAAGGATGCCGTTCTTGTAGGTCTTCTCGCCTCATTGGCTTTTATCGGAAAGTATATCTCTCTCTTGTTCTTCGGCTGTATGGGACTTTTTTTATTGATTAACTCCAACGGTCGCAAACTATTCAAAACGCCCCTTCCGTACATTGCTATAGCTATATTTTTATTGGGAATTTCCTGGCATATATATTGGATTCTTTGCAACGATTTCGTCACAGTTCAATATGCGCTTGAAAAGTCAGCATTAGCCAAAAAAACTCCCCTATTTGCCCTGAAATTTTTATTGATGATGGGCTTTTTCTTTATAACATCGTTTGCTGCAGCATATTTTACTTTTCGTTCAAACAACACTCCGACTAAAGGAGAAAATCTATCCAAGATGTTGCATAACGTGAATTTTATATGCAAAAAGAACAATAATTATACAATGGAAGAGCTATTTATAATCACGATAACTCTCGTCCCATCAGCAATTTTATTCCTAGCTGCTCTTTTTACCGGCATGCGTATAGGAAGTTTTTGGGGGGCTAGCATGATGACTACGATCGGAATTTATCTGGTGATCATAAATAAAAAATCACCCGACATCACTTCTCTTTTCAAATTTACGAAATGGATATCTTGTTTCTTCGCTGTCGTTTTAATCGTAAAATTAGGGGTAATGAGACAAATTCTACGAGATTCTCATCCATCTTATGCTATGGATTACAGAGCGATTAGCCGACAAATTGAAAATGACTATTATCGTCTATTTCCTAATCAAAAAATCAAAAACCTCATTTCCGATAAGGATACGACTCCGCTGCATGTTTATTTGACGGACTCCCCTTCATTCTATAATCCAAAAATTCATCGCACACAGGGATTATTCACGGAAAAAGGCAAGAATTTGTCAAATCGCATCGCTACATTTATATATAAAAATTCCAGTGATATTGAGAATTTTAGAAAATTCTATAACTCTGACGTTATTTTTGAAAATGATATTGATATTTTCGGAAAATGGAAACTGCATTACGCTTTTTTTAAAAACGAGTAAATGTTAGCATCTCCACGCTAAAGATTATTCTAATTAGTTTTTTATTGTGTAGATTTTTTTATTCATAGCGATTAAAAAAGACGTGCTTATACGCTATATTTGGAACTGTGTAGAGGAATTAAGTTAAATGAAGAAAATTCTGTTAATTTTATCTGTCGTTGTCGTGTTCAATGTTGACTGTAAAAAAAAGGTATCTCTTAACAAATCCCCATCAAAAAAAACAGTCGCCCTATTCTCAAAACAAAAGTTTGGATTACCAGATGCAAAACAGGCGGTATTGATTGACTTTGATACCGGAGAAATCCTATACGATAAAAACTCCCATGAAAAGTGTGCCCCGTCGTCGATGACGAAATTGATGACCGCCTATCTTTTATTTTCCGCAATAAAAGATAATCGTTTGAAGATGGATGATGAACTTCCTGTTAGCGAAGAGGCCCAGAGCATGGAAGGTTCTCGCAGTTTTTTTAAAGCTGGAACTTATGCAAAAGTGGAAGATTTAATAAGAAGCATAATTGTGCACTCTGGAAACGATGCCTGTACTGTTGTCGCGGAAGCTCTTTCAGGAGATCCGACTATATTTGCCGACGAAATGAATAGAAAAGCGAATGAATTTGGTCTTTCAAACACCCATTTTACAAATCCTTCAGGATTACCCGATGAAGAGCATTACTCCAACGCATATGATTTGGCAATCATTGCCCAACGATTAATAAAAGATTTTCCGGAATATTATTCGTATTTTTCTGAAAAAATATTCACCATCAATGGAATTACTCAACCAAATCGAAACACCCTTTTGGGAAACTCTATGGGAGTTGACGGTCTAAAGACAGGACATACAAACTCTGGAGGATATGGACTTGTTGCATCCACTACGCGTAACGGTAAGCGATTAATTGCAGTTGTAAACGGATGTTCCAGCACGAAATCGCGTGCTTTAGCTTCAAATAATTTACTTGCCCTCGGATATCGAGAATTTACAAATTTCCGAGTGATAAAAGCAGGAACTCCTATCGTAAAACTGAAAGTCTGGCTGGGAGATAGAGGAGAAATCGACGTGTGTACACATGAAGATATAAACATAATGGTTCCGAAAAAATTTCAAAATGGATTAAGAATAGAAGCCAAAATGAAAGAACCAATTGAAGCACCCGTCTCTGTAGGATCAAAGGTTGGAGAGCTTTCCTATCGTTATGGAAATTTTATCTCGAAAAAATATGATTTATTTGCTTGCCAAGAAGCAAAACAAGCGGGAATCCTTGGAAGAGCAAAATCCTCAATAAATTATTTATTGTTCGGAACATCTGAAAGATAATGAGTGCAAGAAATTCGAAAATGAAGAAGGGATTTTTTATCAGCTTTGAAGGCGGAGAAGGCACAGGGAAATCAACTCAAGTAAGATTGCTGGCAAATAAGCTAACAGAGAGAGGAAGTTTGGTTCACATCACTCGAGAGCCAGGAGGAACGGAGCTTTCTGAGAAAATTCGGAATATATTGAAAACCTCTTCGAATGTCGATCCAATAACAGAGATGTTGTTGATGTTTGCCGCACGTCGTGAGCATTTTATAAAATCCATTTATCCATTACTTAAACAAGGTTATGTTATAATCTGCGATAGGTTTTATGATTCTTCTCTGGTTTATCAGGGAATATTGAAAAACATTCCGATAGAGCAAATCATGCAATTAAAAGAAATTACCCTCAAAAGTTTCGAACCTGATTTTACAGTTATATTGGATCTACCTCCTAGCATAGCAAAAGAGAGGATTCAGCATCGTCAACTATACTTAGACGACTATGATATGATGTCCGAAAATGAATACAATATAATTCGAAATGGTTTTCGGAAAATCTCGGAGGCTTTCCCTTTTCGCTGTAAAATAATAAATGCATCTGGAGACGAAAAAAAAGTATCTTCCAGAGTATATAAGGCAGTGAAAAGATTCATCCCCGAAATTGAAGGAAGACCCCTCTAATCTTAGCTTTGCGATAAATAAAGTAGATATTAAATTTCGCTTGTGAACACCGCTATATCTGCTTTTTATCCTTCAGGATTTCGCACGCTTTTTGCAGATCTATTGAAAAAATATCTTCCGTCTTCGGGATAGAAACATACTTCCCTTTGAAGAATATATAAGGTCCGTAGCGTCCAATGCCGATTTTTATCTCCTCTCCTCCAGTTGTTCCAATCAACTTAGGCAAACTCAACAAAAACAAAGCTGCATTCAAATCAACTTTATCTGCTTCCATTGTTTTTGGAACAGCTGCTCTCGGAGGCTTTTTCTTCTTTCCCTTTTCCTCTGTTTGATCTTTCTTTTCAACATAAAGTCCGTATGGCCCCTTTTTCAACACAACTTCAGCATTATCAATTGGATCATTCCCCAAAAATTTCGGAAACTCATTGGCCGCAAGCATCTCATTATCTTCTTGAGTTATAGGAGAAGAATCCAGTTTTCTTACATAGTTACACTCCGGATACCTAGAACATCCAATGAACGAACCAAATCGTCCTATTTTTAAACTAAGTTCACCTTCATTACACTCCGGACATTTCCTTGAAACCTTTCCATCCGACATGAACAAAAATTTCTCCATAGATTCGTTCAGTCTATCAATAACATCAGAAATCTTTATATCCTTCATGTTATCTATGGCAACAGAAAAATCCTTCCAAAAACCATTGAGAACGTCTAATTTTGAACGACTATTATTAGAAATATCATCTAAAAACTGTTCTAAATCAGCAGTGAATCCATATTCCAAATAATGAGAGAAAAAACTCATTAAAAATGATGTAACCAAACGCCCTCTGATCTCCGGAATAAAGAATTTCTTTACCAACTTTACATAGCCTCTATCCTGCAAAACCTGCAAAATCGTTGCATAAGTCGAAGGGCGACCAATTCCAAGTTCTTCCAACTTTTTTACAAGACTTGCTTCAGAAAATCTCGGAGGTGGCGACGTAAAATGCTGTAACGCTTCAATTTTATTTGATGGAGTACTATCTCCTTCTTTCAACTGAGGAAGTAACCCCTCTTCATTTTCATCAGGATCATCTTTTCCTTCAACATAAACTTTTAGAAATCCCTCAAAAACAATTGTATTTCCATTTGCTCTGAAAATATTTTCCTTCTCATCCTTAAGATCCACCTGAACTTTATTAAATTCCGCCGAAGACATTTGACAGGCAACTGCTCTCTTCCAAATCAAAGCGTATAACTTCAACTGATCATTAGCGATCTTTCCCTCTAGATCGTCTGGAACAATGCTTGCATCGACAGGACGAATAGCCTCGTGAGCCTCTTGAGCATTCTTCACTTTCGTATTGTAAACCCTAGGTTTTGAGGGAACAAAATCCTTTCCATACTTTTCCTCGATAACACTCCGAATTTTATTAACAGCGTCTGTTGATAAATTTATGCTATCAGTTCTCATGTAGGTTATCAGAGCTCGCGTTTCTCCATCGATATCTACACCTTCATATAAATTTTGCGCTAATTGCATTGTCTTTTTGGCACTAAATCCCAGCTTGCGAGATGCCTCCTGTTGCAGAGTCGAAGTGATAAAAGCAGGTGCAGGATTTCGCTTCACGATTTTTGATTCAACCTTGCTCACCAAGAAATCATTAACTAATTCATCTTTAATTGCTTTAGCTTCCTGTTCATTTTTAATAGAAAACTTATCCAGTTTCTTTCCGTTGTGATGAGTTAAATGAGCGGGGAATATCTTTTTATCAGGGGCAATGAATTTACCTTCAATTGTCCAATATTCTTTCTTCTCAAAAGACTCAATCTCGACTTCCCGATCAACAATTATGCGTAACGCAACCGACTGAACCCTACCAGCCGACTTACTCCCGGGCAATTTACGCCACAAAATTGGTGAAAGTCTGAAACCCACCAAATAATCCAAGGCTCGACGCGCAAGGTAGGCATCAACTAAAGAACTATCAATATCCCGTGGATTTTCTATTGCCGTTTTTATTGCCCCCTTCGTAATTTCATGAAATGCTATGCGCTTAAACGGAACTTTCAGCTTTTTCGCTTCTTGGAGCACCTCCTTTATATGCCAAGAAATAGCTTCTCCTTCCCTATCAGGGTCAGTTGCAAGCAACAATTCGTCACAATTTTTCAATTGCTTAACTATGTCCTGGATGCACTTCTTGCCCCGAGCACTCATTTCCCAGATCATTGAAAAATCGTGTTCAGGTTTAACACTTCCATCCTTCGCCAACAAATCACGAATATGTCCGTAACTCGCCATGACTTTAAAATCTGACCCCAAATACTTGTTGATCGTTTTGGCCTTTGCCGGAGACTCTACTATTACAAGACGCATAACCTTCCTCTACCCCTTTACTAAACTCACTCTCTGTCCGCTAAGTCTGACGATTTTATTTTCTATCTCCAATTCCATCAAAATTGGCAACACTTTCTGAGGAGATACCTCAAGGGAGGAAACCAACTCATCGATAGTTATAGGGGTAAAACTCAATAAATTCAATATTCTTTCATGAATTTCTTCAGTTTTAGCTTCAAATTGAACATTTGAACTATCAAAAAGAAATTCTTTTTGAACCACTCTCCCAGGTAGAATATGATCCAAAATATCCTGAGAAGACAAAGTTAAAATAGCTCCTTGTTTTAGTAAATTATTTCCTCCTTCGCTTTTTATATCCAGGGGGAAACCTGGAACGACAAAGATATCCCGATTATAATCCAAAGCACATTTAGCTGTTATCAGGGAACCAGATTGCTTTGCCGCCTCGATTATCACTGTTCCAGCCGATAATCCAGCAATGACCCGATTTCTCTTCGGAAACAGGTGTCCCTGAGGAGCTGTTCCCAGAGGAGATTCTGCAAAAATGACTCCTTTTTCTTTTATATTTTCGTACAACTTTTTATTTTCTGGAGGGTAGACAACATCTATTCCCGAAGCTAATACAGCAATCGTTCCCGTAACCAAAGCTGCCCTGTGAGCCTCGGAATCTATACCGCGAGCCATTCCTGAAACAACAACGATATCGTTACGCCCCAAATCTTCTGCAATTTGCCGACAAAATTTGTTCGCAACTATCGAAGAATTTCTCGCTCCAACAATTGAAACCAGCTTTTTTTTATTAAACTCCCTTAAGCGTTCTTTGCTCCCCAAAAAAGTTAGCACAGGCGGAGCGTCGACTATCTCTCGCAGCAAGGGAGGATACAGTTCATCTTCAAAAAAAACAAACTCTGCTCCCAATTTTTTTGTATTTTCAATCTCAGATTTAATTACTGAATCATCGCAAATTTTATATCTTGATGGACGGTCACGTAAAATTTCTAAAGATCTCTCTGCACTTGAATATTTCCCAATTAGACGCCAAAACAAACGGGCACCAACCGACTCACTTCGTGTTAATTTTAGACGGGCAAACTTTTCCTCTTTCGAAAGTACCTTCAAACTTTACCTCTATATCTTCATTTCCTGATTGTGATGTAATCTTATCAAATTATCCTTGTGTTTTATGAATATCAAAATAACTAAAAATATTAGAGCTCCCATCACAAATATGTCATTTTGAACATATCTATATAGTAGCAAACTGCTGGATACAGCGATCAAACATGAAACTGAGGAAACACGACATGCCACAAAAACAGCGATCCAAATCAGCCCTGTTCCCAAAAGCACAACCCAGCTAATAGCTCCGATCGTACCCAAAAAAGTCGCAACCCCTTTTCCTCCTTTAAATTTCAACCACACTGGAAACATATGACCAATGGTTGGGGCAATAATAATCAACAAATTATATATTAAATCATTTGCATCAAAAAAATAGCAAGGAATAAATGCCTTTGAAAAATCGCAAATTAAGGTCATCGCTCCTAATAATTTCCCCTGTGTTCTAAGAACATTTGTACTGCCGATATTTCCAGAGCCTTTTTCTCGAAGACCTCCCGGCCCCAATAATTCCGAAAAAATAAGCCCAAAAGGAATAGATCCCAGCAAATACGCAAACATAGGATATAAACATTGTTGTATTGACATTAGTTGTTGCTCCCTTTTTGTCTCAGAATTTCATACAGAGAAACCGTTGCCGCTTGAGCTGCATTCAAAGTCGTAAAACTCCCTACGCTCGGCAATTGAACAAGAAAATCGCAATTCTCTCTTGTTAATCTGCGCATCCCCTGTCCCTCACTGCCTATTACCAAAACAAATTTACCTGATAAATCGACTTCTCCAATCTTTTTCTCGCCTCGTTCATCTAATCCAAGGCACCAATACCCCGACTTTTTCAGCATCTTGATTGATTGCACGAGATTTTTCACTTTTATCAAAGGAATAGATTCGAGAGCTCCAGATGCCACTTTTGCAATTACCGCGGTAACTTCAGGCGAATTTACTTCCGGAATAACCACTGCCTTCGCCCCAAATACTGCAGAAGCACGTAAAACGCTTCCAATATTCTGGGGATCTGTAACCCGATCCAACAAAACTATCGGACAATCGTCATCTGGCAGATTTTCTAAAAAAACCTCATCTAAAGGAAGAACTTGCGCAGCACATCCCTGATGAACGGTATCCCTCCCGAACAATGACAAAAAATAATCTTTATCAACAATATCAAGCTTTACGGAACAATCTGCCAAAAAATCTCGATTCTGCGGAAGCACAATTACCCTAAAAACTTTACGCTTATCATTGAGCACGGCAGCCTTCACCGCATGTTTACCGTAAATCCAGACTTTATCACTCTTCGACATTACAAAAACACTGAAAAATCATTCCTGCATAAGGCTACAGTATTTTGGTTGTATTTTAAAGCGCAAACTTCCAAATAAAAATAAAAATCACAAAGATCTGTATTTATCATAATCTTCTTCGTTTTCATCTGAGTCGTATACGTTCGAATTTTCAGAGGATTCAATCATACCTAATCCATCATGCATAACATACAAAGAATTAATATCCGATTGGGGGATACTTTCCACCGTAGAATTATTAAACCTCTTAGACAAGAAAGTTTCAACTATTCCCGTAATCAATTTTTGACTTATAAGACCACCGGAACTAATAATTGAATTAATACCAGAGGGAATATTATTAATAAGAGCAGAAATCTCTTCTGAATTATTGAAATGTCCGATAAATATCGTTGGCTTAGACATTTGTTCAAGATTAAAGCTGTTTATTAGTGCTATATCGTTGTCACTAGGACTAATCGCAATACATCCCGCAAAATTTTTCTGATTTTTCAGAAATATCTGCATAGCAGGAATAATGCTATGTTTTTTTGCGAGTAAAACTATATTTCCCAGTTGAGCAATTTTATTTTTTACAGACCAATTAACTACTTGTGCTATATCAGAGGTAGCTTTTGTAACAACGTTTTCTAGATTCTCCGCCGAATCTGAAATTTGAAGATCATCATTTCTGTAATTTAGGCATATAACATTACATCCTCGATTAGCCAATACCTGCACAATTGGCATATACTCCCATTTATACTGTCCGTTAGAATTCATCATTAAAATTAAAGGGGACTTACCCGTCCTGTTTACCCCTCGAGTTAAAAATAGTTGTAAATATTCTCCGTCTGATAAAGGCAGGAAGTGACATTCTGTAGCCCTCAAATAAGAATTTACGATATTATCCTTGGACTTGTTTATATGATTACTTAAAGAGTCGTTCAAATTTGAAAGCATTTTCAAGTTATGAGTTCTCGTATCATAAAGACAAAATCTATCTAAAGACCGATCATTTACCACACAAACTAGCCAAATTTTTCCATCATAGGTAGTACTAATACGATACCAAGAATTAAAGTAACGATCTATGGTACTTATGTGATCCTTCACCTTGGGATCGCAAGCATAATGTTGATACCTTCTGCTATTCACAGTTATAAAGGAAGGTTTGCCATCGGGTTCTACATTAATCTTACACTGAGCTAATGACGAAACACCTTTCAATTTGTAGAATTCTTTTTTTGTTCCTTTATGAGGATTAACCTGTTCTATTGTTAACAGGTTTTGTGGCTTTTGTATGCTAATTTTATAGCAATTTTTTTCCTTATCTACAGAAAAATACCGAGAGAAATTTATATTTTCGATTTGATCAACTTGTATACGAGTTTCAACACCTACATCTACTTCATCTATATCGTCAAAATTTGTTCCTTTTTTCTTTGAGTCAACGTACACATTCACCACATCATCTTCATTCTTAATTATAAGAAAAGGGTTCAAATCTTTATCAAATAAAGACTGAATTGGTTCGGAAAGCTCTCTTATCTCCTTACAGGAAAAATCATTTATATTTATTTTATACAGAAAATATATTTCACCATCGTAGCACTCAGCCAAACATGACTTTTCATTTTTGAATATACGAACAGACTTCAGATTTTCAGGCAGTCTCAATTGTTCTTTTCCTAATGGAAACTTCTGAACATTAACTTTTAGGTTATTTTCTTCATCCAAATAAGTATATAATAGACTTCTATTGATAAAAGAAAAATTTTTGATCGGATAATCTTCCTTAATTGTCTGCGACATTAAAGTTTGATCTTGCAACGGAATCACTTTTATATAGCGATTTTTCCCTTCTTCTATCAAATATGCAACCCTTTGTCCATCCGGACTTATATCAATTGTTTTGATTCGTTTTTTGGGAAAAACATCGTTTTTCTTTAACATAGGGACCTGATGCAAAGAATTTGGTTTTGTCTTCTGTTTTTCGAGAAAAACGTTAAAAAGATTATTATCCTGTTCTTCCTGGTTCTTTCCCTTATTTATGTTATCGGCAAAGCGATTTCCCGAGTGATCCTGCATAAGAGCTTTTACCGCAATGGCTTTCGACAATATGTCATCAAATGCATCACCATAACAATTAAAAATCATACAGACAAAAAACAATATGCAGCTTTTCATATAACTCACCAAATATAAACCTCACGACATATTTTACCTTATCAAAATTAACAAAACGTTAATTCATTCTACAAACTGTGGAAAATAAATCCTATTATTTGTCGAAGACCCCCCTGGCCTCTGAAAATGTCGGATATATTTTTAAAATCTTGTCAAACCCGCTCATTTTGAAAACATCATGAATTTTTTCTGACATTTCAGTAAGAACAAGCTGGCCTTTCATTGAAGAAATTTTCTTTCCCGCAACCAGAATGACTCTCAATCCAGCACTCGAAATATAACTTATATTCGAAAATGAAATAATGACCTGTTGACTGTCCTGAATTACTTTCATAATTCCTTCTTCAAAATTTTTGGCTGTAGAAGTATCAATCCTTCCAACTGGATATACAATTGTGATATCAGAATCTTTTTTTACTGTAATTTCCATTTCATCCCTCTTCCTTTAAACTTACAAATATATCTAATTGATTTTTTCCATCTATTCTTGCATATGTAACCAGCTGAGATAACTGTTTTACAAAAAAAATGCCTAAACCACCAACTTTTCGACTTTCTAGAGAAGCATCCGTATTAGGCTCGGTTTTTTTCAGAGGATCAAACGGAATGCCTGCATCCAATAGTTGAATATGAACTAACTCATTTTCCTTTTCTATCATAATAGTAAAAGTATGCTCCTGCCCATCATCAAAAGCATAACTTATTATATTTGTAGCCAATTCATCTATAATTATAAGTATGTCGAAACACTTTTTTTCGCTTATATCATTAGCGCAGCAAAATTCCTTAATGCAAGTAAATACTCTGTCTATCTCTCGGATATCATTTTTTACATCAAGTAACATTTTGCACTATCCTCGGTTTATATTTTAAACACAAAGTCGTGATATCATCCGACTGTGGAGCACCGTTGACAAACCTTTTTATTGCAACAACCAACTCGTTTACCAACAATTTCGGAGCAGTGATAGGATGTTGTTTTAACACACCTATAAGTCTTGAAAAATCAAATTCTTCACCGCTAGTATTTGCTGCTTCTGTTACTCCATCTGTGTACATCATTATTATCTCGCCAGGGGAAAGAACATACTTGTTGTCCTTAAATTCCATATCTTCCATAATACCGAGAGCCATTCCCGAATCACATTCCAGAAACGATGGTTCCTTACTCGGATGGACCACTGCGATCGGAAGATGCCCTGCATTGGTGTAGGTCAGCTCATGGGTTTCTGTATCAAAAATACCATACATAGCCGTAACAAACATTGTGGTCACATTCTCTCCGCAAAGAGTTTCATTCACTTTTCGGAAACATTCTGCAGGCGAATGATAAATTTTTGCAAAGGACTTTATCAAGGTCTTAGCTACAATTGCAAACATCGCAGCTGTGACGTTCTTTCCCGAAACATCCGCCATAACTATTCCTACTTTTGTTTCACTTAACCAAAAAAAATCGTAAAAATCGCCTCCTACTTCAGCAGCTGGAATAGAATCTGCCCAAATATCGACATTTCCTTGCCGCAAGCTATTTCCCGGCAAAATGCTCTTTTGTAGCTGAGCCGAAAGACTTAATTCGTCGGAAATTGCGCTAAGCTTTTTCGCAGTAACTGCTGCTCTCTTCAAAGCTAATACAGTGTTTACGGTATTTTCGATGGTAAAAGTTAAATCTTGAAAATCAATTGGTTTAATAACAAAGTCATGAGCGCCACTTCGCATAACAGCACGCAGTGTGTTCATATCTCCATAAGCTGATGTCACAATAATTTTCATTAGCGGATAAGCATCCTTAAGACGACTAATAAAATTTATTCCGTCGAATCCCGCAATATTAATATCCGTAATAAATATATCGAAATTCTCTCCCTTCAACATGCTCGACGCTTCGTCAGATGACATGGAAAAAGAAAAAGAGTAAATGCCTTTCTCTATCTGATGACGGAATTCTTGTTGAAAAAGATCATTCGTATCTTTTTCATCATCCAAGATAAGTATTTTTATAGAATCCGCCACTTAAATATTCTCCTAAAAGTGCTACAATTATGTTCGCATAAAAAAGTTTACAAATTATGACTATTTCAAAAAATATTCGAGAAATTGTGCTCGATACTGAAACAACGGGATTAAATCCCGAAGATGGCGACCGTATCGTAGATATCGGTTGCGTTGAATTGATTAACCACATACAAACAGGAAAGGTGTATCAAACTTATGTCAATCCAAAAAAACTGATGAATGAAGAGGCTTTGCGAATTACCGGAATTACTAATGATTTTTTATTGGACAAACCTCTTTTTGAAGATATCGCTGATGAATTTTTGGACTTCGTGAAAGATAGCACTTTGGTCATACATAACGCAAAGTTCGATATCGATTTTCTAAACACCGAGCTTAGCAGGATTGGAAAACCTCTTTTCAAATTGGAAGATGCCGTGGACACTCTCACGCTCGCGAAAATAAAATTCCCGGGATCTGCTGTTAATTTGGATGCCCTATGCCGAAAGTTTGAGATAGATACTTCCATCCGTGTTACACATGGAGCATTAGTTGACTGTTACCTTTTAGCGGAAGTCTACTTAAATCTATTAGGAGGTCGACAGAGTAATTTGCTGTTCGAAAACGGAAATCCGCAAAGTAATTCAATAAAAAAGACTTCATCCCGCCATAAATTTCGCGAAGCTCGTAAGTTTTTTCCTACCGATAAAGAAATCGAAGCTCACGAGGCATTTCTGCAAACACTGAATAATCCTAAGTGGCATTCTTTCATGGAGAATCAAAAAAAACAATCGATCAATCAAATCAAGTAATATTGTTGCTATATTTGTTTGACTTTAGAAAATAGCTCGGTTTATATTAGCAGGGTTAAAATTTATTAAAGAGGAATTTAGTCATGAATAAAGAGAACTGGGGCATCAAGAGAGTTTGTTTGTGCTGCGCGACTCGCTTCTATGATTTAAATAAGTCTCCTATTTTGTGTCCAAATTGCGGGGAGGAGTTTGACCCCGAATATTTAATGAAGAAAAAATCCAAGTTGGATCAGGATAAGGAAGTTGATAGCGTGATTGATGATGTCGAATTATTGGACGCTGATGAAGATATAGAATCTGAAGAAAATGTTAGTCTGAATGAAGCTGAAGATTAGTTTTCTCCTTATTATTTTTGCAAGTTTTGTTTCCGCAAAAGATCCCCAAGTTAAAAGAGTCCGACACATGAAAGATGTGTTGGTGAGTATTGTTTCTGATTCAGATTCATCAATTTGGGAGTCTTTTCCTGTAAAGTCGGATAGTGTAAATATTCAGATTTTAGATAAGATTAGCGGAAAAGTGTTTCGATCTAAACTAAATGTAGGACAATCTTCTCGATTTGGCACCATCACCATGCATTTAAAAAAAGCCTTTGTAAACAGTCCTGATGATGTAGATGAAGTTTATGCCTATGTTGAAATTTCCGAAGATGGAAAAATTATCTTTAGTAATTGGCTTTTTGCTTCTTCACCTTCGGTTAATCTATTTACTCACCCTGTTTACGATGTACGTATTGAATTTTAAAATTACTCGTTCGTTTGGAAAAGTATATGAAATTAAAGTCACTATTTGATGGGGGAGTACCCGTATTCTTAGCGCCTATGGCAGGGGTGACAGATGCGCCTTTCCGCAAAACAGTCAACAAATTTGGAGCCACTGCAACAGTTTCGGAAATGGTTTCCTGTGAAGCCCTTATCAGAAATAGTGAAAAAACCTTTCGCAGACTTACGGGAGAAAGCAATATCAAAATTGTGCAGATAATGGGATCTGATCCTAAGTGTATGGCAGAGTCTGCGAAAATAAATGAAGATAATGGGGCGGATATCATCGATATCAACATGGGGTGTCCCGTAAAAAAAATCGTAAATAACAATTCAGGTTCCGCCTTACTTAAGAATGAAAAATTAGCGGTAACCATTGCAGAGACGGTTGTAAAGTCTGTAAAAATTCCTGTCACCTTGAAGATGAGACTGGGTTGGGATAATGAGTCGAAAAATTTCCGAAGTCTTGCTGAACAATTCGAGAAAGTAGGGATCAGAATGCTGTCCATTCATTGTCGAACACGTTCACAGATGTATGGAGGAACAGCTGACTGGAGTGAAATTTCAGATCTGACTGAGATAATAAAAATACCTTATCTCGTCAACGGAGACATAAAGAATTTTAATGATGTACGAGTGGCGTTGAAACGATCTAAAGCAAATGGAGTCATGATCGGAAGAGCAACGTTGGGAAAACCTTGGTTGCTAAATCAAATTTTGCAAAAAATTAATCAAGGGAACGATGTCCCCTCTCCATCTTTGGAGCAGCAATACGAAATCCTGATGCAGCATTTTCATGACACACTGGATTTTTACGGGATGGAACATGGTCTGAGAATTTTTCGTAAACATTTTTGCTGGTACAGCAGCGGTATGAGCGGAGCATCAAATTTTCGTGATCAAATAAATCGTTCGGATAATATAAAATCGATAGAGAAGCTAGTGAAAGATTTTTACAAAAATCATCATTGAAATGACTTTCATAAAATCGAATTTAACGCTAGTATAGAGCCCACGAGGACGAAAAAATGCAAAGTTTGAAAAAAGTGGGTGTGCTTGGCTTCAAGAGCTTATCTGAGGCTATGGAGACTCGACTCGAGAGGTATTTCGAAATGCACGATGAAGTTGATGTGCCAACAGGTCTTTATGATATCATCATAAAAGAAATTGAAAAAAGCCTCATAAATGTAACTATGCGTCATGCAGGGGGGAATAAGGTAAAGGCCGCACGTATACTCGGCATAAACAGAAATACTTTACACAAGAAGCTACTTACTTTAGACTTGGAGAATGAATATTAGTTTTACTTTACGAAAGTTTTTATTTTTTCTGAGAAAATCATACAAGAGAGAGGGGATGGCCTATCTCTTCTTTTTTTTATCAATAGTGTCGTGCGTATGTACATATTGTCTCTTCTACAATATTGAGTTATTCAACGAAAATCCTCGTAAAGTTGTCTCGATTTTATATTTCGACTTGGCTTTTATCATAATATTCTTATTTTTAGCGTGGAATAAGATCACTTTCATTTGGAGCAACCGTCATAAGAGGAGTTCTCGTTTTACACTAAAGTTAATCTCCGTCTTCTCATTTATCTCCATCCTACCTTCCATTTTGATGTGTATTTTTACGTCAATATTTTTTCACAATGGTCTGGAATCGTGGTTCAATAAAAGGAACCAAATCGTTCTCCATGACTCATTAAATGTTGCGAATTCTTATTTAGAGGAAACCCAAAAGTCAACACTGCTGGATTGTGTTTCAATATCACGAGTAATCGAAAGTCATTTGAACAAACTGAATATATCAGAAAGTCTGGAAGAGAAAGATAGATTAGAAAAAAACTTGGGATTCATGTTAGATGACCTTTGCAGATTAAAAGATATGGAAGGTGCGATACTAATGACTGAAGAGAGCATTATAGCTCACAGTAAATACAGCGTCTCTCTGCATTTTCTAAATCTGAAATATGAGGATCTGAAACAGCTTCAAGAAGTCGCTGACCTACCAAGAAACGGTAAACTTTTGAAAATTACCGGTATAGATAAAAAAAACCTCGTAAGTGCTGCCTGTTTTCGACTCATAAATAACTCAAACGAATATATATACTTAATTGCGGAAAAGAAAATTAGTCCAAAAATAATCGAACATGCAGATAATGCTCAAAAAGCTTTTGATGACTACTACAAATTATTGAATAACAGGAGTTCTCTAGAGAGAGCTTTTGTTATAATGTTTTTTGTCATCGGTTTGCTGATACTTGTAATTTCAATACTTTTATCTCTTATGTATTCTTGGAAATTTATAAAGTGTATCAGCAATTTAATAGATGTTTCCGAAACAGTGATGGATGGAGATTTTTCTGCTCGAGTGAACGAACCGCACTCGGACAAAGGAGAGATTTCAAATCTGACTAGAACTTTTAATCAAATGATTTCTAAAGTTCATCGTCAACAAAATGAACTCATTGCTATCAATGACGAACTTGATGAGAAAGTTAAATTTATTACAAACGTATTATCTGGCATTTCATCGGGAGTTATTGGGCTTGATAATTCATGTGTTTACATTTGGAATAACAAAGCAGAAGAACTATTGGGTAAAAAATTTATTTTCGGAGAAAACATTTTAAATATTTTTCCAGAATTACAGGAAATGATCGAGGAAATTAGCGAACAAAATTCGTTTATTTCTAGGGAAATACAGTACCGACGGGATAATAAGACTTTTTTGTTCTCCATCAAAATCGTGAATATAGTAGCGGAAGATTATAATCGCTACGTAATAACCTTTGACGATCTCACAAATATGATGGTTGCTCAACATAAAGCAGCGTGGTCAGAGGTTGCGAGACGAGTAGCTCATGAAATAAAAAATCCACTTACCCCTATTCAGTTGTCTGCTCAACGACTACAACGTAAATATATTTCCCAAATTTCCAAAGATAAAGAAACTTTCTCGAAGTTGATCGAGATTATAGTGAAGCAGGTAGGTGATATCAAAAGATTGATCGATGAGTTTAGCTTTTTTGCCAGACTTCCAGAACCGAAGTTAAAAAAAACTAATCTGGAAGAAGTCTGTCAACAAGCCATTTTACTTATGAATGAAACTGCAAATGAGATAAAAATTCATTTCAGTAAAGAGAAAGATCAAGAAATATACCTAGTAAACGGAGATGAACGATTACTTCATCAGTGTATTGTCAATATTATAAAAAATGCATTGAATGCTTTATCTACAATAAATCGCAAAGACAAAGGCGTTTGGATTCAATTGAGAATAACTGAAAATACCGTGCGACTGGACGTTGAAGACAATGGTCCCGGTCTCCCACAGGATCGGATGGATTCGCTGGCAACACCTTATTTCACACTGCTTCCGAAAGGAACTGGATTAGGGCTGGCGATTGTGAAAAAAATCATTCAGGATCACAAGGGATCTCTAGTTTTTGGGCAAAGCTCTCATGATTCGGGGGCGAAAATAACGATAATTCTTCCGCTTTTAAAGGAATCCGACAAGGAGATTATAAATGAAAAGTAATATTCTAATTATGGATGATGACGCCGAGGTAAGATCTTTAATCTCTGATATCCTTTCGGATGAAGGTTATGCGACCTACCCTGTCAGTAACGAAACCGAAGCTTTCTCTAATCTAAGAAAAATGGAGTTTGATCTGATTTTTCTAGATTTATGGATAGAAGAAGATGAATCGGCTGGATTGAAAATTCTTGATAAGATAAAAAACCAGTATGCAGGAATTCCTGTAATAATAATTTCCGGACATGGAACGATAGACGTTGCGGTTAGTGCTATTCAAAATGGGGCGTTCGATTTTATTGAAAAACCTTTTGCAATAGACAGACTGTTGCTTACAACGAATCAAGCAATAGAGATGTATCATCTACGTAAGGAAAATCTAAAATTAAAAAGCCAAAAAGTGGATTTAGATGTTATCAGTATCGGCAAGTCTCAATTTGCAATGAGTCTTAAATCCACTCTTGATAAGACTGCGCAAACCAATGGACGTGTATTTATTGAAACCTATCCAGGAATGGGCGTGGAAAATATAGCTCTATATATCCACCGTCAATCTTCTCGAAAAGATTATCCTTTCATCCATTTTAATTGTTCTTCCGATGACAAAGATAAAATTGAAATGGAATTATTCGGTCAAGATAGAACTCCTGGATATTTGGAAAAAGCGAACTTTGGAACTTTATTTTTGGATAACGTTACTGAACTGTCACGGGATTGTCAACGCCGCCTTCTCCAATATATTCAAGAAGGAAGAATTTATATTGAAAACAGAGGAAATATTTACATAGATACCAGAATTATCTGTAGTCACAACGCTAATCTTGACATGCGCAATTTTAACCAGAATTTATTCTATAGATTAGATATCGTGAATATTAAGATTCCCGAATTGAAAGATAGACGCGAAGATATTTTGCCGCTAGTTGATTATTATATTCAGAATTCTGATAGCTTTTTCGGCTTAAAATCAAAACTTTTTACAGACGAATGTCGGGCAATTCTTCAGACATATGAATGGCCCGGTAATGTTTATCAAGTGAAGAGCATAGTAGAGAACTCCCTGATCAATGCTCTTGAAAACACTCAAATAACAAAAGAAGACTTGCCTGCAGAATTGACTACCAGTACCAGAGAAAAGTTTGCATCCCTCGACATATCAAAACTAATCGCATTGCCATTGAGGGAGGCTCGGAGCGCTTTCGAAACAGATTATTTGAATGCACAAATTGAAAGATTTTCGGGAAATATATCTAAGACAGCTGAATTTGTGGGAATGGAAAGATCCGCATTACATAGGAAATTAAAGGCACTTGAAGTAAAACGATCAAAGAATAAATAATTCTTTTCAGAAAAACATTCTTTTAGTAAATCACTTTCTTTAAAATAAACTTTTCTAATAAGATTGAATTTTAAAAATATACACATTAAAATATGGTCAAAATTTAGGAGGATTTATGAGATCTAAAAAGAATTCCAGAGAATGTTACAAAGTTAATGGTTTCAAGAATCAGATTTTAGCCGGAACCGTCATAGTGGCATCGTGTTTTGCTGTGTATGTTGCTTATAACACTCATTGCAGAGATTATTACGAAGCAACTCACCCGTATTCGTCCACACAAATGACCGACAAGGAAGTATTCACAAAAATCTACGATACAAAACATTGGGGAGAATGGTCTGGACCTGAGGTTCCTAAAGATGAGGAAGGGCATCATCCTTTCGTAGACTATTTACAAGATTTCGTATCGGAGCGTAATATTTCCACTATTGTCGATATGGGATGTGGTTACGGAGAATTACTCAAGGATCTAAATCTTCCAAATAATACAACATACCTAGGACTGGATATTGTTGATTCGGTCATAGCCTATAACAAACTTCGTTATGAAAGAACAAATGTTTCATATGACACTGTGGACGATGTAAAAGATCTGTCGAAATATAAGGGAGATTTACTAATTCTCAAGGACGTTATCCAACATTGGAGCAACGAAAAAATTATATACGCCAGGGATCATATACTTCCTAACTTTAAGTATGCAATTATCGTTAACAATATCTATTTTCCTGACTTAGGACCAGTTAACTCCGAAATTAAAACGGGTAATAGCAGACCTTTGAATTTAGAAATTTCTCCATTCTACATGAAGTTGAAAACAATTAAAGATTATAAGGCAACGCCTCCAAGAATTAAGAGAATATACTTGTATGAAAATAATAAGTAAGGCAAATTCACCAAAATCGGTTAAGCTTTTGTCTTTTTTCTTCTGATTTTTTTTATACATAACAAAGTTGGATTTTTCGCGAGAAAAGTCCTTCTGTTTTTGTTGTTCGTTGGCTTCCGCAAAACATGAACAAAAATCACATTTAATAACTTAAGCTTGTTTTTATGACAATACTTAACGTGCTCGCTTGGGATAAGCTCAAGGAAATGATTGATATAGGCAATCGCTTACCAAAAGCACGCAAAAAGTTAAGCACGGAGCCCGTGCTGGCGATTGTTGATGTTAAAAATTTTTGCTACCTCCTCAAAATTATGGAAATTTTAACAATTTTATGCTACCCTGTTACCGGGTAGGTGTGGCTTCGCGAAATAAAAAATTAACAAATTGTTAATTTTCTCTTTTGATAGGAGTATCGCTATATATTGAAAGAAGCAAAAGCAAGAAAAGACTAAAACTGATTATGTTTTAACATCGCGAAACATAGATGGTCCTTGCGATTGTCTCTTACCATATCTTTTCCTCATAGTTTGCTTTCCCTCCCCTTTTCTTTGTCGTACTGATTATCTCAAGTTTACGAATTAAATGGTTAACAAATAGTTAATTTTGCCGATGAATCCTATATCCTGTTGAATTTTAAAATTAATAATAATAAAATCTGAGATAGATTGTTTGTACGTAACTGTTCAAATAATCTTGAGATTGAGGAAAGGAGTCTTTGTATGTCTACTGAAAGAGTTGTGAGATGGGCTAAACTGATCGGAAATTTCTGGGAAGAAGCAAGTGAGAAAAGTCTAGCACCTAACGTAGTGGTGTCATATGGCTGCCGAAGCCAATCAGGTGAAGGATTCGAAGAACTAATGAACTCTTTAAACAGCGATTTGATACGCAGCAAGATTTCCCATGTACATATTTGGGACACATCGTATCTTTACCGACACACCATTCCTGAGTTTGAACAATATTCGGATTCGAGCATTCCTACAAAATGGCTCAAAGCTAATGAAAAAGCCATAGCTAAGTTACAACTACCTTATACCGTACATTCCTGGACAGAGGGCTTAGATAGTCCTTTGTTTACTGAATGGCTAAAAAAAATGAAAATCGCGTTTGCGGGAGACGAAAACGGAGACGGAATTATTCCTGAATTTCGCAAAATAGTCTTAGAAGAAGCCGAAAAAGCGGTTCTCAGAGCCAACGGAACATTTTCTCAAAGTGTGAGTTTCATTCTAGAAGAATGTGCTTATACATGTCTTTACTTCAAGAACAGCGTCATCATATATCCGACGAAACTTTCCCCTCCTATAGCAAATATAATACAATATTATCGATCAAATATTACTCATTTGCCTTATAGTATGTCGAATAATGCGCAACGCCGCCAACATCGGTCGTTGGACAGAAATGAAGTGAACTGTGAGATAATCGATTTCATCACAAAAGTCGCAAAAAATATAAATTTTTTTGTCATAAATAAAGATGGAACAATTGTATACAAAAATGAATCCCTCGGGAAAATTGTATCTGACACTGATGCTACGGCGTTAAATCCAAAGACTTGGAAAAACAGTCTTGAAGTGATTAATACCCAATCGACTATCGTTGTAGAAGAATCCGACAAAGGGAAGTTCTTCTTGTCGGTAAAATCTCCTCTCATAGTGAATAGTGAAATTGAAGGGGTAATCGGTTTATCCATAGACATTACAGATTCAAAAAAAATCGAACAGGAAAAGGAAAAAATCGTAAAGCTGGAATTTTTAAACAAAATTCAGCAGGCGAAAATTGATTTTCAAACAAAGTTTAGTCAATTTACTTCTCAGATGGCTCATGACATTGCTTCTCCGTTGGCGAGTTTAGAGATTTTTACCCAGAATTGCCCGAACCTCACGGAAAAGCAGCATAAAATGCTCATGAACATAGCAAAAGATATCCGCAACATATCTGATGACCTTTTGCAAGAGAACAAGCGATGTCGAGAAAATTTAAATAATCAAGACAAGAATTTCATTTCTATTTTCTCTGTTTTGCAGGATGAAATAAAACAGAAAAATTTAGAATATCAAGATGCTGCAGTAAGCATAGAACTCTCCTGTTGTGAACCGGATGCGAAGTCAGCAACAGTGAACGTCAATGCATCTGACTTTAAAAGAATGATATCTAACCTTGTCAATAATGCTGTAGAATCAAGCACACATGACGAAACTAATATTTTGGTTAAATTGTCACTCTATTGTTCAGGAAAGGATGTAATTATAGAAGTTGAAGACGCTGGACAAGGCATGCCAAAAGAAGTAATAGATCAAATTCAAAATAAAATTGCGCCAAAGAGTACTAAGAAAAACGGATCGGGTTTGGGATTGATCCAAGTATTGGAGACAATCAGACGTTACAATGGACAGTTAGACGTTACTTCTGTCGAAGGCAAAGGTACAAAATTTGGCATAAAGTTTCCGTTGGCTAATTCTGAATACGATGATGATCATACCAACGTAAAAATTCAGATGTAGTACCGCTCGACAACTTAGCACTTCGCCGTTATCGCCTTTTCTCCTCGTATAGCAGCTCTACTATATTCATTTTTCTAATAATTTGCACCTAGTGTTCTTTCCTTGTTTCTAGTAGAGATTATTTTTTTTTATAATACGACCATCTATGTCTATGGATGTAATAACTTTTATAGACAATTGCATATCAAAAGCACACAAAAAGTTAACAAATAGTTAATTCAACGGTTTTTAACTTTTTTGTGTTATTTTATCCAGGGAGGGCCAGAGGGCACGTCGCGTGCCAAAGGTTAACAAACAATTAAATTAATAGAATGTTAACTTTCTCTTTTGATAGAAGAATCGATGTAAATTATGAGATACTTAGCATCAAACTTCTTTTCTGCCTGTATATGTGCATAACTTTTCCTCAATAATGTCTGGTGATTATTCTGGCACAAAAAACCCACCGACAATGTCGATGGGTTTTCAGAAAATTTATATACAAACTGAGCTGTTAGAATCCGCCGTAACCGCCCATTCCTCCGCCAGGCATTGCCGGCATTTGAGGTTCTTTCTTCTCTGGCTTTTCAGCGATCATACACTCTGTCGTAGCCATTAAGCTTGCAATGGACGCCGCGCTCTGCAACGCAATTCTTACAACCTTTACAGGGTCGATAATTCCGGATTTCAACATGTCGCAGTACTCATCCTTACGAGCATCGTATCCAAAATTAAAGCTGTCATTCTCGAGAATCTTTCCGACAACCAGCGAAGCATCGAGCCCTGCATTGTCAATAATCTGTCGAGCAGGAGCCTGTAAAGCCTTCTTCAGAATATCAATTCCCAGCTTCTCATCTCCGGAAGCAGTATTAACATTGACCAAAACTTTTACAGCTTTCAACAAAGCGATTCCACCTCCCGGAACAATTCCTTCCGCAACAGCTGCTCTTGTCGCATTGATAGCATCTTCGACTCTGTCTTTACGCTCTTTGACTTCGATTTCGGTCGCACCCCCAACTCTAATAACTGCAACACCACCAGACAATTTTGCTAAACGTTCCTGCAATTTCTCACGGTCGTAGTCAGAAGTCGTTTCTTCAATTTGATTCCTCAACTGACCACAACGGGCAGCAATATTCTCAGCAGCACCAGCACCATCAACGATAGTAGTATTGTCTTTGTCGATGAATACTCTCTTCGCAGTTCCGAGCATATTCATATCGATAGTATCCAACTTAATACCCAAATCTTCACTGATTACCTGACCACCGGTAAGAATCGCAATATCCTCTAACATTGCCTTTCTCCTGTCACCAAATCCAGGAGCCTTTACAGCAGCAACCTTCAATCCACCACGCAACTTGTTTACAACCAACGTCGCGAGAGCCTCTCCTTCGACATCTTCCGCAATAATCAACAATGGACGACCTGACTGAGCAACTTTTTCCAAAATCGGAAGCATCGGCTGCAAAACGGACAATTTCTTCTCGTGCAACAGAATAAACGGACTTTCCAATTCGCAGGTCATCTTTTCAGGATTTGTCACGAAGTAAGGAGAACAATACCCACGATCGAACTGCATTCCCTCGACAACTTCCAACTCGGTCTGCAAAGATTTTGCTTCCTCAACAGTGATGACTCCTTCTTTTCCGACTTTTTCAAAAGCCTGAGATAACATCTCTCCAACCGAAGAATCCCCGTTCGCGGAAATTGTTCCGATCTGCGCTATCTCCTCATTTGTGGAAATCTTTTTGGAAACCGTTTTCAACATTTCCGTAACAGCATCTACACCTGCGTCAATACCTCTCTTAAGATCGATCGGATTTACACCGGAAGCTACTACTTTTAACGACTCCTTCACGATCGCTTGAGTCAAAACAGTAGCCGTAGTAGTACCATCACCTGCCAGATCATTGGCCTTGCTGGCGGCTTCTTTTACCATCTGGGCTCCCATATTTTCAAACTTATCGGAAAGTTCAATCTCTTTTGCTACACTGACCCCATCTTTTGTAATCTTTGGGCTCCCAAAACTTCTTTGAATCACAACATTACGTCCCTTAGGTCCCAAAGTAACTTTCACAGCACTTGCGAGAGTATCCACTCCCTGCAACATCTTGTTTCTGGCTTCAACCGAAAACTTCACATCTTTTGCTGTCATAATAAATCTCCTTATTTATTTAAAATCCCCAATATATCAGACTCTTTCATGATAACATAATCACAACCATCGATTTTAACCTCGTTGCCGCCCCATTTGGAGAACAAAACCTTATCACCAACCTTTACTTCTAAAGGATGCAAATTCCCTTGTTCATCACGAACACCACTTCCTACAGCCAAGACTTCTCCTTCAACCGGCTTTTCCTTTGCAGTGTCCGGAATAATTATGCCTCCAGGAGTCTTTTCCTCTTGATCCACTCTTTTGAGTAAAACTCTATCTTTCAAAGGTACAAAATTCACTGTACTAGTCATTTTTAACTCCCATATACTGATCTCGAGTTATGATATCACTTGTTTAAAAAAGTTCAATAAAAAACTCCGAATTAATTTTATAATATTAACTTAATTTTAAGGATTTAAAGCTTAGACTTGTTCTGTTAAATGTGTAGGTGATAAATGTATAAAAAGTTTTCGTATGTATTTGGTTTGGGCACACTGCTTCTGCTTGCTTCATGTGATGGAAATAAACAGTCAATGGACGGAAAACAGGAGTCTTCTTCTGGATCTCAAGAAGTAATAAATAACGGGAAGGAAGACATAAAAGCGACCAAAAAAGTTTCTTCAGGAAATCAGACAAGTGATCAGTCATCGGCAAATGAATCACAAGAAGATAAAATCTATAACGATATTAATAGCCCTATTGAAATTGAACCAGAAACATCAGACTCGGCGACAGAAACTAATGTGGAAAATGTCTCCATCAACAATGTGAAAGAAGAGGAAACTCCTAAGGATAACAGTCAATCTTCGGAAAACGATGTAATACCTCCTCAAACAAAGAAGTCATCTGCAAACATAGAACCTGTAAATAATGTGACTCCGGATCCAGTATCGGAACCAATTGAGAAAGACAATCAATCCGAAAGTCAAAAAACTGAAGAAACTCCTGCTTCTGTGGCAGTAGATAATGCGAATAAACCTGCCAAGACAGAAAGTATGACAAGTGATGGGAATACCGACTCAAAAATAAATGATTCAACAGATAGTACTAAATCAAGCATTGAGGAAGTACCCCCAATCGACACAAATGAAGGAATCATTGAAACCAATGATAAAGCTGAAACTCCAGAAGTTTCTATGGTATCCGATGTACCATTAATTTCGGAAGAACCAATTGCCGAAAATCCTTCTGAAGTTAATTCGACTGAGGAATCCACTCAAAACATAGAAAATGTCCCTGAACTTGAACCTGTTAACGTAACTGAAGGTTGATGCCAAAATTTGGCAAATACAATATTTATGACCTTGGAAGGGCGCTCTACTCAAGAGCTGCCCTTTTTCACTTGCTTAGAAGATAGTTACACTCTGCAAATACCATGCTTATTACTTCAATCAGCCCACAACTTTTTCTTCCTTAAACTACTAACGGATTCGTCTAGTTATCTTACGTTTCATCAAGGAGATATCATCATATTCGTAAAACCCTTTTTTGGATTTTCTGCCTAAAAATCCTTTTTCAACATACTCTTCTAACAGAGGACATGGCCTATATTTATTTCTCTCGCCCATTTCTTTTTGTAATGTTTTGAGAATGGCCAATACCGTATCCAAACCTATTAAATCGGCCAAGGCCAGCGGACCTATCGGGTGATTTGCCCCTAATTTTAGAGCCTCATCTATCTGTTCCGCAGTCGATATATTCTCATATAATGCATATATAGCTTCATTGATCATTGGGATTAAAATTCTATTGAGCACAAACCCTGGAGCATTCTTGGAATAAATAGGGTATTTACCTAACCGCTTTGCAAGATCCCAAAAATAACTGTAGGTTTCATCACTTGTATGGTACCCTCTGATCACCTCAACCAGCTGCATAATCGGAGGCGGATTCATAAAATGAAATCCTATAAACTTATCGGGATAAGGTACCATTTGAGACAATGAAGTTATGGATAACGATGAAGTGTTACTGGCGACATAGCAATCTTTGGATAAATATTGAGCAAGCTCATATAATATATTCGTTTTTATATCGAAATTTTCAAAAGCTGATTCTATGAAAATCTGGCTACCGGATAAGTCTGCCATTTTTTCGACAAACTTTATTCTGTTAACAATCACTTCCGGAGATTCATCTAAATACTCTTTTTCTGCGAGTCTTGTAAGAGAATGTTCTATTCTGATTTTTGATTTATCTAAAATTTTTCGGGAAATATCATAGACTGAAACTCGGAATCCTGCTGTCGCGAACACCTGAGCTATCCCGCTACCCATTTGCCCCGCACCAATAATCGCTATCATATTGCTCATTTCCCCTCCTTTATTACTACTCCGGACATTCATCCGGATCAACTATTTCATCTACATAAGACATTATCGAAAAACCATTTCCGAAAGCTTTTTCTCCAATCTTAACACTTCTTCCAGGAATAGTTATTAGGTAGAAATTTTTATTGTATCCCCTTACACGAGACTTATTTTTACCGTAATCACCAAACATCCCTGAACCCACTTGGCCATTGATGGGAACTCCTTCCATGCTAGAACTCTCGGTCTCATTATACCAGGCAACCGTCTCAACAATGAGCTTCATCTCTCCTTCATGAATGCTGAAATTCTCAAGCCCATTAACATTCAAAAATGTATTTGCATTTTGCAGCCTTGAATATTCGGTAGTATCATTTTTATTAACTGTAATACTTCCGTTATACAGATTGTTCTTTATATGTACATTCCATTTTTTATCGAAGCCACCGGAACTATTTCCCTCAACACAAAAAATATACGTGGAAAGATAAAAGGGATAGTGTTTGCAAGGATTGCTCGATGAACCTAATCTTCCTGTCAGGTAGACTCCCGCTGCCATGGAAATATTTTTTAAATCCTGAATTGTGATCAACGTATTATTTTTATTCGGAACATTTCTTATCATGCAACTGGTTAATTCCGACATCTTCTGCATTTTTGTGACTACCCTATAAGCCAGTGGTATATCCAATACGAAAAACAGTAAAATTATTAGAACAGGACAACAAAAAGCGAACTCGACCAAAACTACTCCATTTTGGTCGGATTTATTCATGATAACAGACAGCGCCCTCTCCATAAAATTCCGAAACATATCGGTATTATGAAGCATAAACTGTTAACAAAATTTTAACGTAGCAAATTTAATTCAGAAAAAGCGTCCTGGTAACACTTATATTTAAAATCAACAATAGATCTCAAAATACCTTCGGCAGATTCCCACTTCCAATGAAGAAACTCTTCTGTTTTATATTTTAAATTTATCTCAGAATCATCTCCAACGAAGTTAAACATTACGAAAGATAATTCTTGTCCTCTATACTTAAGTTCTCCATATTTTTTTATCATCTGATCTTGAGAATATTGCGGAAAATCATACTTAAATAACCGTTGTGTTTGAGCTATAAACTCCACAGAAAAAATTCCTGTCTCCTCTAATAACTCCCTTTTTGCTGCATCCAAATAAGACTCGCCATCATTTACTCCTCCTTGAGGCAATTGCCAAGCATCCTTTGTATCTAACCGCTCAGCTGTAAAAATCAAACCTTTTTGTCTTAATATAATTGCAACACATTTTCTATAGGGAAGCATGTTTCTCCTCAAAACTGATAGGGGCCAGTTTCATACCTTCAGGAAGAGACTTTACAACATCGTCCAGCTGCTCTGAACCAACGATAATGGAGTCTTTTTTTCTCAATTTATCCGATTTTTCGAAAGCTTTTGCTTTTAACAATCGACAATTGATTCTTTCCGATATTTCTTCCATAACATCACTGTCTTCCTCAACATTAAGGAAAGCCATTCCTCGTTGTGAGAGTTCTTTAGCAATAATCTCCATATCCTTAATAGATTTCGTTATGAGAGAATCGCAAGTGTTTGCTATCCCAATAGCATATTTTGCTGAGGACATGAGATAATACAACTTATCCCTTACTTCTTCTGAGGAAGCATTTGCTAAGAACGGGGAAACTGTTTCCTTTTTATCCAAAGGAATTGATGATTGAGTCGGCAATTGAATAAAAAATTCATGTCCTGAAGACACGATGATCTCAGCTATTTTACTTAAATTAATCGTATAATGAGGAATGATAAAAGAAACCTTTGCGTTAGGAAACTTTGCTATAACCCCCTGAACATTCTCTTCGGTAGCATTCTGAATCAGAACCGCCAATCTTACGTATCCGTTCTTTGAGCAACTCTCCTCATAATCAACAGTTGCAGAATACGCGTCAAATATTTTCGATGGATCTGATTGCCTTCTTGGGAGAACTCCATATTTTGTCCTTACATACAAACTTATCTTTTCACTTTTCACTCCCTCATCAGCACTGGATTCGTCTATAGAAAAATCTCTGTCTATTAATATTCTACATTGATAAACCGAACCTTTGCTTTGTACATGCCTATGCCACAACTCAACTCCAAATACAAAAGCAATAAGTCCTCCAAAAAATACGAACCAACGAACTCTATTTTGCATTACTCTTTTCACCGTTTATCTTTACGTTCTTCTGTACGTTCACCAGACCATTTATTTCGCTATACACATTTATCGCCCTCAAGGTATCAAAAGCCTTATTTAACTGATAATCCTTTTCAGCTCGCTCTTTGAGGGACATTTTTCTGAAATCAAGATCTTCATCTTCCTTTTTATTACCATCATTCTTCTTGACAATCGGAGAATCCGGCAACTTGTTGGCATTAGGGTGCTTCTTCTTGGTTTCTTTTCTGTCCAAAGCATTCTTAAAAATTTCTTCACGCAATGAAAACACCCCATCTGCCTTCTTGATACTTGCATACCCCGCTTCTATATCAGGACTTATCCCATTGCCTTGGATACACTCCCCACTCGGGGTATAGTGTTTTGCAATAGTTAATTTAATACCTGTCTTTTCTGAAAGTGGAATGACTTTTTGTACAGAACCTTTTCCGAAAGAACGAGTTCCAATGATAACAGCCCTTTTATTGTCACGAAGAGCCCCGGCTAGAATTTCAGGAGCAGAAGCAGTTCCACTATTAATCAGGACTACAATTGGAATTCCTTCAGCAAAATCCTCATCATTTGCAAAAAACTCCATTGTATTATCCTTTGTTCTGCCTTTGGTCGACACAATCTTACATTTCTTTAAGAATAAATCCGAAACAGCAACAGCCTCATCCAGCAGACCTCCCGGATTATTTCTCACATCCAGTATGATACCTCTCAGCTTTCTGTTCTCTTTCAAAAATTTTTTAATATCCGCGCTAGTATTTTTATCAAATGTAGAAATCCTGATGTACCCTATACCATCCAGCACTTCAGCCTTAACTGACTTAACTTTTATGAGATCCCTTTTTATAGTAACGTCAAAGGGCACTTGCCTATCCCTGACTATCTTGAGTTTTACGGACGTTCCTGGCTTCCCTCTCAACTTCTCTATGACTTCAATATCCGTAACATTTGTTCCGAGATATTCACCATCCACTCCGACAATAAGATCCCCATTCTTTAATCCAGCCTTATAAGCCGGGGTATCATCTATCGCGGAAATCACTCGGATATATCCGTCGTCATCCATAATAAATTCTATCCCAAGTCCACCAAACTCTCCTTCTGTCAAATTTTTCAGAGAATTAAAAGCCCTTTCATTCAAATACCGCGAATGAAGATCTAGATTGGACATCATTCCTTCGATAGCTTTACGAATTATTTCTTCATCTGTCATCTCTTTAACATATTCATACTTTATGCAAGCGCAAACGAACTGCAACTCTCGACCTGCAAGATCTGCTGCTTTATCCTTCTCCTGAGACAAAACTTCGATCTTTTTGGATTTTTCCTTGTTTTCAGTCTTACTCTCTCCTGAATTACAAGCTATTAATGAAAGTAAAAGAGGTAGAACCCATAATTTTCTCATTATCTTTTTCCTTTTTCCATAGTTTGCATAAGCCAATGTCTTGGATCAAGAGACTCTCCGGATCTTCTTAATTCCATCTTCATCACAGGCAGATCTTTTGATGTATCATCCATTTTTCCTATGTAATCACCAATTTCAACCACATCACCCGTAGCTGCAAAAATCTTGTTAATTCCATACAAAAATATTCTATATTCACCATTGCTGATAATTATCATATTTTGATAATCCAGAAAATTTCCGGAAAACACAATAAGACCCTTGGCTGGAGAGGTAACTATTGCCCCATGATTTGTTTCAAATCCGATATAGCAAATCATCGAATCATCATCCCCACGATCTCCAAACTCAGCAACTATTTTCCCATTTACCGGAGGAACTAATGACAATTTTGTTGAAATTTTGTTGTTCCTCAGAACTCCTACTACATTTTCCGCTTCTAATTCCGCATCTAATTCTTCAATAGACTCCGACTTCGTTGCAATATGATACACCACATCATTCTGGATCACATTTTCTTCTCTGGTCTCCGCAAGTTTCTTGGATTTATCATCTATTTTTTTACAAACACTCTCATATTCGGTCAAAGCTTGAGCGTAACTTTTATTCAAACTGTCTTTTTCTCTCTGAAGCTTCACCAATTCAGAGTTTTCCTTTCCCAATTTTAGGCTAATAGTCTTAAAATAGTCAGCAAAACTTTTAATCACAATTGAACAACGAATAAAGTCATTTCTGCTCTGATATTTGCTGATTATCAGCATATTGGAAAATCTTTGAATACTAGCCAACACCGTGCAATATCTGGATAAAATCTCGTAAACATTTATTACCGCAGGCAAAGACATTTTTTCTCTCTTGTTTATATCCTGTAGCATTGTTTGAGCCTTAGAAAGAGTCGCCTCCAGTTTCTGGGCTTTTTCACAAAAACCTCGAATCTCAGAAGATTGACTGAAAACACAATCTCCCGTCTGAAACGACAATAAAGAAATCAAAGAGATCGATATCAAAAATTTCATTACCCGTGAAACACTCTACTTACAAAACTTTCTTCCCACAGAACAATATGCAAAACCTGAGGCCCTTACTTCATCTACTGAATAAATATTCCTGAGATCTATCAGCAATGGATTTTTTACTCTCTTTCTTAGCTTCTTCAAATTAAGAGCTCGAAATTCACTCCAATCGGTCAAAATCAAGACTACATCAGCACCATTGCAACATTCGTAGGGACTTTTTTCCCACGAAACACCTTCGAAAATTTTTTTAGCCTGTTGTGAAAAAGACGGATCATATACCCGTATACTAGCTCCCGCCTCCTGTAAAGCTTTCACAATCTCAATACTCGGACTATCTCTCATATCATCAGTATTCGCTTTAAAAGTGACTCCCAAAACCGAAATATTCTTACCTCTAACATCGCCATTACAGGCCGAGAGAATTTTCTTTACCATCTTAGCTCGCCGCTTGCTATTGGAAGAAATTGTTTCCCGAACCAAATTCATGTTAACGCCAAAATCTTCCGCAAAGTCAGCCAGAGCAGAGGTATCTTTTGGAAAACAAGACCCTCCATATCCAGGACCAGCTAACAGAAACTTATCCCCTATTCTCTTATCAAGTCCCATTGCAAGAGCTACATCGTTAACATCCGCTCCGCAAGCCTCGCATAAATTCGCAACCTCATTTATGAAAGTGACTTTCATCGCTAAAAAGGCATTGGATGAATACTTCGATAGCTCCGCTGTCTCCAGATTTGTAAACAAAATCGGAACATTAAAAACATAAAGAGGTCGATACACCTGAGACAAAACTTTTTTAGCCTTTTCGCTCTCAATTCCTAAAATAACCCTATCCGGATGCATGAAATCATCAATTGCTGCACCTTCTTTCAGGAATTCAGGGTTAAAAGCAACATCGATTTCTATTCCCCTGTTCTGCAGAAACTTCTTCACAGCTTTCGTTGTTCCAACCGGTACTGTAGATTTTATAACTAGCACAGCATCCGGATTCACGGAATCAGCCAGCTCGGATACAGCCGAGTATACATAATCCAAATTGGCGCTACCATCCTTCTTGCTTGGAGTTCCAACAGCAATGAATATAATATCAGCATCCTTAACCGAATCTCTCGTACTAGAAGAAAAATCCAAACGCCCTGCATCCATATTTTTTTTCATTAATTTATCAAGGCCCGGTTCATAGATCGGTACTTCCCCTCTTTTTAAAGACTCAACCTTTGATACATTGTTATCCACACACATTACATCAAATCCGAACTCTGCAAAACAAACCCCGGAAACCAAACCAACGTACCCCGTACCAATTACCGTTATCTTCATTCTCTCACCTCATTTTCCTTTACAAATTCGGCTATCACATGTTTTAAATTCTCTGTGTTACTCGCCACTCTCAAAATGGCTGCCAACAAACCTCCCTTGGAACCGCAATCAAATCTCTGCCCTTCGAAATTAAACCCGACCAATCCACACGACGGAATCATTTTTAATAGAGCATCGGTTAACTGAATCTCTCCATTTACTCCCGGCTCCAGATGTTCCAAAACTTCAAAAATATCCGCCGACAGCAAATAACGTCCAACTATCGCAATATTGGACTTTGCATTTTCCAAAGAAGGTTTTTCATCCACAGACTTTGCGTAAATCAATCTTCCCTCTTGACGTTCAACATCCAAAATACCATATCGACTCACATGTCCCCAATCAACAGACATTGTCGCTACCATATTTTCACCGTTGTAATTTTTTATCATCTCGCCAATACAAGACTTCGGACTCAAAATAAAATCATCCGCTGACATAACAGCAAAAGGTTCATTATTTATGAGATTTTTCGCACACAACACTGCGTGCCCCAGTCCTTTTGGTTCATTCTGACGAACATAGCAAACACTGCCAATATTTATATTAAAATAATCGGGATGAGAGAACATATAATCGAAATAATCCTCGATAGAGTCCTTACCGTGCCTCGTAACAAATATGAACTGCTCGATACCTGCATTAATTGCCTCTTCAAAAGCGTAGTGTATCAGTGGTTTATCAATAATTCCCAGCATTTCTTTTGGAATGGCTCTAGTAATCGGAAAAAAACGCGTCCCCAACCCTCCGACGGGAAAAACTACCTTTCGAATTCTCATTCACTCCTCGCAAATTTCCGACAAGATACTATCACTTTGATCGAAAGCTAATCAACCAAAAAGACATTTAATTGTCCGTATTTTTCACAAATTCTAGAAAAAAATAAGTCGATATAACAAACGAATTATTCAATAAGTTACCCGTTCAACAAAGCAAAATATAATCTGCACAAAAAATCTTTGCTTTGTTTATTTTCATACTTTTGTATCCTTCCTAATTTTTGAACATGTTTTACAATCAATGTTCCTATAGGATTTTAACAATTTGTTGATAATTTAATGTTAGAATTTAATTATGGTAAAGGATAGGAGTCCTTAACACTTCGATGTTTTTACGTGGAAGAGTATGAAGTTATTATACGGTTTATTGGCTTTGTTATTTTTTTTCGGATCGGGATGTATTCCAATTGAAACTCCCGATCATCCTGAGCGCAGTAGGTTCGTGATAAGAGCTCCTAGCGGTTGGGCTTACAGAACTTTTAAAGGAGATAATGGGCTAATAGGAGTGCTTTGGCCGAAAGGAACTTCGTTTAACGACTGCGATACAGCCGTATTTGTATTTATTCAAGATTTCGATGAACCTTTTCTTCCGGAGGTCCCGGAAAACGGACATTTGTTCCAAGAAAAATGTCCAAAATCAGAGTTCAAATTTGCGGATTTAGAAGATGATCAGGATGAAACTCTGTCCATAGAGGAAAAGTATTTCTCCGGACTTTGCGGACGGACGGAAGTTATGTTCGAAGAAAAAGTAAAGAATCTCAGAATTGTAACGGTGCTAGCGTCATCTTTCTATGTTTCGGACGATCTATTTGAAGATGTAAAATATATAGTCTCTGCCTACAAAAGCGAAATTGAAGAGAGTTTAGGAATTAGTAAGAAGAAAAAATCCAAAAAGCAGACCAACAAGGAAAATTCCTCTTATTCTTAAATATTTTCCGGAGAAAAATAGAAAAATAACGAAGTCAGATAAAGAATAACAATATGCAAACAGATAATAATCACATCCTTTCCATCACTTAAAAAGCTTGTAATACAGCAATTAAGACAAAATATTTGACCTTAAATGATTTACGAAAAATTAATGCTGATATGATAGTTTGGAGCATATGTATGGGAGGAAGTAATAGGTGGTAGAGTTTCAAAGATTTTTTGTCATCAGGAGATTATCTAGTACCATTATTTCTACTGTTCCCTTTAATTAGGTTATCCTTCGCACTTTATTTTGATTACAAAGCGATTCGCACAAGATACAAAAATCCGGAATATAAGCTATTTCGGTTTAAAAATGTTTTATGGAGCCTTATTTTTTGCAAATCTCTCATACCTGTTCCAGTTATATGATGGATACTTAATACAGGCGGACTATTAGCACCCAATATAACAAAAGCGCTAAGTTTGGAATGGAGTTTGTTCTCGCTTGGATATTCTGGTGCGCAATAATTTGGGTATATAAAAAACTATTCAGAAAATTTTTTCGGAAAATTCAGAACAGTTCTCAAAAAAGACCATCAACGACATTTTATAACGAAGACAATTAACCGAATTTACGATGACTGATTCGTATCGCCTCCAGGGCCGGACAGTCTTCGTTTTCAACATAATTAAGGAATGCTCCGCCTGCCGTGGATATACATGTCATCTTGTCTGCAACGTTAAATTTTTTCATAGCGAATCCGGTATCTCCTCCCCCAATAAGTGAAATCAACTTGTGACTCTGAGTTCTTTTCGCGATGAATTCCGCGATTGCCTTCGTTCCGAACTCGAACGGACTTCGTTCAAACAAGCCCACAGGACCGTTCCACAATACTACATCGCTATTTTTTATATGATTCTTCAGCAATTTTACCGAATCAGGACCTATGTCGAAAACACTCGTATTGGAATTCTCAGATCGCATGATGGCATGATCGCTTTTTGCAGAAATCAATGCTGAAAAATCAGTCGGTACAATCAACTCACATCCGAAGTCTTTTGCATTATTTACAATTTCTTTAACATCTGCTTCATATCCTTTGAGATCGAAAACTTCCGACAAATCGCCGTTAAAATAGGATAAGAAAGCACCTGCGAGTCCTCCCCCAATGGCCAATTTATCAACTTTCGCAACCAATCGCTTAAGCAGTTTTATTTTCGTTGATAATTTCGAACCTCCGATAATCGCCATCCTTTTCCCGGACGTATGGTTGAAAAAATCTTCTATGTTTTTGATTTCCTTTTTAAAATTTTTTCCTAAATCTGATGGCAAAAACTGAGGTATGCCGAAAACCGAGGCGTGTCTGCGATGTGATACAGAAAATGCTTCGTTAACAAAAAAATCTCCCAATGTTGCTAATTTCTTAGCGAAATCCAGGTCGCAATCTTCCTCCTGCGGATAGAATCTAAGATTATCCAACAGGATTAAATCATTTTGAGAAGTCTGTTCTATCAAAGATCGAGTATTTTCATTCAGGTAATTCTCTATAAATGAAACAGATCTTCCGTAAATTTCTTCAATGGCAGGAACCAACTGCCGCAAACTCTGAATTTCAACCTGATCAGAAGTCTTTCCCAAGTGGGACATTAAAACAACTTTTGCTCCTCGTTCCCATAAGTCTTTCACAGTTGCGACAGGCACCTTTATTCTGGCGTCATCCATCACGAGACCGTTATCCATCGGAACATTAAAATCAACTCGGACTAATACTACCTTGCCAGATAATTCCACAATCAACTCCCTCTATTTATCTTTAGAACTATCCCAAAATCGTAAATTTTTCGTTAAAATTTACTAACAACCGCGTTTGATTCTATCATACATTGTAAAATTTACGAATTTTTTTTTAGGTTCCCCCTTGTAAAAAGCTTTTAAAGACATTATTTGATATGATGAGGGTTTTTTACAGATAGGAGACTGATATGCCGGCTATCGTTTTAACAGGTCACGCAGGAAGAATTGAGGCTAAATATCATCATAGCAGATATGCTGGAGCGCCTTTGGCTATGGTACTGCATCCAAATCCCATGCAGGGCGGAACTATGAACAATCGCGTTACTGTAAGCTTATATAATGCTTTTGTTGAAAATGGATTTTCTGTAATTCGGTTTAATTTTCGAGGGGTTGGCAAATCAGAAGGTGAATTCGACAAAGGCGAAGGAGAGTTTAACGATACAGCTTCCGTTCTCGACTGGATTAGATCCATAAACAAAGGATCTCGTGAAATCTGGATTGCGGGTTTTTCTTTCGGTGCTTTGATTGGAATGCAACTATTGATGAGACGCCCCGAAATTTCCGGATTTATTTCCGTTTGTCCACCGGCCAATCTGAATGATTTTTCATTTTTAGCTCCCTGCCCTGTTTCAGGCATGATGATAAACGGCGCAGACGATGTCGTCTGTCCGACAGAGCATGTTGACAAATTAGTTGAGAAACTAAACGGTCAGAGAGGAATCTCCATTGATTACCGAGTGATTCCGAACTGTGATCATTCTTTCACTGGACATTTGAATACTGTTAAGCAGTATGTCACTGAATACTTGAATTCTAAGAGAGAAATGCGTAAAGTCGTCTAGTTATCACGGAAGAAAATACGGGAGAGAACAATGAAATCGTCCTTTTTAAATGAGGCTGTAGCCAGGGGATTTGTCTATCAATCCACAAATTTGGAAGCCATAGATGAGTATTTGTCAACAAAAGGACGGCGTGGCTACGTAGGCTTCGATATCACCGCAAAAAGTTTACATGTCGGTCATTTGATTCCGATATTTACGATGAGATTGTTCCAGAAGCACGGGCACAAACCGATTATTTTAGTCGGAGGAGGCACAACGAAAGTCGGGGATCCTTCTTTCCGCAATACAACCCGCCCAATGCTTTCGGATGAACAGATTGAGGAAAATTTGAAAGGAATAAAATTCTGCCTCGAGCCGTTCTTGAAGTTTGAAGACGAAAACAGCAACGGAGCCGGCAGCGATAACGCAGCGGTCATGGTCAATAATGCATCTTGGCTGGATAACATAAATTATCTGGAATTTCTGCGCGATATCGGAAAATATTTTTCAATAAATCGCATGATCGGGTTTGATTCTGTCAAGACCAAACTGTCTCAGAACAACTCGCTGAGTTTTTTGGAATTCAACTACATGATCTTGCAGGCCTACGATTTCTACAGACTTTTCGTCGACAAAGGCTGCAGAATCCAGCTGGGCGGTCAAGATCAATGGGGAAATATCGTTTGCGGAGTTGAGTTGATTCGAAAAAAGTGCGAAGCAGAAGTGTTCGGACTGACCAATCCGTTGCTGACAACCAGCGACGGAAAGAAGATGGGCAAGACTGCCAACGGTGCGGTTTGGCTGTCCGAGAATTTCCTGTCCGCCTACGATTTCTGGCAGTACTGGAGAAATGTCGACGATGCAGATGTTATCAAACTGATGTATCTATTTACAGACCTGCCCGTCGAGGAGATCAAGAAGATGGAATCCGTGAAAGGAAGCGAGATCAACGCGCTGAAGGTCATTTTGGCAGATGAAATTACTTCCATCGTACACGGAAAAGATTCGCTCGCATCTATTCATCAATCCGCTGAGCAGATTTTCAATCAATCCTGCGAAGATTTGACAAAAATCGACTCAGTAAATCGGCACCAAACGGCGAGAACTTCCTCGATTATTGATATTTTGGTGGAAACAGGTTTGTGTTCCAGCAGAGGCGATGCGAAAAGAATGATCCGAGGCAAGGGCGTCTATGTGAATAATCAGCCGATCGCGGAGGATTACAAACTTCCGCAAGATCTGTCGGACGGAGACTTACTGAAACTATCCTGCGGCAAAAAGAAAACCGTGATTTTGGAAATTAAAGGCTGAAATGATCTCAGGCAAAACGCAGAGCCCGAAAGTTCTGCGCTGCAGTGAAAAGAATGGTTTGTAGACTTTATTCCTCGTCCCACGGCTTTTGAGCAATTTCCTTGCGGCGCTGTTGAGCCTTAAGCGAGGTGTCAAATTTGTAATTGCTTGCCTTTTCGAGCATTGCTTCGGTGATTTCGGAACTTTTATCAGATACATCGATAATTCCCTTTGGCTTATCAATGAGCGGGTTATCTTCACCAACAGCCGGTGTATTGTAAGAAAGACCAGTTTCAATTCTCATTCTCCCTCCACTTCCAAGAGACGGAAAGCGCGGTTTGCCATCCAAAATTCTCACTCCTTAAGGTTATATTTCATATTTCCCTTGGGAAAAGTTAATAAAAGATTAAATTTTAATTGTATATTGTTTTTTTACTTGCATGTACGTGGTGAGTACTGTTACCTTCAGAGTTGGTGATTTTGGAAGTTACGAAACATATACAAAAAAGATTTTAGGAGTTTTATTTTTTAACATGACTGTTTGCTCGTCCTGTTTTTCTGCCATTGTTTCTTATAACAACGGGGATTTCCAAAAAGTTTCAGATGTCATTTGTGATGCTGTTCTGGATATTCGTTATTATTCTTCCAACAATTTCACTGGAAAAAAAATCAGAGGATACAATGCTCCTGTGCCTTATTTGACAAAAAAGGCGCTAAATGCGTTGGTGGTAGCAGCCAATGACCTAAGACAACAAGGGTACAGATTGCTCATTTGGGATGCCTACAGACCGCAAAAGGCGGTTGATCATTTTGTTGAATGGATTAATGATCCGAAAGATCCTGGAGACAAGTCTTTTTATCCGAACATAGAGAAGTCGAACCTTATTTCGGGAGGCTATATTGCTCCGAAATCTGGGCATTCGAGAGGAAGTACGATAGACCTGACCATAGTAAAAAAAGATGGTTCGTCTGTTGATATGGGAGGAACTTTTGATTTGTTTGATAAGCGCTCGAATCGAAATTATGAGAGATTAACTGAAGCTCAAAAAAACAACAGAAAAATATTAGAAAATGCAATGATAAAAGTAGGCTTTATCGGAGCGGATTCGGAGTGGTGGCATTACACATACAAAGATGAAGATTACAAAAATACATATTTCGATTTCGATATTGGATATGACTTAAAGTAGAAAAGCCCGAAAAGGTTTAATTATCGAAATTTTTAATTAATTTTTTGAATTTGAGTGCGAATTTATCGGCGAATTATCTGAAAAATCTCCGCCCGAAGCTGTTTTATCCCCCCTCCTTTTTTTGAACTGGTGAAAATAATTTGCGGAAAAGCCGACGGATGAAATTGAAGAATTTGGGAAACGGAATCCTCCACTCCTGACGATTTTTTGTCCGACTTTGTCAAAATTATCTGATAAATCAAACCAAGCGAATCAAATATTTCCATGATTTCGGCATCGTTCTGTTTTATACCCAGTTTGGAGTCGATCAGCAAAAAAATTCTGCGCAAATTTTTTCGATATCGCAAGTAGCCGAGTATGAGTTCGTCCCACTGCATGCGAGTCTGCTTGGAAACCGCGGCGTATCCGTATCCGGGAAGATCGACCAGCGAAATTTTATTTCCCAGCGAAAAAAAATTGATCTGCTGAGTACGCCCGGGAGTTTTGGACACCCGAGCGGTATTTTTCCCCGTCAGAGAATTTATCAGAGAGGACTTCCCGACATTTGATCTCCCGACGAAAGCGACTTCGGGCAATTTCAAAAAAGGAATTTGAGAAAAAGTCGCAGCCCCAGCCAGAAATTTGCATTCGGAACTGAACAGCGAATTTATGGAACTCAACTTTTCGCCCCGGATTTTACCTCGGATTTCGCCAAGGCGTCTTTCTCATCAACTTTCCTGATCACGTACTGCTGCGCGATCGCGAACAAATTGCTGAAAGTCCAGTAAATGATCAAACCCGCAGGCAATTGAGAAAACATCAACGTGAACATCACGGGCATTATCATCATCATTTTCGCCTGAGAAGGATCTGCCGGCGCCGGTCCCATCTTTTGCTGAATCCACATGGAAAATCCCATCAACAACGGCCAAATTCCGATCTGCAGGAAGCCCGGCAACGATACAGGGATCAATCCGCCCAAATTCAAAATCGACCACGGATCGGCTACTGACAAGTCATGAATCCATCCAATAAACGGCGCTTGCCTCATTTCAATCGAAATATACAACACCTTGTACAGCGCAAACAAAATTGGCCACTGCAGGAACATAGGAAGACACCCGCCCATCGGATTTATTTTCTCCTTTCTGTACAACTCGGAAACCGCCTGCCCCAATTTCATCTGGTCGCCTGCATATTTCGCCTGCAACGCCTTAACCTTCGGCTGAATCGTTTTCATCCTGTTCATGGATCGATAAGCTTTGTTAGCGAGCGGGAACAAAAGCAACTTCAGCAACAGGGTTATCAAAAGAATTCCGAATCCCATGTTCCCGATCAAATCTTTAACGTAGGACATCGCGTACAGCAACGGCTTTGTCAGAATATACAGATATCCGAAATCAATGACCAAATCCAAATGCGGAACATTCAATTTCTCCTCGTACATATCGAGGGTATTTATTTCTTTTGCTCCAACAAACAAATGATGAACTTTGGAAAATTTCGATGACGGATTTACCACCGACCAATCTTCGCTGCTCTCAATCACATAATTGCCGCTCCCCAACGACTTGTAGTTTACGGAATAGGAAGAATTATGCTCGGGAATGAAAGATACTAACCAATATTTATCGGTAATCCCGAACCATCCGCCTTTGGATTTGTATGATATCTCTTTTTTCTTTTCGATATCCTCGTAATCGACTTCTTTTAATTTTCCGTCGAAATATCCGATAGGTCCATGATAAAACCCAATGGATTCGGGCTTATTTTTCTCCAACTCACGATGAATCAATGTTGTATTTTGCAACCGAACCGATTCATCGCTATAATTTTTGACTTCGTCCGTAATCGTGAATACGAAATTCTCATCCACTGATATTTTTTTCGTAAAAATCAAACCTACCCCGTTATCCCAGACCAATGTAACCGGAGTTTCAGGCGTCAATTTAGTCCCATCTGCTTCCCAACATGAATTTTCATCGGGTAAAATCAATGACTTATCATCTGATTTCCATCCAGAAGCAGCAAAATAATTCTCTTTTCCGAAAACTGAAACTTTCTCCTGACTGTCGTATTGTTTGGTGTAATCATTTAATTTGATATCGCTGAATTTTAGTCCTTTGGTGGAAATCGTCCCGAAAATCCTCGGCGCACGAACCTCTATCGTTTTCGCTTCAGCCTGTGGAATAGGTTCCTTTCTCACCACCGTTAACTTTTTATCAAAATTTTGAGACGAGTAAGAATCCGTAGTTACATTCTGACTTTGATTACTGATCTGCCCTTGCATTGGAGATTTAAATACATACGGATATCCCAACATAACAATCAGCGAAATCGCAAAAAACAGCATAACATTACGTTTTTGCTCTTGATCTTCCTGCATATAAACCCCCAACTTAAAAGCCCATTGAGTATACAGGAAATTTTGTCATGTTGAAATAGGAATACCTAAGAAATAAAAGGAAGAACAAATCAAAATTTCTCTGGGAGAGAGACGTTCACAGCTTTCATTGGTCTTGAACTTATCTTCACAACTCTACGACTAACTTTTGCTTCTAGTACAGTTTTCTAAGCAAATTTCACACTAGATCATCACAAAAATTTTCGCCTGAAACCTAACAGGTACCCAGCAGCTTAGCTGGTGGTTCTGCATATGCGCCTATAAGGCTTCTTTACTAGCTTCCGCCTTAAGGGCGTACCCTGATCTGACCGTGCGACCTTTACTTACTACCCATAAATGGGT
>ODAI010795951.1_pt1 | contig 48505 bp, 35 predicted proteins | sample 1539321 | NCBI WGS metagenome assembly ODAI01 (sample SAMN02144231, study PRJEB22623) | gut metagenome | biome: sheep rumen | host: Ovis aries | place: New Zealand
AATCGCATATCATTGGCGTAGGCATAAAGACGTGTGATATCACTATCTTTTCGTGAAAGATAGTTGCGCAGAATCTCTGAACTGACATCTATTCCAATCCTGTTTCGATACTTGACGGCATCGCAGACGGATTTTTCCATATCGTATATCTTAACTTGAAAGCCCTCGATGACGGTTTCTGAAACTCCAAGTTCGAAAACACTCTTACTCAAAAAGAAAAGTTCAATGGGAGGGTATTCTGGCAAGGTAACCTTTCGACTTCGTTCAATGGCGATACAATAAGCAAGGGGGATCTGGGTAGTCAGTCCATAGTGTGACCATGCAGAATACGCACACAATATGCCACCAGGAACAAGTCGTTCTACGTCAACCATTGGTTTCGCTAATCCTTCATTGAGCGCATAGATGCCTTGGCGCACGCGAATAATAGTTCCCTTTTCAACCTCATACAAAAGTTGGTTGTAAAGGGATTTCTCCTTTGCTTCTGCTGAGGATATATATCCTCCGTTCTGGCTGATGTATTCCTTGATATTCATCTTTCATTAGAAATAATGCTGCAAATATACTGCATTTTTTTGAAAGTGCAGTAGTTTTGAAGGAAATTTTACTATTTATTTTCAGAATATTGCTGCATTTGCCTTCTAAGAATCTCCTTAATTTGCTCTCGCAAAGACAGCGGGCTGATCACTTCGAGATTCTCGCCATAAAGGAGGATTCGGCCTCGTAATTCACGATTTGGCTCAATTGTTAGATGGACTTCACCATACCATTGGTTATCATATTCTCCAAAGGGTAGCGTTTCCTTCTGCGAATGATGCAAGGGTTTTGTTAATAGAAGTCCATGTTGGTATTCAGTCTTCGTACGAATGATAACTTCTTCAACCATAGCTCCTTTTTCATGGGTGACACCTATTATATTATTAAAGAAATCCTGATAGAAACCTTTTGGAGCAGGGATGTACTCCACATCATTCACCTCACAGACCTCACCTGCGATTCTGTCTAATGGAACATTATAAGCCTGATATGGCTCTCTGTCAGCATCGCCAAAAACAAACCAGCGACCATTATATTCTTTGAGGAACTGAGGATGAAAAGTTATAGTAAACGGTTCTTGTCCAAACCTCTGATAGTCGAAACGGAGAACTTGTTTATTAGCAATTGCCTTATAGAATACTGGAAGCAGATCTATATTCGTAAGGTTTTGCTCGAGTCCACTGCAAATACGCACTTCACCATCTTTTGATTCTCTGTTTGTATCCAACAGCAATTGTGTATTCTCAAAGAATGAAGAAAACCAACTTGCAGGCATAATACCAGCAGAGGCTTTGCAAAATGCCACATAATCCTCTACGGACTTCTGAACAACAGCCTTGCGCTCCTCAGATAAGGGGTCATCACTTTTGCCAATATATCTATATGCCTTACCCTTATTCAGCCCATTGTCCTCTACACATCCTGGGCAAGTCTTTTCAAGAGCCTTCAAAACCTCAGGGAATGCTTTCTTCAATTCGCCATAACCAGGTTCGCTATTGCAAGCCATCTTATCATAGTAACCTTTCGGTCTGCCACAATACAAGGCAAGTACATCGGCATAACTGACAAACTCTCGTTTCATCAGTTCCAAGTATATCAAGTTAACGAACTCTGACCTCACTCCAAATCCGGCAAAGATGTTCTTAGTAGACATAATCTATACGTTTAGGATTGTGCAAAGATACAATATTTCTTTGAAACGACGAATATAGGAAGAGGAAAATTACGTTTTCACAAGGCTTGTTTTCGATTTTTGCTTGGAGGATGCGGGATTATTCCTTACTTTTGCGGTACGAACATTAAAATGATAAAGGAATTATGAAAAAGTTAATGATGACACTGATGGCTGTCGTATTCGCCATCGCAGCAAATGCTCAGTACAGCACCAACTATTACAACCAGTATGGTAGCAGTATCGGCTCTTCAACAACTAGTTCTAACTATGGTGGAGGCTACACCACGAACTACTACGACAAGTACGGTGGTAGCACAGGTAGCGCAACGACAAGTTCCAACTATGGTGGTGGAGCAACTACCAACTATTATGACAGGTATGGCGGTTGTACTGGCTCTGCTACAACACATTCAAATTATGGAGGTGGATACACCACTAACTACTACGACAGGTACGGTGGTAGCACAGGTAGTTCAACGACAAGTTCTAACTATGGGGGTGGAACAACTACCAACTACTACGACAAGTATGGTAGCAGTATCGGGTCTTCAACAACACAATCCAACTATGGTGGTGGAACGACTACAACCTATTATGACGCTTATGGTAATAGCATTGGATCCAGCAGCGGCTGGTAATGCCCAAAAATAACCATTTCTTTGCATCGATGAAGCAAATTATTTAAAGAATTTGGAACTTTCATAATTAGTTTGTATCTTTGCAGCGTGAATGAGAGTTCTCGCTTAGGCGAGCGTCTTGGCTAACTAAGCTGGGCGGCACATAGGCGCGATAACATCAAGCTCCGCAACCGTTCTAAAGACAAAGCCGTTGGTCGAGTACCTTCGGCTTTTCGTTTATCTACAATGAGCAATTGGGGGATCTGAGACAAGCCAAGAAAGATTACCGTAAAGGAAAGAAGTACGGCTGCTACCAAGCGACTGCAGCTCTGCAATCCCTCAAAGCCAGAAAGAAGAGGAGATGATCATTTCTCACGTCTTTCTGCTATATTGCCATATGTTGAAGCAATTCTCGGAAATAGCGATCACACCCTTTTATACAAAAAATATTTTCCACAAGGCTTGTGGAAATAAGGAATCGCAACCTCACAGCGTGCATGGCTTTACTTCTCCTTTGTCTCCTCCTTGCCTGCTTCTAAGCTGCTCCTAAGGTTGCAAAGATATTTTCAGTAGGCATCATCATCAAAATGAATCTGCCATCAAATCCTTACGGCCTATAAGGCTGAAGATTGTGATTTCATTATCTTCGTTGAGAATACGGAGCGTGCGCAGAACCTCGTTTAATGTAGAACCGCTTGTTGTTACATCATCGATAACCAAAACATTCTGCTGACGAATCATTGAACAAAGTTCTCGTTCCTCTTCTGATTCAAATCTCAAGAAGTTCATGATATACGGACGGAGTTTGCTCTTTTTTACGTCCTTTGCTATCGTAAAGTAATCCTTCTGATGAATCATTTCCAACATGGCGTTGATGGAATTCTTTGCCTGCTCTTTGGCTGCTTCCGAATAGCGAGGCATTCCATTCTCTAAGATATCGTCAAGATATTGTTTCTCGTAGGCTTTCATATCGAATGATATATTAGAAGGAAGAGCCTTTACTAGAGTCATCTTATATAATGTAGGTTGCGCAAATCTGTAGATATAGCGCAGCATATATTGGTTCACCTTACTCGAAGATTCTGGCATAACCACAAGATCAAAATTATAAAGATTAATCTTTTTATGAAGATTATCTACAGCTTTCTTGATGAAGTTTGTCAGATCTGGTGTATCCTGCAATGCCTCTGTGAATTTCACATATTTAATAAAGGCGGAACGTACAGAGCTTTCTACCTGATCAGAGAATTCATAACCATAGTAAAAGCACTTTCCGAATGCCTCTACCTGATAGCCATTGCCAGTAAGACTTACAATGTCCTCAGCACCATCGTGTTCGAAATCGAACACAAACTTTTTCTCTGTATCGTCGAATGTTATGCCCATATCGTTTGCTCTTTGGCTGCAAAGATACTATTTATTTTTTAAAAAAAAGTATTTAGCCCTAAAAATTAATATGCTTTTCCTTACTTTAGCGGTACGATCATTAAACACAAATGAATTATGAAGAAGTAAATGATGTGCAGCAAATGTGATGCACACTTTTTGAAATGAAAATAGCGTTTTGCCTATACATCCCTACATTATCTCTGTAACTCATTGTATATAAACTCGTTGCGTGATGTATAGTTGCTTTGCTCTATACATCGTCTATACATGATAAATGGGTATCGCCCTCAAAAAGCCCGAAATTGAGACTGGAAAAAGCGCTTTGGAAGATCTCTAATACTGTTGTTTCGCTAGAAGTTTCACATGTGGAAACATTTTGTTTCCCTAATAGAAACAACTTGTTTCCATTAATGAAACAGTTTGTTTCTATTAAAGAAACAAACAAGAAACACATTGTATTTCAGTTAGTTAGATTCAAATAACGCATAAAATTACCTATATTTGATAATAATGATGTATAGATGTACTATTTCAAATATGCTCTATACATTGCATAAGTATCTAATTTTAAGTATGTTAAGCAGAAAATGTAGGAATGTATAGAGGATTTGAAATTTCTAATGAAAAAAATAATTCATCTTAACAGCGTATAACAAAGGAAACTGGATAGAGAATATGGTTTATCTGAAAATAAGTGGCTCTTATTTCTATAAAAGTTTGGCGGATTGGAGAATAATGCTTATTTTTGTGGCCGACCCCGATGGCGACGCGCTCTCCTTCAGATGGTGGCAGCAGAATGGCATCGGACAGACGAAGGCGGAAATCAGCAATGCCACGTCTTCGTCTGTCAAAGTAGAGATACCTGCCACCTTTATGAACGACGAGATTCACATCATCTGCGAAGTGCACGACCAGAGCAAATACGCTTTGCCTGCTTATCGTCGAATCATCATCAAGGCAACAGGGCAGTTCTAGAACGTCACGCGGACCATCATGCGGAAGCCGTGCTTGTGGGCGGTGGGGAGCTCGTTGTAGCTGAGACGACGGACGTACTCGACATGGAGGAGCTTGAAGATGTTGTGGATACCCAGCGTGAGCTCCATGTAGGGACGCTTGGGGTCAATAACGTATGAGCCCTCGGGGAAGTACATCAAGATGGGGCTGCCCACGTTGTATGGGTTCTCTGGGTTGTTCTTGTCTGAGAGCTCGCCCCAGAGCACACGGAAGCCTATCCACTCGCGCCACTTGAGTTTTTTGAGCAGGGGGATGCGGTTGAAGATCTTACCATTCAGGTCCCAGTTGACGATAGCACTGAGGAAGCGATCGGTGGGAAACTCCATATTGTTGATCGCCTCAAACGTATAGTCCTGCACGATATATGAGAGGTTGGTCTCAGGCATGATGAGCAACGGATAGGGAACTTTCTCCCACTGGATTCCACCCTTGACAAGCCAGTCCATCTTACCCCACGAACGGAGCCAGAAGCGCTTATAGATGCTGGCCTCGGTGTAGTTATAGCTGTAATCGCCTCCGAGGAAATCCTTGAATCCCAGCGTGTGACTGACGGTGAAGACGGGGGCATCGAGGTTAATGGGCAGACGGCGCTGCTTGGTATTGATGAACGTCTCGCCTGGGGCAAAGCGCAACTCGGCACGAAGCTCTGTGGTGCGGAACTTGCGGCTATGCACGGGATTGATAGGAGTCAGTGCTGTACCTGAGGCTGCCGCTGTCGTGCCTGGGGCAACAACAGGGGCATTATTCCTTTCGATTTCCTGCTGGCAGACGGGATGGCTCCAGTTAGTCCAAAGCGAACGGTCGGGCGACTCTGACATCGGGATAAAGTAGAGTTCGCCAGCAGCCTCATTCTCTTCAGTCTTGAATTCGACGGTAGTACGGAAACCCCAGTCCTCCTCGCGCTGGAAGGTCAGCGACTGACGATTGTAGAACTTCATCTTGTCGACTGTGGTCCATTTCAGGCTCGTGAACACATTATCCTTATCGGTATGGAGGAACTTATCCGAAGGCGAGTCGATGTCGTAGCTGGAGCTGAAAGTGAGCGTACGCATGGGGAACTCGCGTGGCAGATACTCTTTCTTGTTGAAAGAATAGATGACATCGGCCTTATAATAGTTCTTCTTGGATCCCCAGCCACGAGCCACATAGCCTCGGAAGAAGAAGTTGGAGTCGAGGTTGGCTGTGGTCTGCGCTGAGAGGCGCGTACGGAAGCCATCGATGAAGTTCGAGCTGAAAATGGTGTTCACAGGACCGATATCGACCTTCGAGGGATGCTTCTTAGTGCCCGTCTCAACGAAGTTCTCAATGAGGGCCTTCAGTCCGAAGATGATGTACTTGAAGCCCTTGGTCTGTTCGAGGCCCTTGATGAAATTATCCATCGAGCTCTCGCTCTTGGTGAGCTCCACCTGTCGGTACTTCTTCCAGAAATCATCGCCTCGCATCATCGCATTGACATCCTTCACTTCTTTCTTCTTACCCTTGAACAGCTGACGAGGCAGCTCATCGAAGGCGAAATCAGTCAATCGCGTGTTTCGGATAACGGCAAACTTATGGAGGAAACTGGCAAACTTCACCTCAGTAAACATATCGTCGACAGTGAGCACCCACTCGCCATTGGGCAACTTGGTGAACTCTTGGACAACCTGCATATTCTCGACGAAGTTCACGTCGCTCTTCTTGGGGATGGTCATCTCGCAGCGCTTCACCTGCCAGCTGGAATCTGCCAGGATATAGAGGTCGCCACGAAAACCGAAGTCCTGCTGGTTGTTTGGCAGGAAGTGCAGATGGAAGCACTTGTCGTTGCCGACCATCAGCGTGTCTTCGATGTAATAGCGATAGAAGGAGATGGCGCCACTACCGATTGGCGAAGTGAAGGGATACTGCAGCATACGGATCTGATCGTCGTAGATGTTCACATCGGTGAAGACATCCTTCAGCACCGTGGTAAGGATATCACCCGTCTGCACAAGATCGTTGACACCCGAAGAGTTCATACCCTTGACAATGATCTTCTCGTCGTGAGGCTTCTTGCGGTAAATCTTCTGCGAGACGGTCTCATCGACAGATACAGGCAGAATGAGCTTGTTGTTGTAAGGACAAGTCTCCACCTGGTCGATCAACCACTGCTTCTTCTTATACTTGGGACTATCCAGGATTGCAGGCGTAATCTCATTGACAGCGAGGGTCAGTTTCTGATATTTGTTATACTGATAGTAGTCGTGGTTGTCGAGATCAGTCTGCTTCTTGGCAGCGATCACCTTCTTCATCATCTCGACAGCAGGGTTGTTCTTACGGCTGTAACGCCCACGCTTAGCCTTCACGGTGACTTCCTTCAACAAGGTATTATCGGCTTTTAGCTTGACGTTGTAGGCACCCTTGACACCATGATTCACCATCACAGTCGTGGTAACATAGCCGACGGCGCTGAAGGAGAGCATCCATCCCTGATGACGGGCAATGGAATAATGGCCCTCGATATTGGAGACCACGCCCAGGTTGTGCCCTTTATACTGCACAGAGGCAAAGGGTATGGCCTCACCCGTCTGCGCATCAGTGATGGTACCAGTGAGCATCTGCTGGGCAAAAGTGCTTAAAGGTAAAAAGGTAAAAAGGTAAAAAAGGAAAAACCATTTTACCAACCTTTGAACCCTATCGTATATTCTTCTATCTGTCATCCTTACTGTATTTCTTTTTACCTTCTTAATTTTTTACCTTTTTACCTTTCTTCAACAAGCTCGGAGAGCGAGTTGATAACCCGTTCAGCTTGCGATTCATCAACAGGGGCGTCAGTCCATCCTTCACCCTTGAACCACACGGTGCAGCAACCAGCCTGACGAGCTGGGATGATATCCTTATCAATACTGTCGCCCACAACGACGACCTCTGAAGGGGCGAGTCCTAATGCCTCGACACCGAGGGTGAAGATGCGGGGATCGGGTTTACGGACACCCACCACTGCCGACTCGACGATGTGTTGGAAAATGCCGTCGAGCGAGAACTCACGAAGCACGGTCGCGATGTTACCATAGAAGTTGCTGACGAGCACCATGGGGAAGTGCTCACACAGCTGGAGCAGCACACTGCGGCTCTGGGATGTCTCTTCGCACGTTCGGGCATAAAGGTCATTGAGAAGCTTCTCACCATGCTTCGCCCACGACACCTCCGGACAAGAAGCCTCGATAAAATCGAGCTGAAGCCGAAGTTTTTGCGCTAGCGTCTGACGGAAGGTGAAATCGGGCTTGATGATGGGATTACGCCCCAGGGTGCGCTCACCATGAACATAGGCGTCGCGGAATAGCGCTTCGCTGACAGGCACACCTACACGCTCGTAGGCATGCCAGATAACCTTTCCCCAATGATTGCCACCCGTGTCGAGTGTACCACCGTAGTCGAAAATATACCCCTTGATCATCTACAGCTGCTTGTTAAGGTCAGCACAGAGACGCTCATGGGTATGGCGCATATACATATACATGGCCTGGAAGACGGTGAGGTCGAACAAGGGATAAAGCCAGGGTATGTCGCACAGACAAGCTATGTAGATCGTAATAGCACGGGCATTGAACGTCAGCAGATTGGTGTACTTCATCAATGGGCGACTACCTGCAAGCAACTGCTGGCGGATATCCTCAAGATGATCAGAGGGCTGAGCCGACACTTCCTTCCAGCGTGCGAAGAACTTCTGGAAATTGGGGGTCTGCTTCTCCTGATTCTTGCAGTAGTTGGCATAATTATAATAGAACGTGCGCCCGAGAAGATCGTTCTTGGGCAGTCCCTCATAGATGGCACGCTGCTGCTTGTAGTTGTCGAGCTCACTGCCATCCTTACCCAGAAGGAAGAAGAGGTGAATCTGACGGTAATAATCGGCCAGTGTGCTCTGAGGCGAGTGGATGAAGAAACCAGCGAAGGCACAGAAGACAAACGCCCAGAAGCCCCACTGGATATCAGTACCGGGGATGTTCTGAGTCCACAGACGGTAGACGATAGCGAGATAGATGCAGAAGAACCACACGTCGCCTGCAAAGCCGTCGAGCATACGCCCGATAAGTGTCTTCTTGCCCGTGATACGCGCCATCTGACCATCGGTAGAGTCGCAGAAGTTGGCCAGCATCAGCAGCACAACGCCACAAACGTTTGACCAAAGATCGGAGTAATGGAACATCCAGCCTGCTCCGGCACCAAGAAAGATAGATACAATAGTGATGACATTCGGGTGAATGTCGAGCTTATTCCACAACAAAGCAAATGCCAGTCCGATAGGACGTGTAAAGTGTACATCGAGCCACTCCTCTGTGTCCTCAGACTTAAATGATAACTTGAGTAATTCTTTAAATGTTGCCATATTCTAATTTGACTATTTTTACTATTTCACAATTCTACTAATGAGGCTATGGCCTCAGCTGCTTCCTCACGACAACGAGAGAAACTGGGCCAGTCGTTGAAATCAATCAAGCAGAAGCTGCCATCGCTCCTCACAATGCAGTCACCGCCATAGACCTTAATGCCTACAGCCTCTGCCAGTCGCTCGGCTTCAGTCTGCACAGCAGACAACTCGAAGGGATAATGACAGGCTGAGCCATTACGCTTCTCATCGCTGAACTTCGTATCGCCATCGTCCGTAGGATAATAATAGCGGAAGAAGCCTGTGCCACTGACGCCATAGAACTTCACAAGGTCGCCCACAACATGCGCACTGACAGTGTATTGAGTAATACCACGCTGCGTCATCTGACGAATCTTTGCTTCGAGCGAGGTCTTATCTGGCGCAAACTGCACATCGTCCTCCGATTGTGCAGCAGCATCGCCTCGCTTCAGCCAATAGCCATCGAGCCCTTCCTTCGGAGGAACTGGTGTCCCTACTTGAGCCATGATAGACTCCAAACGACAACGGGCACAAGAGGCAACGCCCTGAGGCGAATTGATGACGCGGCAGACGCCAAGGGTGGCCACTGCATTCAGTGCCTCAAGTGTCTCGGGCAAGCGTCCCATCGTGAAGATGACATCGCAAGAGGGAATCTCTGCCAAACTGTCTTCGCTGACGATAGACACTTGATGACCCTGAGCACTCAAGCGGGTGCCTACGGCCTCTAAGATAGCCCTATCCTTCTCCACTGAATGAGGGGAGAACTGTGGAGCCCGTTGTATCATCAGCACTTTCATCTCTTCAATCTTTCAAAAAACGCTCAGCTTTCGCTATGTCAGAGGCATGATCGATATCGAGTACCTTCGAGAAGGGGAACGCCTGGAGGCGCAGACCGTCGCGCACGAGGGCACGCTGGAAGTTACGCATACGACTCTCACCACGCTCGATACAGCGGCGAAGCGTATCAATGGAGGCTGGCGTCAGACCATAGATGCCGCCACTAATATACTTTGGTGCATCGCAGCTATCAAGGAATCCTGTGATGCGAAGTGCCTCGTCGGTAGACACGTAGAGCGGCTTCTCATCATCGATATAGTCGGTAACCCCCATCAGTCCATCGGCCTCACCACGAGCAATCAGCGAGTGGAAGGTCTTGATATAGGTCTCGAACTCGGGTTCACGGAAGATGGTATCGACCGTTGTGAGCACAAAAGGCTCATCGCCAAGCCAACGACTGAGTTCCCACATACTATGCATGGAACTAGGTGTTGACTTGACGATGAACTTCAGCGGCACCTGGCCATCGTCTTGTATCTGTTGCAGACGGGTTTGTACGTCGGTCATCTGCTCATTGCAGATGGCTACAACCTCAGAGGCCCCATTGGCCATAAAGACCCTCAGTAACCTGTCTATCAATCGTTCACCAGCAACCTCTACGAGCGGTTTCGGACTTGTGATTCCTTCCTGAGCGAGCCTGCTTCCTTCGCCCGCCGCTATGACTGCATATTTCATAACGGCTGCAAAGGTAGACATTATTTGGCAGACTCTGAAAACTTTTTAGAAATATTTATTTTTCTATAGTCAATTTATGATAGTCTATATCGCCTGAACCGCTTTTTTGTTGACTAAAGTGTTCTACATTTCCCTTCAGACTGATATCGCCTGAGCCTCGCAGTTCACATTCCACTTTCTTACAGCCCTGTGCTAAATCGGCAGAAATGTCGCCTGAACCTCTCACTGACAATAAGGTGTTCTGCACATTGTTGAGCTTCAGGTCAATATCGCCTGAGCCGATCAGTGTAGCAGCAGTTCGCTGAGCCTCCAGTCGCTTCAGATCGATATCGCCTGAGCCAGTCAGGTTGATGTCGCAACGATCACAGATTAGGTCGGCAATGTCGATGTCGCCCGAACCACGCAGATTGATGTCCATATTATCGGTATCGATGCGCTGCTTGCTGATGAAGTCGCCAGAACCATTCAGGCTAATGCTGATCAGATCGGGGGAGGTGACATGAACAGAGATTTCGTCGGAACCACTCAACTGGAAATTAACCACACCCATCTTACCACGATTACGGATGACGAGACGCTTGCCGTTCACTTCGGTCAGAATGTACTCAATATAGTTCTCTGGGCCTGTGACCTCTACGGAGAAACTATCGGCTTGCGTGTAATAGACTGTAGGAGAACCAACAATTTCAATCTCCTCGAAACCTCTCAGAGCGCGCGACTCTGCCACGAGATTTCCCTCGTCCAACGGCAACGAATTACAAGTTTTCACACACGATGTGACAGACATCAGAACAATTGCCAAGGCCAATAAGCCTGCGATTGGGAATAATTTCTTTTTCATTTCTTTCAGCATTTTTGTTTCACTTCTGTCTATTTGACGGAAGGAAACACGAAAAAGTTGCAGAAGAGGGAAAAAACGTAATTAAGATAATGGCAGTTTAATCCAGAAGGTAGAACCCTCACCAAGTTCAGACTCTACGCCCATCGTACCACGCAGGCTCTGTACATGAGCCTTTGCCACAGACAGACCGAGACCCGTACCAGGTATATATTCGTCGATCTTGACGAAACGCTCGAAGATACGCTCCTGGTCATTCTTGGCGATACCCTTACCCGTATCACGCACATAGATACGTACATGATCACCCTGCACAAGGTCGAAGCCTAACGTGATCGTGCCTTTCTTCGTGAACTTGACGGCATTCTGCATGAGATGGTCTATGATTTCCGAAAGCTTGGCGACATCTGTATACATATACAATTCGGTATGGGGGAAATGGGTGGCAATGATGAGCGTCGTACCATCGACCAGCTGGGCATGCGTGTCGGCAATGCTCTTCAATATAGGCACGATATCTATCTGTGCCATCACCAGATTCTTAGCTTCTGCCTCGATCTTCGACATGCTCACCAGACCGTCGATAATCTGTAGCAGCTTGTGGTTGTTTTTCTGAATCTCCTGAATCAGCTGGTTACGGTCCTCCTCACTCTCCACCACAGGCAGAAGGTCGGCAAATCCCACGATAGCATTCAACGGTGTACGGATCTCATGACCCATATTAGCCAGGAAGGCCGTCTTCAGGCGATCACTCTCCTCTGCCTTGTTACGGGCATTGATCAGATCGGCCTCCATCTTCTTCTGTTCGTCGATGCGCAACGAGGTACCTACGACCGACGTTGGGTTACCATTGTCATCGCGCGCAGATATCGTGGCGTAACTCTCCTCCCAATACATGGTGTTGTTCAATTTCACGCGATACACCTGATGGTAGGAGTCGCTGCGCCCTGCAAGAATATCCTCGAGCGCAACCCGCACACGCTGCACGTCGGATGGATCGAGATATTCCCACATCGCGTCGATGGGGGTATCTGGTGCAGAAGTAAAGCTGTCCTTTCCATCGCGATAGTCGGATTCATAAGTGGCCAGCCTCATCTTGGGATCCATCCTCCAGACGGCAATCTTCATGGCCTTCAGGATGAATTCGTATTCGACATTGTTCTGACGTGTTTTCTCGAGTTCCTGCAACTCTTTGTTGAGTTTTGCACTTGTCCTGCGCTGCCGGAAAATACCATAAATGAGCAAGACAGCTATCAGAAGACTCACACCCCACAAGATGGGTATGAGGCGCTCGTTATCCGAGTAAGCATATAACAATAATCCGATCATGGGTTCTTAATTCTTCGCAAAAGTAAGAATTTTATTTGGAAAATCAACAATTTCGGCACGTTTTTTCACAAAAACTGAAGATTTTTATTAGATTAACAGAAAAAAAGTGCGTTTTTCGCTCAACTTACATTAACTTTGCACCCTGTAATTGCAATATAATGGAACAAAATTTTGAACTGATCGCCAAAACGTTTATGGGACTGGAACCTGTACTGGCGAAAGAGCTGACCCAACTGGGGGCTAACGATGTAAAGATCGGTAGACGAATGGTATCGTTTACAGGTGATAAAGAAATGATGTATCGTGCAAACTTCCAATTGCACACTGCCATCAGAATCCTGAAGCCCATCCGTCATTTCAAAGCGAAAAGCGCAGATGACGTGTATGAGGAAATCAAGAAAATAGACTGGACAGAATATTTAGGCAACGATAAGACCTTCACGGTCGACTCTGTCGTGTTCTCTGAGGAGTTCCGCCATTCTAAGTTCGTCTCGTATAAGGTCAAGGATGCCATCGTCGACCAATTCCGTGAGAAGACAGGCAAGCGTCCGAATATATCTGTGGCCAACCCCGATATCCGTCTGAACATGCATATCGCAGAGGATCACTGCACACTGAGTCTCGACTCCAGTGGCGAATCACTGCATCGCAGGGGCTATCGCCAGGAGAGTGTGGATGCTCCCCTCAACGAGGTACTGGCTGCAGGTATGATCCTGCTCTCAGGCTGGCAGGGCGATACTGACTTCATCGATCCGATGTGTGGCAGCGGTACCCTGCTGATCGAAGCAGCCCTGATAGCCAAGAACATGGCACCAGGACTCTTCCGCAAGGAGTTTGCCTTCGAGAAATGGCCTGATTTCGATGCCGACTTGTTCGATGACATCTACAATGACGAGAGTCAGGAGCGCGAGTTTGCCCACAAGATCTATGGTTACGACATCGACATGAAGGCTGTCAACACAGCCCGCATGAATGTGAAGGCTGCAGGACTCTCTGATGTCATCAGCGTAGAGCAGCAGGACTTCAAAGAGTTCACACAGCCACAGAATAAGAGTATTATCATCACCAACCCACCCTATGGCGAGCGAATCTCTACGCCCGACTTATTGGGAACATATAAGATGATTGGCGAACGCCTGAAGCACCAGTTCAAGGGCAACGATGCCTGGGTGCTCAGCTATCGCGAGGAATGCTTCGACCAGATCGGACTGAAACCCAGCATCAAGATTCCGCTTTACAACGGCTCGCTGGAGTGTGAATTCCGTAAATACCAGTTGTTTGATGGTAAACTGAAGGACTTCCGCTCAGAAGGTGGTATCGTAAAGACTGAAGAAGAGAAGCGCCAGATGGCCGAGAAGCACCGCTTCAAGAAAGAGCGCGAGTTTAAGAAACGTCTGGAGGAGCAGGAAGAGAACGAAGAGGCCGACATCCGTTCGTTCACTTTCCATCATCACAATCTCAACGGTGACAAGCGTAATGAGCGCAGAGCGCGTCGCGAAGACCGTGAGGATCGGAATGATCGCCGTGAGCGCGATGACCGTCGTGATCGCAAGGGTGGCTATAAAAGTCCCAACAAGGGTGGCCACGAGCGCTTCGATCGCAGCGGCAAGAGCCGTTCTTTCGGAAAAGGCAAGGACTTTGGAAAGAAAAGGAGGTTCGATGATGACGAAGATTAAGTTCATGGGGCTGGCAGCCCTTTTGACCGTTTCTATGTCGATGATTGCACAAGACAAGCTTTTCACCCTCGAAGACCTCAACTACGGTGGTACCAACTATCGGCGCATGCTGCCGAAGAACATCTATATCACGTGGTGGGGCGATCAGCTGATGTATCAGGACGCTGAAGAAGGAGGCACCATCGCCAAGGACAAGAGCAGGACGACCCTGTTTACCCTCGACGAGGTAAACGCCACCCTGAAGGCTGAGCCCTCTTCGATGCACAGCGCCTATATGGCAAGTTACCCCTATGCCGACAAGTCGCTCGTGCTGCTGAGTAACGACACCATCCAGATTCTCTACGACTTCAAGCAGAAGCAGACCTCGATGGTGCAGCACATCCAAGGCACAGACAATCATGACTGGAACAAAGCCTCTCGTGCCATCGCTTATACGAAAGACTGGCAGCTCTTCGTGAGGGATGCCGATGACCATGAGTATCAGCTCTCCAACGACGGATCACGAGAGATCGTCTATGGACAGACTGTCCACCGCAATGAGTTTGGCATCAACAAAGGTACCTTCTGGAGTCCTGATGGACAGAAGCTTGCCTTCTACCGCATGGACCAGAGCATGGTGACTGACTATCCGCAGGTAGACATCTTCCCACGTGAGGCCACCTACGAGCCTGACAAATATCCGATGGCAGGCATGACGAGCCACAAGGTGACTGTGGGCATCTTCGATCTGAAGACGCAGAAGACCATCTATCTGCAGGCTGGAGACCCTACCGACCGCTATTTCACCAATATCGCCTGGAGTCCAGATGCCAAGACGGTTTATATGCTGGAGTTGAATCGTGCGCAGAACGACTGTCGCCTCGTATCCTACAGTGCTGAGACAGGCGAGAAGATGACAGAACTGCTTCGCGAGACTTCCGACAAATATGTAGAGCCTTTAAATCCCATCGTGTTCCTGCCTTGGGACGATTCGAAGTTCATCCTACAGAGTCAGAAAGACGGCTTCAACCACTTATATTTATATAATAAGGAGGGACAACTGCTGAAACAGCTCACCTCCGGTCCCTGGGTGGTGATGGAGCTTCTGGGCTTCAATGAGAAATCGAAGAGTGTCATCATCCTCTCTAACGAGAAGAACCTGCTGCAGAAGAATCTTTACGCCGTGAATATCAAGACGGGCAAGCGCACGCTGCTCGACGATGGTATCGGGGTTACACGCACAGCTGTGCTCTCAGCTTCTGGCGAACAGGTCTATCAGAAATACCAGGCACCCGAGATTCCTATGAGCATCAACGTGCGACAGACATCTAACGGTAAGGGCTATCTGCTGCACAAGGCTGAGGATCCCTGGAAAGGTTACCAGCAGCCCATCTTCGAGATGGGTAGCATCAAGGCTGCAGATGGTGTCACTGACCTCTATTTCAGAATGGTAAAGCCATCCGACTTCGACGCTACGAAGAAATATCCCACAGTGATCTACGTCTATGGAGGGCCTCATGCGCACAATGTCGACGCTTCGTGGCACTGGGCCAGCCGTTCGTGGGAGACCTATATGGCACAGAAAGGCAATATCGTCTTCATCCTCGACAATCGCGGTTCTGAGAATCGTGGTATCGCCTTCGAGCAGGCCACCTTCCACCAGCTGGGACAGATTGAGATGCAGGATCAGATGAAGGGTGTGGAGTATCTGCGCACCCTACCCTATGTCGATATGGATCGTCTGGGCGTTCACGGCTGGAGCTTCGGAGGCTTTATGACCATCTCGCTGATGACGAATTATCCTGATGTCTTCAAAGTTGGCGTAGCAGGTGGCCCCGTCATCGACTGGAAATGGTATGAGGTGATGTATGGCGAGCGCTATATGGGCACGCCCGACAGCAACCCTGAGGGCTTTGCCAAGTGCAGCCTCATCCCGAAGGCTAAGAATCTGAAGGGTAAGTTGCAGATTATCACAGGCTATAACGATGACACAGTGGTGCCTCAGCACTGTCTGTCGTTCCTCGATGCTTGTATCAAGGCTGGCACACAGCCCGACTTCTTCGCCTATCCTGGCGAGCCCCACAATATGCGTGGTCATGCGAGTGTTCATCTCCATGAGCGCATCACGCAGTACTTTGAGGACAATTTAAAAAAGTAAAAATGTAGTAATTATATGATGAAGATATTATTATTAGGCAGTGGTGGACGCGAGCATGCCCTCGCATGGAAAATTGCTCAGAGCAGCAAATGTGAGAAACTCTATATCGCCCCAGGCAACGCTGGGACAGGCAATTGTGGCGAGAACGTAGCCATGAAGGCCGACGACTTCGAGGCTATCAAGGCCTTCGTCGTAGAGAAAGATATCAACATGGTCGTCGTGGGCCCTGAGGATCCCCTTGTAAAAGGTATCTACGACGAGCTGAAAGCTGATGCCCGCACGAAGGATGTTCCCGTCATCGGTCCCTCAAAGGCTGGTGCTGTGCTCGAAGGTTCAAAAGACTTCGCCAAGGGTTTCATGCAGCGTCATCACATCCCCACAGCCCGCTATCAGACATTCGATGGTGAGCATCTGGAGGATGGTCTGAAGTTCCTCGAGACCCTCGAGGCGCCCTATGTTCTCAAGGCCGATGGTCTGTGTGCTGGTAAAGGTGTGCTGATCCTCCCTACCCTCGACGAGGCCAAGAAGGAGCTGAAGGAGATGCTGGGCGGCATGTTTGGCAATGCCTCTTCGCAGGTGGTGATCGAGGAGTTCCTCAGTGGCATCGAGTGCTCAGTCTTCGTGCTTACGGATGGTCAGCACTATAAGATTCTGCCTGAAGCCAAGGACTACAAGCGTATCGGTGAGCACGATACCGGCTTGAACACTGGAGGCATGGGAAGCGTTACCCCTGTACCCTTCGCCACGAAGGAATGGATGCAGAAGGTCGAGGACCGTATCATCCGTCCTACGGTAGAAGGCCTGGCTTCTGAGGGTATCGACTACAAGGGCTTTATCTTCTTCGGACTGATTAATGTGAAGGGCGAGCCAATGGTGATTGAGTACAACTGCCGTATGGGCGACCCTGAGACTGAGAGTGTGATGCTCCGTCTGAAGAGTGATATCGTCGATCTGTTCGAGGGTGTGGCTGAGGGCAATCTCGACCAGCGTGCCATTGAGTTCGATCCTCGTGCAGCTGTCTGTGTGATGCTGGTGTCAGGCGGCTATCCTCAGGAGTACAAGAAGGGCTACCCCATCAAGGGCATCGATCTGGTAGAAGGCAGCATCGTCTTCCACAGTGGCACAGCCCTCAAGGATGGTGAGGTTGTCACCAATGGCGGGCGTGTCATCGCTGTCAGCAGCTATGGCAAGGATAAGGCAGAAGCCCTGCAGAAATCATTTGAGGAAGCCCAGAAGATACAATTTACCGACAAGTATTTCCGTCGCGATATCGGAGCAGACTTATAAAGGTAAAAATGTAAAAAGGTAAAAGGGTAAGAGTGAAGCGCGTTCAGAACATTGTAGCTGAGAGCCGTCGTACGTTGCCTTTCACAGCAGCGTATGCGGTAGTGGTGTGGCTGCTGGCAGGACTGATAGGCCATAACATGTGGCTACAGTTTATCTGCTTTGTGCTCGCTGTCTTCATGATGGTGCAGCTCAACAACAAGAACCTGTTGATACGCATCTACAGCCGTCTGGTGTCTTCGTCTTACATCGCACTCTCCTGTGCGGCCTTGTTTCTTTTCGCCTCACCTGGTGGTGCCTGTCTCCAACTGACGGTCATCGCCTCGCTCTTCTGCCTGTTCAACACTTATCTGAACCGTACTTCGGCAGGGTGGACCTATTATGCCTTCCTCTTTCTGGGTCTGGGCAGTCTGACTGATGTGCATGTGATTTATTTCATGCCTGTCTTCTGGCTGCTGATGCTGTTTGCCCTCTACAGTTTCAGCATGCAGACGTTCGTGGCCTCGCTGCTGGGTTTCGCCACTCCTTACTTTTACTCGCTGGCCTGGTATGCCTGGCGCGGAGAAGGCGACATCAGCCCCTGGTTACACCACCTGGCAGGAATAGCCGACATACAGTTCTCCATCTCCTACTCGGTGCTCAGTCTGCAACACCTCATCCTGCTGGTTTTCTTCCTCATTCTGTTTCTCTTGGGTAGCATCCATTTCGTCACCAAGAGCTATAAGGATAAGATTCGTGTGCGCCAGATTTATTACAGTTTCATGACGCTGATGATCTTCTCCGGCCTACTGATCATCCTGCAGCCGCAGTTCTATCAGCTGTCTTTCCACATCATGCTCATCTCCGTGAGTCCGTTTATAGGCCACTTCCTGGCGCTGACCGAATCCCGACTGTCGAATATTCTCTTCTTCGTACTCACAGCCGTCGTGTTATTCCTCTCTGGCATGAACCTATGGATTTCATCATCAGTCTTCTGAGCCAGTACGGCTATTGGGGCATGCTGATAGCAGCCTTCCTGGCAGGCAGTTTCTTCCCCTTCTCCAGCGAGGCAGTGATACTCGCCCTGATGGCCACAGGCCTCGACCCCTGGGTGCTGATGATCTACGGCACCGTGGGCAATGTGCTGGGCAGTGTCCTTAATTATGCCTTAGGCCGTATGGGCAAGATGGAGTGGATCGAGAAGTATCTCCACGTGAAGAAGGAGGATCTCGACAAAGCCCACCGCTTCATTGCCGGCCACGGATCATGGATGGGGTTCTTCGCCTTTCTGCCCATATTGGGCAGTGCCATCACCATCGCTCTTGGGCTCATGCGCTCCAACATCGTCATCACATTCATCGCCATCACGATAGGCAAGATTTTCCGTTACATCATCTTAATCTATGGTGCTGGTTTGTTTATGTAACGTTAATTTATGTAGAGCGATAGAAATTTCTTCACTTTTCACTCTTCACTCTTCACTTTTTTTCGTACCTTTGCACTCACATTTGAATTTTAACGTTAGAAGATCATATTTTTAAATGGAACAACTCATTGCTGGACGTAGCGGCAGAGCTGGTTACAGACTGGTGGACAACACCCTGGGCTGGCTGACATTCCTCATCGCTGCCTTCGTCTATTGCTCTACAATCGAACCGACAGCCTCTTTCTGGGACTGTCCGGAGTTTATCACTACTGGTTACAAACTCGAAATCGGCCACCCGCCCGGGGCACCGTTCTTCATGCTCACTGCCAATCTGTTCTCGCAGTTTGCCAGCGATCCCACGCAGGTAGCCCGAATGGTCAACATGATGAGCGCCCTGCTCTCTGCTTCGTGCATACTGTTCCTCTTCTGGAGCATCACGCACCTCACGCGACGGCTGCTCATCAGCGACTGGGGTGAACTGACGTTGCCGCGACTGATAGCCATCGAGGCTTCAGGACTGGTGGGAGCCCTTATCTATACCTTCAGCGACACCTTCTGGTACTCTGCTGTCGAGGGCGAGGTCTATGCTTACTCCTCAGCCTTCACGGCTGCCGTATTCTGGCTGATCCTGAAGTGGGACGATGTGGCTGATGAGCCTCACAGCGACCGTTGGCTTGTGCTGATCATGTACCTCACGGGCCTCTCTATCGGTGTTCACCTGCTCAACCTGCTCTGTGTGCCCGCCATCGGACTGGTTTACTACTATCGCCGTTTCCCCGATGCCAACCTCAAGGGCTCACTCATCGCCTTGGGCATCTCACTGGTAATCTTGGCAGCTGTGCTCTATGGTGTCGTTCCTGGCATCATCACCGTGGGCGGATGGTTCGAGCTGTTCTTTGTCAATGGTCTTGGCATGCCTTTCAACACGGGCGAGATCATCTATATCATCCTGCTCGTGACTACCGTCATCTGGGCCGTCTATGAGACACAGACCCAGCGCCACAGTCCGAAGGTGCAGAATGTGGCCTTCCTGCTCTCAGTGGGCATGCTCGGCATTCCTTTCTACGGCTGGGGATGGTCGGCATTCATCATCGGTATCATCGTACTCGCCGTCTTATGGTTCGTACTTGGACTTACCAACAATAAGCTGCCACTCATCACAGCCCGCATGAAGAACACCATGCTGCTCTGCATGCTCATGCTGATGATTGGCTACTCCACCTATGCCCTCATCGTGATCCGCTCATCTGCCAATCCACCGATGGATCAGAACTCACCTGAGGACATCTTCACCCTGGGCGATTACCTTGGACGCGACCAGTATGGCTATCGCCCCTTGCTCTACGGACAGGCCTACACCTCGCAGGTGGCCCTTGAGCAAGACGGCAACTACTGCAAGCCTGTCATGTCGAAGGGCAAGCCCGTCTATCAGCGCAAGGAGAAAGCCTCTGCCGACGAGAAGGATTCCTACTTCATAGTCCGCACGAAGGATGAGTACAAATACGCCCAGAACATGCTGTTCCCACGAATGTACGACGCTGGGCACGCCAGTGCCTACGAGTCGTGGATGGGTGGTGTCGACGGCACCGAGGTCGCTTACGACCGCTGTGGCGAGCCCATGACCGTCAAGATACCCTCGCAACTCGAGAATATCCGTTTCTTCCTCTCTTACCAGTGCAACTTCATGTACTGGCGCTACTTCATGTGGAACTTCGCGGGCCGCCAGAACGACATTCAGGGTAATGGCGAACTCGAGCACGGCAACTGGATTACCGGCATCCCCTTCATCGACAACATCCGCCTGGGGGATCAGTCGCTACTGCCTGACGAGCTGAAGGAGAACAAGGGGCACAACGTCTTCTACTGTCTGCCCCTCATCTTAGGTCTCTTAGGACTCTTCTGGCAGGCTTGGTACACACGTAAGCGTAAGGTGGGCGACAAGACCATCGACGACCCCATCGGCATCCGCCAGTTCTGGGTGGTCTTCTTCCTCTTCTTCATGACGGGTCTTGCCATCGTGGTCTATCTGAACCAGACACCGATGCAGCCCCGTGAGCGCGACTATGCCTACGCAGGCTCGTTCTATGCCTTCGCCATCTGGTGCGGCATGGGTGTAGCTGCCATCATCGACTGGCTGAACCGCAAGCTCAAGAAAGAGAATCTGGTGGTGGCTGCAGTGATAGGCATCGTTTGTCTGCTCGTACCTGTCCAGATGGCTTCGCAGACTTGGGACGATCACGACCGCTCAGGCCGCTCTACCTGTCGCGACTTCGGACAGAACTATCTGATGACGCTTCAGGAGAAGGGCAATCCCATCATCTTCACCAATGGCGATAACGACACCTTCCCACTCTGGTACAACCAGGATACCGAGGGCGTGCGCACTGATGCCCGTGTCTGCAACCTCTCTTATCTGCAGACCGATTGGTACATCGATCAGATGCGCCGTCCTGCCTACGACTCACCCTCCGTGCCCATCACGTGGAGCCGTCTGGAGTACTGTGCTGGTACTAATGAGTACGTACAGGTCGATCCCTCACTCAAGGAAGAGGTGAAGAAACTCTATCAGACGCATCCCGAGGAGGCGCGCAAGCAGTTTGGCGACGATCCCTTCGAACTGAAGAATATCCTCAACCACTGGGTACGCTCCACCACGAAGGACTTCCACGTCATCCCCACCGATACGGTCTATGTCACCATCGACAAGGAGGCCGTGCGCCGCAGTGGCATGATGATGGCCAGTGACTCCATCCCCGATAAGATGGTCATCTCGCTCAAGGGCAAGGGCGCACTCTACAAGGGCGACCTCATGATGCTCGAGATTATTGCCAATGCCAACTGGGAGCGTCCCATCTACGTGGCTCTCACCGTAGGCTCGGAAAACTATATGAACCTTGGCGACAACTTCGTACAGGAAGGCCTCGCCAACCGCATCACGCCGTTCACCACCAACAAGGCCGGTACCCATAACTTCGACACAGAGAAGACCTTCAACAACGTGATGAACAAGTTCAAGTTCGGTGGCATCGATGCAAAGGGTATCTATCTCGACGAGACCGTGCTCCGCATGTGCTACACCCACCGCCGCTTGTTCTCGATGCTCGTGCTCAATCTCCTCCAGGAGGGTAAGAAAGACAAGGCTGCCCAGGTGCTCGCCAAGGCAGAAAAGGAAATTCCCGCTTATAACGTGCCCCACGACTATCAGGGCGGATCGCTCGATCTGGCACGCGGCTACATACTCACGGGCGACCTCAAGAAAGCCCAGCAGCTCATCGCCGGGCTCTGGAACAAGTCACTCCAGTACCTCCAGTTCTATTGTTCGCTCGATGGCGCGCGCTTCGCCAATGCCCAGCACGACGTGATGCTCCATACCTACATCATGCAGCAGATTCTCGACCTCGAGGATACCGTCGACGAGAAGGTGGCTGACAAGATGGAGCAGCAGCTCGATGGCGTCATGAAAGTGTTCCAAGCCAAAGGCGGAAGCTTTGAGTAATGAATAGTGAATAATGATTATTGAGCAACCGGCTATTTATCTCCGTTGGCTTTACCCCAAAGCCTACTGGAGAATGGACCGTCACGAGAGGGCAGTCTATCTGACCTTCGACGACGGCCCCATACCGGAGGCTACACCTTTTATTCTCGACACCCTGAAGGAGTATGGCGCCAAGGCCACCTTCTTCATGGTGGGCGACAATGTGCGGAAGCACCCCGAGCTCTACGAGCGCATCCTCGCTGAGGGCCATCAGGTGGGCAATCACACCCACAACCACATCCAGGGTCTCTCCCACTCCATCCACGAGTACAGCTACAATGTCGAGAAGGCCAACGCCTATATCCACAGCCACTACGTGCGCCCGCCTCACGGCTGGATGCGCATGGCTCAGTATGCCTGGCTCAGCCGCAAGTACAAGATTGTAATGTGGGACTTAGTCACCCGCGACTATTCCAAGTGGATGACGGCCGACGACGTTATAAATAATGTAAAGAGGTACGCGCGCAATGGCTCCATCATCACCTTCCACGACTCGCTGAAGTCGATCGACAAACTGCACACCGCCCTCCCCCAGTGCCTCCAATGGCTCAAGGACCAAGGCTACGAGTTCAAAATCTTCCCCTGACACCCTTTCTGAAAACCCTGAAACCCCTAAAACATAAAAACGATATGAAGAAATTACTGATTAGTTTATTAGCAACAGCAACATTCGCAATGACAACAAATGCCCAGCCCCAGCTTCGTGCAGACAACATCGACGAAGTGCTCAAGGCTATGACCCTTGAAGAGAAAGCCCAGATTCTCGTGGGCGGTGGTAACGACAGCTTCGTCGGCAGCGGTGCTATGCTCGGACATCAGGCGAAACTGGTGGCCGGAGCAGCAGGCATCACTGTAGAGATTCCACGTCTCGGCATCCCCGCCACTGTGCTCACCGACGGCCCTGCCGGCGTCCACATCGACCCCACCAGGAAGAACGACACCAACACCTACTATGCTACGGGCTTCCCCGTAGGCACCTGTCTGGCCTCCACCTGGAACACAGAACTCGTCGAGGCCGTCGGCAAGGCTATCGGCAACGAGACCCTCGAGTATGGTTGCGATGTCATCCTCGGCCCTGGCCTCAACATCCACCGCAGTCCCCTCTGCGGCCGTAACTTCGAATACTATTCAGAAGACCCCTTCGTGACGGGTAAGATTGGTACCGCCATGACCCTCGGCATCCAGAGCCAGGGCGTAGGCGTCTCCGCCAAGCACTATGCCGTCAACTCCCAGGAGAGCGACCGTACGCGCGTCGATGAGCGCGTCAGCCAGCGTGCCCTTCGCGAGATCTATCTCCGCGGCTTCGAGCGCGTCGTGCGCGAGAGCGATCCCTGGACTGTCATGTCAGCCTACAATCTGGTGAACGGAGAGTTCGCACAGGGCAGCAAAGGCCTGCTCACAGATATCCTCCGCACTGACTGGGGCTTCCGCGGCATCGTGATGACCGACTGGATCAACAAGCGCGAAGGACAAGGTCTCTACACCGTCGACCAGGTAGAGGCAGGCAACGACCTGATGACGCCAGGCTATCCCACACAGGCAGAAGACATCGTCAAAGGTGTGAAGAGCGGCAAGCTCGACATCAAGTATGTCGATCAGAACGTGCGACGCATGCTCGAGTACATCGTCAAGACCCCACGCTTCCGCGGCTATCAGTTCAGCAACAAACCCGATCTGCAGGCTCACGCCCAGATCACCCGCCAGTCGAGCACCGAGGGCATGGTACTGCTCAAGAACGACGGCGTGCTCCCCATTCGCGACCTTAAGACCGTTGCCCTCTTCGGTGTCAACTCCTACGACTTCCTCGCAGGTGGTCTCGGCTCTGGAGCCGTCAACATGCCCTATAGCGTCGATATGGTCACTGGTCTGAAGAACATCGGCATCAAGACCACCCCGCAACTGACAGAGATCTACCAAAACTACATCAAATACGCCCGAGCCAAGCTGAAGGCCGACAAGAACCCCATCATGTGGTTCCTCGACACAGGCCAGCCCAAGTTCGACGAAATCGACATCACCGAGCGCTGCGTACAGCATGAGGTGAAGGAAGCCGATGCCGCCATCATCACCATCGGACGTCAGGCTGGTGAAGGCATGGACCGCGCCATCGAAGGCGAGTTCAACCTGACACAGGCTGAGCGCGACATGATCTTCCGCGTCAGCGACACCTTCCGTCCTGCAGGCAAGCCCGTCATTGTCATCCTCAACTCAGGCAGCGTCATGGAGACAGCCTCCTGGCGCAACCGCGTCGATGCCATCCTCTGCGCTTGGCAGCCCGGTGAGGAAGGTGGCAACAGCGTCGCCGACGTGCTCACGGGCAAGGCCAACCCCTCTGGCAAGCTTACGATGACATGGCCCATCGCCGCCACCGACCACCCCTCTACGAAGAATTTCCCGCAGGAAATGGATGCCTACACCTTCCGTGAGATGATTGGCTGGGGCGCACAGATCCCCGGACGCGACTACACCAACCACGACGAGGACATCTACGTCGGCTACCGCTACTTCGACACCTTCAAGAAGAACGTCGCCTACCCCTTCGGCTTCGGTCTGAGCTACACCACATTCAGCCTCTCCAAGCCCGTCGTGAAGGCCAAGGGCAAGCAGGCCGTCGAGGTCAGCATCACCGTCAAGAACACAGGTTCTGTAGCAGGCAAGGAGGTGGCTCAAGTCTATGTAGAGGCACCCAAGGGCCGCCTCGAGAAGCCTGTCCATGAGTTGAAGGCTTTCGCCAAGACACGCGAGCTGCAGCCCGGCGAGAGCCAGACGCTCACGATGACCATACCCGTGCGCGACCTCGCCAGTTTCGACGAGGCAGGCAGCCAGTGGCTCACCGAGGCCGGCACCTACACCTTCTGCATCGGCACCAGCAGCCGCGACATCGCCGCCACCGCCCAGCTGAAGATAGCCGAGTACACCGAGAAGACCACTAACGCCCTCGCTCCCCAGCAGAGCCTCAACCTGCTGAAGCAGTAAGCGTTAGCAACTTTACCAACAAAAATCCCGCTCAATTCTGGGCGGGATTTTTCAGTTCTGTCGCACTGTAGTTGATCTTGAGCGCAAATGACTGCTGTAGGGAGCGCTTCACCTGACTGATGATGCGCATGGGCGCCTGACGGTCAGCACGGAAGCTGACGGTGAGGTGCTCGGCATTCTCGGGGGGCATCGACTGGCGGATCTGGCTGATGCGAGCACTGATATCCTCTGGGCGTACGATGGAGCCATTGACCTGCACCTGCCACTGCCCGTTGAGACGGCCTACGTAGACATTCACGACAGAGGGGCGGTTGGCCAGTTTCTGCACCTCAGAGCCTTGGGGCACCTGTAGGCGCACCTTCACCTCGTCAGAGCGCATGTGGGTGACGATCATGAAGAAGAACAGGACGGTGAAGATAAGGTCGGGCATCGATGCCATATTCAGCGAGGGCACGCCCTTATCGCGCGCTGAGGACCGGAACAAGCTCCGCATCGGTTTCATGGGCGACCTCCTTCCTCAACTAACGACTCACTGATGCGCTGGGGGTAATATTCGTTGACGGCTGCACGCTCCTCACTGCTGCAATGAGCATAGTCGTGACCGTAGTGCTTGAAAGCGTACTGCCGGCGCAAAGCATGGTAGGCTCCAACAATGGCATCCTGCATGCGGAAATAAGTCTCGTAGGTAGAAGCGGGATCGGCTTCTATGGAGATGACGTGTTGCTCGCGATTGACAGAGGCGAGTGCCACCACCCGCTCCTGAAGCTGTTTGGGGGTGACGACGGCATCGTCACAATGAATCTGGTTGTCAGCATCAATAGTGACGCGCATCACGAGGTCTTTCTGGACATCCATGGGCTGCTCGTGCTCCAGCGGCGGCGGTGCCATCTGGCGCAGGAGTCCCTTGTCCGTGTCCATCGACGAGGTGACAAGGAAGAAAATGAGCAGCATGAACGAGATGTCGGCAGTCGACGTTGTGTTCAGCTCCGGAATCTGCCTATTATTGCGCTTACGAAACATCCGATGAGCAAAAGGGTTGAAGTGTAAATAAACATATCGGTGGCTTTGAGCCAGAAGACGTCGGCAAACCGCTCACCATTGGTGACGATGGGATCGGACGAACCCAGAAGGAAGGTGACGAGCAAGAGGAGCACGAAGCCCACTGCCACGCACCAGCCGATGCGCCCTGCAGGAACACCATTGATAATATCGTCGCCCTTACGACGGTTGCGCAGCCCATGCCACACACTATAAGCCGACACCAGGAGGGCTGCCCCCACCATGATGTACATCAGCCAAAGCATAAGATCGGCAAAAAAAGGCGTTACGAAACTATTCATCACTTTTCACTTCTAATCTTGTACTCCGTGATCATGTCGAGCAGGGTGATAGCCGACTCTTCCATCTGCGACGTCAGACGCTCGATCTTCGAAAGAATATAACTATAGAAGAGCTGCAGGATGAGGGCCACCACGATACCGAAGATGGTAGTGATAAGGGCGACCTTCATACCCTGGGCCACAATCGTAGGCCCAATGTCGCCTGCCTGCTGAATCTGGTCGAAGGCCATGACCATTCCGATGACCGTACCCAGGAATCCGAGCGAGGGTGCCATCGCGATGAAGAGCTTAATCCACGAGCAGCCCTTTTCGAGATTAGCAGCCTGCAGGCCACCATAGTTGGCAATACTGCGCTCGATGGCATCCATAGGCTGGTGGATATGAAGCAGCCCTTGGTAGCACACGCTGGCCACAGGTCCCCGTGTATTACGGCAGAGCGTCTTCGCCCCCTCCACGTCGTCATTCTTCAGATGGTTCTCAATGTCCTCCATCAGTTTGTGGGCCTTAATCTCCGAGAGCGTCAGGTAGATAATGCGCTCGATACAGAAGGCAAGACCCAGCACGAGGGCAAGGGCTACGAGCGACATAAAGCCCGCATTGCCATCAATGAACTTAGTCTTCAGCTGTTTGTGAAATCCGCCCCCCTCCGTCTCTTCTTCAGGGTCATCGGCAGCCATCAACTCCGCTGCCAGCGAATCGTCAGCAGCTATCGAATCCCCAGCCACAGAGTCGGCAACAACTGTCACGTCAGGCTTTGCCGCATTCTGGGCATCCACAGCCTGCGACAAACAGAGCAGGCCAGCCAACGAGAACAGTATCATCAATCTTTTCATAATACTACTTTTGTAAGATATCCTAATTCATATACCGCGTGCAAAAGTACTAAAATTCTGAGTATAATAGCACGAAATGACAAAAATTAACTTCTTTGATATGTACTGCCATTTATATGAGGTATTATGACAGAGAACAGGAGATAGCCTTCCTGAAGGACACTCGGGAACAGGCAAGGCGGGTGGCCCGGAAGACAGAGGGTGACATCCACAGGGGCTACTGTTTTACGCCTTATTCATAAATTATCCTAAATAGGATTATCCTAATTGGGATAGTATTTCCTTTTTTTGTATATTTGCGCTCAAAATCAATGCTGTATGGATAATCCGTTTATATTGAGAATCCAATGGTGACCCTTGATGAGATATTCGAATACCTCTGTCGAAGCCCTTTTGCGTACCTATATCCAGAGATGCGTGAATGCTACCTTTATCTTTGCAGGAAGTAAGCGCCATCTGATGGGTGAGACTACATCATAGACCTGCTCTCAGAGACCTATTCCATCCGGGGTTTGCTTGAAAAAGACCTCATTACGCAGGAAAAGGACTCCTATATGGTGTATGACCCCTTTTTTGCACTTTGGTTGACGAATCGTGACTATAATTAAATGAGGATGAAGTAATCCTTTTCATCCTGCGGAGAGAACAGGATTCGATTTTGCCTCAAAAGGCTTTGAATCCTTTTCATCCTGCGGAGAGAACAGGATTCGAACCTGCGAACCGGTTTTGCCGGTTACACGCTTTCCAGGCGTGCCTCTTCAACCACTCGAGCACCTCTCCTCACTTTAAAGCGGATGCAAAATTAATGCTTTTAACTCACAATCCGCAGATTACACCCGTATATTTAATATTTTTTCGCAATTGGCATTCGTTTGACTGCTTACTTCCGCCTCACTCACACCGTAGACCTCAGCGAGGCGGCGGCACACATGAGCTACGAAAGCCGGCTCGTTGCGCTGCCCGCGCATGGGGACGGGAGCCATGTAGGGGGCATCGGTCTCGAGCACGATGCGGCTCAGGGGCACGGCAGCGGCGAGCGTCTCGGGCAGCTTTGATTTCTTGAAGGTGAGCACGCCACCAATACCGAGCACGAAGCGATCGAAGCTGAGCAACTCGCGCGCCTCGATCTCATTGCCCGTGAAACAGTGGAACACGCCGCCTGGCAGATCGTCCTTATACCTTTTTAATATATTAACGAGTTCGTTCTGCGCCTTGCGACAGTGGATCATCAGGGGCAACTGCAAATCGACAGCCCAGCGCACCTGCTCCTCGAAAGCCTCGAGCTGCTCGTGTTCGAACTCACGGCTCCAATAGAAGTCGAGTCCTATTTCGCCAATGAGGACCTTTCCCAACCTCTCCAAAGGGGATGAGAGGTGGGGTCTTATCTGGGCAAGCACTTCTTGCCAATCCGACCTTAATTCCTCGGGGTGGAGACCCAGCATGGGAAAGCAGTAACCCTCATAGCGGTGACAGAGATCCAGTACCGTCTGGCACGATTTCAGGTCGATGCCTGGTACACCAATAGCCTCTACCCCAGCCTCTCGGGCACGGGTAATGACGGCCTCAAGATCCTGAGCGAATTCTTCGCCGTCTAAATGACAGTGGGTGTCGATCATTGACTACTGACCATTGAACATTAGCTCTGACGGTTCATCAGGGCGGCAGCGTAGGCTTTCAGTTCTGCCTTGCGCTCCTCAGCAACACTGACCTTTGCCAGGCAGGCAAGTGCCTTGGCGTAGCAATCCTCCATCTTCTGCTCGCAGAGCTGACGGATGCCTATCTCGTCGTAGAGACGGGTAACTGCCTTCACTTTCTCCTCGCGATCGAAGGTGGTCGCATCAATCCACTTGAAGAGTTCTGCACGCTGAACATCGTTGGCACGATTCACAGCATTGATGAGCATATACGTCTTCTTGTTCGACGTGATGTCGCCTCCGATGTTTTTACCAAACACCTTGGGGTCGCCATAGACATCGAGCAGGTCGTCCTGCAACTGGAAGGCGAGTCCAATCTGCTCACCAAACCTGTAGATGTTCTCCTGATCCTCCTCTGAGGCACCAGCGAGGATGGCTCCGATCTTCACAGCACAGGCCAGCAGCACACTCGTCTTCAGACGGATCATCTCGATATACTCCTCCTCGCGCACGTCGTTACGGGTCTCGAACTCCACGTCGAGCTGCTGTCCCTCATCAATCTCAATGGTGGTATCGAGGAAGGTACGGAATACCTGATGCAACTTGTCCTTATCGCAGTTGAGCACACGGTCGAAAGCCTGCAGCAGCATGGTGTCGCCCGAGAGAATGGCCTGATTGGCATCCCACTTCTTATGGACGGTAGCATGACCACGCCGCATATCGGCATTATCCATCAGGTCGTCGTGCAACAAAGTAAAGTTGTGATAGGTCTCGAGACCAATGGCCGACATCATGATGCGCTCAGGATCGTCGCGATAGAGATTGTAGGCGAGCAGCATCAGCACAGGGCGCACGCGCTTGCCTCCTAAGGAGAGCACATACTTGATAGGTTCATACAGGGTAAAAGGCTTACGATCATAAGCCAACGAGTCGAGCGCCTCGTTTACCTTCTTGAGTAATTCTTCTGATTTATACATATCTTATCTATAAACTACATATTAAACACAATAGGAATGCATACCTTCGTGCGACAGGGCTTGGCATTCATCACGCCAGCCTGCCACTTGGGCATCATGCGCAGCACGCGCAGCACCTCGCGATCGCAGGCGGCATCAAGATGCTCTACCAACTCCAGATCGGAGACACTGCCATCGATATTGACGATAAACTGTGCCACCACCTTACCTTTCACGTTCTGACGCTGCGAAGAGGCAGGGTACTTCAGGTTCTTCGTGAGCCACTTCATGAACTCGGCGGCACCACCAGGGAACTGAGGCAGATCTTCGACCACACGGAAATCGACGGGTTCGTTGTACATATCCACCACCTCGGGTTTCTCCTCCTCTGCCAGTTTCTCGGGCTCCTCAACCGCCTGAGGCTCCAGTGCTTCGGGGGGGAGTTCCACTTCGTTCTCCACCAGATGGAGTTCCTCGCTCTGCTTCTTCTCCACCAGCTGCTCCTGAGGCTGCATCATGGGAATCTCATCAGGTTCACGCTTCAGTGGTGACAGTTCCATCTCAGCCTCGAGATCCTCATCATTGTCGAAGAAGGTCCAACTGCTGTCGCTGCTGTTCCACTCTAAGGCAACGAAACAAACAGCGAGCACCACAATCAGTCCCAGCAGGAACCCTTGCACACGCCGCTGCTCTAAATCTGCCTCTCGACTCTTCTTGACTTCCATTCGTTTATAATAAAAACGTTTTTTTGACGTTATTTACTTATAAGTGACCACAAAGGTACAAAAAAGAAGCGAAAAGAGATAAGTGTGGAGTGAAAAGTGGAAGAAATTAAGAATTATTTCGTAATTTTGCGACCGATTAAGTTTAGAGCTTAGAGATGAAATGTATAAGATATGGGAAAAAGGGATTTAGCTGGGGGACAGGACTCTGTCTGCTCAGACTCTGTCTGATACATTTCACATTTCACTTTTCACCTCTCTCTTCTCTCGCCCAGGAGAGTGAGACTGCCTATAACTTCCTGCGGCTACCCGTCAGTGCGCATGTGGCTGCTGTGGGAGGCGACAACATCACACTTACCGACGACGATGCCACACTGATTTTCCATAACCCCGCACTCATCAACGGCGTGAGCGACAAGACTATCAATCTGAATTTCATGACCTTCATGCAGGGATCAAAGACAGCCAGTGCTGCCTTTGTGAAAGGGGCTGGCGAGCGTGGCACGTGGGGAGCGATAGCCCAATATATGGACTACGGCTCGATGAAGCAGACCACAGCCAATAACGAGGATCTGGGCAACTTCTCTGCGCGCGACATCGCCGTGGGAGGCTCGTTTGCCTATGCTCTCACCAACAAACTTAGCGGCGGTATCACGGCAAAGGTCATCTCGTCGCATATCGCAGGCTACAACTCGCTGGCAGTGGGCGTAGACCTCGGACTGAACTTCTACGACGAGCAGCACGAGTGGAGCCTCTCAGCTGTAGCCCGTAACCTGGGTGGACAGGTGAAAGCCTACGATGACGATTTTGAGCGCATTCCCTTCGACCTGCAAATAGGTGTGAGCAAGCGTCTGGCAGCTGCTCCGCTGAGATTCCACTTCACCATGAGCCGTCTTACAGATTGGAATGACGGCATCGGGCGTCATATCGCCATCGGAGCCGATCTGCTGTTAGGCCAGAGCATCTATCTGGCTGCTGGCTATAACTTCCGCAGAGCGTCGGAGATGAAGATCAGCGACTCGGATGGTTCATCAGCCCACGGCGCTGGTCTATCACTGGGAGCCGGACTGCAGTTGGAGCGCTTCAAGCTTCATATCGGATACGGTAAGTATCACGTGAGTGCCTCATCATTACTGATTAATATATCATACGCATTATGAAAAAGATAACGATTGCCATCGATGGCCACAGTTCGTGCGGAAAGAGCACAATGGCCAAGGATCTGGCCCGCGAGGTGGGCTACGTCTATGTCGACACGGGCGCGATGTACCGCAGTGTCACACTCTACGCCCTGCGCAAGGGCCTGTTTAATGACGACGGGAGCGTACGTACCGACGCCCTCGAAGCCGAGATGCAGAATATCCGCATCTCCTTTAAGTTCAATCCTGAGACTGGGCGCCCTGACACCTATCTCAACGGTGAATGCGTGGAGCAGGAGATACGTTCACTCGAGGTATCGAGCCACGTCAGCCCTATCGCTGCTGTCCCCTTCGTGCGCACAGCGATGGTAGCTCAGCAACAACAGATGGGTAAGGATAAAGGTGTGGTGATGGATGGGCGCGACATTGGTACGACGGTCTTCCCTGATGCCGAACTGAAGATCTTCGTTACGGCCTCAGCCCAGGTGCGAGCACAGCGTCGCTACGATGAGCTCAAGGCCAAAGGGATGCCTGCCGACTTCGATGACATCCTGAAGAATGTGGAGGAGCGTGACTATCTTGACTCTCATCGCGAGGTGTCGCCCCTGCGCAAGGCTGATGATGCCATCGAACTAGACAATTCAAACATGACCATCGCAGAGCAGAAGCAGTGGCTGCTCGATCGCTTCAACGAGCGCACAGCGTAAACGTTTCTATGCGTTTTACGTGATTTTCTCATCATTTTTTCGATTTTTTAAGGTTTTATCGCTACCTTTGCAGCCGTCAAACCATTAGAATCGATTAAAATGATGAGAAAATTATTGTTTTCAGCCGTACTCACTTTTGCTTTTTCAACTGCCGTTCAGGCTGGTGGTCTGATGACCAACACAAATTATCACATCGCCTTCGACCGCATGTTTGCGCGAGGCGCCACTACCGAAATTGATGCTGTCTTCTCTAACCCTGCTGGTCTCGCCTGGGGGCATGAGGGCTTCCAGATGTCACTCAACTTCCAGAAGCCTTGGCAGAACCGCGACATTGAGACGACAATCCCTCACTATCTGGCTAATCCGCAACTGGGATATGCCGGCTACGATATCCACAAAAAGTTCAACGGTAAGGCTTCGGCACCCATCGTGCCCGCCCTCTTTGCTTCGTATAAGAAGGACAAGTGGGCCTTCTCTGCGATGATAGGTATCGTAGGCAGTGGCGGTTTCGTCAAGTATGAAGAGGGCATACCCATGTTTAACGTCATGACGATGGGTAAGATCTTCGAGCAGTCTGTTGCTGCCCACATGGCCAATCCCCAGAGTCCTATCATCACCCCAGAGATGTATGACATCAACTCGGAGGTAAAAGGCAAGCAATATATCTACGGTGGACAAATTAACGTCACTCGTAAAATCAACGACTATTTCTCTGCTGCCATCGGTCTGCGCGCCAACTACTATGACGGCTACAACAGAGGCTTCGTCAATGCCACTACCAAGCAGCAATTGGGAGGTCAGCAGTTGATGGACCTACAACTCGATGTCACCCAGCGGGCATGGGGCTTTGCACCTATCGTCAGCATCGACTACCACAATGGCCCACTGACCATTGCCGCCCGTTATGAATTCCGTGCAAAGATCAACACGAAGAACGACACCAAGGCACTGAACGTCACGATGATGGGACAGCAGATTGACATCAAGGGCATGGCAGAGCAGATGGGCAATAAAGCCACACTGGAAACACTGGCAGCTTCTGCTGGCGAACAGATGGCAGACAAAATCAAGAACTATATGCCTAACGAGCACGTGCGCTACGATATGCCTTCGCTCTTCGTAGTAGCCGCTGGTTATGAGTTCACGCCAAAACTGCGCGCAGCACTCGAGTATCACTTCTTCGACGACAAGCACGCTAAGATGGCGGACGACCGTCAGAAGGAGCTCACCCACGGCACACATGAGATCCTCGCAGGTATCGAGTACGACATCAGTAAGAAGTTTACCGTCAGCTGTGGCGGACAGCGTACTGACTACGGTCTCAGCGACGCTTATCAGCAGAACACCTCTTTCGCTTGCGACAGCTACTCGTTAGGTCTCGGAGGCGCATGGAACATCACTGAGAAGATGCGTCTGAACTTCAGCTACTTCTGCTCACTCTACAGCGACTACACCCATAACCAGCAGAACTATCTGGGTACGCCCTATGCTGGCAAGGACGTTTACAGTCGAACGAACCACGTCATTGGCGTAGGTCTCGACTACAAGTTCTAAAACCAATAATCCCCCTCGAATCCGAGGGGGATTATTGATTATGATTACTGCATCTGCTGGATGGCTTCGCTACACTGTTCCATGAGCCAGCGAGGGGTGGAAGTGGCTCCACAGATACCTATCGTCTGGATACCCTCAAGCCACTCTTTCTGTATCTCCTGGGGATCCTCCACGAGGTGGGTATTGGGATTCACGCGCAAACACTCATTATACAGCACCTTGCCATTCGAACTCTTACGACCACAGACGAAGAGAATGAGGTCGTGCTTCGTGGCAAACTGCGAGATATTCGGCATGCGATTGGCAACGGAGCGACAGATGGTGTCGAAACTCTTGAAAGTAGCATTTGGGGCCATGTGCGACTGGATATAGTCGATAATGCGATGAAACTCATCAAGCGACTTCGTGGTCTGCGAATAGAGATAGATATCGCGCGTAAAGTCGAGCTTCGTCACTTCCTCGAAACTCTCAATAACAATCGCGCTTGACTGTGTCTGTCCCACAAGCCCAAGCACCTCCGCATGACCTTTCTTTCCGAAAATAACGATTTGCGGACGTTTCTCACTTCCCACTCCACACGCCTCGCTCCTCGATCCATCATACTGCTTCTTGATGCGCTTCTGGAGCTGGAGCACCACAGGACAGGTGGCATCGATAATCTCAATGTTATTACGACGGGCGAGTTCATAAGTCTCAGGGGGCTCACCATGAGCGCGCAGAAGCACTTTCACATCGTGGAGTTGGCGCATCTCATCGTGGTTGATAGTGATAAGCCCCATCTCGCGCAGACGATCGCACTCCATGCCATTGTGCACAATATCGCCAAGGCAGTAGAGGGGGTGCCCCTGCGCCAACTCTTCCTCGGCTTTCTTGATGGCGGTGGTTACTCCGAAGCAAAAGCCACTGCCTTCATCGATTTCTATCTGTATCATAGTTCAAAGTTTATCTGGGATAGCCTAGGGTTGCCTAGGATAAACTAGGCTTTAAGTGCATTAAAATAATCATCGAGGAGGTCTTGGGCTGCTACGAAACTCGTCTTCTGCCCTGCGAGGACAGTCTGCTCTGCTGCAAAGAGCTGCGATTTGATCACAGGGTTATTATAGAAGTTGAGTCGCAGATGCTCATTGATGCTCTCATACATCCAGTATTTCGACTGCTCGTTGCGACGATAGTCGAAGTAGCCATTCTGCTTCACGAAGTCGACATACTGATAAATCATATCCCAGACCTCTTTTACGCCTGTGCCGTAGAAACCTGAGTAGCAGAGCACCTTGGGTGTCCATCCGCTCTCGGGCATTGGGAAGAAGTGGAGGGCGTTGCGGAAGTTGGTGGCTGCCATCTGGCAACGATCCACATTATCGCCATCGCACTTGTTGATGACGATACCATCGCTAATCTCCATGATGCCTCGCTTGATGCCCTGCAACTCATCGCCAGTGCCTGCTACCTGAATGAGTAGGAAGAAATCAACCATTGAGTGACAGGCTGTCTCGCTCTGTCCTACACCTACTGTCTCGACGAATATCTTGTCAAAGCCTGCCGCCTCACAGAGAATGATGGTCTCACGCGTCTTACGCGCCACACCTCCTAAGGAGCCTGCAGACGGACTGGGGCGAATGAAAGAATCAGGGTGTTGGGCGAGTTTCTCCATACGCGTCTTATCGCCAAGGATGGAGCCCTTCGTACGTTCACTCGAAGGGTCGATGGCGAGTACTGCCAGACGACCTCCTTTTTCACGGAGCACGTGCATGCCAAACTCGTCGATGGAGGTACTCTTGCCTGCACCTGGCACACCACTGATGCCCACACGCACACTATTGCCACTATAGGGAAGGCACTTATTGATGACCTCCTGCGCCTTCGCCTGATGGTCGGGATTGACACTCTCAATGAGGGTCACGGCCTGTGAGAGGATTGTGACATCGCCCTTGAGGATTCCCTCTACCATCTCTGCCGTCGTGAGTTCACGACGACGGAAACGGTTGCGCTTCATATAGGGGTTGATGATAGAGGGCTGCTCTACTCCACTGTTCACCTGCAGACCTGCATATTCTGAGCTATTCTCGGGATGTTCCATGTGACATTAAAAATCAAAGATTAAACATTATTTCTTAATGTTGATGACAACCTTAGAGTGGTCGGGATCATTCGTAATCATCAGGATACGCGGGCGTGTTCGCACACGCTTCAGATCCTCAGCAAACCCTGTAATCTTCAGTTGGGTGGTCTGTCCTGGTTCTATCTCGCGCGAGCCAAGTGTCACTTTCAGACCTCTGGTAAACATCTGCATCGACGAAATGACGAGAGTTGACTTTCCTGTATTCTGCAAAGCAACCTCGACAGTTTTCTTCGATTTGTTGTCGAAGTTGGAAAAGTCGATTTCTGTCGTTGAGATCTGCAGCTGGGGTGCCATATCCTTGTTCATATTGGCAAAAGCCGTAAGGTCAGGTAACAAGATGGCAGATACTGGCACTTCAATATCAGAATTAACCTTATCACCCAAATGCTTACCCAGATAGACGTTGGTCTGCGTCAGTCCATAATCACGCAACTTGTCGGAGTGAAGAGTGACGGTGATGGTGGCTCCATGTCCTGGAGAGATAGTCTCAGGCACCACCTGCGATGTGAGGTATGGCGGCAGGTGCATTAGCGTGGGCTGCATCACGTCAGTGCCATTGTTATAGACGTGAATCTCCTGAATCATCTCATCGCCCTTGTTCACATCATCGAACTCAAGCTCATTCTTATCGAGCAGCATGGTTCCCATCGACAATGGATAGTTGCCTGCATAGTCGAGCACCTCAGCGAGCACCACGCCCTTCATCGTCAGATAAAGGGGTTGCTCAGAGGCATTGCTCCTGACAGCTGCCATCTTATGGAAATGACCTAACTGCCGAGCATCATACGTCATCTTAACAGTAAACTTATCGCCTGCGGCCACTTCCTTGGGGAAGTCTACACTGGTACAGCCACAGTCGGTCTTCACACTCTCGATGAGAAGACGGCGCTTGCCTTTATTACGAAGTTCATACGTGGCAGTGACAGGCTGCTCATAGCCCACACGTCCGCAATCAATAGTGGTGTTGGTGGCCACGATGCGCTGTGCCGAAGCAGGCAGCATCGCCAATGCCATCAGGGGTGTTATAATCAGTCGTTTCATTATTTGATGATAAGTGTTTGCGATTTAGTAAGACCTCGGAACTCGGGTGCATAGGCACACTCTACTACACAGCTGCCTGTCTCATAGGTTCCTGAGCGGTCGATGAAATATTCGTTTTCGATGACGTGCTGACCCTTCGACAGGCAGTCGAAGTAGTAGTTCGTCGAGTAATCCTTTGGTGTACAGTATGAGCCGTGATGCCAGCCACTAAGCTGACGCACGGGTTCCAGACAGGCTGCACGCTTATCGAGCACCTGCACGAAGTCGTAGTCACGATCAGCGGTGATGGTGATACGGATGCGGATGCGATCGCCCACCTTCAGCGCAGCAGGTTTCTCACCCTTGGCTGTGAGCATCTCGCGCTTCACAACGATACCGCTGCTGTTATCAGCGATATTGCTGGTAGCCTGAGTGAACTGAGCATAGACAGCCCCCCAGGAGGTTCCTTCCGATGTCTTCTCGATAGCGATCTCCTTGCTTTCTGTGGAGACAGGAGTCTTCACGTAGCCCAAACCTGCTGTGGCCTTTGGCAATTCAAGGGGCTGACCATCGACCTTCACGACAGCATTGTCTGCATCAAGTCTCAGACGGTTGGCTCCCTGCAGGAAAGCATAGATGGCATTGACACTGTTGATGGGAGTATCCCAAGCCTGCGTACGCTTCTCTTGAAGCACCCAACGCTGCATTTCCTCAATAGTCTGCTGGTCGTCGGGCGTCAGGCGCTGCAGAGCCTCAATGGCCACAGTCTGTGTAGGAATCTTATAGTCGTACCAACTATAGCCTGCACGTGGGGTGTCGTAGTAACGCCCCATATCCTCACGATAGACGGTCCACTCTTTCAGCGACTGGGCATACTCAAGGGCACGTTTAGGATCAGGTGTTGAGAGGATTACCGCCGTGAGGGCTTTCTCGTAGATACTTTGGTCCTTGATGTCTTTCTTGAGTAATTTCAGCAGATACTTATTTGCGTCCTGCACATCGCCAGGGAGCTCACGCCCATCGAGGGTACAGAGGTAGAGCCATTCAAGAGCCTTGAAACTGGGGAACCTGGGCTCGAGACCCGTTTCCTTAGCCCATCGTTTCATTTCCTTTACCTCTTCCACAATCTCCTGCCCCATGAAACCGAAAGCCTTCGTGAGCATATTGTTGGTCTCGCTCTGAGCCCCTGCCATTGCATGAAGGCGGACAAACATCTCACTGACGGCAACAGTCATATAGAATGAGCCTGGCATCTCTGGCCACCAAGACCAAGACCCATCATAACGCTGCAGACGTGAGAGTTTCGTGATAGCATCCTGCAGGCGACGCTGCATGAGGTTCTCATCGAAGAAATCACCCAAACGCTGTTTCTGGTCTGTCTCGCGCTCAGCATCCATCACCCAAGGCGTCTCGTTGAGCACAATATCCTTCAGTTCCTGATTCTTTGCGAGGGCACTGGTCAGCGAGTTAGCGTCAGCCTCTTGTTTCCAAAGTTCGAAAGCAGTCTTGGCCTGTGGGTTCTGAGCGAGGATATAACGACCCAGTGAATTGGCATAGAACGAAGCAGCCTGTGAGATGGCATTGTCGTCGCAGGGGGTGCCCACTGTGGGTAATGCCTGTATCATTAACCAGGCTGGCTGGTTGGTGTATTCAAATATTACCTTACTGTTCTTGGCATCGACAGGAACCAACTTCTGCAGATCGACAATCTGAGTACCAGGCTGATGCTGAGTGAGTGGTAGAGTCACTGTGACGCGCTCCGTACTGGGCAGGATGGGCAGATAATGCTGTTCTCCATCTGAGAAGCCCTTACCACTGACAGTCATCTGACAGATTAGGAGCGAGTGACTGTCATCAGGAGTATAGTCGAAGGTGACAGCAGCTGTACCACCAGCCTTCAGTGTGACGGGCTGTGACTGCTCGAAGACAATAGCCTCCGTCTCAGGATCGATGAGCTTCAGACGAGCCTGACCAGCGAGGGTCTTCTCTGATGTATTGAAGATACGGGCAGAAATGGTACCCTTATCTCCGTCACGCAGGAATCGTGGTACGTTGGGCTGTATCATCACATCCTTCTGAGCCACCGTCGTACCCTCGATACTACCATAATACATATCACGCGTATGAGCCAGACCCATGAAGCGCCACGTTGTCAGACTCTCAGGCAGCGTGAACTTCAGAGCTACCACGCCTTCTTTGTTTGTAGTCAGTTGGGGATAGAAGAAAGCAGTCTCATTGAGGTTCTCACGCACCTGTACATCTTCGGTTTCTGCCTCTGCTGTCTGCTTTGCGTCGTTTTCTGCTGCAGACTCATCGGCAACAGCTGCATTCGACCTCATGACCTCTTTCATCATCATTGGAGGTTCCTCCATCACCATCATGTCATCACCAGCAGCACGACTCAAGCCCTTGCCAGCCACCACGCCTCCACGTCCGAAGCGATGGTAGCTACGATAGTAGAGTGATGGATATATATCGTGGTCGAAGGTGCTGTATTCCAATTCCTTAACAGTGAGCGATGACCAACTGCGCGAATTAGAGTCTCTCAATCCGCGATTGCTGAGATGTCCCCAGTTGTTGCTGGGCAACGGCAAATAAATATAGGGTACCAGCTTCCACTGATGAGATACCAACATGTCGAGACTCTGATCATAGAGTGTAGCCATCATCTGGGCATCTACTGGTTTGCCATCGAGGTCACGCACAGTGAGGGTCCACTCTTCCTGCTGACCTGGTTTCAGACGATCACGGAAGGTTTCCCACTGTAGCTTCAGATGCTTATCGGGCAAAGGCCTGCGGATCGTGGTAGTATGCGTATAGCACTGTCCGTTTTTCACCCAGGCATAGGTAAGCAACAGACCGTTGCCATAAGCCGCCTCGTAGGTAATCTTCTGGTTCAGAAGCTCGTTGCTCTTATCTGTCGAACCTCGCTGAATCACCCGATTACCAGAAAAGATACTATACACGATGTGGACGTTCTCTGCAGAGGAGCCTACCTGAATGGTAACAGGACCACCATCATTGGGGAAGTTCTGAGCCGATTGATAGAACCAGTCATCTGTCTCTGTGACAGGCGTGGTATCATCAAGCGAGAAGAGCACAAACGATCTCTTGACAGTATCGCCCTCACAGATACCCTCCAACGTATGCTTGCCACTCTTCAACTGGAAGTCGGCAATGGCAATGGGGGCATTGGTTTTAATTTTCTTCCAAGCACCGTCGTCGATGCGATATTGCACCACGCCATCGAGCTTCTGGCCTGCGGCATTCGTCAGATGGAAGAAAGCATTGGGTTTATCGTCGAGCAAGAGTTTATCAGCCAGTTCCACACTCAGCGCCCTCTTACGATTACCAAGCGGCAGCGACAGTCGTCCGTTATGGGTCTCGCCTGCTGTATCAGTCACATCAGCTGACACTTCAAAATGGTAGAACATCGGATAGTTGGTCTCTGGCATCTCGAGGGGCATGGTGACTTCGAAGGTACCATCATTGCCTGTCGTGGCCTCGCCTGTATATATCTCTGTGCCATCCGAACGATAATTCAGAGTGCCCACCTCCCAGTAGCGGCTGTAAGAAGTCCACCAGAAAGCAACACGGCGTATCACCTTATAGCTGACCTTAGCCCCTTGCACAGGCACACCTGTGAAGGTCTTGGCCTCACCTTTCACCGTCAGTGTGTCGCCTGCCGCATAGGCCTGCTTCACTTCGGGGAAGTCGACGTGGAACGTAGGTCGCTTGTATTCCTCCACACGGATGTAGTGGCGCTGACCATCCACTTGGAGGGTAAACTGTCCCGTCAGTCCTGATTCGGGCAGTGTGAACTCAGTAGCAGCCACACCGTAATCGTCACTCTTCAAATACTCCTCCTTCACCACCTTGCCATTGGCATCGCGCAGGACAAATTGCAAATCCTGTGATTTAAGGACCTGATGATCCTTACCGTTTGTCACCTGATAGACGAGTGCCGAGGCAAAGACCTTCTGCCCTGGACGGTAGATGGCGCGATCAGTGTAGATACAGACACGCTTACCGCTTCCATTACTGTCAGGCGAGCCATAACGACTGTTATCATTCAGGGGCTCACTGTATTTGTCTGTATCTGTATAGGCCCAGGCCTCCAGACCATAGGAGCGGGGTTCGGATTTAAAGATATATTCACCCTTCCCGTCAGTTGTCACATTGAAGTCCTTATAGTCCTTATAATTGTGATACATCCTGATACGCAGATGGGCACCGGCGATGGGCTGTCCTGTTGTAGCATTTACCACCACATAGCGCATACGCTCATTGTCAGGTTGTGGCTCAGCGATGGTATAGACATCTGTCACGTACAGCAGACTGCGCGTGATACTCGTCGCAGGATCTGTCAGGAACTCCACCATGTAGACACCCACAGGCAGTCCTTCGAGCGTCATCGTATCGTCTATGTATTCGTAAGGAGCCTTTCCCGTATAGGTACGGGTCTGCTCAATGACCACCTCCCCCAGATGGGGCTTCACCTTCTCATAACCCTTAGGATAGTTGGGCGTTTCCCTGAAGTCGCCGTTGAGCGTAGTGCGATACACCTTCATCGTCAGCGAACGGATGTTCCTGATATCCGTCAGCTTCACTTCCTGCGACTGCTGTGGGAGGACTCTCTGCTGTTCATAAGCTACATTGAACTGGGGATTAGTCATTCGCTGTTCCTCGTTGACAAATGTATGCTTCATTCGTTTCCAAGTGCCCCATTTGCCCATAGCCTCGTGGATATAAGCCAGTCGTGCCTCCTTGTCAGAATAGGAAATCTTCTCATATCTCAACAGGGCCAGTTCACCAGCCTCAGGCAGATCTTCATAGACCTTGATCACAGAATCGAGCTCTGCAGCACTGGCATATCGGTACGCCTCACGGGCAGTGATACAGGCAGCCCTGCGATTGCCCACCTTATCGTAATAGGCATGAACATTCTTGAAGCTACCGTCGAGTTCATAGGCCAACACGCTCAGCATATCATTGTCGAAGATGCCGGCATCGATGCCTTTCAGCAGGAAGGGATCATAGGTCTTGTCCTTCACACGTGCCAGCTGCTCACAGAGCTCTGGTGTCAACTCTGGCGCCTTTATGTCGAGCTCCAACCCATAATTCCGCTCATCTATCTGATGGAGCACCGTCTGATAGACCGTCTTCAGCACCACGTCGCCTGCTGCCTCATAGCGCGCTATCATGCGCTCCATTTCTGGTTTCAGTGAGTCGGGCGATATCTCGGCCATCACCTGGGCGCCCAGCAGTTCTGCTTTCAGTAACTGTCCGTAGTCCTTACCCTTTGCAGCTTTCTTCACGATCTGTTGCAACACCTCATACTCGGTCTTTGGCAGATCTTTCTCTGAGGCATCTGCCACTTTCTTCCAAAGGGAAGCATACGATTGTCCAAAAATAAACAATGGCATCATCATTGCGATCAATAAAGTGATACTTTTTTTCATTTTTTACCCACTTAAATGGTTTAACTATGCAAAGGTAGAGAATTTTTCTGAAAAAACTTTGGAATTTATAATTTATTATATTATCTTTGCATCCATGATTAACAAACAACTATTAGAACCTAAGAGTATTGTCGTTATTGGTGGCTCAAACAATGTACACAAGCCAGGCGGTTCTATCGTGCGCAACATTCTCAGTGGAGGCTTCAGCGGTCCCTTGCACATCGTGAATCCCAAGGAGGACGAGGTACAAGGCATCAAGGCTTTCCACGACGTTAAGGATATCCCCCTGACTGACTTGGCCGTACTTGTGGTGGCTTCCAGATTCTGCCCCGACTATGTCGATTACCTCTGTGCCGAGAAAGGGGTGCGTGCCTTTGTCATCATCTCTGCCGGATTCAGCGAGGAGACGAAGGAGGGAGCCTTGCTTGAGCAACGCATCCTCGACACTTGCAAGCAATATGGCGCTGCCCTGATTGGGCCTAACTGCATCGGACTGCTCAATCGTCATCATCACAGCGTCTTCACGCTGCCCATCCCCCATCTGAGCCCACAGGGTGTCGATTTCATCAGTGGCTCTGGTGCCACAGCGGTATTCATCCTCGAGAGTGCCGTCAGCAAGGGGCTTCAGTTCAACAGTGTCTGGAGCATCGGCAATGGCAAGCAGATTGGCATCGAGGACGTGCTGCAGTATATGGATGAGCACTTCGATGCCGAGACCGACTCGAAGGTGAAGTTGCTCTACATCGAGAATATCTCCAACCCCGACAAGCTGCTCTTTCACGCCAGTTCGCTCATCCGCAAAGGATGCCGCATTGCCGCCATCAAATCCGGTTCTTCTGAGAGTGGAAGCCGGGCAGCCTCCAGCCATACAGGTGCCATAGCATCGAGCGACTCTGCTGTCGAGGCTCTTTTCCGTAAGACAGGTATCGTGCGCTGTTTCTCTCGCGAGGAACTGACGACTGTAGGCTGTATCTTTACCCTTCCCCCTCTGAAAGGCAAGAATTTCGCCATTGTCACCCATGCCGGAGGCCCTGGCGTTATGCTGACTGATGCGCTTTCCAGAGGTGGGCTTAACGTGCCCAAGATTGAGGGGCCTGACGCTGACGAACTGAAGTCGAAGCTTTTCCCAGGTTCCGCTGTGGCCAACCCCATCGACTTCCTCGCTACGGGTACACCCGAGCAACTGGGAATCGTCATTGACTACTGCGAGCACAAGTTCGACCAGATCGACGCTATCGCCGTCATTTACGGCACTCCAGGACTCACCCAGCTCTATGAAGCCTACGATGTGTTGGATAAGAAGATACACGAGTGTAAGAAACCAATCTTCCCCGTGTTGCCAAGTCTGCACACAGCGGGTCCTGAGGTCGAAGATTTTCTTAAGAAGGGACATGTGAACTTCAGCGACGAAGTGACACTGGCCACAGCCTTGAGTCAGGTGATGCGAACCCCGAAGCCAGCAGCACCTGAGGTACAGCTCTACGGCATCGACATCCCCGAACTCAATAAGATCATCTACCGCGAAGTCAATCGCCTGAAATTTGAAGGCATCAAGAGCGGCTATCTCGCCCCTGATATAGTTCGCGAGATACTCTCTTGCGCTGGTATTCCCCTCGTGCCCGAGATGGTTTCCACCTCGAAAGACGAACTCACGGCTTTTGCCCAGAGGGTTGGCTTCCCTGTAGTGGCCAAGGTCGTGGGGCCTGTACATAAGAGCGATGTGGGCGGTGTGGCCTTGAACATCCGAACCCCAGAGCACCTCGCTCTCGAGTTCGACCGCATGATGCAGATTCCTGATGCTACGGGCATCATGGTCCAGAAGATGCTCAAGGGCACCGAACTCTTCATCGGTGCCAAGTACGAGAATCGTTTCGGTCACGTCATCCTCTGTGGACTCGGCGGCATCTTCGTCGAGGTACTCAAGGATGTGTCGTCTGGTCTCGCTCCCCTCTCCTATGACGAGGCTTATTCGATGATCCATTCGCTCAGAGGCTATAAGATATTAAAAGGTACACGTGGACAGAAGGGCATCAACGAACAGAAATATGCCGAGATCATTGTGCGCCTCTCCACCCTGCTGCGATTTGCGACAGAAATCAAGGAGATGGACATCAATCCACTGCTGGCTGACGACAACGAGGTGGTGGCTGTCGACGCTCGTATCCTCATTGAAAGAGAGATTTAACATTAAATATTTACAAACAATATTAACCAATTAGAATATGGAACAAAAACGTTACGGTCATTTCGATGACCAACATCGCGAGTACGTCATTACCGACCCGCAGACCCCTTGGCCTTGGATTAACTATCTGGGCAACGAGGATTTCTTCTCACTCATCTCTAATACAGCTGGCGGCTACAGCTTCTATAAGGATGCCAAGTTCCGTCGCATCACACGCTATCGCTACAACAATGTACCGATGGACAATGGAGGCCGGTACTTTTATATCAAGGACGGCGACACAGTATGGAACCCAGGATGGAAGCCCTGCAAGACGCCACTCGATTTCTACGAGTGCCGCCACGGCATGAGCTACACCCGTATCACAGGCCGCAAGAATGGCGTCGAGGCCAGCGTGCTCTTCTTCGTGCCACTCAAGAAATGGTGCGAGGTGCAGAAGCTCACCTTGAAGAACGAGTCATCTGAGACCAAGTCGCTGAAGCTCTTCTCTTTCGAAGAGTGGTGTCTCTGGAATGCCGCTACCGATATGGAGAATTTCCAGCGTAACTTCTCTACGGGAGAGGTAGAGATCGAGGGTAGTACCATCTACCACAAGACTGAATATCGCGAGCGTCGCAACCACTATGCTTTCTATCACGTGAACACTGAGATTCAGGGCTTCGACACTGATCGTGAGACCTTCGTGGGGCTCTACAACGAGTTTGCCGATCCGCAGGCTGTGATGGAGGGTAAGCCTCGCAACTCACATGCCCACGGCTGGAGCCCTATCGCCTCGCACTATATCGAGGTCTCTCTGAAGCCAGGCGAGTCCAAGGATTTTGTGTTCCTCCTCGGCTACATCGAAAACGAGCAGGACAAGAAGTTTGCTGCTCCACAAGTGATCAACAAGGAGAAGGCGCATGCCCTCATCGAAAGCCTGAACACCACAGAGAAAGTAGACAAGGCCTTTGCTGAGCTCTGCGAGTACTGGGATGCACTCCTTAATATATATAAGGTACAAACGGGCAACGACAAGCTCGACCGCATGGTGAACATCTGGAATCAGTATCAGTGTATGGTCACCTTCAACTTCTCGCGCTCTGCATCGTTCTTTGAGAGTGGTGTAGGCCGTGGCATGGGCTTCCGCGATTCAAATCAGGACCTCGTGGGCTTCGTCCATCAGATACCCCCACGTGCCCGCCAGCGCATCATCGACATCGCTTCTACCCAGTTCCCCGATGGCGGCTGTTATCATCAATATCAGCCACTCACCAAACGAGGCAACAACGATATCGGCGGTGGCTTCAACGACGACCCCTGCTGGCTCATCTTCGGTACAGTAGCCTATATCAAGGAAACGGGCGACTTCTCTATTCTCGACGAGATGGTGCCCTTCGACAATCAGCCAGGCTCAGAGGTAACTCTTTTCGAGCACTTGAAAATCTCGATGGACCACGTCATCAAGAACCTTGGTCCGCACATGCTGCCACTCATCGGACGTGCCGACTGGAACGACTGCCTCAATCTCAACTGTTTCTCATGGGATCCTAACGAGTCGTTCCAGACCACAGAGAATGTCTCTGAGGGCACCAAGGCTGAGAGTTTGATGATTGCAGGTCTCTTCGTCGTCACAGGTAAGGACTACGTCAAGCTTTGCAAAAAAATTGAAGAATTGAAAAATGGAAAAATGGAAGAATTCAATTCTTCAACTCTTAAATCCTTCAATTTTTCTGCCGAGGCCGAGCGCATGCAGCAGGCCGTCGATGCCATGATTGAGGCTGTGAAGAAGCATGGTTGGGACGGTGAATGGTATCTCCGCGCTTACGACTTCTATGGTCGCAAGATCGGTTCCAACGAGTGCGAGGAAGCCAAGATCTTCATCGAGTCGCAGGGCTGGTGCACGATGGCCGAGATTGGCGCTGAGGAAGGAATGGTAGCCAAGTCGCTCGACTCTTGCAAGAAGTATCTCGAGTGCGAACACGGTATGGTGCTCAACAATCCGGCCTTCTCTAAGTACATCTACGAATACGGAGAAATCAGTTCTTATCCCGAGGGCTACAAGGAGAATGCAGGTATCTTCTGCCACAACAATCCCTGGGTTATCATCGGTGAGTGTATCGCTGGCCGCGGAAACGATGCCTGGAGCCACTATGCCAAGATTCTGCCATCGTACGTGGAGGAGAAATATCAGACACTGCATAAGGTTGAGCCATATGTGAACTGCCAGATGGTAGCAGGTAAGGATGCTTTCAAGCCAGGCGAGGGTAAGAACTCATGGCTCACGGGTACAGCCGCCTGGATGTGGTACACCGTTTCAGAGTTCATTCTCGGCATCAAGCCCGACTATGATGGTATCCGCATCGATCCCTGTCTGCCCGAGACAGCCAGCGACTACACCGTCTATCGGAAGTTCCGTGAGGCCGAGTACGACATTACCATCCATCCCAATGGCCAGCAGAAGGGTGTCAAGGCCATCCCCCTCGACGGCAAGCCGGTAGATGGCACCGTCATCCCCTACTCCGCAGGCAAGCACACCGTCGAAGTGACGATGTAAACATGATAAGAAAGGCGCCGCTCCGAATGGGGCGACGCCTTGTAGCCAACCAGATGCGCACACCGTGAAGATGACCGTCAGCGACACGGGGATCGGCATAGCAGAAGCAGACCGACAGCAGATCTTCGCACAATTCTCGAAGATCGACGACTTTACCGAGGGCGTGGGACTGGGACTGCCACTCAGCAAGCGCACGGCAAAGTTGCTCGGCGGCGACCTGATTCTCGACCCACATTATCACGACGGTTCGAGCTTTGTCTTCACACTCAGAACTTGATTTTTAGGGGTAAAGAAAAGCGACTGGAAATGAACCGATGTCATTTCCAGTCGCTTGATGGAGCTAGTTGGCCAGGTGAGAGAGACGGGCGAAGTAGTCTCTGTACTCCTGGCAGGAGAAGCAGGGGCAGTCTTTGTGTACGCCTTTGAGTTCGCGGTGCCCCTTGATCTCGGCATCGGGATAGTCCACCTTCAGCGATCGCAACAGGGCGATGAGAGCCGCCTTCTGTGCCGGGGTA
>ODAI012857673.1_pt1 | contig 48498 bp, 45 predicted proteins | sample 1539321 | NCBI WGS metagenome assembly ODAI01 (sample SAMN02144231, study PRJEB22623) | gut metagenome | biome: sheep rumen | host: Ovis aries | place: New Zealand
CCCGCCTTGCCAGCCCTGCGGATCCGGCTGACCGGGGAAGGACTCCTGCGGACCGGGCTGGCACGGCTGGCCGGGGTAAGGTCCCTGCTGACCAGGGTAAGGTCCCTGCTGGCCGGGGAAAGATCCCTGCGGGCCGGGGAAGGACTCCTGCGGACCGGGCTGGCACGGCTGGCCGGGGAAGGGCCCCTGCGGGCCGGGGTAAGGTCCCTGCTGACCGGGGAAAGGCCCCTGCGGGCCGGGCTGGTACGGCTGGCCGGGGAAGGGTCCCTGCGGACCAGGGAAGGAGCCCTGCGGAGCGCCGCTGGGTTCCGGCCGGCCTGACGGCAGCTGTCCTAGCGGCCTCAGGCCGAGAAGGCGGTGCTCTTCGCCAGGTTCAGCCGTAGGCTGGAGAACGAGAAAGATGTAGAGAGCGACGACCAGGAGCAGGCAAATCGAACTCAGGCCGATGCACGCGAGGGAGAGGCGCCAGCTGCTGGCTGAGAAGCCAAGGATGGCGCCGGCCGCGATGCCGACGGTCAGCAGGCCTGTCGCGCTGCCGGCGAGAATGAAGGGCGACCAGGGATAGTAGCCGGCATCGCGCATGCGCCGCACGCTCACGGCAAAGCTGGGAATGAGCATGACGGCGCTGAAGAGCGAGGCCAGCGGCCACCAGATCGAGACAAGCACGAGGCTGGCCAGATGCAGGAAGGCCATGAAGAGGAAGAACTCGCTTCTGGAGGAACGGCCCTGGAAGTCGGCGAAGCGGACAAGGGAGCGCCGGAGCAGGCAGAAGGCGCGCTCCAGAAGGCTGGCGTCCTGGGGAATGGAGGCGAGGCCGTTGTCAAACTCCAGGGGCGTGCCGCACTGCGGGCAGGCCTTCATGGCTGCATCGCAGGAAGCATTGCAGGCAGGGCAGCGCAAGGGGCGGGAGAGATGCAGGCTGGCGCCGCAGGACGGGCAGAAGCGGCCCGGCGGTTCAGCGCTGGCGCCGCAGCGGGGGCATTTCATGGGAAGCTCCTTCGAGTGCTCAGGCGAGCAGCTTGGCTGCCAGGGCCATGATGGCCTTGGCCTTGGGATCAGCGACCTTCACGGTCTTGGTGAAGTACCGGTTGAGCGCCTCGGCGACGAAGGGCACGGAGGAGCTGTAGCCGCCAAGCTCGAGGGTCGTGCCGTCCGGGGAGATGCGGAAGGTGCGCAGCTCCACGTCCACGGGATGGGAGATGCCGACGAGGCGAAGGGAGAGCCTGACGACGTCCTTGTGGATCTCGACGCTCTCGATGGCGCCGTACTCGGCGATGAAGCGGTTGAACTGGGCCTTGACGCCGGCGGCCAGGGGCTTGAACTTGACGGAATCGGGTATGCCGAACATGGCGTGCTTCCTCCTGCTACGCCTGGCGGGAAAGCGCCTGGCCAAGCTTGCGCAGGACAAGGCGGGCCTCGGGATCGCCGACCTCCCAGGCCTTGCCGGCGCAGAGCTCCTCAAGGAGCTTGGTGGCCAGCGGGACGCTCGAGGCAAATCCCGACAGCGCGATGGACGCGCCGTCCTCGGCGATGTCGACGCGGTCCACGGCGAGGCGCAGCTCGTCTGCCACGCCCACGAGGCGCAGGCGCATGGCAAGGCCGCCGCCGCTCTGCTCCTCGAGGGAGGAGACCTCGCCGAAGCGGGCTATCTTCGAGTTGATCGCAAGCCTGACCGCTTCGAGCAGCGTGCGCGCCCAGACGGCGTCCACGCCTGACCTGGCCAGGCTGAAACCCTTTTTCACGACTGCAAACATGCATCCTCCTTTGGGGGGACCTGCGCCCCTCCCGCTTTCCCGGCGCGCGGGAATCCGGCAGGATCCGGAGGGCGGGCGCTGGCCAAGCATGGCCTATTCTCGGATTTCGTCAAGCCCGGGGCTCTGTCCGCCTTCCCGAAAAACGCCCTTTGCAGGAGCGTCCGGCAAGGCTATAGTGGCGCTGGCGAGGAGGAAGCCCATGACGAGCGCCGAGAGGCTGCACTGGATGATATCCTATCTGCTCGAGGAGCGCGGCTCCACGGCGACCGACATGCCTGATGCCGAAAGCGCGCTCTTCAGCCTGTGGCGGGCTCTGGTCAACGTCCGCCGCCCCCTGCCTGCCGCGCCCGAATACCTCGCCATGGAGGACGCCTTCCTCCAGGAGCGCCTCGCCAGGATCGGCGCCTGCGGGATCGGGGAGACAAGGGACTTCGGCGCCGGGCTCAGGCTCTGGCAGGGAGACATGACGAGGCTGGCGGCGGACGCAGTCGTCAATGCCGGCAACCCCGATCTCCTCGGCTGCTTCCAGCCCTGCCACGGCTGCATCGACAACGCCATCCACACCCTGGCGGGGGTGCGCCTGCGCCTTGCCTGCCGCGAGCTCATGGATCGCCAGGGCTTTCCCGAAGAGCCGGGCACGGCCAAGATCACGCCAGCCTTCAACCTGCCCTCGCGCTGGGTCATCCACACCGTAGGACCCGTCGTCGCCGACGCGCCGAGCGCCAGTCAGGAAGCCCAGCTCGCCTCCTGCTACCGCGCCAGTCTCGCCCTTGCCGTCAGGATGGAGCTCTCCTCCATCGCCTTCTGCTGCATCTCCACGGGTGCCTACCGCTTCCCGCGCGTCCGCGCCTGCGAAATAGCCCTTGCCAGCGTCTGCCGGGTGCTGGCGGAAACGGGAGCCGGCATCGCCGTGATCTTCAACACCTTCACGGACGAAGACACGGCCATCTACGAACGGGCGCTGGCCGCGCTCTAGGAAAAGGCGCCTGCCAAGGAAAAGGACGCACGCAGTCCGCAGAGGAGGCTTTCCTGCCGGCAGGACCGCAAGGGAGCCCGGACGGGCGACGGACCCCAGACGGGAAGGGCCCCAGATCGGAAAAGGCCCAGACATAAAAAGGGGCCCCGCCGGAGATCAGTCCGGCAGAGCCCCGTTGTATCCATCTGGCCATTCCCTGGCCTCGCGCGCATCAGCCTAAGGCCAGTCGGAGCGAACAGAGCGACCTAGCGGTGGTGCTTCTTGGGCGGATGCTTGTGGTGCTTCGCGTGGTGAACGTGCTTGGGCGGATGCTTGGCGTGCGGCGGCTCGGGATGCACCACGCGGCCCTTGACGCCTGGCGGGGGAGGCGGAGGCGCCGCGTGGCCGTGCCTGACGCCTGGCGGGGGAGGCGGAGGCGCCGCATGGCCGGGCCTGACGCCTGGCGGGGGAGGCGGAGGCGCCGCATGGCCGGGCCTGACGCCTGGCGGGGGAGGCGGAGGCGCCGCGTGGCCGGGCCTGACGCCAGGCGGCGGAGGCGGAGGCGCCGCGTGGCCGGGTTTGACCCCAGGCGGAGGAGGCGGGGGCGGAGGCGCCGCGTGGCCGGGCTTGACCGCAGGCGGCATCGGCCTGGCGGAAGGGGCGGCCTTGGCGGCCTGCTGGAAGCCCAGGGAGAGAGCAAGCATGGCGCCAGCAAGGGCAACGAGGGAAGCGGTGCGGGACATGGCGTCCTCCTTGGTTTGGCCGTAGGAACGGGCCGTGCAGAACGTTGCGGATCCGTTCCTGGCTTTGACCTTGAAAGGCACGGCAGAAGCTGTGCCAATGGGCTGGCCGCCACGGGCGGCCAAGCGGGGGAAAGGGCGGATGCGTTCCTCAAGGGACGCAAGCCTTGCCGGAAGGGAGGCGAAGGCGCGCACTGCGGACACGCGCTCCAGCGCACGGCCCCTCCAGAGGGTTGAGCGCCGCGGGAGGCGGAAGGGATCGCGGCGCGCGGACGCGGGATAAGGGAAGCGCTAGCTTCCGGCTTTGGCGTTCCTGAAGGCCTCGGGGGCGGGTCCGTCAAGGCAGACGATGTGGTTGAGCACGCGGGCCGTGGAGACGAGCCTGCCGTCTTCGGCCAGAATGTCCACATTCCAGAGATGGGTCGAGCGCCCCCGGTGGAGCAGGGTGGCCACGCCGCGGACGGTCTGGCCCGCCGGCACGGCGGCAACGTGGCTAGCCGACACGGACGAGCCCACGGGCTTTTTGTCATCGGGCAGCAGGGCGACGGAGCCGTAGCCGGCGAGGGTTTCGGCAAGTGCCAGGGAGGCTCCGCCGCTGAGGAAGCCAAAGGGCTGGCAGGTGCTTGCGCCGACGGGCATGGAGGCTCTGGCCACAACGGGCGATGCGCTGGCATCGACGGGCTCGAAGGCCATGCCGAGGGCTTCGCCGAGCCAGGCAGGCTGGGGAGATGCCGTGCCGGAAGCGTTCATGGACTGGCTCCTTGAAGGCGGGACGGGAGGGAAAAAAACGGACCAGAGCTTGCGCCCGGGTCCGTGCCGCTTTCGGAAAGGGGAGGCTGGCGCCTGGCAGGCCGGCTACTTCACCGGCAGCTTGGCCACGGCATCCTTGAGCACTTTGGCAGGCGTGAACTTGGGCACCATGCAGGCAGGCACGGTGATTTCCGTGCCGGTGCGGGGGTTGCGACCCTTGCGCTCGCCGCGGGAGGTCACCTTGAACGTGCCCAGACCGCCGAGCATCACGGCGTCGCCTGCGGCCATGGCTTCAGCGAGGGCATCGACCAGCGCGCCAAGCACCTTGCCGGCCTGGACTTTGGTGATTTCGCCCTTCGCCGCGATCTTGTCTACGAGTTCAGCTTTAGTCATGTGAAGCCTCCAGTCTGGTTTCCTGCCGTGGCAGGGGGCAGTAGGTTGTGTACGTTGTGTCGTTTCTATCCAAAAAGTCCTTCAGCTTGTGTAGAGCCGAGGCTTTTTGCTTGTCAAGGAAGAAGTACGGCTCTCCCTGAAAAAAAGGCCGAATTCCCGCTTTGCCTTGCCCCGCAGGCTCTGCGGGGCGTTCCGGACGGCAGGACGGCTTGCCTAAATCGTGGCGCGTGCTAGATTCGAAGGCCGCAACAGGACCTCGATCCAAGGAGGAATATCATGGCCCCCACGCTGCGCATCGCCGGGATTGCGGAGGAAAGCATCGTCGACGGCCCGGGCATGCGCCTCACGGTCTTTGCCCAGGGCTGCCGGAAGCATTGTCCCGGCTGCCAGAACCCCCAGACCCACGATCCCGCCGGCGGCAGCGACATGGACTGCGGGGAGATCCTCGCGAAGATTGCCGAGGATCCCCTGCTGAAGGGCGTCACCTTCTCCGGCGGAGAGCCCTTCCTCCAGCCCGCGCCGCTGGTCTGGCTGGCCAGGGCCGTCCATGCCCGCGGCCTCGACGTCCTGGCCTTCTCCGGCTACACCTGCGAGGAGCTCTTCGAGCGGGGGCGCCGGGATCCGGCCGTTGCCGAGCTGCTGGACGAGCTCGACTACCTCGTGGACGGGCCCTTCGTCGAGGCGCTGAAGGATTTGGAGCTCGAGTTCAGGGGCAGCTCCAACCAGCGCTTCCTCACGCGCGGCGACATTGCCGGGCTCAGGCGCCAGTGGCTTGCCGGCCAAGGGCAGAGCTAGCTTCCGGCCAGCTCCTGCGGGAAGGCCTGCACGCGAAGGAGGCCCTCCCCGGCCGACGCCGGAAAGGGCCCCATGGCAGGCAGGGATGCGCCAGGTCCTAGAGGGCCTTGGCAACGGCTTCGGCAAAGGCTTCGATGTCGTCGGGCGCGTCGGAGGCGCCGCCCTCGACCCTGAGGCCCGATGCGACGATCTCGGCGCCGCAGTCTTTGGCGCCGGCCTCGACGACGTCCACGGCCGCGCAGAAGTGCTGGTAGGAGGAGTCGCCGGAGGCGAAGGCCGCCACCTTCTTGCCGGCGAGGCCCATGTCGGCGAAGCGCTCGGCCAGGGGGGCGAAGTCCTCCTGGAGCTCGATTTCGTCGTCGCCCCAGCAGCTGGCGCCCATGAGCACGGCGTCGTAGCCGTCGGCGAGACCGGCGGGATCGGCGTCGGCCGCGTTTTTCAGGACGACCTCGGCGCCCTTGGCTTCAAGGAGGGAGACGATTTTGGCGGCAATGCTTTCCGTGTTGCCGGTGGTGGAACCGTAGACGACGAGAACCTTGCTCATGCGGAATGCTCCTTTGCGCCGCAGGGCCGGCCTTCGGCGGCCTGCACGGCGGCGCGGACGTAGATGGGGTTGGGAATGAGAATGCGAGTTGAGGATGAAGGATAAGGTTGAGGATGAGGATGAAGATGAGGATGCGCGGGGATGGGCGGGGGCAGGGCTGGACCGGAATGGAACGCCCTGGCCGGGGTCCGGGAGCGCCCTGGATCCTGCCGCCTGCCCGGCAGCTGCATGCCGGACAGGCGGCGGGGGTTCAAGGTACCAGGATGCGAAGTGCGGGGAGGATGCGCAGTTCAGGATGAAAGTTCAGGGACGCGCATGGAGCGGCTCAAGGCCTGGCGAAGGCGTCTAGGCTTTGGCCTTGCTGTGGGCGTCCGCGCCATGATGGCCATGGCAGCGTCCGCAGCAGGGGCCGCCGTCGCGGCAGCCTCCCTTGCAGGTGCAGACATGGCCTTCTGCGGAGCTGTCTGCGGACTGGCGCTGCTGGCGCCTTCGGGACGCGAGGCTCTGGCGGCCCCGAGCCGAGGCGTCGGGCTTGCGGTAGACGATGACCTTGTTGCCGTTCTGGGCGAGGGCAAAGCCCTGCTCGCCCTTGAAGAAGACGCGCGATGCCGGCACGGGAGAGCCGGAAAGAATGCGGCGGAAGCCTGCAGCCGTCTGCTCGCCCACCTGGGGAAGGCCGCGCACGTCCACGAAAAGGCGGCCGAGGGAGGGGCCCCGGCGCTCGAGCAGAAGCGCCATGGCCTTGAACATGGCCTCGTCGGGTTCGCGCGTGAAGCCCACGAAAAGATTGCTGTCGTTCTGGCGGTAGAAGACGCCGCTGTCCTGCCCTTGTGCCTGCATGGCAAGCCTCCTTGTCGAAGCGGTTGAGGTTTTTCGCTGGAGCAAACGATATTGAAATTGAAATTCTATGTCAACAGTTTGCTCCAAAAAAAGCTGCGGAAAGGACGCGCCTGCGCCCTGTCTGCAGCCGGTGCGCCAGGGCGGTCGAAAGGCGCGGGCCGGCATTCTTCCCGCAAGGCTCAGCAGAGCCTTGCCGCAGGGCGGGCAAGCGTATGGCAGAACGGCTCTGCGCAGAAAAATAGACAGCGCCCCCAAGAAGGGGGCGCTGGAAGAAGGCGGAAACGAGCTTTGTGCACGTCGCCGAAGCGGGCGGCAGGCCTAGCGCACGATGCGGATGTAGTCGGCTTCGTTGTTGCGCAGGGGGATAGTGACGCCGGAAAGGCGCAGGGCAACGGGATCATGCAGGGGAGCGCGCCCCACGACCTTGACCTGGGTGCCGGGGATAAGACCCATGTCGCGAATGCGGCGACCCATTTCGCCCGCGACTTCGACGGCCGCGATGCGGCCTGAATCGCCCACGCTCATGGTGCGGAGATTGACAACATTTTCCATAGCGGCCTCCTAAGGCTGTTCTGTGCGAAGCACCTTATCCGAACGGCAGACAATGTCAAGAAAGAGAAAACCATTTTCAATTACTATTTGCGGCGTATTCCCGCCCCTGCTGCTGGCCAGGGCAGGGAGAAAAGCCCCGATGGGGACCTGCAGGCGTATGCGGGCCTGCAATGGCCGGACAGGGGCGGCAGGCAAGGGCGAAGGGCAGGGGAGGCGCTTGGCAGGACTCGTGCGGGCGCAGCCGGCAGGGCGATCCTGGCCTTTGCGACGATCCGAGCGTTCCGAACGTTCCGAGCGTTCCGAACCTTCCGAGCGATCCAAGGCATCCGGGGGAGTCAAGGGATGCGGACGCGCCTGGCGGTCCCGGGAACCCGGCAGGCCTCTCCCGTCTGGTCAATGGCGCTGAAAGCGTCTATACAGATCTGGCGACACGCTTCAACCACGTTGCCACAGAGGACCAGCGGCATGCGAAGCCTTCTCACACTTTTCCTTGTCACCTTCTGGCTTGCGCTGGCCTCGGCCGGCCAGGCCTTTGCCTACCAGGGGCAGAGCCTGCTCCCCGTTCCGCACGGCCAGGCGGAGCAGGCGGGATCGCCTGCCGTCGAAGCCGTGCAGGCGGCAGCCAAGCGCCTCTACGGCGACATGCGCGTCATGGACGCGAACCAGGCCGCCGCCTTCGTCAGAGAGGCGAAGCCGGACGAACTTTCGACCGTGCTCGCGGCCGTTCCGCCCAGGCGCCGGGCAGCCGCCTTTCTCGACATGCTGGTTCTGCGCAGGAGCCTCTCTGCCGGCCAGGCCCGCGAGGTTCAGCCCCTGCTCGAGCGGCTCTTCCGCCAGGAGCGCTTCATTGCCTGGGCGCTGCGGCACGAGCGCCAGGCCCGGGACGTCCTGGCCTCGCTCCGCCAGGGACGCCAGACCTTTGCCGGCGCCCTTGTCTACAACGCCCGCATCGTCGACTACGGCCGCACCCTTGTCCAGCACGTGGACCTTGCCGAGGCGCTCCGGCGCATCCGGGACAACGCCCTGGCCCCCAACGACAGCAAGGGATGGAAGGTCTTCGGCAACTACGAGCGGCTCCTTCCCCAGCGCCCCCGCGGCTGGTACCGCGAGATGCGCATCCCCACCCGCGGCCTGCGCGGCCCCGGTCCCCAGCGCCTTGTCTACGGCAGGAGCGGGGAGGTCTACTGGACGCCCGACCACTACCAAACCTTCTTTCCCATAGAGGTGGAAGCCGATGAATGACGAGCGCGCAAGCGTCCTCTTCTGCGATCTGGCCGCGGCCCGGATCTGCCGCATCGCCAAGCCTGCCTCCAGGCAGGAGCTCTTCGCGCAGCTGGCCAAGGGCCTGGCGCTTCCCGGCGGTCCCGCCAGCTGGGACGACCTGAGCGACCAGCTGCAGGATCTTGCCTGGCTGCAGGGCCAGGAGGCCGTCCTGGTCCACGAGAGCCTGGAGGGCCTGCCGCAGGCCGACCGGGAGACCTATCTCGACATCCTGGCCTCTGCCTGCGCCTGGTGGCGCTTCCAGAACGCCAGGCAGGGCAGGCCCGAGGGACCCAGTCCCCTCTCCCTTGTTCTTCCGCACGCCGACGCCCCCCGCTTCGGCGAGCTCTTCCGCGAAGCGGCCAAGATGCTCAGCCAGGGCTGAGGCGCCGTTCCCGCCGCAGGACCTGCCCGGAAAGGGCCTGGCCGAGACTGTCCCCAGACAAGACAAGCCTTCCAGACAGCTTCTGGAAGGCTTGTCAGGCTGCGCCGCAAGGAAGGAGGGCTGCGGCGCAGAATGGCAGGAGAGGATGCGAAGAAGCCTTGCCAGAAGCTCGATCCGGCAGGTCTTGAAGCGCACTCAGGCAGAGGAGAGACGCCCGCGGAATCCGGCTAGATCTTGCGGGGCGTCTTGCAGCCGCAGCCGCATCCGCACCCGCATCCGCAGGACTTGCTTTTGATCTTCTTGCGCACGGTCATGCCGATGAAGACGAGGCACGCCAGCACGATGAGGGCAACGATGATGTTCTGGGCCATGGCAGTCTCCTTTGCGGCCTTGCGCGCCGGCAGGGCCGGCACGGCATGCATGCCGCGCATGACGGTCTTGTACCCAATTTGAACTTGAATTGCAAGTTCGAAATGGACGAAGACTGAAAAAAAAAAGCGAAGCCCCCGGCGGACATCCGCCGGAGGCTTCGGCAGGAGAGGAGAGGGTGCCTTGCGGCTGGCTAGAAGGTGTAGGCGAAGGTCACCTGGGCGCGCCAGCCGTCGCGCTTGCTGTAGGAGCTGGCGCGGTCGGCCTTCTTCCAGGTGTCGCGGTCGACCATGTTGACCAGATAGGCGAGGTCGAGATTGACCTCGAAGTTCTCGTACATCTGGTAGGAGGTCACGAGGTCGAACTCAAGCAGGCCGTCGTTGGTGGTGAGGTAGGGGCTGGCGCCGTACTCGGTGTCTTCGCAGTCGCTCGACCAGCCCCAGGAGGTGTTGGCGTACTTGGCCATGGAGGGGCTGTTGGTGCCGCCGAAGTAGGCAACGCGGAAGGTGTGCTTGAGGTCTTCGAGGAAGCTCATGTCGGCGATCTGCAGGCCTATGCCCCAGGTGCCGGCGTAGTTGAGGCCGCGGTCGTACCAGGACTCGGTGCAGGCCCAGCCGAGGTTGCCGTCGCCCATGAAGTTGGTGAAGTTGCCCTTGGCCTCGATGGCAGGCATGCGCTCGGAGCCGTTCTTGGGATTGCCGTCGTCGCCGGAGGCGTACCAGCCGAAGATGCCGGGGGTGCCCCAGTCCAGCTTGTATTCGATGAGGGCCTTGACCAGCCAGCCTTCGCTCCTGGTGTCGTAGCGCTTCCAGAAGTTGGCGGCGTTGCCGTCGTGGTACAGGTTGCCGCGGCCCTGGCTGGAGGCGTAGCCGTAGTTGAACTCAAACTCGATGTTGAGCGGATCCCACAGGGTCAGCTTGACGGGCAGGCCGCCCCAGAAGGCGGTGGAGTAGGCGCTGGAGGTGCGGTTGACGAAGTTGTCGGCGTTCTTCCAGCGGCCGCTCTCGTAGCCCGAGGTGGTGACGCCGACCATGTCGCCGTACTCCCAGGCGCCGGCATCGGCGTTCCACGTGCGGTTGGACTGGGCGCCGATGATGCCGAACATGACGAAGGGCGTCACTTCAACGCCTTCGAAGGTCACAGGCAGGGTGAGGGCGAAGAGGTCGACGTTGTCGAGGAAGCCGTTGTGATCGCGGCCCGTGTTGCGTCTGGCAATGTAGTTGTCGTTCCAGGGGCGGGCCCAGAAGAAGCTCAGGCCGACGTTCTCGTTGAACTGGTAGCTGAGGGCGACGGCCGCAATGGAGTCGGTGTCGAGGATGGAGGAGCCGCCGGCGACGTTGGGCAGGGCCAGAGGCTGGAGGCCCATGCGGACCTTGAGGTCGGTTTCCGGCGGCATCCAGTCGATGTAGGCGTTGAGCACGCCGATGACTCTGCCGTCGGCACCGAGGGCGCCGCCGACCGCATCGCCGTCGCCATTGGCCGCGCGGCCCCAGGGCTGGTCGCCGATCTGCAGGCGCAGGGTGCCGGAAAGGTGTTCCGAGGCCACGGCTTCCACCTGCAGGCGGATACGCTGGCTGGCCAGGAACTTGTCTTCGTTGTTGCGTTTGACGCTGCCCTGGCCGCCGCCATTCGTGCGGCTAAGCAGGGAGCCGTCGCCGATGCCGAAGCCGAAGAGCCCCTCGCCCTCGGCCTTGAAGTCGATGGCGCTGGCGCATGAGGCGCCGCCGAGGACCAGGCCGGCGGCAAAGAGCAGAACCATAAGCTTCTTCATTGCAGGAACTCCAGTATTTTCCATTTGACATGGAAGGTTGAGTGTTGAAGGGGCATGCCGGCTGGAGTCCGGAAGCCCGGAAGCCGGGCCCCTCCGCCAGGTGCGCGCCAAAGGCGTGCGGCCGGCACTGAAAAGGTTGCGAAAGTAAAAATTTAGCTTATGTCGTGCTACAAATTATAGATCAGTAACATGACCGGCAGCAAGCGGGAAGGCGGTTCCGGGGAACGCGCGCGTCCCCCGGAGTCGCCGGCATGCGCTAGCCCCAGAGGGCCGTGCCTATCTGGAAGGCCGCGAAAGCCAGGATGCCTGCGAAGATGGTGTCGACGACCATGCTGAAGAAGAGCCACTTCCAGGTGCCGGTCTCCGACTTGATGACGACGAGGGTCACGAAGCAGGGCGAGTAGAAGAGGGTGAAGATCATCAGGGCCAGGGCGGTTGCCTTGGAGAAGTTCGGGTCCTTCTGCAGGCGTTCGCTCAGGGCCGGCGCATCTTCGGGATCCTGCTCGCCCAGGGAGTAGGCGGTGCCGAGGGTGGAGACGACGGCCTCCTTGGCGGCCACGCCGGCGATAAGGGCGATGTTGGTCTGCCACTTGAAGCCCATCGTGGAGGTGACAGGCTCGATGGCCACGCCGAGGCGGCCGGCGTAGGAGTTGCGCAGCTCCTCTTCGGCAAGCTCGTTGGACTTGTCGTCGATCTGCTCCTGAAGCTGCTTGAAGTCCTCGCTGTCCTCCTTGAAGGACTTCTGCTTCTCCTTGAGCTGCTCGATGGCGGCATTGTAGGGTTCGGCCTGCTCTTCAGGCAGTTCCGGGAACTTCATGGCCGCCCAGATCACGATGGAGATGGCGAGGATGATGGTGCCGGCCTTCTTGATGTACATCCAGCTGCGCTCCCACATGTGCTGGACGACGCTGAAGACGGTGGGCATGCGGTAGGGGGGCAGCTCCATGACGAAGGGCGTTCCCTGGCCGCGGATGATGGTGTGGCGCAGGAGGGCTGCCATGACAAGGGCGCCCACCCAGCCGACCAGAAGGACGAGGAAGAAGGCGAAGGCCGGCCTTTCCGGGAAGAAGGCGCCGATGAGCAGCAGGAAGACCGGCACCTTGGCGCCGCAGCCCATGAAGGGCAGGGTGAGGAGGGTGGCCAGCTTCTCCTTGGGGCTTCTGAGGGTGCGCGTGGCCATGACGCCCGGGATGGCGCAGCCGCCGGCTATGCCGCCGGCGACGATGTAGGGCATGACCGAGGCGCCGTGCAGGCCGAAGAAGCGGAAGATGCGGTCCATCATGTAGGCGATGCGGGCCATGTAGCCCGAGTCTTCGATGAAGGCGATCATGGCGAACATGATGGCAATGAGCGGCACGAAGCTCAGGACGCCGCCGACGCCGCCGATGATGCCGTCGACGACGAGGGACTGCAGGAGGCCTTCGGGGATGGCGTCGCCCGCCACGCCGCCAAGCCACTCGAAGAAGCTCTCGACCCAGCCCTGGGGATAGGCGCCCAGCTCGAAGGTGACCCAGAACATCACGTAGAGCACGCCGAGCATGATCACGGGACCCAGCACGGCGTTGGTGAGCACGCGGTCGATCTTGTCGGACATGGCCAGGCGGTCCTTGCCGGGATCCTGGGTCATCACGCCGCCGGCGAGCAGGCCCCTGATGTAGCCGTAGCGGGCGTCGGTGACGACGGACTCGCAGGAGGCGTGGAGGGACTTGCGCACGTGCTCCTCGGTCTTGTCGCAGAAGGCGAGGATGTCGGGCGCGGACTTCGGGGCCGCCTCGGCAAGGGCCGCGCGCACCTCGGCGTCGCCCTCGATGAGCTTGATGGCGGTCCAGCGGGGATGGTAGCGGTCGCAGAGGATCTTTTCCTCGGCGATGCGCTTTTCCAGCGGCGCGAGCGCTTCGTCGATGTCGCGGCCGTAGGAGATGAGCAGAGGCTCACGGCGGCCCTTTTTCGCCAGCTCGGCGGCCTTGGCGGCAATCTCGGCGGCGCCTTCGCCGGTGCGGGCCACGAGGGGCATGACGGGCGAGCCGAGGCGTTCGGCGAGCTTCTTCATGTCGATGTGGATGCCAGCCTTGCGGGCCTCGTCCATCATGTTGCAGGCGAGCACCACGGGCATGCCCATCTCGAGCATCTGCACGGTGAGCAGCATGTTGCGCTCGAGAGCCGAGGCGTCGGCGCAGTCGATGACGGCGTCCACCTTGCCGAAGGAGAGCTCGTCGCGCGCAACCAGCTCCTCCTGGGAGTAGGCAGTGAGGGAATAGGTGCCGGGCAGGTCGACCAGCGTGGTCCGCTTGCCCCCGATCTCGATGGAACCTTCTTTGCGGTCCACGGTGACGCCGGGATAGTTGCCGACGTGCTGGCGCGAACCCGTATAGTGGTTGAACAGCGTCGTCTTGCCGCAGTTGGGATTGCCGGCAAGGGCAAGACGGAAGCCCTGTTTGCCCTTGCTCTCGGCCTGTGCGGCCGTTTGCTCTTGACTCATGAAAAACCCTCCAGAAAGACGCCACGGCCGCAGGACGCAAGGCCGGAGGGCGCCGTCGAATGCATGGAAAGCGCAAAATCTGGAACATTGCCCTCCGCAGAAGGCGGCCTGAAGGGATCGAAAACACGATCCTTCCAGTCCAGAATCGTCGCAGGCAAGCATGTAAATGAAAAACACTTTCAATGTCAATACCTGAGTCAAAAATTTTTACCGGTGGTAATATATTGAATTTTTTGATCTTTTAATTTTTAGCTCGTGAGAGGAGCGAAAAAATCAGCCATTTTGCTCTGGGATCTTCTTCGAATCAGCGACGAGCAGACAGGGATGGAGCAGGCAGAGTTCCAGTTATCCTTGAAGGCCGCAATGGAAGGCCGCAGTGGAAGGCCACACTGCGAGACTGCTGGCCGGGTGCGCAAGGAGACACTGGCGCCAGGGGAAAAACCGCGTCAGGAGGTGACAATGCTCGGCAAAGAGCAGACAGTGGGAGTCCCCCAACCTCAGCCGCAGGAGCTGTCCGCATGTACGGAATGGAAGAGATCAAGGAAGTCCTTGAGTTCAGGGACAGGGGCTATTCCCAGAGGAAGACGGCCCGGGAACTGGACTACTCCCTCAACTTTGTCAGGAAATACTGGAAGCAGAACCTGGCGGACATTGTCGTCAAAAGAAGGGAGTACGCCAGCAAGCTCGACCCCTACGCGAGTGAAATCAAAGAGCTCTATGCCATGAGCGGAAACAGCGAAGCCGTCCGGCGGGAGCTGATGAAGAGGCATCCCGGGCTGAGCGTGTCCCTGCGCACGGTGGAGCGCCACACGAAGGCACTCCAACACCAGTAGAAGAGGCGCAGTGCGGAAATGCCGGCGGCTTGCAGCCCGGCCTGGCGAATGCCAGAAGCTCGACGACCGCTCGACGACAGTTGACGCTGCGGACCGCAAGCGGCGGCTGAACCTGCTTGCGGCGGTCCTGGCGCATTCCCTGCCGGTCTCCCGCCAATCTTCGCGTACGTGACGAAGGGCCAGATCCGGGAAGCATGGCTGCCTGTCAACTGCCGTGCATAGGCGAAGCTTTGCTCTGCTTCGGGGATGCTGGCGTGGGCGCTGCCGTGTACATTGGCGTGGACACTGGCGTGCGAGGCTGCAGGCTCAGCTGGCAAGACAAAAATCCGGGACGCTTCCCGGCGCCGCGCGTCAGGCCGGCCAGCAGCGCGTCAGCCACAGCAGAAAGGCGCAGTGCAAGCGCGCTGACAGCGCGGCGCAGACCGGCAGGCTGTACAATTTTTTGACACGCCGCACGCTTCCTGCCAGGCAGTGGATGGTTTTAATACAGGGGGGGGCATGGCCGGCGCGGGGGCAAGCGCCGCATGCCGCTGGCGGGGCGGTCTGGCGGGGAGGGCTTCCCCTGCTCAGCGCTGCTGGGCCTGGGACTGGCTGGAGGCGTACATGCGGCGCATGCCCCGGCAGCCTCGAGGCAAGGGCGGGGCGAGGCGCACGCCAGCCTCAGCCTGGAGCTTGCGGCGCACCTCAAGCAGCCGTGCGCGCATGGCGTTGCGCAGGCCCTGCAGTTCAAGGCCAAGGCGGCTGAGCTGCTCGGGATCGGACCCGTCCTTGAAGTCGAGGGCGGCAAGTTCCTGCATTTTCATGGTAATTCGCATGTCGAGCTCGCGCAGGCCGGGCAGGGAGTCCTGGAGAATGGCGATGGCCTTCTGGCGCTTCTCCGGCTTCAGGGAGCCGATGGTGGCATCGAAGGAGGCATCGATGCGGCCGTCCTGGAGGCGGGGGGTGTTCTCTGCGGCGCTGGCGGGCGTGCCGGCATCTTCGGAAGCGGCGCCTGCTTCCAGCGCGGCAAGCATGGCCTGCAGCAGCATCAGCACGGCAAGTAGGCTCTTGATCATGAAGCAGGGTCTCCAGACAAAAGGGCTATATGGCTTCATTTATGCAAGATCTATGCAAAGCGCAAGCGCGCGCTTCGCGGGCTGCATGCTTGCGGGCCGTCCTGCAGCCTTCCCGCCTCGGGCAGTACGGCATCGCCAGGCAGGCCAGGGCTCCAGGCTCCCCGGGAGAGCCAGCGCAGAGCGGCCTGGCCGGCGGGGTCAGATTCCGCGGGACGCCAGCTCGGCCAGGGCCCGTTCGTAGTCTTCAGGCCGGTCCATGTCTCTGTCGCCGAAGCCGCCCTCCTGGGCAAGCTCCTCGACGCAGGCCTCGTCAATCAGGGTCCTGAGTCCCCCTTCCGGGGCGCTTTGCACGGCACGCCCGGCAAGGCGTCTGGAGAGCAGGGGAGGATGGCCGCGCCTGCCTCCCCAGGCTGGCGCCAGGCAGTCTGCCTGGCTTGTCCGCGCGCGCTCTGCCAGGGCCCGCACCACGGCGGGCTCGATCAGCGGGATGTCCACCGGATGCACGCCGAACCAGACTGCCTGGGGAAAGCGCTCAAGCGCATAGGCAAGGCCCGTCCTGACGGAGGAGTACATGCCGTCTTCGGGCCGGGCGTTGCGCACCCAGGCTATGCCGATGCGGCAGGCCTCCGCCTCCACCAGTTCCGCCTTGTGGCCTGCAACGGCGCATATCTGCCCCACGCCCGCCCTGCGCCAGACGCCGGCTGCAAAGGAGAGCACCGTTCCCCCGCCGAAGGGCAGGAGCGGCTTGAAGCGCTTCATGCGCGTTGAAAAGCCGGCGGCGAGCACCACGGCCGCCACATGGGAAAACGCGTTCTTCCTGTCCATGCCAGACCTCCTCCGGCTCCGGGCTTCAAGCCGGACTTCAAGACTGTCCGGCACGCCTCCCGCTCCTTGTACGCCGCCTGCGGCCGCAGGAAAAGCCCGGGCGCCCTGCTGTCCTCGTCCGCAGGCCAGATTCCCGGCTGCTTGCACCTTCAGGGCAAAGAGCTTAGAGGAAAGGAGCAGGGCAGCCGGCACTTGAACTTCAAGTTTCCCGCCCCTGCCCAACGAACAGCAAAGGATCGAGTCATGCGCATCTATCAAGCAGGCCCCCTCTTCTCCGAGGCCGAGCGCGACTGGCACCTCAAGCTCAAGGCGCGCCTCCTGACGGCAGGATTCGAGGTGGTGTGGCCGGGCGAACTCGTCAGCCCCGAAGAAACCGCCTCCTGGGGCGCCGAAGCCTCGGCGAGGATCATGCAGCGCGACCTCGAGGGCCTCGTCGACTGCGACGTGGTGGCAGCCCTGCTGGACGGCCCCCAGGTGGACGACGGCACAGCCTTCGAGATTGGCTTTGCCTATGCCAAGGGCATTCCGGTCATCGGCGTGCGCACGGACTTCCGCGCCTGCGGCGAGAACAGCGAGAGCGTGGTCGGCGCCATGATCGAGGGCGCCTGCCGCACCATCGTCAGAAGCCGCCTCGAGCTCGTCCAGGCGCTCCTGCAGATGCCCTCCCGCGGCTAGGCGCAAGCGCCTTTCCCTCGCGGCGAGGCAGCCCAGGCGACTTCCCCTGGCGCGCATCTGCCTGAAGGCGGCCACGCCAGCGTGCAACTGCCAGCGTGCATCTGGCATCGCGCATCGTGACGCCAGCACCGCTGCGCGCGCATCTGGCAGCCTGCGCTCCTGCGCCGGCTGCGCCCATGTCCCCTGGCCGGCAGAGCGCAGGGGATGGCAAGAGCAGAGGATGGCAGAGCAGAGGTTGCCGGCACGGCCTGAAGGCGCCGCGGGGCCGGCATGCCAGGCAAGGAAGCCGGGCGCCTAGCGCCGGGTGGGCATTTCTTCAATCCATTCGGCCAGATTGTCCAGAAAGTCTGCGGACATGCGCGCGTGGATCTGGATGCGGCGCTCGGCCCGGCGCGCGGCCTCGGGATTCTGCCTGGCCAGTTCGCGCTGGGCCTCGGTGGGCTCAGCGCCAAGCAGGCTCATGAGATCTTCGGCCCGCGCGGCGACGGCGTCCCTGAGGCGGTCCGCCCACTGCGGATAGCTGGGATCGGCGGGAAAGACCAGGCTGCAGGCGGCGTAGAGGCGGGATGCCTCGCTCAGCACCGTGCGGCAGTCCGTCTGGCCTATGACCTGGCAGGCCTTGACTGCGCCCTCGGCCGCGAGCAGGGCGCCCCCGGCGAAGTCCACGGCCCAGTGCTGTTCCTGGGCAAAGGCGTCAAAGTCGAGGCCCGGCAGAAGCAGCATGTCGGCGCCCGAGGGCTCGGCCGGCACGTTCCAGGGCATGCGTTCGGACTTGCGGCTGGCGCCGATGATCCAGCGGAAGACCTTGAGGCAGCGGAACAGGAGGCGCAGGGGCAGGGGCAGGGCGCTGAATTCGCCGGGAAGCCTGCGCCAGGCAAGGGACTGCGCCGCGCGCATGGCCAGCGGGAGCCCCGGATCAAGACCAAGCTTCCGGGCCGCCTCCTCAAGCCCCGGCAGCATGGCCTCGCCGTGCAGGGGCTCGTTCCTCAGCGCCTCCCAAGCCTTCTCGCCGAACTCGGGCAGGCGGTAGTAGGGCCGAAAGAGGGCCGCGTCGCACAGCACGAGGCGCCTGGCGTGCTCGGCCGCGCCCGCCATGCCGGCAAAGAGCCCCTCGACGTGCTCCTCGTCCAGGGGAAAGCTGGCGACGCCCGCCTGCGCAAGGCGGGCCTCCTTGGCCTCGTGCCAGGCATTGAGCCAGGCGCGCTTGTGCGCAAAGTTCCCGCCCTGTTCGCGCGAGCGCTCGATGTCGTCGAGCACCAGCCGGGTCTCGAGCACGTAGAGGAGCAGCGCGGCCTTGGCCGGCAAACCGAATTTCTCTGCCAGTACACCCATGTGACGCTCCTTCAGGCAAGGTCCTGGAAAAAAGGCTAGAGCTTCGCCAAGGCCAGCGCCTGGCGGCACACGCCGCTGTAGAGCAGGGCTGTGCCGGCCATGGCAGCCAGAGAGAGCAGGACGCCCTTCACCGAGAAGAGAGAGACCGGGGGAAGGCCGGCGGCAAGGCCTGCCAGGCCGCGCAGGATGCGGGCCAGAGGCCAGGCAACGGCGAGGAGCACATAGAGCGGCACAAGTTCAAGCACCTGCCTGAAGCCGGCAAAGCCCATGGCCGCGTTCATGAAATCCTGAGGCCGGCTGGCCAGGGAGAAGTCGAGGAAGGCGTGCACGAGAGGCTTGAAGCCGGCGCTCTGAACGAGCCAGACAAAGCCGCCCGCCACGTAGAGCACGGTGGCGGAGAGGAAGATGAAGACCGCCATGGACTGGTTGCGGACGTGCTTCTGGGTGAAGCGGCTCGACCGCCCGCTTCCTGCATCCATGAAAAGGGAGAGGAAGAAGGCGGCGCCAAAGCATGCGCCGAGGTAGAGCCAGAGGGGCGTTCCCAGCATGAGCAGGCAGAGAAGATAGTTGAGAAGCAAAACGAGGCTCACGAAGCCGAAAGGATGCCGTTCGGGAGCGGCCTTGGCTGCCTGGCCGGCCGGGGCCGCGGAGGCTTCCCTGGCGGCATCGGCCACAGGGGCTTGCCCGGCCGCGGGCGCGGGGCTTTCCTTGGCGATATCGGGCGCGGGGGCTTGCGGAGCGCTGCGGTCGCTCTGGGGGGGGACGGCAGAAGCCGTACTTGGGGTAGCGGGTTCAGTCATGGCTTGAATTCCTGACGTAGCTGAAAAGTGCGCACTGCTGCCGCCTTCAAGCTGAGGATAACATTCTCTGCCAGAAGCGGCTCGGAGAAATGTGCCGCAAAGCGCAGGCGTTGACCATAGCTTTAAGACTCGGACAGCATCTTCACGCCCTGGCATGCGGGCGCCCCGGCAAAGCCTGGGGGCCGCGCCTGGCATGCGGCAGAAGGCAATGGCGCAGAATTGCCGCGCGTCCGGCCGAGGGGCGGGGCCGCCCGGGGGACGCCCGCCCTTGCGGCTGGAAATTTCGCCACGGGTGCCAAGGCGTCCAGACGCCGGGCGCGGATCCACGCCGAGGCCGTCTCCGGCGTCGCCGAAGAGCCGGCACATGCCCGTCCTGACGCTGGCCAGCGATGCGCCGCCAGGCATGCCGGGCGCCTCTCCGCTCCCTGGCAGACAGCAGGCGGCGCCTTCCTGCCGCAGACGGGCAACGCCGCAGCGACCGCCAGGCCAGAGTCGGAGGGGATTCGGCAGTCCCCGCAGGAGCCAAGTAAAAACAGTAATTATTCCTCATTGCAGATCGCTGGCCGTCGATTCCGTCAGCTGTGCCGTGCGTGAACAAACCCCTCGCACTGATTTCGGCCTCGCTCTCTACCGGTTTTTGAGCGGGCGTACATCCCTTCTTTTCAGGTATTGCGCTTTGACTGCATTCTCTGCTAAGCTTCCCATATCCAGTTTCCTGCAGGCAAAGCCCCCTTTTCCAGTGCACCGAGGAACGGCAGAGGGCCTGCAGGGCGTCAACGGCCCGGAAAGTGAACAGCAGCTTAAACAACAAAGGAGTAGCTCATGTTCAGACGCATCCCAACAGCCGTTTCCCAGTTCTGCCTTGCTCTCATGCTTGTTTTCGCAACCGCCACCTTGGCGCAGGCAGCAGGCCCCTTGAGCTTTGACGTGACACGTTGTGCCGTCGGCCCCTCAAGAGGAGGGGTCCAAGATCTTGCCTTCAATTATTATGTAAACAATATTTCTCAATTTGAATATATTACAAAAATTAATTGGATGGAAGTAGAAGTAACAGCACAACGTCCTGGAGGACAAGTTACTAAGCATAAGTTCAGAACAACGGTAAATCGTGTCATTAATCCACCACTTGCTCCTCGAAGAAGAATACAGTTCAGCCATAAGTTCTCTGTAAGGACAGGTTCATCTCCGTTTACGAGAATTGCTGTCAGGGTATCAAGATGGAACTATAGTCATACGAGGTAAGGCAGTATTCCAACTGCATACCTTTCTTTAGCGACACGCATGCGCCAGTTCTGGCTGGAAGGCGAGGACTGGCGCTTCGTGCGTCATGGGGTCGCCATCCTCTTGGGAGCGCTATCGTCTTGCGCCGAGGTGGCCGTGGACGCCATGGCAGCCCGGACAGGCGACGGCAAGAAGGCGCTGAGGCTGCCTTTCCTGCCGGCAGAGGCCCTCAAGGACGCATGCGCGCAGGCCAAAGCAATCCAGCCTCCCTGGAGCCATCCTCAAAGCCCTCCACTCGGAAAAAGGACTGCAGCCTGGCGCTCATCCGCAAGGACGTCAGCTTTGTCTGTGCACGCAGGCACAGCGGCATCTGCAGGCGAATTACTTACATCCACCCTACTCGAGGATTTAACAAAGCAGTAATTTAGAAAAATTTAAAATATTTTGTTGATAATCAACAGGTTGGTGCGAAACATTTCTCGATTGGATCGCGTAGGGGTAAAGACAGGCGGGAAATCTAGGTAATGCAATACCGTAAAAAACGGCAATCCGGCAAGAGCAAGAGAAGCTTCGCACGAGGCACTTCCCATGGCGCGCCTGCCGAAGCCGCTGTCGATGCGACAGGCCTCGGCAGACCTGAAGCCGGCCATGCCCACGGCGCGAAGGCAATCCTCGCGAAGCGCTTGCGACCGTGGGTGCCCAGTGCCTGGCGAGGCAGGCGGCATGCCGCGCGGCCAGGGACGGATTCCGCTGACCGGCACGGCGTCGGCAAGGGCAGGGCGGCTGCCGCTTCAAGGACAAGTTCAGGTTCAGCTGCAGGCTTCGCGCCGGCCGGCGCCTGCAGGAGCCTGGCCGGCAAGGGCGATCCCCCCGCGGCTACGAGGCAAGGCTCCTGGCGAGGGCTTCGGCGGCCAGCCAGCCGCTGGCAAAGGCCCAGTGGAGGTTGAAGCCGCCGAGCAGGCCCGTGACGTCGAGCACTTCGCCGACAAAGGAGACCCTGGGGTTCAGGCGGCTGAAGAAGGCCAGGGGCTCCACTTCGGCGCAGTCCACGCCGCCGCGGCAGACTTCGGCCTGCCGCAGGCCGGCTATGCCCCTGGGCACGAAGGTGAACTTCGTGAAGCGCTCGAGGATTTCCCGGCGCACGCTCTTCTTGATCTCGGCCGCGCGGCGCTTGGCCAGCTCGCCGGGCAGAAGCGCATCGCAGAGCTTCTGGGGAAGATGCCGCGCGAGCAGGGAGCGGGGCGTCCCGCGGCCGGCGCTTTCGTCGCCAAGGAGGTCGGAGGCGTCCAGCCCGGGCAGCAGGTTCAGCGCAAGCGCCGTTCCGCGCTTCCAGAAGAGCGAGGCCTTGAGGACGCAGGGGCCGCTTATCCCCTGGTGGGTGAAGAGCAGATCGTCCGTGAAGCTGTGCCTTTTCCCGTCCACGCCCTCGACGTCGAGCCGTGCCGGCAGGCTGATGCCCTGCAGACCGAGCAGGGGGGAGCCTTCGGGCAGGAGCAGGGGCGCCAGGGCAGCTTCCGGCGCCAGCACCGCATGCCCCAGCCGCTGGGCCAGGGCATAGCCAAGCCCCGTGGCGCCGCTGGCCGGACATGCCGGCGAGCCCAGGGCCACGGCGAGGTGCCTGGCCTCGAAGCGTCCGCCTTCCCGGGTCCGCACGCGGGCGCCTCGGGCCGTGACCTCGACGTCCCCGGGGCCAAAGGAGCGCTCAAGCTGGATCTCGGCGAGGCCCGTCTGGCGGATGCGGGAGAGCAGGGCGCGGACCAGGGCGCCGGCCTCGGTCTTCAGGAAGTACTTCCCGCCCGGGCGCTTCTCCCAGGGCAGTCCAAGCTCTTCCACGAGGCGCACCATCCCCATGGCGCTGAAGGCGTCGAGCACGGGCGGCACGAAGGCGGGCGTCCGGCAGAGGTAGGCCGCTTCGGCAAGCTGGGCGCTGGTGAAGTTGGCCCGGCCGCCGCCGGCAAGGGAAAGCTTGCGGCCAGGCTCCCTGGCATGGTCGAGCACGATGCAGCTGCGTCCGAGCTCGCAGAGCCGCAGGGCAAAGGCCAGGCCAGAAGCCCCTGCGCCAAGCACCAGGCAGTCGCAGACGCGGCCCTTTCCACCAGCGTCGCTTCGGGACGCAAAGCCGGCAGCCGCCCGCCCGGCCCCTGCCGGGTCCCGGGCCTCCCTGCCAGCCTCTGCGGCGCGCCGTCCAGATGCCGGGGCGGATGCAGGGCTGCATGCAGGGGCGGATTCGCGGGCCATTTCCCGGCCTGGCGCTGGGAAGGACTGGCGTCCTTTCCTAGCCTGGCTGTTTGACAGGCCTTTTCCGCCCGGCGTATGCACCTTGCCTGCACTGCCTGCCTTGCCTGCACCGGTCTGGTCCAAGCTTCCTGCCGTTCTGGCAGGTCTTGGCGTGAAGCCCTGCCCCTTGCCGTATGGAGACTGCGCCATGCCTGTGATTTCCTCCCTCTACCGCTGCCCGCCGGGCTTTGCCTCGGCGAAGGTCAGCACCATCTTTCCCATGCTCTTCCGCAAGGTCGACTTTCCGCCCAAAGCCCAGGGCGGAGACAGCCTCATCCTGCGGGAGCGCCTGGAGACGCCCGACGGCGACTTCCTGGACCTGGACTGCTATCCAGGGCCGGCAAACCCGCGCTTTGCCTGCGTGCTCACGCATGGCCTTGCCGGCAACGCCAGACGGAAATACATCCGGGGCCTGGCCCGCGCAATAGCCAGGGCAGGGGGGCTGCCCCTTGCCTGGAACAGACGGGGCTGCTCCGGCGAGATGAACCGCACGGCCCGCTTTTCCTGCATGCTCGAGACCAACGATCTCGCGCTCGTGGTCCAGCGCGCCGAAGCCTTCGACCTGCCGCTGGTTCTGGCAGGCTTCAGCATGGGCGCCAACCAGACGCTCAAGTACCTTGCGCGCAGGGACGTCTCCCCGCAGGTCAGGGCTGGCATCGCCATTTCCGATCCCTGCGATCCGGCCTCGGCCGCGACCTGCATCGACGCGCCGGAAAACGCGGTCTTCAGGAACTACCTGCTCCGGGGCCTCGTCCCCGGCGTCAAGGCCAAGCTGGCCGACTTTCCCGGCATCGCCTCCGGCCGCGACATGGACAAGGTAGCGACCTTCCTCGAGTTCGACAGCGCCGTCACGGCCCCCATGTTCGGCTTCAAGAGCGCCATGGAATACTATCTGGCAGCCGGGGTGGTGCGGGAAATTCCCTTCATCCGGCACCCTGTCTACCTGCTCAACGCCCTGGACGATCCCTTCTGCTCGCCCCAGTGCCATCCCTTCGAGCAGGCCTCGAAGAGTTCCTGCTTCTGGTTCGAAGCGCCACGGCACGGCGGGCACGTGGGCTTCGTCGCCCTGCAGGAGGACTACTACAGCGAGCAGAGGGCCGTGCGCTTCATCCGCGAGCGCTCCGGCATCTTCGGCTAGTTCCGCAGGGGTGCAGGGCAGGGCTGCCCGAGCCCGGCAAAGGGCGCTGGCAGCGCAAAGGCGCCGGGCAGGGGGCTTTCGCCTTCCCGTCCCGGCGCCTGGGAAAAACGCGGCAGAAGGGGCGCCTGGCCCGTTCCGCCCATGGCCTGCAGCGCGTGCCGCCGGCTTGGCTAGTCCTGAACCTGGTGGGCAACGATGTCGGCCAGAGGCAGGCCCGTTATCTCGGCAGCCTTTTCAGGCATCATGCCGGACTTGATCATGGCATGGGCCATCTGCAGCTTGGCCTCGGCAAAGGCGACCTTCTTGCCTTCGTCCATCCACTTCTGCTTTTCCTTCTCGACCAGTTTCCTGAGTTCCTCTTCGAATGCCATCAGCTACTCCTTGAGCGCTCCAGCTGCGCCTGGCTCCCGCGACATGGGCCACGAGAGCGGAATGGTTGCCGGCGCCGGAAGGCGCCGAATGCACGGCCGGGACGGCGCCGCACCGCGCCTGCCGCAGGGCCTGAAGAACGCGAAGCGCGCGCCTGGCGACTTCGCTTTCCTCAAAATGCCGCCGCTGCGCGACATTGGCAAGCCTCGCAGAAACGCCAACCGCCTGTATCAGGCCAGGGAAGGCGGAGGTCTGCAGCCTGGCTGACGGCCCGGCCTGGCTGACGTTCGGGCACAATGCACGCCTATAACCTTAGTAAAGGCGTGCCGGGCGCCCGGGCAGAGGCGGCAGGGCTGCGCCGGCATCGCGAAGGTCTGGCGCACGAAGGCAGAGACGTGAAAAACAGGGGCGCAGCGCCAAAGGACGCGAAAGCCAAAAACGCGAAAGCCTGCAACGCGAAAACCCCGGACGCCTTGCGGACATCCGGGGTTGTTGCTTTCTGGTAGCAAGGGGGAGATTTGAACTCTCGACACTGCGGGTATGAACCGCATGCTCTGACCAACTGAGCTACCTTGCCATGGGGCGCTTCGTTCAGCGCAGAAAGGGGTATACAGGCATCCCCAGCCCTTGGCAAGCTTTTTTTTCGCCAAGGCCGCATTTTTTTCCGGCAGGGCGATCCGCGCCTTGCCCAGTGAGCGGCGAAGAGCGCGGAAGGGGGATGGCGGGCGCAGGCGCAGGCCGTGGCCGATTTTTGGACGGGCATGTCCAGATTTTAGCCAGCTCGGCCAGACGCCGCAGGGAAGGGCCTGGCAGCCTTCCCGTCTGGGGCCGAAAATTTCTGCTGCCTTCTCCGGATTTTTCGCCTGGCGCCATATTGAGTTTTTCCGAAAGGTGGTGTATGCAGTACAACTCAAATTGACAAAAACTCTATTAAGGAGATTTCTATATGAGCGACGAGAAAGTCATCCCTGCAGAGGACGCCTCTGAAAACTTTGCTGACCTGCTGGCCAGCCAGGAAAACTCTCAGGTGCGCGTCCAGGCGGGCCAGAAAGTTACCGGCACTGTCATCGAAGTCACCGACGACTCCGTTTTCGTGAACGTGGGCGTGAAGATCGACGGCGTCATGGACCGCAAGGACTTCATTGACAACGAGGGCAACCTGACCGTCAAGGCCGGCGACGAGGTCGAGGCCTGGGTCACCCGCGCGAACTCTCAGGAGATCGTGCTCGCCAAGTCCATGAACGGCGCCGGCATGGCCGCCATCGAGGACGCCAAGGAGAACGCCATTCCGGTCGACGGCCGCGTCATCGAGTCCTGCAAGGGCGGCTACCATGTCGAAGTGCTCGGCAAGACCGCCTTCTGCCCCGGCAGCCAGATGGCCGCCGGCGACGCCGACAGCGTCGTGGGCAGGACCCTGCAGTTCCTCATCACCCGCGTCGAGAGCCGCGGCCGCAACATCGTGGTCTCCCACCGCGCCCTGCTCGACCGCGAGCGCGAGGCCAACCTCGAGAAGTTCCTCGCCGAGGTGAAGGAAGGCGACATCGTCGAAGGCACCGTCACCCGCCTCGCCCCCTTCGGCGCCTTTGCCGAACTGGCCCCCGCCGTCGAGGGCATGGTCCACCTCTCCGAGCTCTCCTGGTCCCGCGTCATGAAGGCCGACGAGGCCGTGAGCGAAGGCCAGAAGATCAAGGTGAAAATCCTCAAGATCTCCAAGGAGAAGGGTCGCGACGGCCGCGATCACACCCGCATCTCCCTCTCCCTCAAGGACGCCATGGGCAATCCCTGGGACGACGAGGCCAGCAAGCTGGTCATCGGCGACGTGGTCGAGGGCAAGGTCGTGCGCCTGGCCGCCTTCGGCGCCTTCGTCGAAGTCCTGCCCGGCATCGAAGGCCTGGTGCACGTCTCCGAGATGTCCTGGGGCCGCCGCGTGAACAAGCCCGAGGAAGTGGTCAAGGCCGGCGACGTGATCAAGGTCAAGATCAAGGACGTGAACCTCGAGAGCCGCCGCGTGTCCCTGAGCATGCGCGATGCCGAAGGCGACCCCTGGGCCGACGTCGAGGAGCGCTTCCCCGTGGGCTCCACCGTCGAAGGCAGGGTGGAGAGCCACTCCAAGTTCGGCCTCTTCGTCGTCCTGGCCCCCGGCATCACCGGCCTCCTGCCCGAGGGCATCATGCGCGCCACCAAGACCGTGGACCAGTTCAAGAACCTCGACAAGGACGCTCCGGTCGAGCTCGAGATCCAGCGCGTCGACGTGGCCGCCCGCCGCATCACCCTGACCCCCAAGGGCGTCGAAGCCCAGCCCGAACCCGTCAAGGAAGGCGGCGCTGGCTCCGGCAAGAAGGGCGGCAAGTCCTCCCGCGAACCCGAAGACAACTCCTGGCGCCAGCATCAGAAGGCCGGCGCGTCCAGCGACAACAGCATAATGGCACAGGCTTTGCAGAAGGCTATGCAGAACAAACACTAAGGAGTGTTCTGTATGCATCTTAAACAGTTCTCTGCTGTTTTGCTGTGCCTGGCCGTCCTCCTCTTCGCGAGGGCGGCCAGCGCCGGCAGCCTTCCCGACTTCACGGACCTCGCCGCCTCGTGCGGCCCTGCCGTCGTCAACATCAACACCGAGCGCTCTGCCGGCATGAACGGCCCCGAAGACATGTTCGGCGACATGTTCCGCAACATGCCGCCCGGCTTCGAGCGCTTCTTCCGCTTCGGCCCCCGCCAGGGCCGCCGCGGGCCCGCCCGCAAGCAGAAGTCCCTCGGCTCCGGCTTCCTCATCTCGGCCGACGGCTACATCGTGACCAACAACCACGTTGTCGCCAACGCCGACGTCATCCGCGTCACGCTCGACGAGAAGACCTACAAGGGCGAGCCCATCAAGGCCAAGCTCGTGGGCTCCGACGAGGAGACCGATCTTGCCCTGCTCAAGATCGACATCAAGCAGAATCTGCCCTTCCTCAAGTTCGGCAACTCCGACGAACTCAAGGTCGGCGAGTGGCTCCTGGCCATCGGCAATCCCTTCGGCCTCGACCATTCTGTCACGGCGGGCATCCTGTCCGCCAAGGGCCGCCGCATCAACGCCGGCGCCTTCGACAACTTCCTGCAGACCGACGCCTCCATCAATCCCGGCAACTCCGGCGGCCCCCTCATCAACATGAAGGGCGAGGTGATAGGCATCAACACCGCCATCATCGCCTCCGGCCAGGGCATAGGCTTCGCCATCCCCAGCAACATGGCCAACGAGATCATCGATCAGGTCAAGGGCGGGAAGAAGGTGAGCCGCGGCTGGCTCGGCATCGGCATCCAGGACGTGGACTCGAACACCGCCAAGGCGCTCGGCCTCGACGAGCCCAAGGGTGCCCTCGTCGGCAGCGTCCAGAAGGACCAGCCTGCCGACAAGGCCGGCATCAAGGACGGCGACGTCATCGTTGCCAGCGACGGCAAGGACGTCGAGGACACGGCGGATCTGCTCCGCACCATCGCCAGGCACCAGCCCGGCACCGAAGTCAAAGTAACGGTGTGGCGCGACGGTTCCAAGAAGGACTTTACCGTAAAGCTCGGCGACCGCAGCGAGAACCTGACGGCCGATAACGCCATCCGGGGACACAGCGGCGATGCCAGCACCGCCGAAGCCACCCTGGGCCTCACCCTCAGACCCCTCAGGGCCGAGGAGGCCAAGGCGCTGAAGATCGAGCAGGGCGGCCTGGTCATCGTTTCCATCGAGGACGACAAGCCCGCCTCCAGCGCGGATCTGCACGTTGACGACGTCATTCTCAAGGCCAACATGAAGACTGTGAAGACGATGGCCGACCTCGCCAAGGTGGTCAAGGAAGAAGGCCTCAAGCGTGGCGCCATCATCCTCCAGATCAACCGACGCGGCGACCAGCTCTTCCGCACGGTCTCTCTCGAGAAGAAGTAGCGTCCGCATTCAAGCTCTTTCAAGGCCGCTCCGGAAGTTCCGGGGCGGCCTTTTTGCGCTGCCGGGGCATCCCTGCCTCCGACAGGCCCAGGCCCGCATCGGCAGGAACAAGAGCAGGGGGCAGGGGCAGGGCCGGCCCTTCCACGGCCCACAGCCCAAGACCACGGCGCAGGAGCGCTGCAGGCCATGCGTGCGTCTGGGCAAGCCTATCCCCAATCTTCCCCAGGCGCTTTGCCGAGGCAAAGCTGCCCGGGAAGCTGCAACGGAAAAGGGCGTGCCAGCCGCGCCGGCGCGCTGGCTTTGGCGTGGACAGAGGCCTGCCGGCTCAGGTAGAAGAAGGACAGTGGGGAAGGGGCGTTTCCGCCCTGCCCAGAGTCCAGTGCCGCAAGACCAGAGCCGGGACTCGCCCAGAGCCCGGACAACCCCGCAAGGAGCAAGTGCGCATGTTCAACCCCGACTGGAAAAACGTCAGAGACAGCCTCATGGAACGCGTGGGCGACTTCGCCAAAGCCAATCCCCAGGCCGTGGCCGGCTACGCCCGCCTCGAAGAGGGCGCCGGCAAGGGCAAGGCGCTCGATCCCAAAACCCGCGAGCTCATCTCCCTCGCCGTGGCGGCCACCACGCGCTGCGACGGCTGCATTGCCGTGCACGCGGCCAAGGCCAAGGAGCTCGGCTGCACCAAGGAAGAGATTGCCGACGCCCTCGGCGTGGCCGTTGCCATGAACGCCGGCGCGGCCCTCGTCTACTCGTCGCGCATTCTTGAAGCCTTCGACCAGGCTCCCGGCAAGTAGGCATCCTTCAAGGAAAGCCTGAAGCTTCACCCCTCTGCGTCCCGGAGCACAACCGCGCTCCGGGACGCGCTGGCGTTCCCAGCCCCTTTGCCGTATGGTTGCAGAAATTCTTCAAACGCCGTGCCGGGCACGGCAACGTCAACTCTCCAGGGGAGGCTCTCCATGCCGATTCATGCCGAGGCGGGCAAGCTCGCCGATCCCGCAACGCTCGAAAACATTCCTGCGCTCATGAGCGCCTACTACACGCTGTCGCCTGATCCCGCAGACAAGGCGCAGCGCGTCTCCTTTGGCACTTCAGGACACCGCGGAAGCTCCGTCAAGCGGACCTTCAACGAGGACCACATCGCGGCCATTACCCAGGCGGTCTGCGAATACCGCGCCAAAGAAGGCCTTCAGGGCCCGCTCTTCATCGGCTTCGACACCCACGCCCTGTCCGAGGCTGCCTACCGCACCGCGCTGGAGGTGCTGGCTGCCAACCACGTGCAGACCCGCGTCTCCAAGGACAAGGCCTTCACCGCCACGCCCTGCGTGTCCCACGCCATCCTCAAATGGAACCGCGGCCGCAAGGGCGCGGAGCTGGGCGACGGCATCATCATCACGCCCTCCCACAACCCGCCCTCCGACGGCGGCTTCAAGTACAATCCTCCGCACGGCGGCCCTGCCGGCACCGAGGCCACGAGCGTCATCGAAGCCAGGGCCAACGAGCTCCTCGCGGACGGCCTGAAAGCGGTCAAGCGCGTGCCCTACGCCGAGGCCCTGAACGCGCCCGAGATCCAGGAATTCGACTACATCGCGGCCTACGTGGACGATCTGGCTTCCATCATCGACATGGAGGCCATCGCCAAGTCGGGCCTCAAGCTGGGCGTTGACCCGCTCGGCGGCGCCAGCCTCGTGCTCTGGCAGCCCATCGCCGACAAGTACGGCATCGATCTGACCATCGTGAACAAGTGCGTGGATCCGACCTTCCGCTTCGTCCCCCGCGACAAGGACGGCAAGATCCGCATGGACTGCTCCTCGCCCTGGGCCATGAGCGTGCTCCTCGGCATGAAGGACCAGTTCGACCTGAGCTTTGCCTGCGATCCCGACTCCGACCGCCACGGCATCGTCACCAGGGACGAGCTCATGAACCCCAACCACTACCTCTCGGTGTGCGCCTGGTATCTGCTCAAAACCCGCACCCAGTGGCCGGCCTCCTGCGGCATCGGCAAGACCGTGGTGACCACGAACCTGCTGAACAGGGTGGGCGCCAAGCTTGGGCGCAAGGTCATTGAGACGCCGGCCGGCTTCAAGTGGTTCGTGCCCTTCATGACCAGCGGCGAGTGCGGCTTCTGCTGCGAGGAGAGCGCCGGCGGCTCCTTCCTCTGCTTCGACGGCTCCACCTGGAGCACCGACAAGGACGGCCCGCTGCTCTGTCTGCTGGCTGCCGAGATGATGGCCAAGGAAGGCGCCAGCCCCAGCGAGCTCTACCGCAGGCTGACGAAGGAGCTTGGCCAGCCCGTGTACCAGCGCATCGACTCCCCCGTGGACGACAAGACCCGCACCGTCCTCAAGTCCCTGACGCCCGAGACGGCGCGCATGGAAGTCCTGGGCGGTCAGAAGGTCGAAGACGTCCTCACCAGGGCGCCCGGCAACGACGCGGCCATCGGCGGCGTCAAGATCGTCACCGAGGACGGCTGGTTCGCCGTGCGCCCGTCCGGCACCGAGGCCATCTACAAGCTCTACGCCGAAAGCTTCAAGGACGAGGCCCATCTCAAGTCCATCCAGCAGGACGCCGGCGACTTCGTTGCCAGGCTGCTGGCCAGCAAGTAGCCTCGCGCGCCTTCCACCGACAGTTCAAGGCGGCCCGCGCTCCCTGAGCCGGAGTGCGGGCCGCCTTTTGTTGCCTTAGCCCTGTCCTGGCAGGACGGGCGCGGCTCCTCGTCCTTCCGGGGCGCAGGAGGCAGACAATTGACGTGCCGCAAAAGGCTTTCGCCTTTCCATGCGTGAGCGCGCTCTTTGCGCGCAAACCGGCATGAAGGCAAATGTGGCTGCTCCACGGGCGGTCGGACTGTCAGTGCCATTATTGACAACAGAGAATGTTGTTGCCAAATATTCTTGTTTGAAAACATGCCTAGTCCTTGCCAGGAAGGAACGGAAGAGTGGTCATTCCCCAAGCAAAGCATGGCCTTTCAACGGATATTCGCGACAGAAACTGGATATGGAAGAATCCAGACTGGCTTTCCTTTCCCGACATGTCCGATGACTTCCTTTCGCAGGGGCGCGATTTGGACGAGGCGAGAAGCAACTTGAAGAGCTCTGCTCATATCAGGGCTTCGAAAGCGAACAGATCTGCGTGGCTTGCGACAGCATCCTCGCAACCTGGAATCTTGAAGTCATGCGTCTGCGCCGCAAATCCGTCCGTTCTTCCTTGGCGGATGCCCTTGGGCTTGGCGTTGCCGAGTGGAAGCGTCGCAGCAGGAAGTCTAGAGAGGGCAGGGCGGTTGCGGCGACGCTGGAAATGCTGTCAGACGAGGCGCCCCTGACGCTCGACCGCATCCTGACTTCGCACGCCATGCTGAAGGAGGACGACGAAACCGGCTGGGGACGGCTCCGCGACCATTCGGAATATGTATACGCACTCGACGCAAAAGGACGGCGGCATGTTGTCTATGAGGCGCGCCGCAGGAATGCGTGCCGGGACTGATGCAGCAGCACATCGACTGGTGGCATGCGTCCAAGCAAGCGCCGCCAAGGGCTGCCGGGGCAATGCTGGCTCACTTCCTCTTCGTTGTCATCCATCCGTTCCGCGACGGCAACGGGCGGATGGCGAGGATACTTGCGGACAGGTACCTGTCTGAATCGTCGCGGTACATGTTCAGGTCTTACAGTCTATCCGTGGAGATAGCACGCCGGAAAACCGATTACTACATGGCGCTGGAAAGCATCACGGAGGCCCGCGGAATGGGTCGATTCCTCGATTTCATGCTTGCTGCGCACGCGACAGTCATTGATGTCGCAATTAAAAGAGCGACGCTCCTCGAACGGACACATGCATTTCTCGCACAAAACAGCATCCATCTCTCAAATCAAAAAATGGAACTTCTGCATACACTTTGCGCGAATCCTGGACACCGTTGGTTGTTCATCGAGGCGACGCGCGATATGGAAGACGGAGATGAGGCCGAATATGCGTGGAATTCGCTTGCCGAAAAAGGCTTTATTTCTCATGGATTTTTTATTATTCCAGAGAAAACTGAAAATATTATCTGTTCACTGCATTCGTAACAGGACCTTTTTCACCAGCCCTCAAACGCACTCGACAGGCCGCAACGTCATTTGCTCTGCACGCTCCGGAAGCTTCGAGAGCGTCCTCCAAGGGACACGCGGCACGTCTTGCGCGGCCACTCGAGGGAGCGCGGCGCCTTCGCGACGTCAAAGGCCTGCGCCAACGCCTGCCCAATTCAGCGGCGACTAACAGGCTTGGGTGTCGCCAACGGCAGGCGCGACGCGCTCTGCCCGATGCGCGGCAGCCGAGAAACGCGCTCTGCCAGCCCATGCGTTGTAAGGCCGATGCCTTCAGCGAGAGGCTTCCTGGCGAAGCGCTGGTACATTTCTGGCGCGATGCTGGCGCGATTCGCCGTGACTGCCCAGACCTGCCAAGGCGTCGTGTCCGGGGCGTTGGCGGGGGGCGGGAGCGCCGGTCCCAGACGCGCTGGACGGGGAGACTGGGGCAGGGCAGGCAGCGCCATGCCGGGGATGCCCAAGAAGGGGGGGAGCAGGGCAGGGGCAGGCTTTCGGGAAGCCCAAAGGGGACGGGGCAGCGACCGGCGGAGCAGGGCGGGGGTCCTTACTCTCCCTGCTTCAGCCTGGCGATCTCGCTGGCTGTAAGCTCGCGCACCTCGCCGGATCCGAGCTGTCCAAGGACAAGAGGGCCTTCGGCGATGCGCCGAAGCTTCAGGATGGTGAGGCCTACGTCGCGGCACATGCGGCGGATCTGGCGGTTGAGGCCCTGGCGGAGGGGGAAGATCAGCACCGTGTTGCCGCGCGGCGTGGCGCCGGCGACGATGTCCGCAGGCGCCGTGCGGTCGCCCTCGGCAAGCACCATGCCCCGGCGCATGGTCTCAAGCGCAGCTTCGGGGGCGGTGCCTCTGACCAGCACTTCGTAGGTCTTGCGCTGGTTGTGGCTCGGGTGCATGAGCCGGTGGGCGAGGGGGCCGTCGTTGGTGAGCAGGATGAGCCCCTCGGAAAAGAAGTCGAGCCTGCCGACTGGGTAGAGGCGCAGATTCCGGTACTTGGGCGGAACGAAGTCGAGCACGGTCTGGCGGTTTTCGGGGTCCGAGGCCGTCGAGACCACCTGGATCGGCTTGTTGAGCATAAGGTAGACCAGCTCCTGGCTGGCTGCCAGCGGCTGGCCGTCGATGGTGACCTGGTCGCTGGCAAGGACGCGCTGGCCCTCAAAGGCAGGAACGCCGTTCACCTTGACGCGGCCCTGGGCAATGAGTTCGTCGGCCTTGCGCCTGGAGCACACGCCAGAATGGGCGATGGCCTTGTTGAGGCGCACGGAGCCGTCTTCAGCCGGCGTGGCGCCGCTCCCGGCGTTCCCGGAGCTCCCGTGGTGGACGTTTTGACGGGCGTCTTTCCGGCTCCCGTTCCGGACGGCTTTGCCGGCATCCTTGGCGGCTTTCCAGGCAGACATGCTTCGCTTCGACCTCCACGCGCATCGCTCGCGCACAGGGGCCACAGGGTCCAGAGTTCCAGAAGCCTCGCCGGCTCCTTGCGGGACCTTGCCGAGAGCTCCCTGGGAGCTTCCTGGGGCCTTGCTGCGCGCAGGTGCACTGTGGACGAAGTGTCCACCTGCGTCAAGGACTGAAGCTCGCAGGCTTGCACAAGATGCCGAGACCTGCGCCAAGGGATCCCGCGCCAAGAGCTCCGCTCAAAGCGCCGGGCACGTCTCTGGGCACATATCCAGGCACGCATCTGGCCGCCGGCACGCATCTGGTCCGCGTGCCCGCGGGAGGACGCGGCAGCCCTGCCCTTAGTTTACATAATTACCGTTATGGGACATTTAAATTTATGCCCCTGCCATCCCGCTCCGGCCCGACCCTGAACCTCTCCCGCACCCAGATCCAGCTTGCACAGCCCAAGGCGCCAAGGAAGCTGTACAAGACTGTGCCCGGCCGGACGTCCCTTGCGGAAGACGACCAGGACATTCAGACTCCGCCAGCTGCAGGCATCCTGCTGTTCCCGGCACCGGACGCGCTTCCCATGCCCCCGCTCGCCCCTCAGGGCTCTTTGGGTCAGTATAACTCATAACTACTTGTTTTTCAAGGATTTTTTTTAAAAAATCCCAGTTGCTCAAGCAAATAGGCGACTCCTGCCGGACAGACGGCGCCCATGGCGGGACAGGAAACCACGCCCCGTGTCCGGCACTACGTCCTCCCTCCCTGCGCAGCCGTTCGCGCTGTGAAACGGGGCGTGCCGTTCATCTTCAAGGTCAAGGCAGAGCAGTCCGATCCGGAAGTCCGAGCGGGAACTGCCTCCTGCACGGCTGGCAGGAAAACAACGGCTGGCATCGCCTGAGCCGGCTCAGGCCGGGAGCCGACGCCACCGACAGGCCGCTCTGTGCAGAGCGTGCCGGCCGCCCTTCCCCCCTCTTCTCCCCGCGACAAGCGTCAAGGCTTGCCAGAGGCGCCTGCCACGGCGTAGATTTCGGCACTTTCAACGCACACCTTCCAAGGAGCACCTTGCATGGGCTTTCTCAACTCCTCCTGCAGCTTCACCCGCTTTGCCATCGTCGATCCCGTGCCCCCCGAACTCTGGGCCGACATCCCCCAGCTCCTGAAAAAAGGCGCCATTCTCGACATCGACGACCTGCCTGAGCTTCAGGCCGACGGCTGGGTCTGCTTCGACGACTATCTGGACACCGAATGGGTGACGGCTCCGCCGCAGAAAGGCGCCTACCTCGCCTTCTCCCTGCGCCTCGACATCCGCAGGATCCCTGCCGGCGTGGTCCGCAAGCACCTCGACAAGGCGATCAAGCAGGAGAAGATAGACAACGAGCGCAGCGGCAAGAAATTCATCTCCCGCGAGCGCAAGAAGGAGCTCAAGGAGCAGGTTCTCCTCAAGCTTCGCAGCCGCTTCCTGCCCGTGCCCGGCGAGTTCAACGTCCTCTGGAACACCTCGAACAACGAAGTCTGGTTCGCCTCCACGCAGACCAAGGTCAAGGAGCTCTTCGCCACGAAGTTTCTCAACACCTTCAACCTCCACCTGCGCGAGCTCACCCCAAGCTCCCTCGCCCTGCAGATGCTTGGCGACGACAAGGCGGACCAAATCAACATGCTGGAACCGACACAATTCTCAGCCGAAGACTAATTGCTGCACAATATAAATACGTTGCTTTTGTCTATCATGCGTTCCAATACTGAAGCAACAAGCCTCTAATTATACTTCTTTTTTAGTTCGAAACCGATCTCTTCAAGGAAACGCAAGCATGGCCACCGATCCCTCTTCCAATCCCGACAGCATTCTTGGCCAGGAATTCCTGACCTGGCTCTGGTACCAGTCCGACGTGGCGCCCGCCTTCTTCAAGACCGAAAACGGCGAGCCCTTCCTCGTCTCCATGGAAAAGCGCATCACCGTCTCCGGCGGCGAGGGCGACGCCAGGGAGACGGCCGCCGTGAGCGCCACGGTGGAATCGCCCCTGCGCGAGGCCCGCATGGGCCTCAACCGCGGCAAGAAGGTCACCCGGGCCCTCGTCCACCTCTCCAAGGACGAGCTTGCCTTCGACGTCTCCCTGAAGGCCGACGACTTTTCGCTCAACAGCCTGAAGACGCCCAAGATCGACAAGACGGACAAGGACGACGATCCCGACGCCCTCGTCCTCGAGAAGATCGCCCTCGTCGAAACCTGCGTCCATCTGCTGGACAGCCTCTACCGGCAGTTCCTGCAGCTTCGCCTCGACCCCCAGGGCTGGGGGCGCACGGTATCCGGCATCCACGACTGGATGGCAGGCCGCATAGGCGCAGGAACCGGCGTCGAATAGCCCCGCCCTGCCCTTGCCTCCGCCCTCCCCCTTCCCTCCCGCACCTTCCTCCCTATGACCGACAACGAAACGCACGCCAAGGCGCGCTTCAGCGCCCAGGCAGGCCGGGTGCTGCGCAAGCTCGTCTGGATGCTCCTCGTCCTGTGGGGCATCACGATCATCAGCTTCATCGTCATCCACCTGGCGCCAGGCTCGCCCACGGACATGGAGACCACCATGAATCCGCTGGCCGGCGAAGCCGCCCGCCGGCGCCTCAACGAGCTCTACGGCCTCGACAAGCCCCTGCTGGTCCAGTACTGGGACTGGCTGGTCCGCCTCCTGCACCTCGACTTCGGGGTCTCCATGGCCGCCGACGCCAGGCCCGTGATGGACAAGATCCTGGAGCGCCTGCCGCTCACCCTCGGCATGAACGTGGCCTCCCTCGTCCTCACCCTGCTCATTGCCGTTCCCGTGGGCGTGCTTTCGGCCTGCATGCGGGGCAGCCTGCTGGACAGGACGGTGACGGTGCTGGTCTTCATCGGCTTTGCCATGCCCTCCTTCTGGTTCGCCCTGCTCCTCATGCTCTACTTCGGCATCGACCTCGGGTGGTTCCCCATTTCGGGCATCACCTCCCTCAACTTCAAGGCCATGGGCCCCTGGGAGCAGATCGTCGACGTGGCGAAGCATCTGGCCCTGCCCATCACGGTGTACACGGCAGGCTCCCTTGCCGGCATGTCGCGCTACATGCGCGCCTGCATGCTGGAAGTGCTGGACCAGGACTACATGCTGACGGCCCGCGCCAAGGGACTCTCCCAGACCGCCGTCGTCTGGCGCCACGGCATGCGCAACGCCCTGCTTCCGCTCATCACCCTGCTCGGCCTCTCGGTGCCGGGGCTCATCGGCGGCTCGGTCATCATCGAGTCCATCTTCGCGCTGCCGGGCCTGGGACAGCTCTTCTACGCGGCCGTCATGGCCAGGGACTACACCCTCATCATGGGCAACCTCGTCCTCGGCGCGGCCCTCACCCTGCTTGGCAACGTGCTGGCCGACCTCTGCTACGGCCTGGCCGACCCGCGCATCCGGCAGGGGCAAGGAGCCCGGCCATGACAGCCCGCGCCCTGCGCTTCTTCCTGCGCCGCAACGCCATGCTCCTGCTCGGCGCCTTTCTCGTGGCGGCCGTCTCCCTGGCAGCGCTTTTGGCGCCCTGGCTTGCGCCCTACGATCCCAACGAGCTGCACCTCGACTGCATACTCCAGGCCCCCTGCGCCCAGTTCCCGCTCGGCACGGACAGGCTCGGCCGCGACGTGCTCTCCCGCCTGCTCTGGGGCGGCCGCATCTCGCTGTGGGTGGGCTTCGTGGCCGTCGGCATCTCCATTGCCATCGGCACCCTGCTTGGCCTGGTGAGCGGCTACTTCGGCGGCCTGATCGACGAAATCGTCATGCGCTTCGTGGACGTCATGCTCTGCTTCCCGGCCTTCTTCCTCATTCTCGCCGTGGTGGCCTTTCTGGAGCCAAGCCTCGTCAACATCATGATTGTCATCGGCCTCACGAGCTGGATGGGCGTGGCGCGCCTGGTGCGCGCGGAAACGCTCTCCCTGCGGGAGCGGGAGTTCGTGGACGCGGCCCGGCTTGCCGGCACGCCCACCTGGAAGGTGCTTGTCCGCCACATCCTGCCGAACGCCATGGCGCCCGTCACCATCGCCGCCATCCTCGGCATAGGCGGCGCCATCCTGACGGAGTCGGGCCTGAGCTTCCTCGGCCTCGGGGTGCAGCCCCCGCAGGCCAGCTGGGGCAACATGCTCATGGACGGCAAGTCCGTCATCGAGGACGCCTCCTGGCTCTCCCTCTTCTCCGGGCTCGCCATTCTGGTCACGGTGCTCGGCTACAACCTGCTCGGCGAAAGCCTGCGCGACCACTTCGATCCCAGGCTGAAGCGGTGACGCCATGCTTGAACTTCTCCGCATACGCAATCTGGCCCTCATCGAGGACATGGCCCTGGACTTCGCCGACGGCATGAACGTGCTCACCGGCGAGACCGGCGCCGGCAAGAGCTTCATCCTCAAGGCCCTGGGCTTCCTGCTGGGCGAGCGGCTCTCGCCGGACATGGTGCGCCCCGGCAGCGACAGGGCGCAGGTGGAGGCCGTGTTCGCCGGCCGGGACGGCGAAGAGCTCATTCTGCGCCGCGAGCTTCTGGCCTCGGGCCGGTCCCGCTTCTACGTCAACGACAGTCCCAAGCCCCAGGAGCGCGCCCGCGAGCTCAGGGACAGCCTTGTCGCCTACACGAGCCAGCACGGCCAGCAGAAGCTCCTCCAGCCCGCCTACCAGAACCAGATCATGGAGCAGACGCTCGACTGCCCGGAGCTGCTGCAGGAGCGCGACAGCCTGAAGGCACAGCTTGAAGCAAAGCTTGAAGAGCGCAGGGCCATCGAGGCCAAGCAGGCCAGCCTTGCCGAAATGCGCGATCTGCTCGAAATGCGGCAGGCCGAGATCGACAAGGTGAAGCCGCAGGAAAACGAGGACGAGGAGCTTGAGGCGCTCAGAGTCCGCGCCCGCCAGGCCCAGGAGGCAGCCAGGGACTACGATCAGGCCCTCGGCTATCTCTACGGCGACGCCGATGCGCCCGGCCTGCTCGACATGGCGCGGACCTTCCACCGCCACCTCGAACGCATGGCCAAGGCCGATGCCGGCCTCGAGCCCAGCTGCGAGGCAACGGGATCCTTTGTGCAGGAGCTCCAGCACCTTGCGGGACGCCTCAAGCAGCCCCCCCTCATGGAGGACATGCCGCCCGACATGGCCGCCGTGGAGGAGCGGCTCTTCGAGCTCTCCCAGCTCAAGCGCCGGCTCAGGCGCACCCTGCCCCAGATTCTGGCCCTGAAGGACGAGATTGCGGAGAAGATCTCCTTCCTCGACGTCTGCGCCCTGGACATCAAGCGCCTCCAGCGCGAGGAGGAGGCTCTGGCAGAGCGGCTCAAGGCCTGCCTTGCCAAGCTGCTCCCCCGCCGCAGGGCCTGCTGCGACGCCTTCGCCGCCAGGCTGGAAGCCCAGCTTCGGGGCCTTGGCTTCTCCGAAGCGGTGCGGGTGATTCCCCGCTATGCGCCAAGCGAAGTCTGGCCAGGCATAGCCGACGAGAAGGTGCGCCTGCTGTGGGCCCCCAACCCCGGCCAGCCCCCGCAGCCCCTGGACCGCATCGCCTCGGGCGGCGAACTCTCCCGCTTTCTGCTGGCCCTGGCCGGCGTCATGCCCTCCGCCGAGGAGGCCACCTTCATCTTCGACGAAGTGGACTCCGGCGTCGGCGGCCTCACGCTCAACCGTCTGGCCGACCGCCTGGAGCAGCTCGCGGCCAGCCGGCAGATGCTGCTCGTCACGCACTGGCCCCAGATCGCCAGCCGGGCAGGCCGGCACTTCCAGATCACCAAGACCGTGCGCGAGGGCAAGACCTTCACCCAGTGCCGGCCGCTGAACGAGCAGGAGCGGCACGGCGAGCTCGCGCGCATGGCCGGCGGCGGCGCCCAGGGCGAAGCCATGGCCGACGCCCTCGACGGCGCACGGCAGGCTCCTGCCTGCGGCAGCGGCGCTCCGGCGGCCCCGGCAGACCAGCTCCAGCCAGAGCCTTCCGCTTCAGGCCATGCCGGCAAGGATGCTGCGCCGGCCAAGGCGGCTCCCGCCGAAGAAGCCAAGGCCTCTGCGAAGAGCCCCTCTCGGACCAGGTCCGGCGACGGAGCCCGCAAAGGCGCACAGCACGCTGGCGCGTGTGCACGGAGCCACAGGGAAGGCGAAGCTCCCGGGGGCGGCGAAGGGGGACCGGCGCCTGCCGAAAGTCCGGCCGGCAGCGCGCAGGAACCGGCAGAGGAACCGCTCCAGCGCTGACCGGCGTCTGGGCGCAGAGCGCCATGGCCTTGAACCGCCCGGCAGGCACCCTTCCCTCTTCCGGAGGCTGCCTGCCAATACGACGCGGCCGGACTGCGGCTGGAAAAGCGCATGGTGCTCTTTTTGCAGACAGGAGTCCGGCTCTCCCCACCATCACTGAGCCGACAGACATCGGGCGTCTGGTGCGTTCTGCAGCGCCTATCCGGGCACGCCGGAGGTCCGTCGCTGGCTGCTGTACGCTCTCTGGACGGGCACCCGGCCACAGGAGGTTGCCGGGGCGCGGTGGACGGAAGTTGACATGGATCTGGCCGTCTGGACTGTACCCGCGGCCCGCATGAAGCGGCGGATGGCTGCTCCCGTGAAGGACGGCTTTCTAGGCTTTCGGTCGGCAGTCTCCAGGCGCCAGTGTCCTTGCCCGGCTCCGGCATGCGTCCTTCTGAATGGCGTTCTGGAAGGAGCAGGACAGCCACGCCCAGGCGAGGCGGTGGCCTTCAGGCAACTCCTTCCGCGCGAGAGCCTACGCCGCAGTTTTCATTTTCTCGACTGGTCAAATTTTAGTTTTCCGTTGACACCGGCCGCCAGGCACGCAGCCTGTGGCCAAACCTGCACCAGGGAGACTCCCATGCACTGCCCGAACTGCGGATCGACGGTCTACGGCGGAGCGGTCTCTGCCTGCCCCACCTGCGGAAGCGCCCTGCCGGACCGGCAGGCCTTTCCGGCCGGCCATGCCGCAGGTCCCCATGAAACAACCAATTACCCCCTGAAATCAAGGACATCCAGGTATGGATAACGGCCCTGAGCCGGGCTCCCGAGCCTCGCGGTTTCATGGTCGGGGGCGGAAGTCAGCCACGTACATGGACAGTTCCTGAGCAGAGGCGGCTTGGGCATCTCCCCGGCCGGCGTCATGGCGGAAGGCTGTTCTCCTTCCGGAAGAGGGCCGACATCTGCTCCCCGGCTGCGGGGAGGCTGCGATCCTGCCGACTGCCGCCAACAGGTGGTCGGCTCCGCAGTGGCCGGCCCGGAGGAGCTCCTCTGGAGGCGCCTGGGATGGCGGGACTCCGGACGCGCGGATCACGCTGCCGCGGAGCCAGGCTCGAGGGCGCCCTTCCCTGCCTGGCACCCCGGCATCGAGACATGCCACCACCGCCTCGGGACACGGACAGCAGCCCGCATCGCCGCCTGAACTGGACGCACGCATTCTCAAAGGCGCATGCCTGCGCGCGCCCAGAGAGGACTCCGCCGCCGGCATCCCGGCCGGAGCGACGGGCTGGCGTATGGCAAATCCTGTCCATTCCGGCCTGCGCTTGGGTTTTCATTCGCAGGCCATTGCGCTAGATTCCAGCACGGTCGCCATGCTGGCCAGACACCTTCCGCCAGAGCGACTGAGCCCATGCCATCGCATCCTCACAGGAGCGCCCCATGAACAAGCACCTCTTCTGCCTTGCCGCCTTCCTTGCCCCCCTTGGGGCCAGTTTCTGCGCCCAGGCCCAGCCCTGCGGCATCGAGGCCCTCTTTGGCGGGCGCGGCGCCGAAAGCCTGACCTTCTACGAGTGCACGGGCAAGGGCGACAGCGCCAGGGCCATCTGCCGCTCGGTCAACAGAAAGAAGTCCGTCACCTTCCGCAGGGACGGCACCGTGAGCGGCAACTACTTCGACAGGAAGGAGGGCTTCACCGGAACCTGGAAGCAGCGCCCGGACAGCGACGAGGTTTCGGTTACGGAAGGCCCCGCGCTCGGCATGGACTTCTCGCTGGTCGACGGAAAATATCTGGTCTACTTCTCCGAAGAGGGCGACGACATCTATCCCTACGTGCTCGACGCAAAGCCCGCGGCCAGGCCTGCCGCCGGCCGGGCCCCGGCCGGGGAGCGGGACGTCCCCGGGCAGGCCGAGGCCTTCGTCGCAGGCCTTGTCCACCTCAAGGCGACGGGCGCCGGCGTGCGCCTGCGCACGGGTCCCGGCACCTCGCACAAGGTGCTCAGGAAGGTCGGCACAAGCGAGGGCTCAGCTCCCGGCGACGATCTGGTGGCCTCGCGCGAGACGGCGTCCGGCGACGGCAGCGAGTGGTACCATGTGCTCTACGTGCCGGCATGGAGCGAGGCGGAAGGCTACATGCCGACGGACGCCTGGATCTGCGCGGACTTCGTGCAGGCTTCGGAGCTCACGCCCGCCGACAGGCAGGCCGTCCTGCTCGACCGCTTCGGCATTCCCCGCTCCGGAACGCCCCGGCAGGCTGCGCCAGACGCGGCGCCCCCGCTCTGGCGGGCCGCCGGCAGGACCAGCATGACCTATGTCGGCTTTGCCGGCGACGTCGTGCTCAGGCGCGACGTAGCCATACTGCCCTCGGAACTGGTCACGGAAGACGTCATCGAGACCTTCAGGATAATCCGGCGGGACGGCGCAAGCTTCTGCGCCAGAAACCAGGAAGACTCGTTCTACGTCGACGGCAGGGAGGGGCTGAAGCGGCTCGACGGCTGGAACCTCGACGAGCTGTGCGGGACGATTTCCGGCGGCAGGCTGACGCTCAAGGACGGGACGACGCTCAGGCAGTTCGACGGCGACCTCGGCAGGACCTTTCCCCCAAGCCTCCTGAAGCGTCCCGGCGACAGCTAGCATGCCGTTTCCGGCATCCGCGCGCCATTCCCCCAGTTCCGCTTTCCAGTCCTCGGCTGAGGCGCCTGCCGGCACCCGCATGGTGCCGCTCGGCTACGCCCTGCAGATGGATGCGGCCGATCTTGGCGAAGCCTTCGCTGCCCTGTGGGAGCCGCTCGGCGGCGGAGGCCTGCGCTGGCTCGGCTGCATGCCGCTGGAAGCGCTGAAGGCCCGCTCGGGCTACCAGGGCGAGCAGGCAGTCCGGAACTGGACGGCCAGGCTCGACCGCTGGCTTGCCAGCCTCGCCAGGCCCAGGCAGGCCGCTCTTCCCTTTCCCTCCCCCTCTGCCCGCCTCAGGCAGGACCCTCACGGAGTCTGCACCATGAAAAAGCTTGCGTCTTTGCTCCTTGTCCTTGGCCTGGCCGCGCCCGCCCTTGCCGGCCAGCCCCGCGTGCTGGTCGTCGATCCCGACAGGGCCGGCACCAACGTGCGCGACGCGCCATCGGGAAAGATAGTCGACGTCATTCCCTACGCTGCGCCGAACAGTCCCGACAGCGTCAGGGAGCGCCGCGTCGTGACCCTGCTTTCCAACGAAGGCAAGTGGTTCAAGGTGGCCTACAGCGGAGGCGAGGGCTACGTGCACCGGTCCATGCTCGGCGTGTGCGCCTCGGGCACCGAGGACGGCGATCCCGTGCTTTTCAAGTCGCCCAGCCCCGAGGCCAAGCGCACGGCCAGCATTGCCGACGGCACCCGCGCCCGGCCCCTCGCCTTCTTCGTGGACGACAGGGGCACTGCCTGGCTCAACGCCGAGATTCTCGAAGGCCCCCGCAAGGGCGCGACGGGCTGGCTGCACGAGAACTGCTTCCTGGCCCTCCCCGACGAGGAGAACCTCAACAACTGCTGGCGCCGCCGGCGCTAGCATGCGCTTCCCGCATGACGCGAGACCGAGCAAGCCAGCGCAGGCTCCGGCCCAGGACTTGTCCTCCCGGAAGGCACGAACCGGCGCCCGTTCCACGTCTGGACAGGCCCGGCGGCGAAGCGGCCCTCCCGTACATTCTGGCCCTGCTCTCCGGTTTCCAGGCCCTTTCCTGCCATTCGCCTTCCGGCCTGGCCGGAGGATGCCAGACATTTTGCCGGACTGCCGCGCCCGCTGCGCACATCCTTCCACGCCGAAGCGGAGCGTGCTAAACTGGCTCACCGGCGGATGCCGACAAACGCATGCGCGCCCTTTCTGCAGCCGCTTCAAAACCGCCGACCCGCCTGGGAGGCAGGGTCCGGCAAGGAGTCCACGACATGAAAAGCATGCTGGCTTTCCTCATTGCCCTTGGCCTTGCGGCCCCCGCCTTTGCCAATCCCATCCCCCCCTGCGCGCTCGTGGTCGATCCCGACAAGGCCGGCACCAACGTGCGCGATGCGCCGTCCGGAAGGATAGTCGACGTCATTCCCTACGCTTCTGCCGGCAGCCCCGACAAAAGCAAGATGCGCCGGCATGTGACCCTGCTTTCGAGCGAAGGCAAATGGCTCAAGGTGAGATACAGCGGCGGCGAGGGCTACGTGCACCAGTCCATGCTTGGCATATGCGTCGAATCCCCCGACAAGGGAACTCCCGCCGCGCTCCTCGCGGCACCCCGCTCCGGCAGCAAGCCCATAGGACGCATCGGCTACGGCACCCGCGCGCGGCCTCTCGCCTTCACCATCCAGAACGGCTCTGACACCTACCTCAACATCGAAATTCTCGAAGGCCCCCTCAAGGGCGCGACGGGCTGGCTGAATGCCTGGGATGCCGAGTCCAATCCCTACGGAGGGTGCTGGCAGCGCTAGCGACGGACCGGCTTCCTCCCTGCGACCTCCTTATCCCCTGCCTTGCCCGGAGCAGGAATCTGCCGGCCGCAGACGGCTTTTTCCGGCCCTGCCCTGGGCAGGGCCTTTTCATCGCAGCGCCTTCCCAGATCAAGCCAGGGCACGCCGCGGGACGTGCATCCGGCATGCAGGCTGAGGCCGGGGCCTGCCGGCACCATCCGCAGCGCCCCTGGCTGTGCAGGCCGCAGGGATTAGCCGCTACAGCATCTGTCCGGCCCTGCGCATCTGCCTGTCCCAGGCAAGCGGGCTCCAGCGCCCGCCTTCCATGGCGGCGCCCGAGGCAAAGCCCGCAAAATGGGCGCCCCAGGCCTTTTCGAGTCCCAGGGCAACGGCGTAGGGATAGGCAGCCAGCAGCGATGCTCCCTGCTGGCTGCGGGGATCGACGGCGCTGGCGCGGCCGGCCTCGGCGTAGGCTATGTATCTGGCGTAGCCCTTGATTTCGTTCAAGACCGGGAGCGCCGCCCTGGCCGGACGCTTCATGAACAGCGTGAAGGCCGAGGGGATGGCAAACATGGCGATGAACGGCAGCCAGCTTGCCGCCGGCAGGGCGTCCAGGGGATCAAGCACCTTGACGAAGAAGCCGAGGGCAAGGAGCAGGCCCGCCGTCTTCAGCGGATAGGCGAGGGGAGCCAGCCAGCTTCCCATGGTGCGCGCAAGGCGCCACCAGCAGGCGGCGCTGAGCGGGATCAGCAGCCAGCGCAGCCAGGCCATGGCGTCCCCCCCCCCGGCCAAGCCGGCAGGCTCCCCGGCGCCGAACCAGGCCGGCAGGAGGATGTCGTACCAGACGGCGGCCGGCAGCAGCAGGGAAAAGCCTGTCATGCAGACAAGGCTGATGGGGCCAGCCTCGCTCCAGAGGCAGACGGCCCTGTGGAGGCGCACGCGGGAGGCATAGACCACGGGGCAGAAGAGGGCGAAGACGAAGCCTGCGGCCGCGTAGGACTGCGCGTCAAGGGAGAAGCGCCAGAGGAAGGCGCCGACGGCAAGGGCGCAGGCTACAAGGGCCGCGAGGTTCATGAGGACCGTGGGCGCAAGCTTGAGTTCCCAGGCCTTGCCGAAGCGCCGCTCAAGCGACATGTAGGCCCTGTCGCGGGCCTCGGCGAGCGTCCAGCCGGCGCCGTCCAGCCGAATCCAGCCGCCCTCGGGCGGAAAGAGCATGCGCAGTACCAGCCGCTCCTCTGGCGCCAGCACCGGCCCCGCTCCTCCGGGCGCCTGCGGGGGAGCAGACAGGATCCAGGGATCGTGCTTCGCCCCGGAGCCGGCGACTGCGACGGCGCCCTTGGCGGAAAGCGAGGCGAGGAGGGCGGTGAAGCCCCGCGAAGTCAGCCTGCAGCCCGAGGCAATGAAGCCCGCGGCCGCGGGCGAGAGCAGGCCGCCATGTCCGTCCGACGGCGGACGGAAGAGGGGCGGAACGGGACCATGGCTTGTGTTCCTGCCGAAGAGGAACCAGAGGACGAGGCAGAGGACAAGCTCGAAGCCGCAGGCCAGCCAGAGAGCCCTGCTGTACCAGGCAAGCCGGCGGGCGCCTTCGTCCGGCGCCACGGCGCCCTTGGCCCAGGCCATCTCGCAGACGAAGGCATGGTCCTTTGCGACGGGCCCCCGGGAGACGAAGATCCGGGCCGACGGCACGGCGCCATCCTTGACCAGGGCCCTGGCGCGGCCGGCAAGCCCCTGCTGCGTCCATGCGTCCGCTTCAAGGACTTCGGCGCCCTTGGGCAGGACGACGGCGCAGCCGACTGAAGCGCCAAAGGCGTCGTCCAGAGCCCAGCGCAGGCGGTCGCGCCCGCCCTCGAAGCGGATGCGGCTTCTGGCCAGGTACTCCACGACATAGTCGTGCAGGCCTGGACCGGCATCGAGCCTGAGCCCGCCTGCGGCCGCGCGGGAGGCTTCCTTCATTCCCTCAGGCGGGAAAAGTTTCGGATCCCAGGGCCTGCCGTCGGCAAGAACCTTGAGGATTTCGACGGCGTCAGCCCCGCTGGCGAAGGGCGCATGGCTGCCTTCAAGCTGCCTGAAGGAGACGTTGTGCGCCGAAAAGCGGGCGTATTCCTCGTGGACGAAGAGCGTCCCGTCGGGACGCACCATGACGATGCAGCTAACGGAGGGCTGATCCGCCTCCCTGGCCTGCCTGCCTGCCTCGCCGGCCGAGGAGGCCTGCACCGGCAGGGCAAGGAGCCCGAGCAGCAGCAGGACAAGCGCCAGATGCAATCCGGCGGCAGGGCGCGATGCTTCGTTCGTTCGCATGGATTCGCCTCCTTTTTTCTCCATGAGGGCAGGACGGCCGCTTTGAAGACTGGATGCCTAGGCGTTTTCGCCGTCGCGGCCTGAATCTGGGCAAGAGGACAGAAGGGAGGGAAAAGACGCCGAAGGGGCACGCCGGCTGCCGGTGCAGGACCAGAGGCCGCCAGATCCGCTCTTCCTGGCTTCAGCCGGCCTTCCTTGCCGATTGCCTGCAGGGAGTTCCGGACAGGCTGGCAGGGCGCTTTGCGGGCCGCCGGAAGCGGGCGGGAGGCGCGGCAGGCGGACCCTCCGCTTAGGCTACGCCATGGCGGAGGCGTCTTCAAGATGAGCTTTTCTCCCTGCGCTCGGCCTTCAGTCTTTCCGGCCGGAAGGGATGCGGCGATGAAAGGAATCTTCAAGCCCGACAGGCTGCTGCCCGAGGCGGATGCCATGCAGCCCCGCTCCGGAGGCGGAGCCCTCACGGGCCTCACGGCTGGCACTGCCAGCGCCGACCGACGCCTTCTGCGGGTGTTCCGGGATCTTGCGGAGTTCGCCGAAACGCCGGAAGACGAGCCCTTCATGGGATCCCTGCTCCTGCAGGAACTCCACTGGCGGCTGCTCGCAGGCCCGCTTGGGGGGGCGTCAGGCGCATCTACCTGCCGGGAGGAATTCCGCGGCAGATAGCCTGCGCCGTGTCGTGGCTGCGCGAGAACTACGCCAAGCCCCTGCGCATCAAGGAACTGGCCCGGCGGGTCAAACTCTCCGAAGCTACGCTCTTCAGGCAGGTCAAGCGGGCAACGTCGCTCGCGCCCCTGCAGTTTCAGAAGCGCCTGCGACTGGAGGAGGCCCGGCGGCTCATGGTTGCCGAGCGCATGGACGCCAGCAGCGCCAGCTTCGCCGTAGGCGACACTTGAAGGTGCCCCGCCCTTCCCTCCTCCTTCCCGACTCTTCTGCATTGCCGACGAGACACGCCGTCCCCGCCGGCTGGGAGCGAGGCGCTTCCATCAAGTGCATTAGCGGCCGACTCAAGGGATCGGTTCGGTTTTTTTCTGGAAATAGTGGCTCAATAGTGGCTAGAGGATTAGATTGTCAATCTAATATGCTGTATCTTAAGCATTTTTGCTTAATAATCGGATCTCCATCTCCGCCACGCGGCAACCGCCGGGCCACGGTCCCCTTGCTGCTCCCTCAGCCCCTCAGGTTCCTCCAGCGCGTTCCCTCTCTCGGCTACTGGAACGTGGCGGGATGTCCTTGGAAGGGCGTTTCCAAGCGTCCTGGGACGACTCAACGCCAAGGGCAAGCCTCCCGGGAAGGACGTAAGGAGTGGTGTATTTTTAACCTGTCGCCAACTGTATTTTCGCCTTGTCGCTTTACAGCAGAGGGCGTGTCCGGCGGGGCCCTGCGCGGCAAGGCTGTCGAGCAGTATGCATTCCAGCAGCTTCTCGCCGTGTCGATGGATGCAGGAATTCCCGGTCCGGCCTACTATGCATGGCAGGAAAAGGGAAAGGGCGGCGGAAAATACGAAATGGACTTCATGCTTGCAGACGGCGGCGAAACGATCCCCGTCGAAGTGAAGGGGAGCGCAAGCTTCAGAAGCGAAAGCATGGACAGGTTCCGGACAAGATTCCAGCCGGCCAGGATGCTTCGTCTGTCGCCGCGCGGTCCCGGCATTGCGCCACCGCTCTGGTCTCTGCCCCTCGCAGGGGCGCCGTCGGCATTCGACTTCGTGAAGCTTGAAGGCATTCCCGATCCGCGCGTCAATTCTGTGCAGAGCGCTCCCGCGCAGGACGAAGAGTCCTGCGGGCCGAGACCGTAGGTGCCGGCAGGCAGGACGCTCCCGCGCAGGCGGGGCCAAGAAACGACGCGGCTCTTCTGCGTCCGGGCCCTGCCCTGCGCGCACCCCGCCCCGCCGCAGACCCCGCCGGGGCGTGGATTGGCCTGTTCCTCGGCGTGGGACTGGACGCGGACTGGGCAGCCCGGTTTTCGCCTTCTATGCGGATGCATGGAAGGCCGCCGCCAGGGCCGATAGGATCACGAGAGAGGATGCCGAGGCCCATGGCGTGGACCACCTCCTGCCTGCGGGGACGGGCCGGAGACGGACGAATGGGCATGTCTCTGCCGAAGGGACGGCAAACGGCGACCTTGGCCCATGAGG